>Ga0265327_10001158_pt1 | contig 35885 bp, 35 predicted proteins | sample 41621metaG_FD_202089 | JGI IMG/M metagenome (GOLD analysis project Ga0265327, IMG submission 202089) | Rhizosphere microbial communities from Carex aquatilis grown in University of Washington, Seatle, WA, United States - 4-16-21 metaG | ecosystem: Host-associated > Plants > Roots > Rhizosphere...
TCCGATGGCGTCGCGCCGGTGGCCACGGCCATCGCCCTGAAGAGCGAGGCCTCGCCCAACCAGGTGATCCGCGCGATCCGGTATTCCTTGGACAGCTTCATCCGAGACGGCATGCCGGGCGCTCCGCCTGCGAGCCTGGACGAGGCTGTGGCCCGGTCCGTGCGCCGCACGCTCACCGAGGTGGGGGCTCTGGGCAAGGCGGTCACCGACCGTGACTTCCGGCTGGTGTTCCAGCCGGTGGTGGACCTGAAGTCCAATAACGGCCTGCATCACCACGAGGTGCTGGTGCGCTTCGGGGACAACCAGAGCCCGTTCCCGATGATCCGTATGGCCGAGGAGCTCGACCTGATCGAGCCGCTGGACCTGGCGGTGGTGGAACAGACCATCGAGCGACTGGTGGCCGACCCCAAGCTGAAGCTCGCCGCCAACATCTCCGGCCGCACCATCACCTCCGGCGACTTCGTCAGTTCGGTGAAGAAGATGCTCGCCGCCAAGCCCGCCGCCGCGGGGCGCCTGATGTTCGAGCTCACCGAGAGTGCGGCCATCGAGGATCTCGCCCTGGCCGATCGCCACCTGAAGGCTCTGCGCGGCGAGGGCTGCCTGATCTGCCTGGACGACTTCGGCGCAGGCGCCGCGTCCCTGGCCTACCTGCAGCAGCTCTCCCTCGACATCGTCAAGATCGACGGGCGCTATATCCGCGAGCTGCAGCACGGCGGCAAGGAATCCACCTTCATCCGGCACCTGGTGTTCATGTGCGGTGAGCTGGGGGTGAAGACCCTGGCGGAGATGGTGGAGACCACCCAGGCTGAGGAGGCCGTCAAGAAGGCCGGGGTCGACTATGCCCAGGGCTGGCTCTACGGCGCACCCACTGACATCCCGCTGGCCCCCACCAGCTCGGTCACCGCCAGCGGCGCCTCCATCAAGCCCGCCGCCCGCCGCGTCGGCGCCGTGGAAGGCTGGGGGTGAGGAGGGCCGCGTCGCAGATTGCGACGCGGATGCGATCGACAATGACTTGTCGATCGCCCCGACGAACGCCCGAAGCGTAAGCGCAGGGCCGGGCTGTGGTCCGGCCAAGCTCGGCCCCGGAGCTCAGGGACGGGCAAGACCCGTGGCGTTCGATCCACCTGTCCCAAACTTCCAAGCTTCACCGTTTGCGGCTTGCGGCTCTGGGCCTGCGGCGTCACGTCTCGGGAGAACACGATTTCCGTGAATGATTCCGTCGCATATCCACCCCATTCTGCTCGCATATCTGCGGTCTCCATCAGAAAGCCTCCGCGTGACCAAGCCCCTCGACTGGACCCAGAAGCTCGCCGCCTATCGGCGCTCCGACTGGCGTCGCAGTGTCTTCGAACTCGCCCTCACCGCCGGCGCCCTGGCCGGGGTCTGGGGCCTGGGCTGGCTGGCGTTCGCCGCCGGGTTCTGGCCCGTGGCGCTCTTGCTCACCGTGCCCGCCGCCCTGTTCCTGGTGCGGCTGTTCATGATCCAGCACGACTGCGGCCACGGGGCCTTCTTCGAGGCCAAGGCCGCCAATGAGTGGGTGGGCCGCGCGATCGGGGTCCTGACCCTCACCCCCTACGACTACTGGCGCCGCACCCATGCCCAGCACCATGCGACCTCCGGCAACCTGGACCGCCGCGGCCTGGGGGTGATCGAGATGCTCACGGTCGACGAATATCTGGCGCTCAGCCCCGTTCGCCGGCTCGGCTACCGGCTCTATCGTCACCCGGCGGTGATGTTCGGCCTCGGCCCGGCCTTCGTGTTCTTCATCCAGCAGCGGGTCCCCATCGGCCTGATGAAGGAAGGCTGGCGTCCCTGGGCCTCGACCCTGGGCAACGCCGCCGCCGCCCTGGTGGGCCTGGGCGCCCTGATCTGGCTGGTGGGCCTCGCCCCGATCCTGATCGTCAACGCCCTGACCATGCTCATCGCCGCCACCATCGGGGTGTGGCTGTTCTATGTGCAGCACCAGTTCGAGGGCGTGGCCTGGGCCCGCAACGGGACCTGGAAGCGCGAGGAGGCGGCCCTGCACGGCAGCTCCCACTATGACCTGCCCCAACCCCTGCGCTGGTTCACCGCCAATATCGGCATCCACCACGTTCACCATCTGGCCAGCCGCATCCCCTTCTACCGGCTGGGCGACGTGCTCAGGGACCACCCGGAACTGCGGGGCGTCAGCCGGATCAGCATCCGCGACAGCCTGCGCACCGTGCGCCTGGCCCTGTGGGATGAAGCCGCCCAGCGCCTGGTCTCGTTCCGCGAGATCCGCGATCGGCCGCGCCTGGCCTGAGCACCAGGTCCTCCCCCAGCGCGCAGCGCGGTTTGAGGGAGGGCGACCGCGAAGCGGTGGAGAGGGCTGAAGCCCACAGTCCTGTGAGCCCCTCAGGCGCTTCGCGCCAGCTCCCCCAGAGGGGGAGCATCTATTTCTCGCTCCTGCCGCCGCGTCACCCGACCTCGCGTCACCGTTGACTCGGATCCATCGCCGCCCACCATTCCTCCCAACAACAAAACCTTGGGAGGCTGGCCATGAGCGCGTGGATGATGGCGGATATCTGGGAGACGATCGCCGCGCGCCAGCCGGACCGGCCGGCCGTGATCCAGGGCGAACGGGTGGTGACCTGGGGCCAGTTCGACGCCCGGGCCGATGCGCTCGCCGCCCGCATGGTCGAGGCCGGCGCCGCCAAGGGGGCCAAGGTCGCGGCCTATCTGTTCAACAGCCCGGAATATCTCGAGACCTATTTCGCCGCCTTCAAGGCCGGCCTCGACCCGATCAACACCAATTACCGCTATGGCGGCGAGGAGCTGACCTATCTGTTCGACAATGCGGACGCCCAGGCCGTGGTGTTCCACGCCGGGTTCACCGCCACCCTGGAGGCCATCCGGCCCCGCCTCCCCCAGGTGAAGCTCTGGATCGCCGTCGCCGAGCCGGGCCATCCGGTCCCCGCCTGGGCGGAGGACTATGACGCCATCGTCGCCCGTCCGCCGGCGGGCAGGCCCTTCAAGTCCCCCTGGGGCCGGTCGCCCGACGATCTGCTGTTGCTCTATACCGGCGGCACCACCGGCATGCCCAAGGGCGTGATGTGGCGGCAGGACGACCTGTTCAAAGTGCTGGGCGCCGGCGGCCAGGCCGTCCAGGGCATCGCCCCCATCGAGACCCTGGAACAGGCCGCCGGCCGCCTCACCGAGGACTGGACGCGGCGGACCTCCCTGGTGGCCTGCCCGCTCATGCACGGCACTGGCCAGTTCTCCGCCTTCATCACCATGAACCTGGGGGGCGCCGTCGCCCTGCTGCCCTCGCGGCAGTTCAACGCCATCGAGCTGTGGAACGAGGTGGAGCGGCTGAAGGCCGAGGCCATCGTCCTGGTGGGCCTGGCCTTCTCCACCCCCATGCTGGAGGCCCTGGAGGCCAATCCCGGCCGGTGGGACCTGATGTCGGTCAAGTCGATGAGCTCGTCCGGCTCCATGTGGAGCCAGGAGAACAAGCGCGGCCTGCTGTCATTCTGCCCCAACGCCATGATCTTCGACAGCTTCGGCTCCTCGGAGGCGGTGGGCCTGGGGGCTTCGGCCTCGGCGCCCGGCGCGGAGGCGGAGACCGCAGCCTTCATGCTCGGCCCCAACTGCGCGGTGTTCACCGAGGATGGAAGGCGCAGGGTGGCTGCAGGCTCCGGCGAACGGGGCATGGTGGCGGTCACCGGCTTCCTGCCCATGGGCTATTACAAGGACCCGGAAAAGTCGGCCAAGACCTTCAAGACCATGGAGGGCCAGCGCTGGTCGGTGCCGGGCGACTGGGCCGAGGTCAATGCGGACGGAACCCTCAAGCTGCTGGGCCGCGGCTCCCAGTGCATCAACACCGGCGGGGAGAAGGTCTTCCCCGAGGAGGTGGAGGAGGCGCTGAAGACCCACCTGCATGTCCGCGACGCGGTGGTGGTGGGGGTGCCGGACCCTCGGTTCGGCGAGCGCATTTGCGCGGTGGTGGAGGCCGACGGCGACCATGCCCTCACCCTGGCGGAGCTGGCTGACCATGTCCGTGCCCACCTTGCCGCCTATAAGGCGCCCCGGGAGCTGGTAGTGGTGGCCTCCATCGGCCGGGCTCCCAACGGCAAGGTGGACTACAAGGCCGCCAAGGACGTCGCCATGAAGGCCCTGGGCGTCAGCGCCTGATCTGCAGGCTCTTCCGTCCGGCCCCGCTTTCGAGCTAATCCCAGGCCATTGCCTGAAGGATCTTCCATGCGCGCCCTCGCCTGCTCCGCCGCCACCCTGGCGCTGACCCTCGCCACCGCCGCGGTGGCGGCGACGCCCGCCGCAAAGCCGACCCCGGAAGCCATGGCCGTGCAGAAGATCGTCGCCGGCAAGGCCTTCAAGGCCGCCGCCGAGAAGCTGGCCGCCGACCATGAACGGACCGTGGCCGACATCATCAAGCTGACCGAGATCCCCGCCCCGCCGTTCAAGGAACATGCCCGCGGCATGGCCTATCTGGAGATGCTCAAGGCCCAGGGCCTCAGCGACGTGGAGATGGACGCCGAGGGCAATGTCATGGGGATCCGCCCGGGGGTGAAGACCAAGGGCAAGGGCCCCTTCGTGGTCATGGCCGCACACCAGGACACCGTCTTCCCGGAGGGTACTGACGTGAAGGTGCGCCGCGACGGCGTCCGGCTGATGGCGCCCGGGATCGGCGACGACACCCGCAGCCTCGCCACCCTGCTGGCCTATATGCGCGCCATGGACGCCGCCCACATCAAGACCAAGGCCGACATCCTGTTCGTGGGCAATGTGGGCGAGGAGGGCGCGGGCGACCTGAGGGGCACGCGCTATCTGTTCAACAAGGGCAAGTACCAGGGCCGGATCACCGCCTTCTTCTCCATGGACGGCTCCGATCCGTCGCGGGTGGTGGACCAGGGCGTCGGCTCCCGGCGCTACAGGGTCACCTTCAAGGGACCCGGCGGCCACAGCTATGGCGCCTTCGGCATCGTCAATCCCATGGCGGCCATGGCCCGTTCCGTGGTGGACCTCTACGCCATCGAGGCGCCCAAGACCCCCAGGACCACCTTTTCCGCCAGCGTGACCGGTGGCGGCACCTCGGTGAACGCCATTCCCAATGAGGTGTTCATGGAGTTCGACATGCGCTCGGAAAGCCCGGACGAGCTGGCCAGGCTCGACAAGCGGCTGATCGGCATCTTCGACGCCGCCGTGGCGGGGGAGAACGCCGCTCGCTCCACCAAGGTGGGCAAGGTCACCTATGAGGCCAAGTTGATCGGCGAGCGCCCCGCCGGCCGCACCGATCCCGACGCCGCCATCGTACGCACCACCACCGCCGCCATCGCCGCCCTGGGCTTCACCCCCGAGCACGAGGCGTCCTCCACCGATTCCAACGTGCCCATGGGCCTGGGCGTCCCCGCGGTCACCATCGGTTCCGGCGGCAAGGCCGGCCGCGCCCATTCCCTCGAGGAGTGGATCGAGGTGGACAAGGCCGACAGCGTCAAGGGGATGCAGGTGGGCCTGGCGTCCCTGCTCGGCGTGGCGGGCGTCGACTGACCGGCGGTCCTCCCCCTCTGGGGGAGCTGTCGCGAAGCGACTGAGGGGGCTGAGGCCCACAGCCTTGCGAGCCCCCTCCGGCCCTTCGGGCCACCTCCTCCAAGAGGGGAGGATCATGATGCGTCAGCTGTCCCGCTTGCGGGGCGGCCCCTTGAACGGCTTGCCGCCGGGCTTGAAGGGCTTGCCGGCGGCGCCTTCCGGCCGGGGCTTGCCCTTGAAGGGCGGGCGCGGGCCGTCATTGGGCTTGCCCTTGTAGGGCGGCCGCGGGCCGTCTTCCCGGGGCCGGGCCTTATACTCAGGCTTGCCGCCCTCTTCTCGAGGCTTGGGGGAATAGGGCGGGCGTGGCCCGTCTTCGGTCCTCGCCTTGTAGGCCGGACGCGGCCCTTCGTCGGGGCGGGCCTTATAGTCCGGCCGCGGGCCGTCCTCGGACCGGCTCTTATAGGGCGCGCGCGGCGCATCATTGGCCTTGCCCTTATAGGGCTTGCGCGGACCATCAGGCCGCGGGCCGTCGAAGCGCTGGCCGCCAGGGGCGCCGGAAGGTTCGATCTTGATGTCGTCGGTCTCAGTGACCTTCACCGCGGTCCCGAACCGCTCGGAGACGCTGTTGGCGATCTCGAATTTGGTCTCGTTGTCGAAGATCCGGATCGAGCCGATCTCCTTCTTGGTGACGTGACCCAAACGGCAGATCAGCGGGATCAGCCACTTGGGGTCCGCCTGGTTCTTCCGCCCCACCGTAACCCGGAACCAGGTCACCTCGTCCGGACTGAGCCGTTCGGGACGGCCCACCGGCTCGTCGCGGTCCGGACGCCAGCGATCGCCCTCGCCGGACGCCCGCGGGTCGGACCGGGAGGGTGCGCCGCGCGGCTGACTGTCGCGGGGGTCGTCATAGAGATCCTCCGGCGACGGCAGGCGCGAGCGGTAGAGCCGGATCAGGGCCGCAGCCACGGCCTGCGGCGTGCGCGAAGCCAGCAGGGTCTCGGCCAGGGCCAGTTCGTCCTCGGCGGGCTCCTCCGCCAGCAAGGGATCCTCCAGCAGGCGCTGCTGGTCCTTGGCCTTGATTTCGTCGGCGGTCGGCGGTCCCCGCCAGGCGGCGTCGATATTGGCTGAGGCCAGCAGCTGCTCGGCCTTGCGGCGGCGGGTATAGGGCGCCAGAAGCACCGAGATGCCCTTCTTCCCCGCCCGACCGGTGCGGCCCGACCGGTGCAGCAGCCCGGCCTTGTTCACCGGCAGGTCGGCATGGATCACCAGGCCCAGGTCGGGAAGGTCGAGGCCACGGGCCGCCACATCGGTGGCGACGCAGACCCGCGCCTGGCCGTCCCGCAGCGCCTGCAGGGCGTCGCTCCGTTCCCGCTGGCCCAGCTCGCCCGAAAGCCCCACCACCGAGAAGCCTCGCTCCCGCAGGGCCGAGTGCATGTGTCGCACCCCTTCGCGGGTGTTGCAGAACACCAGCGCGCCCGGCGCCTCGAAGAACCGCAGCACATTGACCACGGCGTGCTCGATCTCGTTGGGGGCGATGCGGATGATCGTATAGGCGATGTCCCCGTGGGCCTCGCCCCGCACCACGGTGTCGATCCGCACGGCGTCGGTCTGATAGCGACGGGCCAGGCCCGCGATCTCCTTGGCGATGGTGGCGGAGAACATCAGGGTCCGCCGGCCAGCCGGCGCGGCGTCCAGGATCTCCTCCAGATCCTCGCGGAAGCCCATGTCGAGCATCTCGTCGGCCTCGTCGAGCACGGCCACCCGCAGCTCGCTGAGATCCAGATTGCCCCGTTCCAGGTGATCCTTCAGGCGCCCGGGCGTGCCCACCACGATGTGGCAGCCGGCCGCCAGGGCCCGCTGTTCGCGCCGGGGATCCATGCCCCCCACGCAGGAGACCACCACCGCGCCGGCGTCCTTATAGAGCCAGGTGAGCTCGGCATTGACCTGCAGGGCCAGCTCCCGGGTCGGGGCGATCACCAGGGCCAGGGGCGCCCCCGAAACGCCCATCCGCTCCGCCTCGCCGATCAGGGTCGGGCCCATGGCCAGGCCAAAGGCCACGGTCTTGCCGGACCCAGTCTGGGCGGAAACCAGCAGGTCCCGGCCGGCGGCGGTCTCGGCCAGCACGGCCGCCTGGACGGGGGTGGGCTCGTCATAGCCCTGCGCGGTCAGCGCCCGGGCCAGAGCGGGATGGGTCGGGGGAAACGGCATGGAAGTTGTCCTTGGTCCGCGACACACAAAAACGCGGGGTCGCGGTTCATGGGCCCACGGGCGGCTCGACACAAGCCCCCGCTGTAGCGCAGGCTCCCGAAGCCCCGCGCGAATCCGCCGGATCGAATTCGCACAAAGGCCGTTTAGCCCCCATGGCATACACCCTGAGAAACGGCCGCACCCCGCTTGTCACCACCGGCGATGGGCTCCTCAAATATCGCGGCTTCGAGGGCGTCGTCACCTATGAAGTCCAGGGCGCGCTGGCCACCCTGCGCCCGGGTGGAGGTTCCCTGCGCGGCAATTTCCGCGCCGACGGCGAGACCGCGGCCGACGCCTTCCGCGCCTGTGATGGCCACCTGCAGCTGCAGGACGGCAAGACCTACAAGGTCACCATCGTCGGCCACACCGCCGGCAGCGAGACCGCCTATTTCGAACTGCGGCTCTGACCCTCTGGCAGATCGCCATATACCCGATATGAGTATTCTATATACCGACTTTGGGTATATCCAAATACACTGAATCTCAACTCCACAACCCTAAGCTTGGATATTCTGTTTTCAGGGTCGAGACCGGCAGGGGAAAAAGGACTCCAGCGCCGAAGGTCTCCGGCCCTCGCCCTGGGGTTTTGAAGTGCTTTTCCTGCTGAACGACACCGTCATCGATCTCGGCCCCAATCTCGACGTGTCCCCCGCCATCGCCGCCCGGGTGAGCGGGCTCAGCCCCGCCGAGGTGGTGGACCTGGTGCGGGAAGCCTTCTCCAAATCACCCGGCCTCGCCGCCAGGTCTCCGGCCGCCGCCCGCAAGGCCGCGCTGATGCTGGTGATCAAGGCGCCCAGCATCAACGCCGCAATGGTGGTGCCCATGGCGCCCGGCTGCCCGCTGTCGGAGGTGTCCACTCGCTTCGCTTCGGTGGACGAGCCGGTGCTCAACGAGCTCAAGGCGTATCAGGACAACGGGGCGCTCAATGCCGGCATCGTCAATCTTCATGTCTGGGAGCGTTAGACCGATGCGGCCTGAGCAGCACCGGCCGACCCGTCAGATCAGACTGCGGGTACGACAACCTCTGAGTAAGCGCTGAGCTGTACAATGGCCGGCAGGAAGGGATCACATGCGCACTGCGGAGCTTGCGGACACCGAACGCTACATCGCCGAGCCGACCGCCGGACCTGAGCGCCGTTCGCATCCGCGCGAAACCCTGTTCGCCACCGCCCTGCTGGTCCTGGCCGACGGCACGACCCAGCTCTGCACCCTCGTGGACCGCTCCCTGGGCGGCTTCCGCCTGAAGCTGCACACCAATGACCAGCTCCCCGACCAGTTCGAGCTGATCGATCTGCTCTCCGGACTTGGCTATGAGGGCCAGACCGTCTGGCGCGCCGAGGCCCTGGCCGGCGCCCGCCGCATCGCCACCTACGACCTGCGCGCCGAGCAGGATGGCATCGGCCAACGCCTCCAGACCGCCTGGAAGACCGCCCTGGCCTGAGAGGGCCGCCTGGGCGACCCCATCGATCACGGCCGCCTGGCCCGTTTCGAACCTGCCCTCGGCGGGCCGAATCCAGTCGGGGCCCTGGTCGGGCGGACCGTCAGGCGACCCGCGCGGTCCGCGCGCGGCGGCGCAGCATCAGGCCCGTGCCGCCGAACCCGAGCAGCATGAGGGCCCACGCAGCCGGCTCAGGCACGCCGCCAGAGACGCCCGGTATGGTCAGGGTATTATAGGTGGTAAAGTATTCATGGTACACATGATCGTATAGCGTGAAGCTATCACCCGTGAATAGAGCGTCATCGTTGAACAGAGGCCCGAAATTCTTACCCGATACGCTACCGGAGAGCGCCTGCACGATGATGTGACCGGTAATATTTAGCCCGAGATACTCTTCGAGGGCGACGTCATAGGTCGTCGCCGTGACGATCTGATCGCCGGCCAGGTTCGTCACCCCATCACCGAGGGTGAATCCGACGTCGCCATCAACCTCGGTCGCGCCGCTATAGGTCCCGGCCGGCATGCCGGCCGTGTGGACGGGAACCGAAGTGGGCTGCGACTTGGCGTTCAGGAAGAACGTCTTCACGGCGTGGGTCACCGTCATGGTCACGGTCTGGATGAGGTTCTCCGAAACGTTCAGACCGACACTGCCCGCATTGTAAAGCACCGTGCCGAGATCGACGCCTTTCAGCTTGATGTCGCCCGTGCTGCCGGACACCACCGCGGGCGTGCCCCAGGTGGCCAGGGTCAGGACCTTCGCGGCCTCTCCGGCGATCTCCTGCGTTGAGGTGCTCGAGATCTGGGTCTGGGTTTTGCTGCTTCGGTCCAGGCCGACGGGCGTCTGATAGCGATAGGATCCAAAATTGGTGTCGTAGTTGAAGCCGGGGACCGAGGGTATCACCTTGCCGCCGATGGACAGGGTGGAGGTGGCGGTGTCCACCCCGAAGACGGGGAAGTCGTTCGCCTGGACACTCATCAGCGTCGGGAACTTGCCAAAAGCGCAACTGCCGGAACACCCCTCGGCTGTGATGGTGTCCGTATAGTTCAGGCTTGCGCTCGCGCTCACCGTGGCGCTGACGTGGGAGGTCGAGAACGACGCGCCCTTGATGTAGTTCTGCTTCGTGGTGAAGTCATATTGTTTGCCGGCGCCCGCCAGGTTGGTGGTCGTGCCCTGGGTGAAATCCATCACCGCCACACCGACATTGGCCGACGCGTTGAGGGTGATGGCGGCCGAGCCGGTGGTGTTCAGGGTCATGCTGGACCCTGAGCAGGTGAAAGAGACGCAGGTGATGCCCGCGCCGAGCTGCTTCGAGGTGGCGTTCCAGCTTTCCAAATAGGTCTGGCTGAAGGCGCCGCCGTCGAGACCGATCCGACCGCCCCCGGCCTGGAACAGGGAGAAGGTGGTGTCGGACGTCAGATCCGCCGCCCGCGCCGGTTCCGCGGCCAGGACGAGGACGGTCAGGCCGGCGGTCAGGAACAGCGCCGCCCCGCGACGGTGAATGGATTGAGACACGGCGAACCCCCGATTGAACTGTGGAGGAGTGGTCTCACGGGGGGGCCGAGCCTGACAATCTGCACAGATTATCCCGGACATTGCGAAATAGTGCCGGGTTGACACCCTGAAGTTCAGCCTGTTGGCGCTGGCCTAAAGCGGGATGGGTTTAGCCCGACCCACCTCCCGCTCTTGCCGCCTCGCCCTGATCGCGGCCCACGCCCTGATGACCTCCGCGTCGAGCAGGAGGGCGTCGGCGAAACGCCCAGGCCGCCCTGGCCTGAGCCACCTCCCCCCACCCGCTCATGGCCGCGAACTGGGGATGTGGGCGCGCGCCCTTACGCCGCCTTCTGCAGTTCCTGCTTCACCCGCTCGGCCAGGGTCTTGATGTCGATGGGCTTGGCCAGGAACGAGATATTGCTCTCGCCTTCCAGCAGGTTCGAGAACTCCGCCTCGGCATAGCCGGAGATGAACATCACCGGCGCCCCGCCCAGATAGACCCGGGCGGCCTTCAGGAGGTCCGGCCCCTGCATGCCCGGCATCACCACGTCGGAGATCATCAGGTCGATGGTCCCGGCATGCTCCTCGGCCAGGTCCAGGGCTTCTTCGCCACTGGCGGCCTCGATCACCTCGTAGCCACGGGCCCGCAGCAGCTTGGCGGCCACGCCGCGCACGGCGTCCTCGTCCTCCACGAACAGGATGCGGCCGGCGCCGGAGAGGTCGCGGGCCTGCGGGCGGGCGGGCCGGACCGGGGCCGGAACCGGCGCCGCGCCCACCACGGGCACATGCACCGGCAGGAAGATGCGGAACGCCGCGCCCTCGCCGGGCTTGGAGTTCACCGAGATCCAGCCGTCCGACTGCTTGACGATTCCATAGACCGTGGCCAGGCCCAGGCCCGTGCCCTCGCCCACCGGCTTGGTGGTGAAGAAGGGGTCGAAGATCTTGTCCAGCACCTCGGGCGGGATGCCCGCGCCGTCATCCGACACCTCGATCAGGGCCTGGTCGCCCACGGCGTCGGGATAGCCCAGGGCCTCGGCCTCGGCGGCGGTGACCCGCGCGGTGCGGATGGTGACCGTGGAGCCCCCATGGCTGCGGATGGCGTCCCGGGCGTTGACCGCCAGGTTCATCACCGCGGTCTCCAGCTGGCCGCGATCGGCCCGCACCTGGGGCAGGTTGCGGCCATATTCGGTCTTGAGCGTCACATCCTCGTGCAGCACGCGGCGGAGCAGCACCTCGAACTCGCTGATCAGCTCGCCCAGGTCGAGGATCTCGCGCTGCACGGTCTGCTTGCGGGAGAAGGCCAAAAGCTTGCGCACCAGGTCCGCCGCGCGGGTGGAGGTCTGGCGGATTTCGTTCAGGCCCTCATAGCTGGGATCGCCCACCGGATGGCGCTGGGCCAGCACGTCCAGCTGCATGAAGATGGCGGTGAGCAGGTTGTTGAAGTCGTGGGCCACCCCGCCGGCCAGCTGGCCGATGGCCTGCATCTTCTGGCTCTGGGCCAGTTGCAGCTCGATCTGCTTCTGCTCCGACACGTCCACCAGATAGGCGACCCAGCGCCCCGTGGATTTGGCCAGGTACAGGTGGGAGATCTTGGCCGGATCGCGGGCCAGCCGCACCTCGAGGGCCGCCCCGCCGCCGACGCCGCTGGAAAGGCGCGCGGCCGCGTCGGCGCGGCTGGCGGGTTCAATCATGTCGGCGAACACCGAACCAACCCCCGCAAAGCCCGCGGTGGCGGCCAGGGTCGGATTGGCCTCGACGATGGTGGCGGTGAACGGGTTTTCGCCTTCCAGCAGGGCCGCGCCGAACGGCGAGGCCGCGGCGAAGGCGTCCAGCACCTTGGGCGGCGGCGGTCCCGCCAGGGCCACCAGGTCCAGGATCTCCATGGCCGCGGACGGCAGCGCCAGGGGCTCGGGCGGAGGGCCCACCAGCCGCACCAGATAGCGTCGCGGCCCGACGCCGGAAATGGTGGCGTCGTGCTCGGATCCGTTCACCCGGATCGAGGCGTGGCCCACCTCGCCGCGGCGGGCGGCGGTGAGGGCTGCGAACAGGGTGGCGGCCGAGGGGCCGGACTTGGGCAGGCGCGGCGCCGGGCCCAGCACCTCACGCCAGGCGGCGTTGGAGGCCTGGATGCGGCCGTCGGCGGCGGCCAGGGCCGCGGGTTCGATCAGGGCGTCAATCAGCTTGTCCGCGCCAGGCTCACCCTCGACCGGCGTCTCGGAGGCGCCGCGCATGGCGAACAGCCCCAGGCAGGCCACGCCGGCGAGGCCGATCAGCAGCAGCACGCCCGCCAGGGTCGACGGCCCGGCGTTCATCGCCGGCGCCGCGGCGAAGCCTACGGCCATGAGAAAAAACAGTCCCGCCGCCGCCGTCAGCGGATCGAACCGGCGCTTGCGCTGTTCGCGGGGCTCGGCCATCGGGCGTCCCTGGCGGTTCTCAGGTTGAAGGGGTCGGATAGAATCACCCGTAAGCATACATGAACCCTAGGGAATTTGCCGATTTGGCGATCAGGGCCGGCCGGCGCTCCCGCGGCCGAGAGGCCGTCAGGAAGTGAACCACGTATTCACGCGAATGCACACGAACCTGCAGGACTTTCCGTCCGGCGCGCGCGGTCACTCCACCGCCCCGGGGATCTTCTTCTGCTTGCTCATGATGAAGCCGATGAGCTTTGCCACGGCTTCGTAGTGGGCCACGGGGATGAAGTCCTCGATCTCCACGGCGGCGAAGAGGGCGCGCGCCAGGGGCGGATCCTCGATCACCGGCACCCCCGCCTCCTCAGCCACGGCGCGGATCCGCAGGGCGATGGCGTCCATGCCCTTGGCGACGCACTGAGGGGCGCTCCCCTCCTCGGGATCATATTTCAGCGCCACGGCGTAGTGGGTCGGGTTCATCACCACCACTGTGGCCTTGGGCACCGCCGACATCATCCGCTGCCGCGCGCGCTGGATGCGCAGGGCCTTCTGGCGGGCCTTCACGTGCGGGTCGCCTTCGCTCTGCCGGTAGTCTTCCTTCAGTTCCTCGCGGCTCATCCGGTGGCGGGCCATGAAGCGCTGGCGCTGGATGAACCAGTCGAAGCCGGCCACGGCCAGCATGAAGGCGCCCACCGCCATGGCCAGCTTCTTGATGATGTTGAGGGCGAAGGGCAGCATGACCATCGGGTCGGCCCCCGACAGCTGCTCCATCTCGTGGACGTGGGGCGAGACCGTGGTCCAGGCGATCACCGCCACGATGGCCACCTTGATCAGCGACTTGCCGTACTGGATCAGGGAATCGATCCCGAACAGCCGCTTGAACCCGGCCATGGGGGACAGCTTGTCGAACTGCAGCTCCAGCCGGCTGGGGGTCCACATCAGACCCGTCTGCACCAGGTGCCCGGCCGCGCCGGCGAAGGCCGCGGCGCCCAGCACGATGGCCAGGATCGGCGCCCCGGCCATCACCGCCTGGCGCGCCACCGCCATGCCCCCGCCGCCGGCCAGGATCATGGAGTCCGGATGGGCCAGGAAGGGCGTGAGGCCCGCCATCAGGTTGCGGCTCATCCACTGGCCCATGGTCACCAGCACGAAGGCGACGGCGGAGAATGTGAACACCTGCGGCAGGTCCGCGGTCTTGACCACATCGCCGCGCTCGCGGGCCTGTTCGAGCTTTCGGCCTGTTGGTTCTTCTGTCTTGTCGGAGGAGTCGCTGCCTTCTGCCATGGGCCCTGCTCAGTAGGCCCCGAAGGCGTGCAACAGGGTGCGATAGCCATCCACCCACACCAGGCCTACCACCCCCAGGCTCATGGCGAAGATCGACAGGCCGAACAGCACCGTCAGCGGCGAGGCCACGAAGAACACCTGGAACTGCGGCATCACCCGGCCGACCATGCCGACGGCGATGTTGAACACCAGGGCGAACACCACCACCGGAGCGGCCAGTTGCAGGCCCATCTTGAAGGAGCCGGAAATGGTCTGCAGGGCCAGCTGGGTGGCGTCCATCACCGGCACGGGCCGGGAAAAGGGGAACAGGGTGTAGGACCGCACGATCGCCGCCAGGAACAGGTGGTGCAGGTCGGTGGTCATGATCAGGGTCAGGCCCAGCAGGCCCAGGAAGGTGCCGAGCGTGGGCGTGCCGGGGGCGATGCCCGGCGCCGAGGTCTGGGCGAAGCTGAGGGTGGTCTGGATCGAGACCACTTCACCCGCCACCGCCAGCGAACCCAGGAACAGCCGCAGGATCGTGCCGATCATCAGCCCGATCAGGATCTCCTTGATCACGCCGCCGGCCAGGGCGCTCACCGTGGAGGGCACGGCCGGGATCTGTGGGGCGACCACGGGGACCAGTATTAGGGTGAGCAGGAAGGCGAAGGCCAGGCGGATGCGCGGCGGCACGGTCTGGTCGCCGATCCCCGGCATGGTCATTACCAGGGCCGCCAGCCTCGCAAAGACCAGTCCCGCCACATAGACCTGTCCCGCGGCGGCGTAGTGCTCCACGGCCCTGGCCTCACATCGCCGAGATTTTGGCGGCGATGTGCTGCATGAACCCGGACATCAGCGCGCCCATCAGGGGCAGGAAGATCAACAGGGAGATGAACACCGCCACGATCTTCGGGGCGAACACCAGGGTCGCCTCCTGGATCTGGGTCAGGGCCTGCATCAGGCCGATCGCCACACCCACCACGAGGCCCACGATCAGCACGGGAGCCGACAGTTGGATGGTGAGCCAGATGGCGTCGCGGCCGACGTCCAGAACCTCGGCGCCAGTCATGGGGGCCTCATAAACAGTGACTGTGGTGTGAGGGCCCCAACATCGACGGACATGGTTAACGAAGGATGAGTCACTCAGCTAAGTTCTGTATTTGTTCCGAACACACCTATGCGTCATTCTCGGCAGGCGCCGACCCCAGACCCTCCCCCAGCGCGCCAGCCAGTCCGGGGGAGGTGGCGCGCCAGCGGCGTGTCTGGCTGAACGCCAGACGCCTACCCTGCCCGGGCCCGCGCCGACGCCTCGGCGCGGGCGGCTTCGACGTCGCCGCTGGGCAGGGCTTCGCCGCTCTCCAGCAGGGTCTTCAGGCTCGACAGGATCGAGGGCCAGCCATGGGAGACGGCCTCCAGCACCTTGGAATCGGGCGGGAAGCCGTCATGGACCAGGGTCAGCCGCGTCATCTCGCCGAGCGGCTCCAGCTTGACGCTGACCCGGCTGTGGCCCTCGGCGGCGAACACCGGATCGAAGGCCACGTGGAAGCTATAGGCCATCCCGTTCGGCGGATCCCAGGCGAGCACCTCGCCGGTGTCCGTCACCCCGCGGGTGGGATCGCGCAGGACCACCTTGCCGCCCACCCGCCAGTCGGCCTCCAGTCGGGTGCCGGACCAGTATTTCGCGGTGAAGTCGGGGTCGGTGAGCGCCGTCCAGACCGCCGCCTGGGTGGCGCGGATATAGGTCACATAGACGAAATTGGGCTTATCAGTCATCGGGGCTTCCCTCCTCCAGGCCGCGTTTCAGGGCCGCCAGGGCCTCGGTGCGGGGCTGGTCGTATTTGCGGATCCACCGGTCGGCGATCTCGGCGATTGGCGCGGGGTTGAGGTAGTGCAGCTTCTCCCGGCCCTGGCGGACCGTGACGACGAGATTGGCGGCCTCCAGTACGGACAGGTGCTTGGCCACTGCCTGGCGCGACATGGAAAGCCCCTCACATAGGGCATTCAGGGTGCAGCCCGCCTCGGCGTGCAGCCGGTCCAGCAATCGCCTTCGGCTGGGATCGGAGAGCGCCTTGAAGACTGCGTCCATGGACCTGCTTATAGGCAACCATTTGGTTGCATGTCAAGTCTGGCCAGGCCCCACTCCAACTCTCGTCGCAAACCTGATCTCTATCGGGTCGGGTCCAGCGCCCGCGCCGCCTGAGCGGGGGTGAGCTTGCCGGCGTCGCGGTCCACGCTGTAATTGGCCCCGCGCATGGCCTCCACGCTGATCTTGCCGATCAGCGGCCGCAGCGCCCCGATCAGCCTCTGGTCGTCCACCCGGCGCGGCGCGATCAGCACCACCGCGTCATAAGGCGGCAAGGCGCCCCGGGGATCGGTCAGCACCACCAAACGGTCCGCCGCGATCCTGCCATCCGAGGAGAAGGCTGCGATCACATCGGCCTCGCCGCCCGACAGGGCCCGATACATGAAGGTCGGCTGGAACGAGCGCTGGTCCTTGAACCTGAATCCATAGGCCGCCTGCACAGCCCGCCATTCCGGCCGCGACGGGAATTCCAGGTCCGTCCCCAGGGTGAGGTTGGGCGCCTCGCGCGCCAGGTCCGCCAGGTTGGCGATCCCAAGGGCCTTGGCGCGATCGGCGCGCATGGCGAAGGCATAGGCGTTCTCGAAGCCGAGGGACCCCAGCACACGCACCTGGTCGCGGCGCTTCAGCTCGGTGGTCAGGCCGGCCAGGACCTGGGCGCGGCCGGGATTGTCCTTGCGGCCCAGGACATTGGTCCAAAGCGTTCCCGAATAGTCCACATAGGCGTCGAGTTCGCCCGCGGCGAGGGCGCGGTAGGCCACGGCCGAGCCCAGGTCCTCCTTGCGGACCACGTGCGCCCCGCCCCTCTCCAGCCGCTGGGCGGCGAGTTCGGCCAGGATGTATTGTTCGGAGAAATTCTTGGCCCCGATCACATAGGTCGCCGGCTTGCCGAGCTGAGCCAGGGGCGTCAGCGCCAGGGCGACCCCGATCGCCAGGCCCAGGCCCCCCAGGGCCATCAGCCGCCGGCTGCGCCGCGCCGCCCCGGTCTCGATCAGGCCCAGGAGCTGATCAGCGGTCAGGGCCAGCACGGCGGAGGCCGCGCAGCCGAACAGCACGCTCACCCAGTTCTCAGTCTGCAGGCCTGCGAAGATGTAGTTGCCGAGGCTGGTCTGCCCCACCGGCGTGGACAGGGTCGCGGCGCCAATGGTCCACACCGCGGCGGTCCGCACCCCGGCCATGATCACCGGCATGGCCAGGGGCAGCTCCACCTGGAACAGGCTCTGGCGCGGCGTCATCCCGACCCCGTCCGCCGCCTCACGCACCGCCCGGTCCACGCCGAGTATGCCCGCCGTGGCTGTCCGGAGAATCGGCAGCATCGAATAGAGGGTGAGCGCCAGCAGGGAGGGCAGGAATCCAAGGGCCGAGAAACCGTGTCCTGTCAGTCCCTTGGCCACCGAGGAGATGGCCAGCAGCAGGGGATAGAACAGGGCCAGCAGGGCCAGGCTCGGAATGGTCTGGATCAGGCCAGCCCCGGCCAGCACCGGCCAACGCAGCCGCGGATTGCGGCTGGCGGCGACCGCCAGGGGCAGGCTGATGGCCACCCCGAGCGCCAGAGCGCTCGCCGAGAGCAGCACATGCCAGGCCAGATAGTCGGGCAACAGCGCCCAGGCCGACGCCAGGGAGGGGATCATGCGGGAGCGCCCAGCTTGGCCCGCAGGCGCTCGGCCTGCCGGCGGGGCGCGTCGATCAGGGCCTTCACCCGGGGGTCGCGCACCAGGGCCAGCTCCGCCGCCGTTCCGTCGGCCAGGATCACTCCGCCCGCCAGCACCACGATCCGGTCCGCCAGCAACACCGCTTCGGACATGTCATGGGTGACCATCACCGTGGTGAGGCCCAGCCGCTGATGCAGCTCGCGCACGTCGCTCCCCAGGTCCTCGCGGGTGGTGGGGTCCAGCGCCCCGAAGGGTTCGTCCATCAGCAGGATCGAGGGCTCGGCGGCGATCGCCCGCGCCACCCCCACCCGCTGCCTCTGGCCGCCGGAGAGCTCCGCCGGCCGGCGTCCGGCCATCTCCCGCGGCAGGGCCACCAGGTCCAGCAGGGCGGCGACCCGGGCGGCGATCCGGGGGCCTTGCCAGCCCAGCAGGCGCGGGGTGATGCCGATATTCTCCGCCACGGTGAGGTGGGGAAACAGGCCGATCTCCTGGAACACATAGCCGATCCGCCGGCGCAGGACGTAGGCCGGAAGGGCGTCGGCGTCCTCGCCCGTCACGCGCACCCCGCCAGCATCCGGCGTCACGAGACGGTTGATGGTCTTGAGCAGCGTGGTCTTACCGGATCCCGAAGGCCCCACCAGGGCCACGAACTGGCCGGCCGGAATCGTCAGGCTCACCTCCGCCAGGGCGGCGTGGTCGGCATAGCGCTTGGTGACGCCGGAGAGGACAATCGCGGGCGAGGCCATGGTGAAGCCGTAACACGCGATTCAAGTTCTTGCTCCCCCCGCCTTAGACGATGCTGTCAGACCGCCGCCAGTTCGCGCACCCGGCGCGCTCGGCGCGCCGCCGCGCCTGTGACGCCGAACCCGATCATCAGCAGGGCCCAGGTCGCCGGCTCCGGCGTGGACGAGGTGGGAATTTCCAGGGCGCCGAAGGATATTGCGCCAGTGTCGGAGAAGGACCCGTCGGGGGAGGTGTAATTGACTCCCAGCCCGGGCGAGGCGCCGTTGCCGAAGATCCCGGCCGTGTGTGACTTGCCGTCCAGCGGATCGATGTACGAGATCGTCCCGTCCTGCAGCACGGTGTCATAGGTGATGCTGGTCAGGGTCACGAAGTGGGCCTTGGAGCCGAACTGCAGGTAAATCTCGACGTCGGCGCCCACGTTCAGGGCCCGAGCCAGGTTCGCCGCCCCCGGGTCCTGCTGCTGGCCGTAGGTGGTGCTGCCAGGATCCATCAGGTCGATATAGGCCTTCTTGCCCCGATAGAAGTCGTCCCAGGTCGTGCCGCCGCAACCGCAGCCCATGAAGGTGTCGGAGCCGAGATCATTCCCGGTCAGCACCTCACCGAAGTCCGGCCCCCCGAGACCCGACAGGTCCACCAGGCTGTCGTCGTAGACCTTCGGATACTTGTGTTCCAGAAAGACGAAGGAGTTGACCGCCGCCGCCGGGCCGCAGGCCTCGGATACCCCACCCGGCGTCTTGCAGACCGACAGCTTGTGCTGGTCGAGACTGCCGAATTGCGAGGAATCCTCGCTGCCGGAGATCACCCCCGCAGAGGCCGCCGTCGTCGTCAGCAGCGTCATGACCACGCAAAGCGCCAGGGACCGGACCATCAGGGCTCTCCATAGACGTCGGGCGGGACGAGGGTTTGTCGCCCCCGCGCGTCGGCCAAGCTTCAGATCTCGACGTGAGAGATGCTGAAAGCGAAGACAATATAGCGCAATCCCGGCCGCGTGGATGTGGCCGCTGAGGCGCCGAACACTTCACATTTCGGGTATTTGACCTGAACGGACCCCCGTTCGTCCGGGATGTGCTAGAGCTGCGCGCTGGGCGTCGTCGGCGCGCCTTTGGATGGAGGGGTTCATGCGCGGGATATCCGTCGGACTGATCGCAGCCCTGGCCCTGGGCTCCGCGTTCGCAGGCCTGCCGCCGCCCGGCGCCTCCGCCGCCCAGTTCACGGTCAACAACCGCTTCGACCCCTACAAGAACTTCAAGTTCCGCCTCAAGTGGGACGGGCGCTATATCGCCGGGATCAGCAAGGTCAGCCCCCTGCGCCGCAGCACGGAGGTGATCGAGCATCGCGACGGCGGCGAGCCGTCCACATCCCGCAAGTCGCCGGGCCGGACCGAGTATGACGCCATCACCCTGGAGCGCGGCCTCACCCACGACGCCGCCTTCGAGGACTGGGCGAACAAGACCTGGCGGGTCGGGGCGGGCCTTGGCGGCGAGGTGGCCCTGGCCGATTTCCGCAAGGACGTGGTGCTGGAGGTGCTGAACGAGGCGGGCCAGCTGGTGATCGCCTACAACCTGCGCCGCTGCTGGCCGTCGGAATATGTCGCCCTGCCGGACCTGGACGCCAACAACACGGAGGTCGCCCTGCAGACGCTGACCCTTCAGTGCGAGAGCTGGGACCGCGACACCTCGGTCACCGAGCCGGTCGAACCCAAGTGACGCCGCCGGGCCCTGCGCAGCCCCACGCCCACCAGGCCCAGTCCTGACAGCATCAGCGCCCAGGTGGCCGGCTCCGGCACGCCGCGGGCGAATTCGCCGGCCCCCCGCACGATCCGCCCGCGCAATTCCTCTTTGGTGTCGGGCCGCACATAGGTGATGTCGAGCTGGGCGGTGTCGCCGGTGATGTCGGCGTGGTGCACCGTGCCGTCCAGCGGGTCCACGAAATAGAGCACGCCAAATCCCAACAGGGAGTCATAGGAGATCCGCGTGACGGTGACGTAGTGGCCCCGGAAGCTGGGGCTGTCGAAGTTGAGCAGAATCTCCACGTCTGAATCGTGGTTCAGCTGGTCGGCCAGCCACACGGCCGACGGATTGGTCTCCTGATCGAACAGGGTCGAGCCGGGGTCCTTATCGTTGATGTAGTCCTGCTTGCCCTTGTAGAAATTGTCCCAGAACGTGCCGCCGGGGGCGGCGGTCTGCATGAAGTCCTTGCCGCCCAGCAGATTGCCGACCGTGACCTGTCCCAGGGCCTGGCCAAGCGGCTTGGACAGCGGCGCCAGCGTCTCCCCATAGATCGAGGGGAACATCTTCTCGAGGTACACGAAGGAATTGACTGCGGCCGCCGGGCCGCAGGACAGATTGTCCCCCGTCTTGGTCTTGCAGACCGTCAGGTCGTGCTGGTCGAGATTACCCATCTTTGAGGCGTCGACCTCGCCCTTGACGTCATCGTCCGCCCGGACGGGCGTCGCGGACACCAGGGCGCAGGTGGCGACGATGGCGAACATCGGAATCCAGGATGGGCGGACCATGGGCGTTCCTCTCGCTGGACAAGGGAACTCACGCACTCGGGTCTGGACTGGTCGCAGGCGACCTGGAATCTACACCTCGCCGTGGGATGCCGGAAGCTGGCGCCGCCCTTAAATCGGCATCCGCATGATTTCCTGATAGGCGCTGATCACCTGGTCGCGGACGGCCATCACCGTCTCCAGGCTGGTCTCGGCCGACGAGATGGCGGTGGCCACGTCGATCAGCTGGGCCTTGCCCTGGGTCCCGGCCACGATCTGGGTCTCGGCCTTGTGGGAGGCGCCCACCACGTCGTTCATCGCCGACTTGACCATGGCGCCGAAGTCGATCCCGCCGCTGGCGCCTGCGGGCGCAGGGGCGCTTATCCCGTGATTGGCGGTGGCGGCATAGGCCTTGGCGGCGGCGAGTGCGGTGATCATGGCCTGGCCCTAGCTATTTCTTCAGGAGATCGAGGGTGCGCTGGTCCATGGCCCGCGCCGTCTCGATCACATTGAGGTTGGCCTCGTAGGCGCGCTGGGCTTCCTTCATGTCGAGGGCCTCCACCAGCGGATCCACATTGGGCATCTTCACATAGCCCTTGGCGTCCGCCGACGGATTGCCCGGGTCATAGGTGGACTTGAAGTCCGAACTGTCCGGCTGGACCTTGATCATCTTCACGCCTTGGCCGCCGTCCACCTGGACAGGACGGAACACCGGGATCTGCCGCCGATAGGGGTCGCCGCCGGACGTCTTGGAGGTGGAATTCGCGTTGGCGATGTTCTCTGCGATGATCCGCATCCGGGCCTGTTCGGCCTTGAGCGCGGAGGTCGCGATGGTCTGGGCGGCCAGGCCGGCGGACTTGATGTCGGACATCTAGATTGCTCCTCGCCGGCTCGGGCTTACTTGCCCGGCGCGCGGGCGGCCATGCGCAGCATGTTGAGGGATTTCTGATAGAAGCTGATAGCCGCGTCGTAGTTCATGCGCGCGTCCGACATCTTCATCATCTCCTCCTCGAGCACCACGGAATTGCCGTCCAGGGTGGTCTCGGAGTCGCGGGTCTTCTGGGCCTTGAACTTCTGCTGCGCCGCGCCCTGGCTGGAGGTCGGCAGGGCCATGTGGCCGGGCTGGGTCACCGCCATGGCGCCGGTCATGTGGGCCTTCATGGCCGTATCGAAGCTGAAGGGCTTCAGGTCATTGGGCGCATAGCCGGGGGTCTCGGCGTTGGCCACGTTCTGCGCGATCACCCGCTGCTTGTCCGACAGGTACCCCAGCCGGCTGCGCAGCATGGAGAAAAGCGGAATATCGGTCATGTCCATGGCCATGAGAAACATAGTGAACAAACAGGGTTAAGCGCTCCTTAAGCACCCCTGGGGCACAGAGGGTGCGACCCAATGTCCACAGCCCGTCCCGCCCGCGCCCGGCCCCCCAGCGTCCCGTCGTTCCGCAGATGAATCTCGCCGAAACTTTCCGCGCCATATTCGCCCTGGCCTTCACCCTGGGCCTGGTGGGGCTCGCCGCCTGGGCGCTGCGGCGCTTCGGCCCGGAAGCCCTCGCCCGCGTAGCGCCGGTTCGCAAGGCGCGTCGCCTGGCCCTGGTGGAGACCCTGGTGCTGGATCCGGCCCGACGGCTGGTGCTGGTCTCCCTGGACGGCGAGGAACGCCTGCTGCTGCTGGGGGAGGGTCAGGCGTTGGCCGCCCACGCCCCGGTCTCCGTGTCCCACGCCGTCTCGCCGGCCGCCCGCGCCCGCCAGCCGAAAGCCTCAGCCTGATGCGTCAGTTGCTCAAAGCCATCGCCGGCCTGCCCGCTGAGGAATGGCGTCGCGCCTTCATCCTCTCCCTGCTGGCCACCCTGGGCGCCCTGGTGTTCCCGGTCGCCGCCGCGGCCCAGGCTCTGAACATCAATCTGGGCACCGGCGCCGGCCTCACCGACCGGGTGGTGCAGCTGATCGGCCTGATGACCGTGCTGTCGCTCGCGCCGTCCATTGTGATCATGACCACCTCGTTCGTGCGCATCGTGGTGGTGCTGTCCCTGCTGCGCACGGCGCTGGGCCTGCAGCAGAGCCCGCCCAACTCGGTGATCATCTCGCTGGCCCTGTTCCTCACCGCCATCGTCATGGGGCCGACCCTGCAGAAGTCCTATGATGACGGCATCAAGCCGCTGCTGGACCACAGCATCGAGCTGCCCCAGGCCTTCGACGCGGCTGGCGCGCCGGTGAAGGTGTTCATGCTGAGCCAGGTGGACCGCCAGGACCTGGCCCTGTTCGTCAAGCTGTCGCGCATCGAGAAACCCAAGGCGGCCATCGACATCCCGCTCACCGTGGTCACCCCGGCCTTCATGATCTCTGAGCTGAAGCGCGCCTTCGAGATCGGCTTCCTGCTATTCATCCCGTTCCTGGTGATCGACCTGGTGGTGGCCAGCGTGCTGATGAGCATGGGCATGATGATGCTGCCGCCAGTGATCATCTCCCTGCCGTTCAAGCTGATCTTCTTCGTCCTCGTCGACGGCTGGCGGCTGGTGGCCGGCAGCCTGGTGGAGAGCTTCCACCAGGTCCCCAAATAGGGGTCAGCCCTTGGCCTTGGCCGGCGCTCTGGCCGGGGCGGCCGCCGCCTGCTTCTGCGGGACCGGAGTCCCGGCCTGGCGCGTCACCGGCCCCACGGGCGCCGGGCGCTCCTTGAATCGCACCTTCATCTTCGCCACCCAGCCGGCGAAGGCCTCGTTGTCGGCGGTCACCCGGCCGAAATCGGCGACGCTGAAATTGCCGCTCTGCACGCCGGCCAGGGCCACGCGAAGAGCTTCAGGATTGTGCGCCTGGCCGTAGAAGCCCTGGTAATGCTCCCGCAGTCGGGTGAGGCCGGCATCATCCCCCGCCAGGCTGAGCGCGACCCCGGCCCGCAGCAGGCGGCCCTCCTCGTCGCTGGCCAGCACACCGCCCTGCTTCCATCGGTCGCCCAGGGACTTCTCGAACAGCGCTCCGGCCATCGGCCAGTTCTTCTGTTTCCACACCACCTCGGTGCGCAGGTCCTGGGCTTCCTTCGACGTGTCGCGCTCCACCATTTCCAGAGCCGCGTCCAACCGGCCCAGGCCCATCAGGGCGCGGGCTTCCACCAGCCGGCGTTCGCCGTTGAGAGCGGCTGGCAACACCGTAGTGCGTGAGCCATTGATGGCGTCCATGGCCTGCTCGGGCCGCCGGTCCATCAGGTAGATCACCGCCAGATCGGTGGCGACCTGGGCGCGAGGCACGCCGTCCAACCGGTTGTCGGCCTGGTATTTCAGCAGCTCGGCCGCCTGGGGCAGCAGGTCCACATCCACGAGCCGGCGCACCAGCTTGCGCACCATCTGGTCGCCATCGGCGCCCAGGGGAGTCAGCTCCTTGAAGTCGTAGAACAGGGCCAGGGCCTGGACCGGCTCCAGGCCGTCGACCGCGCCGTCCAGGAACAGGCCCCGGAAGGCCGCGCCGAGATCGGCCTGCAGCTGGGCGGCCTCCGGCAGGTCGGGCAGTCGCTGCCCGGCCGAACGCAGGGCTTCCAGCGCTTCGCGATAGCGGCCCTGGCTCAGATAGAGCTGGCCAAGGGCGCGAATGGTCTCGAGTTCGGTGGCGTCTCCGCGCCAGCGATAGCGCAGGCCGTCGAACACGTTGGCCGCCTCAAGCGGCGTGATCTTGCCCATGTGCAGCCGGATCTGGGTGGCCCGCAGCAGGGCCGGCGCCGACAGCTGCTCGGTGGGCGCCCCGGTAATCGCCGCATAGATCCGCAGGGCCCGGTCGGGGTGGCCGGAAGCCTCGATCACCTTGGCCTCCACCAGCCGGGTGGCGAGCTCCTCCAGGGGATCGGTCTTGTCCATCAGGGCCATCTTGATGGCCCGGTCGGCGCCCTCGAGATCGCCAAGCGCCATGGCGGCCTGGGCCTCGGACCGGGCGAACCGCGCCTTCCAGACCGGCGAGAACTGATTGAACGCCGAGGCGCCCACCCCGAACTGGGCCCGGGCCTCGCCCCACTGGGCCAGCTGGGCGGCGATATAGGCCCGCCACATGGCCGCCGAGGGATCGTCGGACAGGATCGGGGCGGAGAAGTCGGCCTGGGCCTCCTTGTAGCGGCGGGCCATTACCCGGGCGATGCCGCGCAGGCCGCGGAACTCGGGATCCTCCTTGGCCTGGGGATTGGTCCGCGCCAGGTCGTTGAGCACCCCGATCGCTTCGAAGCTGAGCTCCGAGCCCACCAGGAACCGGGCGAGCGCCATGCGGGCGGCCACCGGCGCATCGCGGCCCTTCTGGGACTCCTGCATGGCGGTGTCGAGCAGGCTGTCATAACGCTTGAGGAAGCCGCCGGGCCCGGTCTGCGGCCAGTTCGCATAGTCGATCAGGGCCGGCATGGTGGCAGGCTGGGGCGCGCCCATCTTCGCCTCGGCCCGGTCGATTCCCGCCGAGGCCGGGGACAGGGCCAGGCCTGCGGGCCGCCCGATATGCACCAGATCGCCGTCGTGGCTGAGGGCAAGGTCCTCGACATAGGACTCCATCGCCATGCCCTGGGCCGAGGGCAGCACCGCCATCTGCACATAGTCGCGGCGGGTGGGGATCCCCTTGGCCGGGCCCAGCGCGGTCACCACCGACAGGGAGTCCCCCACCACGGGATCGGCGACCTTCATGGTCCGGGTCGCCCCCGACACCGCGGCCTTCAGGCTGGCCGGGCCGCCGATGTCGTCACGGACGATGCGGATCTGGGCGCCCTGGCCCTGGGCGCCGGGGCCGAGCGCCACGGTCCAGACGCCGCCCTGGGCGCTGGCAAAGAACGGAGTGCCCACCGGCGCGGCGATCCGCACCGCCGAATAGTCGGCGCCCTTGTAGGCCTGCAGGGAGGAGAACTGCTTCAGGCCGCGGGGGGCCTGGGAGACGTCGATATTGGCGGCGGCGTCGAACACCACCCAGATGGCCCCGCCCCGGCGGAACACCGCCGCCCCATTGGAATTGGCCCAGGGGAAGGTGAGCATCACCTGTCCGTTGACCAGCCTGGCGTCCATGTGGACGACGCCGCCGGCCGGAACCGGATTGGGCCGGACCGGCTCGGGCTCGGGAACGGCCGCGGCGGCGGCCGAAGGGACCGGCGCGCCGGCCACCGGCTCGGGCGCGGAGCGCTCGAACACGTTCACATATGTGGCGCCGTCCGCATTGCCGACCTTGGCGTCGGCGTTGTCGGCCAGGGTGAGGGCCAGCTCCAGCGACCGGCCCACATGTCTGGCCTCGACGGCCTTCAGCCAGCGCGGCGGCGAGGCCTTCAGGCTGGCGATGTCGGGATCGGCGTCGCGGTTGAACCGCAGGGTTACGACCTGGCCTTCCCGGCGGACCGTGGCGCTGGCGCCGCCGGCCCAGTGCATCTCGATCCGGGTGAAGTCCTTGGCGACGCCCACATGCACGTCGAGCGGCCCACGCGCCATCGGGCGGTCCGCCGGAGCGGTCCCGCCTGCGGGCGCAGCGGCGCTGGCGATGCAGATCGCCGCGACGCTCGAGGTAAGGGCGCGCTTCAGGCTCAAGGATCAGCCGCCGGGTTTGGCCGCGGCGGGCGCGGGGGTGGTGGCGGGGGTCGGCGCAGCGATCTTGACCGGCGCTGCGGCGTCGGCCGGCTTGTCGGCGGCGTCCTTGGCCGCAGGCTTGGCCTTGGGCTTGGCTTTCTTGACCGCGGGCTTCTTGGCCTTGGCCGGAGCCGCCTTGTTCGCCGGGGCCTTGGCGGTGGTGTCGGCCGGGGCGCTCGCCTGGGGTGGCATGGGCACATTGGCCGCGGCGGCGGTGGCCGCCTGGTCAGCGCCGGCGGCGACCGTACGGATATTGGTGAAGCGCTTGGACAGCGCCTCGGTGAGCTTCTTGGCGTCCTGGACCGGCATCTGGGCCAGCATGGCCGACAGGGCGCGTTCCTTCATCTTGGCGGCGATCGGCAGGCGCACAGTGTCGTCCAGCACCACCATGCGCATGGCCGAGTCCTTGGGCTTCATGCCCTCGAACACCTTGACCATCCGGTCGACCTCGGCCTGTTGCTTGGCGTCGGCCTGGCCCATCAGCCCCTGGATGTCCGCCTTCAGGGCGTTCATCGACTTGACCTTGGCGTCGAGCTTGGCTTCAGCCGCCGCCATCAGGGCGAGCTGGGTGTTGAGATCGGTTTCCCGCTGGTCCAGCTGACCGCGGCGAGCGCCCAGGCTCTGCAGCACCTGCAGCTCGGCCGGCGACAGGCCGGCCTCCTTGGCAAGTTCGGCGGCGGTTGGGGCGCAGATGGGCGCCGCCCGCGGCTGGGTCGTCCCCGCCGCGTCAACAGCGCTGGAGAACACGCTGGGCGCCGCCTGGGCGTCGGGCGCGAGGGCCGGGACGGGCGGAGCGGCGTCGGCCTTGGCCTCCGGCGCGGCCTTTGCCCCCTTGGCTGGCTTGGCCGGTTTGGCGACGCTTTCGGCCATGGCCTTGGTGGCCGAGAACAGTTCCGGAAGGCTGCGGGCGCCGGCCATCGCATTGACCGCGAGGACGCCCGCGGCCGCGACGCCGACAAGCGGCAGGATGCGCGGCATATTTCTCATCGACGACCCCCGAAGGCGGCCCGTAGCGGCAGGGCCTCGGCCTCCGACTCATCGGCGAACAGGTCTTCCTCGAAGGACGGCCGCTGGCGTGGCGCCTCGCGGCGCACAAGCCGCTCAGGCTCCGCCCGCGGGCGGGGGTCCCGGGCGGCGGACAGCAGGGAGCCCAGGCGATGGGTCACCCGCTCCACATCCTGGTCCAGGTCCAGGGCCGGCTCGTGATCACGGCTCCGAAGCCCGTCCCGCTCGCGCAGCGGCTCACGCTCGCGCAGGGGTTCGCGATCCCGCAGCGCTGTCCGGCCGGCCAGGGGCGCCCGCGCGGGGGGCTCGACCGTGGCGCGATGGCCGGCCTGGGTCTGGCGATCCAGCTTGGCGCTCAGCTCGCGGGCCTTGGCGATCCGATCGGCCAGGGTGTCGGTGGCCTCATCCGTAGCGGCCCGCAAGTCGGCCAGGCCCTGTTCGGCCCGCGCCGCGGCGGCGTCCAGGTCGGCCACGGCCTTGGCGAATCCCTCGTGGCTGTCCCGCAGGGCTTTCAGCCGCAGGTTCAGCCGCCAGCCCATGGCCAGCGCCGCCGCCAGCAGTCCGGCCAGCAACAGGTTCAGCCCAATGGCGATGACGCTCATTTCATCCTCGTGACGGCTTGCCGGGCGCGGGGCGACAGCGGCGCCTCCACCCGGACGGCGATGTGGTGATTGCGGCGGCCCATGCGGCCATAGGTCAGCGGAATGGTGCCGGCCCGCAGTTCGATCATGCTGTCCGGCGTAGCGTTCAGCCAATGGGTGTCGCCGACCTTCAGGTCGAGCACCTGCTTCAGGCTCACCTGCTGTTCGTCCAGCACGGCGCGGACGTCCATCTGGGTGGTCCAGAGTTCGGTGGCCAGGTGGCCTTCCCAGATATTGTCGCGGCCGAACTTCTCGCCCATGAACTGCTGCAGCAGCATCTTGCGGATGGGCTCCAGGGTCGCATAGGGCAGCAGCAGCTCGATACGACCGCCGCGGTCCTCCATGTCGATCCGCAGCTTCACCAGGATCGCCGCATTGGCGGGACGCGCGATGGCGGCGAACCGCGGATTGGTCTCGAGCCGGTCCAGGGTGAAGGTCACCGGGGTCAGGGGTTCGAAGGCCTGCTTGGCGTCGGCCAGCACCACCTCCACCATCCGCTGCACGAGCACGCGTTCGATGGTGGTGTAGGGCCGGCCCTCGATACGCATGGCCGCGGTGCCTCTGCGCCCCCCCAGCAGCACGTCGACGATGGAATAGATCAGGTTGGAATCGACCGTCAGCAGGCCGTAGTTCTCCAGCTGCTCCGCCTTGAACACACTGAGAATGGCCGGCAGCGGGATCGAGTTCAGATAGTCTCCGAACCGGATCGAGGAGATGTTGTCGAGGCTCACCTCGACATTGTCCGAGGTGAAGTTGCGCAGCGAGGTCGTCATGTACCGCACCAGGCGGTCGAAGACGATTTCCAGCATCGGCAGGCGTTCGTAGGACACCAGCGCCGAGTTGATGATGGCGCGGATACCGGAGCGCTCGGCCGCCTCCTCGTCGGAGAGGTCGAAGCCCAGCAGGCTGTCGATCTCATCCTGGTTGAGGATGCGTTCCGACCCGATCAGCCCTTCGGCCGCGGCGTCCAGGTCCCATCCACCCTCTTCGGTGGCGGCCTGCGGTTCGAAATCGTTTTGATCTGCCATGAGTTACGCGATGCTGATCGGGCGGGCCCGGTCAGTTGATCAGCATCTCCTCGATAAGCACGGCGTTCACCTTGGCCGGCGCGATGACCATGTTGACCCGGCGCTGGATCTCGGAGCGCAGCTGGTAGGAGCCCTGCGAGCCCTGCAGGTCCTCGGGACGCAGTTCGCGCAGGAAGGTCTGGAACATGTCCTGCAGCCTGGGCATGTTGGGCTCCAGCAGGTCGGCGGTGTCCTGGTCGGGCACTTCCATGGTGAGCTTGAGCTTCAGGAAGGTGGCCTTGCCGTCGGCGGTCTGCATGTTCACCACCACATTGGGCATGGTGTAGAACAGGACGCCGTTGGGGCCTTCGGTGATCTGGCCGACCGTCTTCTCGGCCTTGCCGTCCTTGCCCTTCTTTTCCTTGTCGCCCTTCTTCTTGCCGTGATCGGCCTTCTTGTCCGCGTGGGCGCCATCCTTGGGCGCGAGCAGCATCACCGCCGCAGTCCCGACCCCGCCCAGCACCAGCACGCCGGCGACCGCGGCGATGATGATAATCTTGAGCGGAAGCTTCTTCTTGGCCGGCGCGCCCTCGCCGTCTTCGCCCTCGGCTCCCTCGTGGTAGCCGTCTGGCGCCTTCTTGTCCTCGGTCTTGGCCACGCGCGCGGCTCCTTAGAATACGACCATGCCTGGATGCGGTCATCTTGGTTAAGGATCGGTTTTTAACCCCTGTTAACGGCCGACTTTCCTTGCCCGGCAGAATCCGCCGCGCGGCCCGCGTTAACTTTGTTTTGCGTTGATTTTGCAGGGTTTTCAGACTGGCCCGAAGCTTGCAGCGTTGGCAGCGACCAATCTGCCGCACCTCACCCGGTTAACCAGCCCATGGACAACACCCTTTACGTCGGACTGTCGCGCCAGATGACGCTGCGTCACGAGCTCGACATCGTGGCCAACAACATCGCCAACGCCGACACCGCGGGATTCAAGGTCGAAAGCCTGATGCTGGCCACCCAGCCCCAGGCGCCGGCCGTGACCCTCGACGGCCCCAAGCCGGTGAAGTTCGTCATGGACACCGGCGTGGCCCGCGACTTCAGCCAGGGCTCCCTGCATCGCACCAGCAACGAGCTGGACATGGGCATCGACGGCCCCGGCTTCTTCCAGGTCACCACCGCCGACGGGCCGCGCTTCACCCGTGACGGCCGCTTCCGCCTGGACTCCACCGGCAAGCTCACCACCCAGGCCGGCCAGCCGGTGCTGGACGACGGCGGCGGCGAGATCGTCATCGATCCCGAGAAGGGCCCAGTGGTCATCGCCTCGGACGGAACCATCAGCCAGGGCCAGGAGCGGGTCGGCAAGGTGGGGGTGGTGAAGTTCACCGCCCAGTCGGCGCTGGAGAAGACCGGCGACAACCTCTTGAAGAACAGCTCCAACCAGACCCCTCAGCCCGCCCCGGACAGCCTGGTGCGCCAGGGCATGCTGGAAAGCTCCAACGTCAATCCCGTCGCCGAGATCACCCGCATGATCGAGGTCACCCGGACCTACGAGTCCGTCACCAACATGATGAGCGCCACGGCCGACCTGTCCCGTAATTCGGTGCAGCGGCTTGGCCGCGTTCAATAGGGAAACCTGAGAGATGCAAGCACTTCGCACCGCCGCGACGGGCATGGCCGCCCAGCAGCTCAATGTTGAGGTCATCTCCAACAACATCGCCAACATGAACACGGTTGGCTACAAACGGAACCGCGCCGAATTCCAGGACCTGCTCTACCAGAACCTGGAGCGCGCCGGGGCGCAGTCCTCCGACCAGGGCACTGTGGTCCCCACCGGCATCCAGGTGGGCGCGGGCGTCAAGACCGGCTCGGTCTACCGGATCACCGAGCAGGGCGCGATGACCCAGACCGGCAACAAGCTGGATGTCGGGATCAGCGGCCGTGGCTTCCTGCAGGTCCTGATGCCCACCGGCGAGATCGCCTATACCCGGGCCGGCAATCTCAGCACCAATGACCAGGGCCAGCTGGTGACCGTGGACGGCTACCAGGTGCAGCCGGCGATCACCATCCCCAGCGACGCCACCGACGTGTCCATCTCCAAGACCGGCCAGGTCCAGGTCACCCAGGCGGGCTCCACCAGCCCCACCGTGGTGGGCACCCTGGAGCTGGCCAGCTTCACCAACGAAGCCGGCATGGAAGCCATCGGCGGCAACCTGTTGAAGCAGAGCGACGCGTCGGGCGCCCCCAATACCGGCGCCCCCGGCTCCACCGGTTTCGGCACCCTGCTGCAGGGTTATACCGAGGCCTCCAACGTCGACCCGGTCACCGAGATCACCTCCCTGATCGTCGCTCAGCGGGCCTATGAGATGAACTCCAAGGTCATCTCCTCCGCCGACCAGATGCTGCAGACCGCCAACCAGGTGAAGGGCTAGGCTCATGAAGCGCCTCGTCCTCGCCCTGCTCATGGCGCTGGCCGCCGACCCGGCCATCGCCGGGACCGCCGTCAGCCTGAAAGCCGACACGGTCAGCGCCGACGCCGTCATCACGCTCAGCGACCTGTTCGACGGCGCGGGTCCCGCCGGCCGCGTGGCCGTGGGCCAGCGCACCGGCGCCGCCGCAGTGCTTGACGCCAACCTGGTCCAGGCCGCCGCCCGGCGCGCCGGGCTCGACTGGGCCAATAGCGAGGGTCTGCGCCGCATCGTGGTGCGTGGCCCCGAGTCGGCGCCGGGTCTGTCCGGCGGCGCGGCCCGCGGCAATGTTGAGGTGCTCACCTACGCCCACAGCCTGGCCGCCGGCGAGATCGTCCAGCCCCAGGACCTGGTCTGGGCCAAGGCCGCTGGCGCCCCGGCGGACGCCCCTCGCGACGCCGACCAGCTGATTGGCCTGGCTGTCAAGCGCCCCCTGCGCACCGGCGCGGTCGCCGCCCTGCGCGACGTCACCGCCCCCCAGGTGGTCAAGGCCGGCGACCTGGTGACCGTGCTCTATGAGGAAGGCGGCATCTCGCTCGCCCTGCAGGGCAAGGCCCTGGCGGCCGGCGCGATCGGCGAGCCCCTGGCCGTCCAGAACACCAATTCCAAGAAGACCATCCAGGCCGTGATCACCGGCCCCGACCAGGCGGCCGTCGGCCCCGAGGCCGACCGGATGAAGACCCCCGTCAGATACGCCCTTCGCTAGAGAGAGCCCCGTCATGCGCCTCCCGCTTATCCTCGCTCTGGCCGTGCTTCCGCTGGCCGCCTGCTCCACCATCCGTGAGACCGTCAAGGGCCCGGAACTCTCGCCGGTGGGCTATCCCGCCGCCCTGGTGCCCCGTGAACAGACCGTGCTGGCCCAGCGTGAGCCGGCCCTGCAGCCCGCCTCGGCCAATTCCCTGTGGCGGGTCGGCGCGCGCGCCTTCTTCAATGACCAGCGCGCCAGCAAGGTCGGCGACATCCTTACGGTCGACATCTCGATCGACGACAGCGCCAAGACGTCCAACGCCACCAGCGCCACCCGCGCCTCGGACCAGTCGCTGGGGGTTCCCCACCTGTTCGGCCTGGAATCCAGCCTTGGGAAGATTTTGCCGGGTGGCTTCGACCCCGCCAACGCGCTTGCCACCAATTCCAAGTCCGACCATGCCGGCTCCGGCAGCGTCAGCCGGGCGGAGAAAATCTCGCTCACCATCGCCGCCGTGGTCAGCGGCGTCCTGCCCAACGGCAACCTGGTGATTCAGGGCACCCAGGAGGTGCGCACCAACAGCGAGCTGCGTCAGCTCACCGTGTCCGGCATCGTGCGGCCGGAGGACATCTCCTCCTCCAACACCATCAAGCACACCCAGATCGCCGAGGCCCGGATCAGCTACGGCGGCAAGGGCGACATCTCCAACGTGCAGAAGACCCCGGCCGGCCAGGCCCTGATGCAGAAGTTCACGCCGTTCTGAGCCGGGGCCGGTCCCTTCGACCTCGCCTAGAAAAAGCAAGGATTGGGGTGCTAGCCTTCCCTATGCGCCGCCTCGCCCCCGTCCTGCTGATCCTGTTCGCCGCCGCCGGAGCCAAGGCCGCCCCGCCGCCCGCCTATGATCCGGCCTGGCTGGTGGACACCCCCAAGGACGCCCCGGCGACCTTGATCCACGGCGCCCCCGCCACGGTGGGCTTCGCCTGCCAGAAGGGCTCCGGCCAGGTGGAGGTTCGCCTGGTGGCGTCAAAGATCCTGGCCGACCACAAGTCCGGTGAGACCACCCTCGACGCGGCTGGCGTTCCCGCCCCCTGGCCGGCCAGCCTGGGCTTCGTCTCCGGAACCGACAGCTCCACCCAGCGCGGCCACGCCGAGCCCAATCCGGCCGGCGCCGGATCGGTGGTCACCGGCGAGATCTCCACCGCCGCCCCGGTGATCAAGGCCTTCGCCAAGACCGGCCAGATCACCTTCACCGCCCTGGGCGAGACCACGCCCCAGCCGCCGGTGAAGCCCGGCCTGGTGCGGAAGTTCCTGGGGATCTGCCACTGAGGCCCGCGCGACCTCGACCGCACCGCTATTCGAGGCGCCGCGCCGCCGTATCCTGCAGCCCTTGATGCAACACCAGGGCCCCTGCCGGGCCGCCGTCCGCAAAGGTCACCTGGAACGGCAGGGTCGTCATGAAAAAGGTCCGCCCGAACTCGCGCAGGAGCTCGATACTCGGCTGGCCGCCGATCTGGACGAACAGTCGGCCCTGGTCCTGGCTCACCTCGGCCATCAGCCGGGGGGCGAGCTGGTAGCGGCCGACATAGGCGGCGCGCTCGCCCGGCGTCGTTGATCCCGACGGCCGGTCCGCCAGCGCCGGGTCGAAATAGAGTAGGGCCAGCACGCGGGCGATCCGGGTCGCATTGGCCTGCTCGAGATTGGACAGCACCACAACGGTCAGGCCGTCGTCGGGATAGTGGTCGAGCATGGACGCGAACCCCAGCAGGCCGCCGCCATGGCCCCAGTGGCGATGGCCCTGGTCCACATCGATGAATTCGCCGAAGCCGTAGTGGAAGCCCTGGTCCCGGAACATCTCGGCGAGGGAGGTCGGGGCCAGCACCTTGCCGCCGTGCAGGGCCAGGTCCCAGGTCAGCAGGTCATCCACCGTGGAATAGAGCCCGCCGGCGGCATAGAGCACCGACATCGACAGATAGGGCGCGTTCTCGACATGGTCGCCCACGAGACTGTAGCCCGTGGCCCGGTGCGGCAGGATCTCGGTCGCCACGTCGAATCCGGTGTGGGTCAGCCCGGCCGGCCTGAACACGTGATCGCGGAGATAGGCGGCATAGGGCTCGCCGCTCACCCGCTCGACGATCAGGCCCAGCAGGTCATAGCCGGTATTGTCATAGGCGAAGCGTGCGCCCGGCGTGAAGGCCAGGGGCTGGTCGCGGGTCAGGGCCACGATCTGCTCAGGCGTCCAGTCCTGGCGGGCCTGGGCCGCGAAGGGCCCGTGGAACGAGGGATGCGACACGATCCCGGAGGTGTGGGTCAGCAGGTGGCGCAGGGTCACCGCCCCCCAGGCCGGCGGCGCCTCGGGATAGTACCGCGACACCGGGTCATCCAGGGCAAGCTTACCCGCCTCGGCGAGTTGCAGGATCGAGACCGCCGTGAACTGCTTGGTCATCGAGCCGATCCGGTAGCGGGTGTCCTCGGTGGCCGGCGCGTCCCATTCCCGGTTGGCAAGGCCGTAGGACTTTCTGAAGACCGGCCGGCCTTCCCTGGCCACCAGGACTGTCCCGGAGAATCGTCCCTCCGCCACATAGGCGCGCACCAGGGCGTCGGCGCGCTGGGCGTAGGTCGCAGCCTCTGCTCGCCCGGCGGCGCTGGCCGCGACGAGGATCGCGCAGGCCAGCCGCAAGAGGCGCCGCCTGGCGATCGCCAGTGTGAGTCCTGTCCGCATGGTGGCGCCTCCCTGGAGAGTGAGAGGCGCCGGACAACCGTTCTGGATGAGTCGCCGACATTAAGTTTTCGCAAGGTGGCGCGGACGCCGGGCGCGACAGGGCGCCCCGTCTCGACTCCCGGCCCTTGATTAATTACATAGCCACATTGCTAATTATCTAATCGCAAGCCAGGAACGCCCATGACCCGGACCGCCATCGCCGCCGACACCCTGGCCCCCGCGCCGGGCCCGTTCTCCGCCATCATCCGGTCGGACGGCGTTCTCTATCTAAGCGGCCAGGTCGGGGTCGATCCGGCCACAGACCAGCTGGCGCCAGGCGGGGTGACCGCAGAGGCCGAGCAGCTGTTCCGCAATCTGGCGGTCGCACTCGCGGCGGCCGGCAAGGGCCTCGACGATGTGCTGCGGGCCGGGGTGTTCCTGGCCGACATGGCCGACTACGCCGCCATGAACGCCGTCTATGCCGCCCACTTCAGCCGGCCCTACCCGGCGCGCACC
>Ga0265327_10001159_pt1 | contig 35858 bp, 42 predicted proteins | sample 41621metaG_FD_202089 | JGI IMG/M metagenome (GOLD analysis project Ga0265327, IMG submission 202089) | Rhizosphere microbial communities from Carex aquatilis grown in University of Washington, Seatle, WA, United States - 4-16-21 metaG | ecosystem: Host-associated > Plants > Roots > Rhizosphere...
GACGCCTGATGGTCTAGAAACGCCATCATTTGCTGCAAGGTTGTCTAAATATGGTGCACTAGCAGTCTTTATAAAGAATTGGTCTTTGATAGCAACTATAAGATTAGCTAAGTTTTGGTCCGATTGACCAATGGCCGAAATTAATGCGTTCCAATTCTTGTTAGTCCTAGAATTAAAATGAGCAGGAAGAAGATCGTGAATTTGGTCTATTTTTGTTCTATTCTGCATAGTTAAGCAATCGATATCGAATCTGCGTTTATAATTGCCTTTTCGTTCTTAGCTAGCGTTATACTCTGTGTACTTGGAACTGGCTTAGTAAATACAACTGAGGCTACGCCATTAATTGGTTGAATGTCAGCAATAATCTGCGATAGAACAATAGGAGCACCAACATCAAGACTTTCAATGTAGTTAATTATAGTACTTTTGATGTTATTAGAGACATCTCCAAGATTAACGCCGGCATTAGTAATAACAGTAAGAGCTAGATTGACCTGGAATGGCAGAGGTGGTAATGTCTCGATGGCGCTTCCAACCGCACGCTGCCCTGGGAAATCAGTTGCATTTGGCTCAAATCCATCAACAATGCGCTGAACTTTTTGGAGCAGGCCAGTGTAGTAAGTATATCCATCAACGCCAGTGACAATTGTGTTACTATAGCCGATCTTACCTAAGTGCGTTACACTAGACTTGTTGGCAGGCGTAAACTTATAGCTTCTGCTCCAAGGAGTGATGTAGATGTTTCTCCAGTTATTGTTACCAGCATCCAACACTGAGTAATGAACTTCTCTAATAGTGTAGAACTTGTTAGCAAGACTCTCAATGATATAGAAACCGTTCGTACTCACAGATAGTAGTGCTGTGTTTGCGGTCACTGCAGCAGGATTAATCACTCTTAGGAAAGGAGTATAGTTAGATTCGGTACCATATTGAACGATTGTATAGCTACCAACATTGTTGACATTGAACCAATTTGGCTCAACTAGGTCCTGTACAAATAGTGTGTCACCTTGTACTACTGCATCGCCCTCGTAGATGGCAATGTCGCCTGCATTCTCAAGGAACACGCCTTGATCGTAGTCGATAGTCTCTCTGTAGATAACACCGGCAGAAGAACCAGTTGAACCTGCATAGTTACCGCCAAGGTTAATTTGAGTAGCAAGTGCTGGATTCACATTATTGATGCTGATAACTTGTAGGTAATATGAGTCTGGGTCAGATTGCCCCTTCACCCAATCACCTACTTGAACATACTTGAACGTGCCTACTGGTCCAGTGATGTAGTTAGCGTTTGCTGTAAATACAGCATCGAGTGTCTGGTTGTTCATTGGCCTGACAGTGTTGAGCTGATCTGAGCCTGATAAATTTATGAAAATGATAGAGTCATTATCTACCGCTAGCACTCTAAAACGGCCATTGTTGTTAGAGGCAAAAGTTGATCCACTGAGTACTAAGTAGTCATCTACAGCTACACCAACGTCTAAGAAACTTGGAGATTGTCCATTCTGTCTGTTCAGTCTCATCAATCCATTAAATTTGAGAGATTGTAGCCTATAGCGAGATTGCGTAAGCGTCGACTGGATTAGGGATGCGAACGTTGGGATCTCAGTGAAGTTAGGGCCGGTATATGCAAACGTCAACTGTGTTGCACTGATTACAGTGACGGTATAAACACCATCTAGCACGTTGGTGCTGTCACGTAATGAGATGCTGTTACCAGTGTTCAAGAAATGAGGGGTCAAGGTGTTCACTGTAACTACGTTTGCAGTACTGCTCAAGCTTGCTATTGTAACGTATGCAGCGTGTGCAGGTGTCCACTGTATGATTGGGGTTGGGCAGATTTGAATTGTGCCACTTCCGACAGCAGTAGAAGACATAGCAACACCAAATGGATTGACAACATCTACATAGTTAGAACCAACGTTAACAGCAACGATTGGTAAGCCTGACACAGTGGCATCGCCAGATGGTTTAGCTTTATTCTGTTGTGCCCAGCCAGATAGTGAACCAAATGCATAGATTAAATCACCTGGGTTTACATTGACAAGGTTTACTCCAACGCCTGAAGCTGTCCATCTCCATATAAAACCAGCAGGAATAGAGTATGAGGCTGATACATCGACAATTGTGAATAATGTTGAGGATCCGAAACCTGTGGTCTTAGCATTGTAGGCATATTCAATAGCATTTGTTACAGGGTTAATATTAGTTACAGTGATACTGTCTGAAGCTTGCAGACGGTTCAATCTAGCAACACCAGAATCGTTTTGCAAGAGCACTGTATCTCCAGCGACAAAGGTATCTGGGAATGCTGGGACCTGTACTACAAGATAGCTGCCGCTACCGTCCGTAGCAACTTCAGATTCAGCCTCGAGATACATCTTGATCTGGTTACCGGTACCACCAAGAATCTCTACTGCGCCTGCAGAACCAAGTTGCATTGACTTAATCTGAACATTTCTCCTGTCATCTGTAATGTCGACAGTGGCAACGATAGGAAGCTGAGATAGCGCAGGTTGTGTAAACTGATGATAAAGGTTTTGTACCGTTGTAGGAATGAGTTTGAATAACTCTCCGTTTGTAGCAGTGTCAAAGTTAGGGACTGTGTCCATTGAGTAGACAGAAGGTTGTACACCCTGAAGCAAGAATGGTGTCTTCATGGTGAAGTTGGGGTTAGGATTTTCAAATGACTTAACCCAGTTTGCTCCATCATACGCGCTGACGTAATTATTACCCGGAGTGAATCCATATGCTAATGTAGCGGAAGTTTCTTCCTGCGTTGCTTTAGCAATCGTTAGGGAACTTACTCCAACTGGTGTAGCAGACATTATAGAGCTAGCATTAATAGTCGTAGAGATATTAAGTGTAGAAGTTCCAACAAGGGGGAAGATATTGATGCCAGCAGGATTATTGATTACTTCTGGAGTAGCCAATGAACCTGAGGTAGATGATACTGCAAAACCAGAAGTTCCAGCGCTTGCGGCGTGTACATTTCCATTAAATGTGTTTGTTATAGTTACTACGTTGCCTACAACGCCTGGTGTTCCGAAAGATGGGTCGCCTGTTACGGCTTGCTGTATAGCTAAGGCAACTGTGTTTGCACTAGCTCCAGGACTTAAGTTATAAACTCTTATATTTCTATACGATCCGTCATATGGCTCAGATGCACCCTGATTACCGATGTCAAACCAAATAGACACTGGACCACCATTATCGTAAACGATAAAGTATTTATCGGTTAGTGAATTATTATTGGTACCAACAACGCCAGAGCCACCAGATATGGCCGCTGCAATGATGTTTGCTGCTGAGCTGATTGTTACAGCTGCAGTGAGGGCAATCAAGCTGCCGTTAATTGTTCCACCAGAGGTATCTGTGATACTTGCGTGAGCTATGACATTTCCGTTGAATGTACCAGCATGACCTGAATTTAGTGTAGCTGAAGAACCAACGATCCAATAAACGTTGGCAGCAGTTGCACCACCAGTTAGTGTAATAGTTGGTGCGCCACCTGCACCAGTTGTAAGAGTGCTTGAGCATTGAAAGATATATGTTCCTGCTCCATTTAAAGTTAGAGTTCCAGGTCCAGAAGCAGCCAAATTAAACGTACCAGAGGCTTCTTTGTACACACCAGGTGTGTATGTGTGTCCGTCAAGGATAGCTGGTATAGCTGTAGCAGACATTGCATTCATTGACGTGAAAGCAGCTAAGGCATCAGATTGTGCTTGCTGTGCTACGGTGTTAGCAATATATTCTGTTCCAGAGTATGTTCCAGGTGGAAATCCTGTAATAGATGTTCCTGGATATAAACCTAAGTTACCAGTCAATACACTTGAACCAGAGTTGGTAACTGTTGAGGCACCCAACACAGCAAAACTTGCAGCTGTAGCTAGAGAAGATGGTGAAGACATGAAGAACCCAGATGTGCCAACGCTAGCACTTGGTAATGCTCCATTTTGAACATTAGTGATTATTAAACTAGAACCACTAGTAGTTGCTGTGAATGCGCTGCTCTGATTGATGGTTTGAGCAATTTTAGTTGCAATAGTTGAAGCTGAGTCATTAGCTAAAATTGTACCAACCATTAGATAGCTGTTAGCTCCAACAGTAGGAGGAGCAGACGTACCATTCTCGTTGATCCATACAGCAACAGAGCCAGCTGTGTCATAGATTAGAAAATATGTTCCGTTGAGAGAACCACTAGAATCAGCTATAGTGGTGAAACCATATGAAGTAGGAGTACCTAATATATCGGCAACAGTTGTAATCGTATTAACTTCTGGGGTTCCGGGTGTTGTTACAGATGCACTAGGATTTAATACGCGGATAGTATTACCACTAATATTTTGTACACTGAACTGGCCGCTATTGGAGTTAGAGACACCAGAAGATAAAATAACACTTATTATGTCGCCAATTTGTACAGAGGCTAGTGTGCCAGCACTAAATGTGTAATCGTAATAGCTTCCGCTAGATGCAGCGCCGTTTGGAAAGTTTGTGGTCGTTGTAGGATATGGACCGTGTACAGTGATCGTGTTTCCAGTTGTGAGTGCAGTAGCTCTTGCAGGACCAGAACCAAAGAAATAGTTGAAGGTCGTAAACGACGGCGTGTTAGAGAATGAAGTTAGCGCAGTCTGATTAGGGATAGAGGGATATTGCATGCTAAAGCGCAAGAATTCACCGTCTGGACCATACTCATTGGCTCTAACAATCATAGCACCGTTACCAGATCCTACACCACCAGAGGCATACCAGTTTCTAGCTCTAAACCACATGGCATAGTCACTGAAGTTGGTGCTGTTAATCGCCGTGCCCCAGACGTTGTTATTGCCAAAGTCAATACCTGGTTGATTGTCAGCGTCTGTAGCAGAGAGTTCTGTTGTAGTTGGGATGAAGGACCCAACGGATGAGTCTCCGCTTATGTATCCAGCTTCTGTTCCATTACCAGAGTTAACCTGACCGGTTCTAGCTAAAGGAATATTGATTGTATTATTTTGAGGATTGTTGTCGATGACAACAGCGACAGTGTCTGTAGCAGATAGTTCTAGCGGCTTGACGATTTCGAATTGATCCCCAACAATGTTGTCGAGACTTGTTCTGGCTAGTGCTTCCTGTGTACCAACTTCATCACTGCCTAGAATAGCAGCTATACTCCTTAGTTGGTTCTTGTTGTTGCCTCTAGTAAACGATATAATACTACTATAATCAATATGACTCGTATTAAGTTCGCCAGTAGACTGTAGCACCTCACTGTATGGTCCTGAGTATGGATATACATCGGGGATTGCATTAAGTGTTAAAACACCTTTAGAATCATCGAATACTTGTCTGTTAAGGAATGTATTCTTGTTGGTTGTTTGATCGATCTTGAAGTGCGTCAACAAGCTCTTGCTAGATACAATAGAGGCAGTCAAAGGTGGGTTACCAAACAACGCTAAAGGCGTAGAGGTAAACAGCGCAATTGCATTGCTTCCCATAACAACAGGTATAGCGATCGAACCACCGTTTTCGGTTGTAGATGTGATCTTAATTGAATTAGATTCAAATACTGTTGCTAGAACGTTGATGAGACTATTATTGATAGAGTTAACGATATCATTTAAAGACGCTACTGGAGGATTTGGCGTAAACGTACCAAGCCAAAGTTGAGGGTACCCATCGGTGGCAAAAGCTTGTATATCAGCAGGATCTGTGACAGAGACAACTTGAGATGTAATACTAGGTGTACCCAAGTTACCAGCGTTGAGAACGTCAATATATGTGTCGGTTCCGGCAGTTGTGTGCGAGCCCTTGTCAATAATTTTGAACAGACCGGTGTTGTTAGAAGCCAACCATCCAATAGATCTTTGTGTAATGTATACGAAGTCACCTGGCAATAAGGCAGGAAATGCTGTAAGCAAGTTAGACATGATTCTCATCACGTTAGTACTTGGATTGCTTATCGTAAGAGTTGAACCGATAGCTATATTAAGTGCACGCTGAGTACAAAAAGTAGAATCAGGGACAACAATCATCTGAGAGGCGCGACCAGAAGCATCAGAAGATACGTTGTAGTTGCCACTAGCAGTCACTGTTGAAATTACAAAGCCCTTAGTGTCTGCTGAGCCAGCTGTAATATTATCGCCAGCCTTAATAGTAGTAAGAATCTCTAAGTTGCCTGTTTGTCTATTAAGAATGAACTGACCAGTTTGACCTGTAGACGTTGTGGTCTGTGTAGGAAAAAGTTGAGCTAGTAGTGAACCACCAAGAATTTTAAGCGATGAACTAGATCCACTTTGATTAGAGTTGATCTTCATTGTCTGATTTGATGTTGCAGTTGCAGTGATGCCCGCAAATTGCTGATTGAATGCTGTCACCCATTCAGCTAGAGTGAGAGATGTAAAAGTCGATGCTCCTGGGAAATTACTTAAGTTAAACGCCCTGTCTTGTTGTGGCGTTCCATCTACTGAGATAACTAAGTCTCCTGGACTAGTAACATTCCAAGAACCAAATGTGGTTGTCTCGACTTGAGCGCTGATGGTTTTTTCTTTTAAACGCGTACTGTTCTGATATAGAGCGATAAATGAGAACTGAGCAGTTGGAAACTGTAAAATTGAGTTAGCATATAAAGTAGCATTGTCAGTTGCTTGTAGTGTAGCTACCTGGATGATTTCTGCATCCCATACATTCGGATACAAAAGAATGTTGGTCGAATTGTTGGTTAATCTAGCACTAAAAATTGTTGCTTGTTTGTTAATAGCTACAACAACTTCACCTACTTGAGCAGAAGAGATATTTATAAAGTCAGTAGTAGTAAAAACTACAGTTTGAGTAATACCATCCACAGAGACACTAAGTGTTGATCCATTAACAAGTGAGAAAGGTCCAATGGCAGCGTTAATGACCTGCGGTCTAGTTACTGGAAAGTTAGCCAGTTGTAAAAACTGCTCTTTTCCAGTAGCGTTCGTAAGTAGAGTATCCACTGACTGACCGGCATATGAAGGTTGAAAGCCTGTACCATCATCGATGTAAAGAATGGAAGGTTGACCTAAACTAGGTGGCTCGGTGATTACGGCAGAAGCAACTTGTTTGTTATCTATAGAGTCAGATATGCCTCTAACAGCTGCAAGGATAGCCGCCTCTGTTCCTCTAGCAAGTGTATTAGTGTAAGAGTTAATTCTGTCTCTAAGTTCTTGATCTGTCTCTACGTCAGTACCACCGATGAAGGCAGAAGTATTAGTAACTACTGCTCCTACAAAAGGAGAAGTATTAAACTGTGTTATTGTATTGACTGGCGCATTACTAATAGAGCCAGCCTTAATAGCAATAGCAGCTATATTGTTAACTATAGTTTCACCAGCTGGCAGGATAGCATCCCTAAGAATGCTGAAATCGATCTCAGGGTTCTGATTATTGGCAGGGATCTTGACGATCGTACCTGCTGCAATAATGCGATCTGGTTGTCCCTGGGAGTTTACAATAGTGTCCGAGATGAGATGATTGTTCTGCAGGGCAGATGAAAGATTGATCTGAGAATAGGTTGGAAACACGGTGATAGAACTATAAGGAATAGGACCTTCAAATGAGGTCGTTCCCCTGCCAATGTACAAGGTTCCTGAATTTGTCCAACCTGTGGTGTTGTTAACGTATAGTACGGTCTGACTAGCAATAGGTGGTGGCTTGAGGATATATAAGCTAGTACTTTGCAACTTAATACCAGAATTAGAGATGCTGACATTGCCGGAAGCCTGCGTTGCCGCATAGCGTGTCAAGCCGTAGTCAGCCGCTCTATTATTTAAGTCACTACCAGAAACAGTAGCAATATTAAGCAAGTTGAGTAGACTTAATATTGCAGCATTGTTCTCAAAGTCATTAGCTGCAGCGGCTTCAAGAAGAGTAAGAAGGACAGAGCCTTGATTGACATCGTTCAACGGGGTGTTCGCAATTATGGTGCGAATCATGGCTCCCAGGAATTGGTTATAACTCTGTATTTTAATGTTTGATGCCATCGCTACTCTATTCTACTCTGAACTACATTAAGTGTAGTTCACAGAAAAACTGATTGGTATCACTTGATTCCCGCCAGCCAACCTAACACTCATCTCAATCACTATCACTGCGGCTCCAGTTGAGCCCGCCACATAGTCGATGCTCAAAGATTCGATCCTATCGAATCTACTGTCCTGGTTAACTTGATTTATTATAGAACTAGTGATAGCTGTCTTAACTGAGGCTAGATTGTTGTTTTTATTACCTATTACGCTCACCAAGCCAAATCCTTGGTGATATCTCAACTCTCCAAGTTCTGTTACTATCTTTAACTTCATTGCTTGACTAGCATTCTGCAGACTATAACTTAAACTTAAGTCATTATTTGGAGTGAAAACTAAATCATCGTTATCGCCAATTAAGAGGTCTATGCCCATTCTTTTTTCATCTGTAGCGCTTTGAGCTAAAAACCAAGGAATAACATCTTGCCTTTGGTTTGGTAGAGGAGTTTGAGATGGTATTAGGATAAACAAAGAACTGTTGACTGTATCTGGTGCATACACTAAAACGGTAGCGCTGTCTGCAGTGGTGTATTGACTTAAGTTAGCAGCACCGTTAAGCGTTATTACAAGGTCATTGGTGATCTTGTTTATGTTGATGTTAGTTACATTTCTTTGGTTTGGAAACGGTATAGAATTTGACTGTAAAAAAACGGTCTGATTGACATAAAATTTCTCACTATTGTCATTACCTTGAGCATCAGTTGCGGCTATGTTAATCTGGTTACCGTCTGCATTAGATTGTAGTGGAACCATCTGTCCTATCTCATCTATGTAAGGAGGTTGTAAACCATTTGCTAAAGCAATGTCTATCCACTTATTTGGGTCGCCTAAGTACCTGGTAGCTAGTGACTCGAGATCATCACCGTACTGAAATCTTACTAGTTGGCCAGAGGAATACTGCCCAATGTTGACAGCTGGGTTATTGGCATTAGCTCTTGCAATAGCGAATGGATCTACGGCTGTATCAACAGCAAATAGGTTCGCTAAAATGAAATCTATTGTCTGCATAGATGCTTGAAGAGTTTCTAGGTACTCTACGTCTTGAACTTGTGCACTTGTTTGCGTCGCCACAGCACTCCTGTTAAAGGTTTTATTATATGTGGTATCTGTCAAACCAAGTGTGTCCGCAAGACTGTCTCTATACACCATGATGGTATCTTGCAGTGCTAGGAAATCATTTCTAGTATACTGAGATACTGTGGTGGTAGCATTTGTAATGATGGTTTGCTCTTGAACAGTAAGGTTAATAGATTTGATAAATATATTGTCAAACACAGTATAAAACTTATAAAGTATGCTGGTGTTAGAAAGTGGATTAATGAGAGAAGCGTTGTTCCTCTGAATATCAACGAAGTCAGTAAATGCTATAAGTTGCGCAGCAAATAAGTCCGAAAATTGATATCCAGGTACAAGGGCTTGAAGGCCTGGTAGGATCATGTTCCAGTTTTGACTGAAGTATGTCCACCTAAGGGCAATAAGTTGCGGTACGTCAGTGAGAACCAGTGGATCACCTGTTTGAAGTTTGAACCAGAGATTGATGTTAGCTGTAGCTTGATAGGCTTGAGCAATATTTGCCATAATTACCTACCAAACAGATTTATGCCGTTAGCAACTGATCCTACAATGGCCTTAGCATTACCAGACACGCTCTTGATGTCAGATAGTAAGGTGGAACCTTTTACACCATTTAATCCTAGGTCCGATAAGCGTTGAGTTAGGCTGTCAAGAGCTTCTAAACCTCCACATTTTCGTATGTTGTAACCTCGCATTGTTATTGAATAATAGTACAACATTGGATTCTCAACTGACTTTCTTAATGTAAAATTTTTTATAGCAACATCATATTGATTGCCATCTTTGTAATTGAAGAATGTAAGTGGATGTTTAGTGCGTGGAATATTGCTCTCTACGCCAGCAGCATCTTTTTTGTACTTTAATAAAAAACGATACAGATTGTGAAAAGCAAGGTAGCCAGTTTGATCAGTGTAGACACCTGTTTCAACTTGATTTGCGGTACTAGTGTCTAACGCTTTACCTGCTTGACTTAAAATATTAGTTACTTGAGCTATTGTACTTGAGAAAAAACCACCTAATGCACCTGATGAAGTTATAGGGAATGATGCTCTTCCCTTTTTTTTTGAGCTAGAATATACAGCCGATGGATCTGAACTTGATACGGGGGTAACAAACTTAGGGGCCATACCTGTTGTCCCTTCTATGACTATATCGTAGTATCTAACATCTGAATGTTCTTCAACCGTACCATATATAGTTGGTATTACGTTGGTGGCAAAATTTGTAGATATATTGATGTTACTAGGGCTAATAGGTAGAAACATCACCCAACTTGAACCATCTCTTCTGTTGGCCTTAAATCCATATGGTTTTGCTGTGTACCAGCTGCTACTATCAATGTCATATATTTTTTCTAGGGAAAGATTTGCACTTGCGACCGTGTCATTTAGTGCAGATTTCACTAACTGAGATGGATCCAGCGTGCTAGCCAGACTTGATGAAGATGGAATACTCATAGTTGTATTATATCATCTAAGCTATTAGCTTAAAGTTCCCTTGATTTGGTTAATCTTTGACTGAATCTGTATAACCTGCGGCCATTGGGGAGTACCTTGAAGAGGAGTACATGGACCGACTGGTGAGATAGCCGTTACCATCCCTAGAGCATCAATTAGTTTAGAAAGTTGATCGAGAAGTTCAATGCTATCATGTCCTATTGCGATCTTAGGGGAATCGATAGAAGCAGTTGAACTTGCCTTAAGTTTGTAATCACTCGTGGTCTCTGTTATGCTCTTAGTAGCATTTATAGTTAGAGTTTCGCAGGTCAATGTGACAGATTGGTCACTCTTCTTCATCACTAATGATACTTGTCCTGCGGTTACAGTAACAACTCCATTAGCCTTATCTATAAACATAGATTGTGGATCACTAGAGGCATTATCGCTTACAGTCCAACTGCCGGTCTTGTCAAACTTCATGAAGCTGCTACCAATGTCTGTGTTGTATTCGGGTGCTGGTAGTTCTTTAGACGGTGTATTATTTAACTTGTTAAGGTTTGTAGGTTGCCCTTTAAAAGTAAGTATCCATTCTCCATCTGCGTTTATATTTGTGTGGATGCCGTTGAACTCGGCATCGTATTGTGGTCCATTGATAGCTTGGATTGCTGTCTTGCGAGCTGCATGGGTGAGACCGCCTAAAATAACGCCTTCTCTACCCTGCCCATTAAGTTGTCCAATTAGAACAGCGTCGCCGGCCTTAGCATCAAAACCAGCAACAGGATCTGGACTATCGTTGGTCTTGTAACCACGGTCGATGTAGTCTTCATAGTTATACACACCGCCGAATCTTCTCATCATTCGACAGTTCATGTTGATCTTCTTGGCATTACTCTGGATCTCGACCAGGTACCTAAGTTCGCCAGTATCTACATCGTTAAAAGCACCCTTAACGATGCCTATTCTGATAAGGCCATCAAGCCTGTTAGCAACAGACATATTGTCTGGGTCTGACCAGATAGAGCTGTCTTTAACAGTACCGTTCATAGATTAGTCTCCACGTAGTTTCTGTGGGTCTGGATCTATGGGGTGAGTTGGATCGTTGATCCCATCAGACGTGCTGACCGTGTTGGTTGTGTTTTTATATAGAATATTTTGCAGAGTGGACGCTAGTTCGTCCAACGAACCACTGCCAACAAGTGTATAATTACCGTTACTCTTATTAACTACAAGACCTCTTACAAACTGTATTTGAGTTGTATAGGTTCTAGCTCCATCAGGACTTACGGTGAAGTTATGATCTATATTCTCTACATGTGCAAGTATGTAATTAGTGTTTTGACTTTGATTGGCCCCAGTGTTTATGTTCATCGTAGGATTTATCAGTCCTGCTTCGAACAAGATGTTATTGCCGACACCAATATACTCAGTAGCACCAGTCATAGTCAACGTACCGTTTAATAACTTATGTGTATCAAAGTACCATTCTTTAAGAAGCGCAACCCAACTTGATAATTGACCAGCATCATACGTTCCAGAGGTTCCAGATGGTAGAACAGGAAACTGCTTAGTTCCTATTATCAATGGCCTAAAACCTTCTCTGTTGAATGCTACAGGATCAAAGCCTTGTGCTTTTTGTGCTGTCCAGCCTTCTAGTATCTTAAAGTCTTGGAACAGTGGCCTTATCTCTACAAAGTTATATTTGTCGCGCCAGTTAGTTCCAATGTTTATGCTCATCACCTTGATGTTATCGATAGTGTGAGTTTTTAATAGTGTAAATGGTGACCTTATGCCAGACTCTGACGCAGCAAATGAAAGGTTTGTACGATACGAGAATGGCTTTATCCTATTGTATATAGTTAGTGATGGACCTATATCGCCCTGGTTGTTTTGATCCCACTCGATCTCGTTATAGAGTTCATTTAGTGCAGGATTGCTATTGTCCATCAAGATTTGCCAAAACGTGTTGGTGCCCTGAATTGAAAAAGGATCTATAAAGCCAAAAGCCTCATTAGTGTCCGTGTACGTATTGTAAGATGATAGTTTACCGGTCTGAAGTGTCAATAGGTCAGATAATGTAGTTAGTTGACTAGCATTCCCATCTCCATCTACAAAGTTAAAGTACTGGGCCATCTTTGTTGGAATGAGAAAGTCATATATAGACTTATCTATCCTGTTTATAGCGCCCGATGCCTTAACTAGCCCCTCAGTTGAAGCTCCAAATATTCCAAGTAGTGCAACCAAATTATCTGCGACTTTAAAACTCTGCGGGGTGTTTCCGTCTCCAAATAGCTGTTTCTGAAGCGCAATAGCAATAGTATTACCTTGATTTACTGGATCGCTAGCACTCGCTATGAGATTGTCTATATATAGTACATTGTTAAAGATATGACCCCAGTCTGTACCTGTCACTATGTATCTAGTGTGTCTAGCACCTTCTTCATCAACGTTAACATCCATTCTAACAGACTCAATCTTGCCTATCATCTTTACATAGTTTTTATCAGCCTTACCGCCACCTGTTGGTAGTTGTGCTTCTGTAATTGGCTGATTAGACATTAAAATTGTGCACCAAGATCCTGCAGTAATCTGCGACACCCAGTCTCTCCACGGTGCTAGTTCAAACTGAAATGTACCAGCTGGAGAACTCTTACTCTTACTGGTATGAATAGATACGCAGGATATTGTGTCCAATATAACTTGATTTACAGTGTTAACTGTTGAATTATCAGTCGGATTACTGCCTAACCTATCATCATAATTCCATATGATAATACATGCATGAGGTGTAGTAAGTTTAAAGTTATTAGTTTGATTTAAAGTCATACTTTATACTCATGGTCCTGGTAGTTTCGCTCTTTGTCTATCTGAGTTACTTGGCCCAATGTTGGCTTTAGATAAAGCATTATTTAAAACTGTACTAAGGTTTTTTATTGCGCTATTGAGTTCGACAATAGTTACGCTCATACCCTTGTCTCCACCCGCTGCTTTTCCAGCTGCAGTTGTAGCTTCGCGCTCTGTTCCCGGCATGGCCTTTATTAACTTATCGAATGCTGCAGTGAGCGTATTTACAGCGGTAGTTGCTCCGCCAAGTGCAGTCGCGCCAGTAGCTGCTGCTGTGGCGAGTTGCTCAAATCCCGCTGTGCGAATCTTGTCTGCCTTACCTAGCGCAGTATTGTCAGTTGGTGCCCCTGGACCAAATGTCTCTTTCCCAATGGCAGCTTTAACACCCTTTAGCATACCGTACTGGTCTTTGGCTCCCATGCCAGCTGGAGCGATGTCGGCAAGTTCGGTTACGTCTTCTCCGTTAAGCTCATCCATCGATTTTGATGCATTTACTCTTTTCAAAAGTGCTTCACGGTTGCTGAAGTTGAATCCTCTTCCACCGCCTTCCATCATCTTCATCTGCCTGTTTTCAAGCATTTTGCTAACAGTGCTATTAACGTCCTTGTTGCCTGCCAGGTTTATTCCTGCCTCTTGCAGCATGCGAACCTTTTTAGCAGGATCTTTTTCGTCGTTGATGGCCATTAATGCAGCTGTATCGATACTCTCTGCCTTTACGGCCTGTATGCCACCAATGCCAGTTGTTTGCTGTGTTCTCGCTATAGAGACCATGCCCGCATAGTTGGTACCAATGTTTGTACCCACGGTGTTAGCATAGTCTTGTACGCTAGCAGCACGCTCTAGCGCTGCCTCTTTGTTAGGTGTATCTTTGGTGATGCCTGCCATCAATAATGCAGCAGCTGCACCAGACGTATCTAAGCCTATAGCGCGTCCCATGGATGTCGATGCCATCTGAGCAGTATGATCTACAACTGCATTAAGTGCCTTAGATGAGTCAAGTCCTTTTGCTACTGCCGCTTCTGTAATGGCACCAAGCGACGCCGCAGGATTGTTTGATCCAGCTGAGGCCAGTGCAGCTGTTCTCTGCAAGTTTTCCTGCATCGTGCCAAGGCCATGCTGTTCATTAGCACGAGCTGAAAATACCATGTTCTCATTGAACATGGAGCCCATGCTGTCTACGCCCATCTTTGACATCTGGATCATCTGTTCAGGGCTAATTCTGGCGCTAGCCATGCGACTTAAATTAGAGTCAGAGATTGTTCTGTTTAAGAAACCTTCACCGCGTGAGCCCATGCCTATGGCTGCCGCACCCATACCTACGTCAAAATCTTTAAAACCTTGTACCTGTTCTGCACCAACAGCGTTTACCGCACGCGATAGATCTAATCTAGCTTGACGACCTTGTAAGACTGCTTGTCCAGCACTAACACCTGTTCCTAGGTCGTTAGTCGCTATCATACCTGTTGCCGCGCCTTCTGCAATGTTCTTAATACCTTGTTCTACTGCTTGAGCTTGTTGACCACTGCTGAGAGTATTTGATAACAAATTGGCGCCGGTTGCTACTTCAACACCTCCGACTCCTATTTGTGTTGCGGCTCCGCCAATCTGTGCAACCAATGCAGCATTCTGAGCAAACTTAAGTTCATTGCCAAAAGATTCGGCGGCACTAAATTGACTAAGTTGCATCAATGATGCAATATCTCCGCCAGCGGCAGCCTTATAAGTTTGATATTTTTGATTTTCAAAATCTGCAAAACCAGTTGCGTTTGAAACCTGACCCAATCTCTGGTTTACACCTATCTGTTGAAATGAAGCTCCTATTGCGCTAAATCCTGTACCTACGACACCTAGTTTTCCAATCAGTTTCTCTGCTGTGGTTCTATCGCCTCCACCAGCTGCACTTTCTTTAAATTTCTTACGAGCTTCTTGGAACTCTTCAGTGACCTCACCCGCTGAATCCTTCAAATCCTTGAAAGTCTTAATTAGATCTTTAGCTGCTTCATTTGTCGGATCTTTTTCAATAACTTGTTTGGCTCTAGCAACGTCTTGTAGTAATGAAGTTGCTTGCGATTTAGAATCGGTCCCTAATGTCCTCTGCTGTCCTTCCACTGCTTGCAGTACACCAAGCTCACGAGTTAATTCTTGAGCTTCATTGGTGTGTGCGTGCATGGTGCCAAACACACTTTTGTTATAGCCTCGTCTACTTATTAATTCAGATCCTAATGCTTGTTGAATTTCACCGATCGTGTTAAGTCGTGATCTAAGTTTGCGTCTCTGAGCAACAACTTCATTGCTAGGCATGTCTACCATACTCATAGCTCGTTGCTGTGCTTCTGGAGAATTAGCTACATCGCTAATTCTGCCATTAATACTAGACTCAGAGTATTCTCTGCCAAGTTCATTTGTGACCTGAGAAGTCAATCTTTTCTCAGTTGACTCAGCTCGTACTCTAATTCTACTTGTTAGTCGGCGTTGATCTGCAAGAGCCTTATAATACTTTGTTTTGGCCTTTGGATAAACTGAAAACAACGCATCCCGTTGGACGCTTGTGAGATTTTCGATGTGCTCAATGTCGGCGTTAATCCCTTTTCCAGTTTCATTACTTAATCTTCTTCTGTCGCCTCTATCCCCGCCAGTTACCCTATCCTGCATTCCTATTTGGGCCACACGAGATAGACCAAAGTCATCTATCTGGTTAGGAACTGTAGAGTTGTTGCTGCTGTTGGGATCTTTAGCCATATAAGACCATTATAACTTAAAAAGCTTAAGGAAGGTAGGCCCTTTATAGGAGGGTGAAACTATAGATCTATCAACCTGGTTTATGCGCTCAACCTTGTAGATGTAGTTTTCTATAGTAGTGACCCCATATGAGCATATTGACTGCCCATATAGCCTTGTCCTTATGTTGTCGCTGAGTGGGCGCCGATCGGCGCCAAAGACATCAGTAATAGTGGTGTCGCTGATATTTGCCCTTACTTTGATAGATAGGTTGTTATCAAGTTTATATTTTGAGTATAGATTTTTATTCTTCAAAATTGACATCTAAATCTTCTCCAAAAGTCTCGCCAAACTGAGTTTTATTAAGTTTAATCTGTTCTTCCATCCATTTAACATTGTCAGGATCCTTTGTCGGATCTACTGGTTTCTGTTCTTGAACAGTAGCCGTAGCTTTCATCTGCTCCAACTCTTCCTGCTCCATCTTATCGGCCCAGTCAAGATCGGCCTTTTCTTTGCTTTCTTCTTGTTTAACATCTATCTTCTTTGTGCGTTCCTGTTCCGCCAGTTCGCGTTCAATGCGGTCATAGAACTCATAGAGTAGCTCTTCTAGAGTGTATGTCTCTAATAGAGGATCTTTAAGTGGCCTATTGTAGGTTCTAGACCACCAGCTTTGCAGAAATAGTCTCAGCTGATCCTCAGTGTTGAGGTCAGCTCTAGCGTTCTTCGCTGCGATTGCTCTTATTGATTCGGCGATTGAGAGTCCGTCGGTGGGGTTGCCAAATCTTTCACCTTCTGACGCCATTCTCTCTCTGCTTTCTCTACTTGATCATACAGATCAAGTAGAACGTTTTCATCTTGAATGGCTGCACCACCAAGACTTTGCTTCCACCACTCAGGTGCATCTGTAATCTTAGCTCTTAGGTTTGCAAATATGATAGCAATGCCTTTAAGTTCTTCAGTTGGATTTTGATGATTACCAAGGAGGCGAGTTCTTTCGAGCTCCATGGCGTGTTTTTGCCCCATTGACAGGACACAACGACAAGTAAATTGTCCTTTGTACTCCTTGAACGTAGTATCTCCAAGAGCATCAATTTCAAACGTAGCTTCGTTCTTCGGTAATTCCATGTCTTAAACCTCTACCAGATTATACCCTTCATTTATAGGGTATTTAAGAAGTTGGTAGCTGACTTAATTGTTCCACCTAGCCCGTTAACTCCTGCAGAACTTACAGTTGATGCTTCTTTGTAATGGGTCGCTGGCTGAGGAGGAGACGCTTCGTCTATAAAGCCGATTGCTCTCCAACGGAGAGTCACATTAGAGAGTTGATCAACTCTTATTTCTTCACTTCTAGTTAATATCATGGCCTTATCTGTGGCAAAGATTATCTGGTTAGTTGCTGAGTCTCTTGCTTCAATCGCGATATAAGGAGCAAATAAGAATGATAATACGTTTGGTTGCCAGTTAAGAGTTCCGGGACTCACGCCAGGTATATGAAGTGCAGAAATAGTTCCTTCCACAGTGATCCTCTGAGGAGCAAGTTCGTAGGGTAGATAATCATCTATAGTATTGACCTCTGTCACCATTGTGTTGATAGTCCAACTAATGCTAAAAGCAAAGCCAACAAGTTGGTTGTTGATCTTGAGTGTACACCTAGCTCCACTCATGAACTTGGCATTAGGGCGAGTAGATAGTACGCCGGCTAGGTTACTTGCAGCGTTAGTTAGAATATTCGGTTGATTGTCAAAACCTGTATTTGGCATGTATTACTCTAAAAAATTAAGTTCATGAGGACTTACAATGACTTCATGTTCGTTTTTAAACTGTTCATGGGGTGTTTTGTCGTGACCTATGGCATTGGGGATATGGTGAACATACTTCTCTGGAATCCAAGCACTCATGATGCTACCATTGTGACCTTCAGCAAAATCCTCTGCTGTATCCTTAAGTGGCGACCAGCTCGTTCTTGTATCAATCTTTCCTACTTTATGAGCATTAATCTCATCTTGAGACGCACCTCTATGTAGTAAAAATTCTCGCTCTTTTGTGTTTGGATTTATCCTAGATTGAGTCATAGAAGAAAGTTTATGAAGTCCTCTGATACGAGCTGGACCTTCTAATTTTGGTATTTGCTCACGCTTTATCTGCTCGCGCCTAACATTTCCTTTGTTGCGCATGGTCCAATCTTGTACTATGGGTAATTGTCTGCCGTAAGAAGAAACAGCGCTTGGAGTCATAGGTGCAAGTCGTCTCATTGCTCCTTTCTCTAAGCTCCACTGACCACTCTTATTGAACTTAAGAAATTCACTCATGAGTTTTGCTGTCCTGAGCCAGAACTTTGTGCCTGAGATACGTCACCATCTACATATAAAGCAACAAATTCAAACCTATCTTGACCTGGTGACTTCTTATTGATGCTAAAATCTGCCTTAGTTATCCTTGCGTTTCTTATCTTTATAATTCCGAGTGGATCGCCATTTGGATTATGCTGATAAACTTCTATGTCAAATGTAGTTCCTTGAGAGAACTTATTGGGGTTCAAGGCTTCATAAGCTCTACCACCAGTTCCACCAATTGTAGAAAGCACGTTACCAAAGCCGCCGCTGCCCCACGTAGCTGCACTGTTACCCATATCTAGGTCACTTACGCCATTTGGCGGAGTTCCACCAATATTAGCTATAGCATTGTGAACATATCGAATTATGCTGAAACTACCAGCTACATTATAGGAAAGGGGTTCAACTGATACCGGCTCATACATTCCTAAAACATGAGGAGTCTGGTGCATAATTTGTGTAGAGCAGTTTAAGTCCGTAGCAAAAGCTATGGTCTTACCATCTAGTATTATTCTAAGTTTGTCTCCTGTTACGAAGAACGGTTTTGTACCAGCCATAGGATTCATTATAAGGTAAAATGACTTAGAAAACATGCATAATATAAACATGACAATTAGACAAGAATTTATCAATCAAGAGGAGATCTTTATAGAACCTTTACGTAAGCTAATCATGCTCTTACTTCAACTTGGTGTAATAGACCGAATAAACGTCACCGTTAAGGAAACGGGAGTCAGGGGTCAGATGTGGATGGAAAGATAAATAAAAAAGGGCAGCTGAATAGCTGCCCTTTTATTGACTTATTGACTTAAATTATTAACCGGAGCTCAAATCGATGTCGCCAGAGTGACCAGCTGCGAATGAATCATCTTGCATCAGGATACCTACAAACGCCAAGCGATCGACAAGAATTCCGCGCTTGTTCAATCCACCGCTCATCCTGTTGAATCTGCAGTCGGAGATGTTGATAAATCCAACTTCAGCAGTGTCTGAACCAGAGTTAACAGTCTTCTGATAAACATTTAGATCCCACGTTTGAGAAGCTAGCATATTAACTGGGTTGATATGATCAGACGCAAGTTGACCAGTAGATAGAGTAACGTTACCTAAACCGTTACCAGTACCTGTTGAACCTGCGGGAGGTGTAACTTGATTTGCAATAGACTTAGCTAGTTTAGTGTAGCGAACAATGCTAAGCTCGCCAGAAACTGAATAGTTAACTGGTTCGTTTGACACTGCTTCGTAGCGACCCATCGTCTCGATAGGAACTGTGTCTATAATAACTTGATACGAAACGTCAGCCGCGTAGGCGAATGTTTTGCCGCCTACGCTTATGCGAGCGTTTGCGCCTGTAATAAAACTTGGAACCATACCTGCCATATACTATCCTTGCCAGTTCGGTTCTGGCTACCTAGAATTTAACTCCACAACAGTGTGGATTGACTTAAATATACCAGGTTATGAGTTAAATTTACTCGTCATCCTTTTGGCCGCCTAAGCGGCGTCTAACTCTAGCATCACGGGCCATATGAAAATTGGTCATCGTCTGAGCTAAGTGCTTGTGATCCTTAGATTGATCTACAGCTAGAGAGGCTTTAGCTTTATTCTGTTCATGGGCACCACTAGAACGAATAGCTTCATGTGCAATTTTCTTGGCTGTAGCGTGATCAGGAGTCTTAGCTACTTGATTAATGTGGTCCATGCTAAAAATATGGTTAGACTTGATGCCAGGTACGGCCATCTTTTCCAAGGTCTCAAGCATTTGATCCAGAAGTTCTTCGCACTTTTTAACTGGATGCTTTTCTCTAGGTGCGTTTGTTAAATCATGTTCTTCTTCATACTTACGACGTAATCCTGACGCTCCGCTTATGCGTTGGCGGGGTTTGCCATTGATATGCTCTACATTGTCTTTTTCTTTACGAGGGTCACCACCGTGAATCTTGCCATGCTTACCACCTAATCCTGGGTTTAAACTAGGATCTGTGTGTTCACTGGAAGTATCAGGTTCATGAATCTTAGGTTTTGCTGCGCCCATTAGACCAAGCTTTGGTCTTTTACCTACGTCGGGAGAGGGAAGATTTGCAACACTCTTCTTAGACTTCATGTCAATAATCTGAGCTTTGTCCAAGCTCCACTGACCGTTCTTATCAAACTTCAAAACTTCGCTCATAGACTCATTTTACCACATTAGAAACTAAAAGGCCCAGATCACTTTCGTAACCTGGGCCCTATACTTAGTTTACTTAACTATTAAGCTGACGACGTAGCTCTTTGAAGTGTAATTGTTGCTAGAACGAAATCTATGCCCTCTACGAGTTTCACAACTACGCTAATGTTGATGGTATTGCCGACGATCTGTACTACAAGTTGCTTATAACCGTTAGGTGCATCACTTGTGCTCACTGTAATGCCTTGAGCTAGATAACCAGTCAAGATGCTGTCGCAGGTGCTTTTTACTGCTGCTGCACTCACTGTGTTCTTTACACCAACATAGATAGCTTGAAGCTGATTACGGAAGTCGTAAGCTAGAACGTCAGATGCATATAGCACGTTAGCACGATTAAATACCCAGTTTGGATCTGCACCGTAAGTCGTATTGTCAACTACAAGGCGGAAACCACCGGTTGGTGGCTTTTCCCAGAAGGTGATGCCATTTTGGATAGCATCGTCATACTGAGTCGCAGGATTGAAGTCATTGACAATCTGAGCAGCAGGCGTAGACATTAATTGACCAGTCTGGCGGATACCAGAAGTATTGAAGTACTTGAAGGTCATTGGTAATCCTACTGGAGAACCACCGCGTGCACCAGCTAACATACAAGCTCCTGCCCAAGGCAAGAACCATACAAGACTACCAAGAGAATTAACTTCCAACTGATCTTGGATTGCAAGTTGGCAACGAGCATCGGCGAGATTCTGAGCTTGAAGCTTACAGTTGAGGTATGTGTCATGAAGCGACAAGTAGCCTTGGCACTCAGAACGAGCCTTAGTTGTAGCTTGTAGACTCAAGAAGGTCTTGACAGATTGATGAATTGCGGCAATCGTATAGTTAGAGCTTGGATCAGTCATCAAGTCCAAGATATCCTTAGAAGCATCTCTCGAGAAGAGGGGTACAACTGAGTTCACATGGACAGCTTGAATTGCCGCCAACGCGTTAGGAATATCAGCAGATTGAGTTGCGCCGAGTGACCCACCAGCGAAGTAGGTAGGACCTTGTGGGTCTAGAAGACCGTTAACGCCCTGTCCAGAGGTCTGGATCAACTTCACGTTAGAGCTTTGAGCAAAGAATTGCTTAATTGCGTAAGCGTCGTCCTTAAACTGAGCGGGTAAAGAACCACCTGAGCTGTTTGCCCCAACATTTGCAGCTTCATCAAGAGCACTTGGTGGTAGTTGACCTACGAGTGCACTTGGTAACGCAGCAGTCCAAAGACCAGCAGTACTTCCGTTAATGAACTGTACAAGACTATTCATAGATGGGAAGTTAGCGAGTGGGATCGTATACTCGATAACACTGTTGTTGATCAAGAGCAGGTTGGTTGCATTAACTGTAGCTACAGGAGCAACGCTACCACCGCCGACTCTTCCGAGTTCGAGGATAATAGTTCCACCGACAGTACCTGACTCAGTAGTCAAGGCGCCAGTGTTATTGATCGTGATCACTGACATGTCTTCAGTCTCAGATATATATAGACCAGCTAAGATATTGACAGCTGCTAGCAAACCTCCGCTTACAAGCTGAAAGTTTAAACCGTGACCATTGCGCTGTGGATTAGATCCAAGTGCTTGTGCAATGTTCAAGAACGCTGCAGTATCAGCAGAACCAGAAACCGTGAAGGTCATTCCGGAAGGAAGACCAGCACTCCAGTTACCTGCATTTGTTAGTGCACTTTGAAGCAATGCTCTCGTCACGATACCACTTGGTAATGTGAACGTGTTGTCGTTAGCGCTTGCATCACCGTTGAGGCGAAGCACCATAGTAAGACCACCACCAGCAACAATTGTTCCACCAGCTAGGGTTACAGAGGTTCCAGGGCTTGTTCCTACGTTTCCGTAGAAGAAGCTTGAACCAGTGTTAGTAATAGTTGAAGAAGCAAGAGCAGCGAAGCCTCCTGCTGCACCCAAAAGACTTGAGCCTTGTGAATGAACTTGGGCTGCAGCTGCGTAAGTAATTGCTCCAGTTAGAGCTACCATACTACCGTTAATCGTTGCTGTCTGAGAAACTGAGATACTTACATCAGCGATAACGTTACCTTGAAAGATTGCGCCAGCACTTGAAACACCTGAGTTGATTGTAGCAGAGCTACCGACAACCCAATATATGTTAGCAGCTGTTGCGCCACCAGTTAAGATCATAGTTGGAACAGCACCAGCACCAGCACCAGTCACCAATGTGCTTGAAGTAATGATGACATAAGTTCCCGCGCCATTGAAGGTGAGAGTTCCACTTGAAGTTCCTGCTAAGCTTGCTGCACTAGTGCTATAAACACCAGGAGTCAAGGTTTGACCGTCGAGTACTGCAGCAATTGGAGTCGCAGTTTCACCAGTGAATGCAAGGTAAGCAGCAAGCGCATTTGCTTCAGCTTCTTGAGCGAGAGCATCATTTAAGTGCGGAGATCCGCTGACAATCATGTCGAATGGAGCACCAGTAAGGTTGAATGAGGCAGTTGAAGTTGTCTGTGCTGGTTGAGCTGGAACAGCGACATCTTGATACGTGATCAAGTTTCCACTAGTTCCATATTTAAGCGACTGCAGAGTTCCAAAATTATTTGCTAAAGCGAGCGAAGACTGTGTGGAGTTATTTGTCTTGTAGATGTAAACCGTCTGCGCTCCACCTGGCACTGCTCCGTCAGCAGCTGGTGCAAACAAGAAAGAGCAAGCGTCAACGATTGGACCACTTCCATATAGCGCTTGAATTGCAGGAAGTTGATCTGGTGTAAACTTACTGTTCGAGATATCAGAGATAGTAGATCCAGGAGGACCTGCAGTTGATTCGCCGAAGATGGCGACTAGTCCAGTTGGTCCTACAGGGAAGCCACCGCTCTTGTCGATGATCTCCTGAGAGTAAGCACCTGGTTTCATAATGGTCGCACCATTAAAGGTTACATTGATAGACATAGTTGTTTCTCCTAAATTAACTTAAGTTGTTTCATTTCAACTTTAGTCACTAAACTCTTTTTAAGCCCTGGATACTCTTCACAGAACATATCCCATTTTATCTTAGCGTCCGACCTAAAATATCCCTTAACTTCAATTATATCACCACTACTTAGCTGAAAATCTGGTAGATAGGCCCTTCCATTGCTTAGTGCAAAAATGGGTTCATATTGCCAAGTAATAGATTGGGCATCTAAATAGTGAGCATATTTCACTTCCCAGGTAGACTTCATGTTGATAGTCCCTTGAGAACCTACGTATGCATGCTTAGTAACTCGTTTTCTATTTTGGGTTGCAGTGGCTAGAGATAACTTATTTTTAGTAAGTAGGGACATTGGTTTTCGTGGAAGATGACTAGCTTTACATTTTTTGCTACAGTATGACCTTTTTGCAGGTTTAAAATCCTTACCATTTTTAATAAAAACCTTATCACACGCTGCACAAACGTGTATATACTCTTTATAATTACTGGGGTGCCAATTGGGTAAAGCCTTTTTATAGTTTTTATTACGACAAGAAAGTGAACAAAACGCCACATCTGTTCTAGTGAGCTGTGACAAATGCTTCATCACCTTAGTCGAGCACCCTGAACAAATAAATTCCACCATCGTCTTATTCTACTTAATCTTCACGCCGTACTTATTAAGCGCATTATGGTAAACTTGTAAACTTTCTCTCTTTGTCAAACCTCTAGCATTAAAGTCTGCAAGGATAATTTCCTTACGGTGCTGTACGGGAATCTTGCTCTCTACCATAGCCCACCAAGCATCAAAATCAACCTTCGGTTGTTGAGGCGCTCCTTGAGGCTGTGCGTTTTCCATCTTCTTTACCATACTTTGCTCCTTACTCAATATTAACTCATTTAGGCGGTTAAATATTTATATCTTCTGGATCTATTAGCCCATCATGTTCGATAGACCCTGGTGTCTCTGTAATAATGCCTTTATTTGCTGTTCTGTCTACATCGCAAGGTTCTACGTCTAAGCTAGTAGCTATGTCCTCAGAGCGTGGATTATTAATAGATGGATCAGTATGAATATGTTCAATCTCTCTAAGTGGCTCAGCCGCCCAAAAGTTCTCAGTTGTGCACCTAAATCTTACCCATCTTGTCCAAACATTATTGGCTGCTTTGTCTGCATCCTTGCTATAGTCAGAGGCGCTATAGGTTTGAAGTTTGAGGCCCCATCTTTCAGCAAGTGGTTTGTATTTGAACAGGATATAACTAACTATGTAATAAAGCCACAAAACGTGGTCACCTCCCCTAGCCACATGGATACCTACATCAACCATCACTGTAAAGACGGCAGTACCTACCTCAGAGTTTTCTCCTGTCCCAAAGGTGTCTCCTATGGCAGCCTTAGATTCGTCTTCGGTCTCGTTTGCTAGATGAATTGATATACAAGGTATCTTTTGAGCGTTGAATGACCATGCTTGAACTACAGGTAACTTAGTTGTTGAAAACCACTCCCAGATCTGCTCTCTATAGTTAGGTCCAAAATCTGAGTTAAGTTCTGGGTTATCAAATTGAGCAAATAAATCATCAAAGGCTGGTTTATTTGCTCTTAACTCTTTTATGCCAAGGTCTATTAGTCGTCTAACTACGACTTCGGGAAAAATAAAGCCCATATTAAAATCCTTCTTCATACGAACGAAGTATATCTCTAATTCTCTCTTCCATTGTGTCTGCTAACTCTTTATTGATGCTTTGCATGTCGCCAGTAAAATCTTTCGTTTTACTTGGTTTAACCCACTGAGAATTTGCGTCTTGCTTACTTGTAGCAGTTCTAAATTGTGTTGCCCTAGATCCAGTTGGAGCAATAGCATTGGACTGCTGCTTTGCGTTCTCAGCGCGCTCGGCGTTGATCTTCTTAAAGGCATCATATATATTAGTAGATACTTTAGGTCTTGTGTTGCTTGATGCTCCAACAGGAATAACCTTGTAAACACCAGAGCCATCCTTAATAGGTTTAGCATTTTGCAGGAGCTTACTCAACATTGGGTACGGAGGATCAGTGAACTCCATGTTACCAGAGTCTGTAGATACTTCCATACTCATGTTATTGAGTGTAAGCTCATTGATGAACTCTGGACTTCTCTGTTGAACACCGGCCTCGACAGCTTGTTGCATAGCAGACTTTCCTTGCTCTTCGAAAGCATTGGAGATCTCTCTATTGGCCTTGTTCACGATCTTCTCGATCGCTGTTGCATCAAGTCCCTTATTTCTTAGGGTAACTCTTAGTTTTTCAAGTTCAAATGATATGTTGGCCATTAGACCTTCTTAGCTATGGCTTTAGCTCTCATGTCTTGTAAGAAGTTAGTTTTTTCTTCATCTTGCCAATCTTGGGCAAAACTAATAGTTATCTTTCCGTTAGGTGATATTTCAATCTTTGGTTTAGTTAGATAGGGATAGTACTCGTCATGTACTTTATCATGATTGGCAGGATTTGAGGAAAATGCTTCTACTGTCTGTGGGACAGATGACTTATCGTTGATCTTATCTTGAAGTTCTCTCAATTTTGCTTCTAACTCATCCATCTCTTTACCAACGGCTTGAGCAAGATGATTATGCTTGCCGACAACATCATGGACGACTTCCTCAAGCTTGTCAAACAAGCCCATAATCCTAGCTTCAATCTGTTGAAGATCTACAGCCATGCCATTTCGCATGGTTTCACGTATAGACTCCATCTCTTCATATATATCACCGATATTATGGCGCTTATACTCGTCTATCAAATGGTGCAAACCACCGTGAACCGCATCGTCATCTAGATCTTGGTCATCTAGCATATGCAGTTCTTTCTCGTCCTCTGGCATGTACCACTCAAATACACTCATGAGTGCAGCAGTGAGTTCAGGAAGAGACTTATTAGTGAATTGGTATACTGTCTTATGTCCGTCGTTGAGTCGTCCAGAGTATACGTCACTCATATGCTTTCTGATACTCATTGTGTATGTGTCGATCAATACATCCTTGAACTCTTCGTCCTGCATGCCTTCAACTACTTTACGTAGAGTTCTGAACATGCCGTTTCCTACGAGTTTTAAAGCATCACCGTGAGTAACTTCAAATACGGCATCAGATTTCTGACGAATGATATTCTTCTCAAGTGTTTCAAGTGCAATCATCCCTTTAAGGGACTTACCAAATCTTTTAGATATGAAATCACTTATTGGCTTCTTACAGCATTTACGAAGTTCACTCCATGGAATTTTATCCATCTCGTACCATTTCCAATCGGTCATGGATTCGCTGCCGTTATCACTCTTAGTATTTTTAGGCTTTCCGCGTACTATCTCGCCTAGAAAAACTACGGTATTATTACCATTAGTTTTGCCTCTCCAGATCTCGGCTGTAATTCTTACAGGGCATCCAGTCTCTTCAGCTGCTTCTCTAGTTGCGCCTTGCTCAAAGCCTTCATCTTCGTGGCAGTGACCACCAGCGAACGCTAATCCGCCCTTGTTGTGGGTACCAAGTAGTATTCTGTTATGTTGATCCATAACTAGTACAGCTGCACAGTTGTTAGACTTATGATGTTTCTTCTCTAGATATTCTTCAAAAGACTTCTTGAGGTCCTTCTTAGACTTCTTTCTACTGATGCGATCTTCTTTTACCTTTTCTTTGGCCTTTTTATGGTGCTTCTCGCCCCATGTTCCGCCACGATCTTCACCACCATGCTCGGGTGCGTCTTTACCGGGATCGGTATACTTGGCTGCTACAGACTTTGGAGGACGTCCACGGGGTCCGTCCTTCACGTGTCCGTGAACGATAGCCATCATCATTCTATATTGTCTACGCGAGACGGCCTGGGGCATTTAAAAAGACTCCTGAATATCATTATAACTTAAGTTAAGAGTTAACATTATGGTTTAACTAAGGTTTCGGCAGCTGATGGTAAGAAGTCACGACGAACCAACAATTGTTGAGGCAACCTACGGGCAACTTTCTGTCCATTTACTAGTTCTTGTGTGATTCTTAGCTCACGTAGGGTCTGAACAACTAAATAAACAGGGTGTGAATAGAATGACCATGTAAGAACCTCACCGTGCATAGTATGAGGATCATAGAACGGCTGTCTTCCGTCTACCCACACTATGTCTCCAGTAGTATTAATGTTGAAATCCACTCCCTGCAGATAAATTTTCTCTACCTGACCGTTTTGTAGGATTGAGCTGACTCGATCTACCTTCTCAACAGGATATCTAAGTTGCTGAATATTACCAGGTCTTGGCTCATATTCTTTAAGTTCCCATAAGCGAACAGTAAAGTCGGGAATAGTAAGTTTGTCAAATGCGTTGAAGTCTGCTTCAGTTCCATCTGGGTATTCAGTTGGTAGAGTAACTACAGCAGTACCTATCTCCCATACGCCGTGAGCTTCAAATGTCTTTTGGATAGCGTTACCTGTGAACGTGCCCCAAATCTCTTTAGGATCATAGTGCTGGAAACCGTTGTTATCGCAGAAGATACAGTTGGGTTCATGAGCATTGCTATCAAGCGTTAAGATATTTGGGCATGGAGTTGCCTTCTCATGAACAAACCTAATTCCTCTGTTCTTGAGGAGATCGTCAAAGTTGGCACCCCTGATACTTGGATCTGGGTTATACATTGGCATCTCACTCGGTGTGTTAGTCGGATAAGATGGATATATCTGTGTTGGTTTGTCTTCAGCCATGCGGCGACTCTGCTCCTACGTTTAATTATACCATCAACAAACATCAACTAATGCATCTGTACAATAGAGATGGGATCCGATTCTATGGACAGTATTAAAATCTTAGAACGTATAGTCGCAGAAGAAGGTAATTGCTGCTGGGCAACCCAATCAGTTTGCAAACAGTGCCCATTGGGCAGTTTGATTAGGTCTGACAATGGCGGACTCATGAGTTGTGTAGAAGCACTTAACATAGATGGACTAAGTGAAGAAGAGGCAGATATAAAGTATAAAGAAGCCGCTATCAGTAAACTTGCCGACATGGTCCTAAATAAGATTATTGAGGCCGACTGATGGCACTCACTACTCTAGATAAAGACATATTAGAAGAGATCGTTACAACTGACGGGCATTGTATGAGTTCAAAGAGATGTGAGAAGTGTCCCTTTCGTGCTATATGTCTTCCAGAGTTTTTAAACCCGATCCCACCAAGTCGGGAACAACGACTTAAGATGGCTCAAGATGTTCTCGCTCATCACTATCTCATCGACGATGAAATAGAAGTAGAAGACATAAGGAAAGATTTCTTATGGGACAAAAAATAAGTCTAATCATTATAGATAAGCAGCTGCAAGATCAAGCAAGAATGAACCTATACATGTTCATGCTAAAACTTCTTCATCCTAATGATCCCCGCATCAAGGTCTTCGCTATCGTTCCCCAGCCCCTTAGCTCCAAACAGTGTTAAAATAGAAGTACAGTCACGCTCAGTGATTGCAGTAGAGGAGGATGTATGTTAAACTTAGTTCTAACCATAGTTACCTCTGCTGTTCTACACACCCTCAGCATCAAAGGAAGTCATATGGAAAACCGTATCGACCAGATCGACGTTAAGAAAGACCACAAGGAGTTAATCGCTCTTTTCTATCGTATTGAACTGAGCACCTTTGTCCAGATTCTTCTATATCAACACTCCCAGCAGGGTGGAGCTACTAAAGAACTATGTTCTACTCAAAACTCACCGCAGATCAAGTAGCTGTTACCTACACATTATTTAGGTTTCTAGAGAGACTGAGAGTTATCGGTCATCTCCGGGCTCACACTGAGCAGGCTGAAGTAGACGGTGGCGACATCTTTGGAGACTACGAACTTCATGATTTTACTGGAGCCAACTACTCCATCGTAAAAGATGAGTATACTTCTAAGAAGGGATATATAGATGCAATCATTGCGCTCGAAAGAATTTTCGGCAGAATCACAGTACAACAGCTCCGCGGCACTGATTAATCTTTTATATAAGCTAAAGGTTATGAGTGGAAACAAGCATTTAGCTCATCATCTTTTGATAAGACATCGAGCACTTCAATTATTGAAAGCGCTAGAAGAAGATTTGTATACAAATACAGGCTTTGACGATTTTATCGGTTTGAGCAACCAAGTGGATCCTACTTCTTAAAGGCCTTCTGATATTCCTTAAGTGATGTTGGATTCATATAGATTTTAGTCGGCGTTCCGAAATTATTCTGCGCTATCATCAACATGTCAAATAAATCTTGCTCAGATAGGCCAGCAAAAATGTCGGCACTCTTGATACCCAGCTTCCGTAGGAGATTTTTTAGATTCCCTGTGGCTCGCTCTTTGTTGACACCTGTGATGTTCATCTTCTCAATCTCTCTACGCTTCGCTTAGTTGCCTTGACAAATCTATTTCCTGTTGATTCAATGACAGATGTACTGTCGATATTGCAACGCTGCCCATCTACGCCTACTGCACCTACAATAGGTGCATTGGAACCTGATAAACCACTCAGCGAGACATTGTACTGGCCCCTGATGGGAGATCCAGCACGATTCCAATGCTTGTTTCCCCAGGGATCGTGAAAACGCCTACTCCATCTAGATATCTTCATGTAGTCGTTATACTATAAAATCAACCCGCCACCCCCACCCCTAAGTTGAACCATAGTTAACTACTAAGTCCAGTTCAGTGCACAGAGTGCTTAATCGAAGGTGGATCCATAAAACCATTCCCTGTACTCCTTACTGTATCCGCGCGAGCACGGATAAGGTTTTCCCTCGTACATGATAGAGGGGTAAAGTTCAAGCTTAACAAGAAGCACCAGCAGCTTGTACCGCACGATGCTGTTGCACCTAAAATAACTGTCATCCATTATTGTTCTACCGCTCATAAAATGCTCCAATCTTTGCTATCCCGCTCCGTACCACCGTATACATGCTGCAATCCTCGCTGCTGATATCTATAAACGCATCACCCTCGCTGAGTGTGATAGGTTCCGGTATGCGCACCTTTAGTTTAGTGAGAAGTGCTAGTAGACAAGCTATCTTTAAATTTACAGGTGGCCTCCAACGTAAATGCTTTATTAATATTGTCACCACGCCCCCATGTATGTACCTACCGGCAAATCTCTTCGCGCGGACTTGACGTCGAGTTTAGCAAGCAAAAGACAGAGTTTCAGATATTGGGTATTGCGGGTCTTCGCCTCGGGCCACAGCAAGGCGCGGAGCAGGCGTTTGCGTAGATGTTTGTCAGTCTCGTCGGGACCTCGCGCGATACCAAGGCATGATGCTATGTGGTCCATGTTCAGGTCCCGCTTCCATGTAAAAGCTTGTGAAGTAGTTCAAAAAGGGGAGCGTGATAGTCGTGTTGGCGTCGATTGTACAGCCAGGGAGCTGGGCAGGAGCAGGAAGGTGTATCAACATACCCGGTTATGTTAGCTGTGTAGTTGAGAGGGTGTCCGTTTAGCTTGATTGTAGCTTTGGCACCTGTGAGGGGTTTGGTCATTAGTAGACTCCAGGAGTGTATACGGCGGTAGGGTGGTGGTGGTCGTGAGCGGAGCGAACGCCAAGCTTGCGAAGCATGGACATAAGGCCATTGTAGCTGTTGCGCTGGTGTAGCCTCTTGATGTCCTTGTAATGTGGACCATGTATTGGGAAGTATACTGCGATCGCCATAATATTTTATATATTATACGAAAAGATGTACCGGTATCTTGTGTTTACCTATTAGGCACATGGTGGTGGGCCCTTGTTTATAGGGAAATAGGTAATATACACAAAGTTTTCGCCGTGAGTACCCGTCCCGACTCAAGGGATCCCTTGTAAGGCAAGGCCAGCGGGCCCTGTTTCAGCACGATGCACCTTACAAACCTGAAACTATAAACGATCATAAGGAGATACGTATGAGAGTATACTTTGAGTCTGATAAGGTGAACGATCGGTTTGATGTGGCGAAGTTGGGACTAGTAGGCATCGGCCTGATTCTAGCAATGAGCATGTCTGCGTGTGGAACTGTCATAGGTCCTGCTGGTCCTAAGGGAGACACGGGAGCAACCGGATCTGCTGGTGCTGCTGGATCTAACGGTACTAACGGGATAGATGCATCGTGCTCTGTTAGTGCCGTGCTTCCTAACCTGATAGCACCTGCTGGTGGGAGTTTGATTGCGTGCTCTGATGGGACACATAGTCTGGTATTGAATGGATCTAACGGTATCAATGGAACGAACGGAGTTAACGGAGTTAACGGAGTTAACGGAACTAATGGTACGAACGGATCTAACGGTACGGTAGTGACGGCGATACAGTTCTGCAGTGGTGTTGTGGGATCATATCCATCCACCTTCCCGGAGATAGGGTTCTGCATAAACGATGAGATATATGCCGTGTACAGTGCCAACGGTGGGTTCTTGACGAAGGTATTGCCTGGGACTTGGAGTTCTGATGGCATCAATGCATCGTGCACCTTCACAGTTGGTCCTCACTGCCAAGTGAACTAAGTTGCCTCCTCGGTGTATATCGCCTGGCCATGGATTGGCTGGGCATACACTGACACTGCTACGCCCAGGTAGGGTACTACTCCCGACTCGATACATAGTTATAAGGAGAACGATATGCCGAAACAAAAGTTGCTTGACCAGATCAATGAACAGATTTGGGACGAGAACCTGAGTCTATCAGAAGTTGTGAACATGTTGGAAGGATATCTTGAGAAGTTAGACGACACAGTTCTGACTCAAATCCTAGAAGAGTCAAAGAGATTAGAACGCAACTCATAAGGAGAGAATATGGACAAGCGATTCAATCGACGAAGACCTGAAGCGTATCGTCTTCGGTGCTACATGGATGGACTGAGACAAGCTGAATCTACAACAGATGAGCAATGGCTGATGACGTGGGTGAGAGTTTGGGAGAGCGGACGAGACACTGAGTTTGTTATGAGAGATGTATTCATCGCTTACCTGAAGCAATGCATCTTTGAGGAATTAAACCAAGTATTGAAGGAGGAAGCAGCATGAAGGACCTAGATATGAGTGACACGATGGCGATGTTCCGAGAATACCTAGATATGAGGGACTATGCCATGGATATGATAGATACTTACACCAACGAGGAGATTGCCCAGATGGTTCGCGAGGGTATTCTGACGATAGATGAGGTTGAGAGCGGACTACGAAGGAGGATGTGATATGAGGCGAACATGGTGGGATACGATGTGCAACTTATGTTTGGTTGGTCTAGCAATATGGGCGATTGTGAGTGCGATGCAGGTCTTCGGAGAGTTGGCAACGATAATAAGATAGTAGATGTGGAGAGCAAGGTATAGAGCCTTGCTCTCCTATACCTATTACTACTGACACTGCTACGCCACACCCCCGACACTAGAGTATAGATCTAATACCAATTTCGGGATCTAGTATTACCCGACTCGATATTAGGTTGTAAGCAAGATGATGGTTCAGAGTAATAAGATTCTGAATCTAATCAAGCACATAACAAATGGTAATAACATAGAGGAATATATTATGACCAAGATGACACAAAAAGAAGCAGTATTTCAAGCAGTAGTAAATGTCTGTGGCGAACCCGATGGCGCAATCACTCCTAGCAAGGAGCAACGAGCATCTGTGAATCAGATCTTGTTCGAAGGTTTCCGAGCAGGTTCTATCGAACTTGATCGTGAGTATACCGACTCTGAACTCAAAGCATATGTGAGTGGATTGCAATCCAACTGGCTTCGCAAAGACAAGCGCCTGAACGGTGGAACTCAGTATGTCGCCAAGAACCCTGGTTCGAGAGCAGGTTCGACTGACCCACAAATCAAGGCGATGAGAGCGCTGCTTGCAACCAAGACCGATGTCGCCGAACGCGCTGAGATCCAAGCGTTCATCGATCGCCGAGTCGCTGAAGTGAAACCAGCCAAGACCATCACCATCAACGTGGCTGATCTTCCAGCTGAACTCCAGCACCTCGCTGACTAAGTCTGATAAGTGTAATGGGTAGGACTTCGGTCCTACCCAACCTTTCAGTTGGTAGGACGAACGGTCTTAATATATCCACCTAACGGTGGAGACCTAGTCCTGCCAGCTGACACTGCTACGCCACACACCCACCCAATCCCGAATCTATATGTAAGCAAGCGATACACGCACAGCTAATGTGTGCAGACAAGGAATGATACCTCTGTCAGGTAAGTGGTTGATCACCACAAAGGAGCTATCAAGCTCAAGGATGAGCCATAATTACCTATTTTGCCCCTAGGGAAACTCTCTGATTCCATCCCAACTACGCCCCGATCTACTACTGACACTGCTACGCCCACGCTCAGGTCCATGTCAGCTCCCCACCAGGACACTAATCTCCTGATATAAACACCCTATATAGCCCACTAATTCTCATATAAACACTATATATCCTGATCTTATTCCTATATAGGAGGACCGAATAGTGTCCAATACAGACCTGAAGCGCCTCTTAAATATCCTGAGTGCTCTCGTAAATAAGGCCGATGGCTATCCGATACAAGCCTGGAGAGGGAGTAGGAGAAGGGAAGAGATGTGGCCATACTGGTATGTTGGACAATATCGACTTAGGATTAGACTTAGTGAGGCCACTCAGAGGGCGTCGGTCTCACCGGGGCTTTCTAAGGGGCCTAGTCAATGAAATCAACAAGTTATATTGTCCAAAGAGTCCAAGGGGAAGGTATGTATAGTAAGCTTCCAGTATCCATTCGGCGCCTCTTTGTGCTCCTACGGAAGCTGGGCATTAGGGGTACTCCTTGGTTCGTATATGGGCGTAATGAATAGCTTTGTAGGGTATGCTTTATAGCGTATGTATGGGGAGGAAGAGATTATGGTAGCAATAGCAAAGAAGAAGAAAAGAGTGCTTATTACTAGAGAAGACCTGATCAAGCTGTCACACCCTTATCAGGTACGGTTTGCTTGCTTCTGTGCTAGGCAGGTATTACACCTAGTAAAAGAAAAAGATCACGCTGTGTGTAATACTGCAATAATAACAGCAGAGAAGTGGCTTGTAGGAGAAGTTACGATTGAGGAATGTAGATTAGCTTCTGCTACTGCTGCTGCTTATGCTCATGATGTTACTTATGCTGCTTATGCTGTTGCTTATGCTGCTAATGCTGCTAATGCTTATGCTACTTATGCCGTTGCTTATGCCGTTACTTATGCTGCTGCTAATGCCGCTACTACTGCTTCTGCTGCTGCTTATGCTACTGCTTCTGCTGCTTCTGCTTATGCTGCTTCTGCTTCTGCTACTAATGTTGTTGCTACTGCTACTTATGCTGCCTTTCCTACTAAAGAGAGACAGAAACTCATTGATGAGCAATGGGATCTCTATGAGGACTTGTTGAACATTGATAAGTGCTTAGAAGATGCTGTTGGGTTAGGAGAGGAGGGGTGAATAGCTTGCCACATGTAAAGCAATTCTGCAGCAGTTGTAGGTATTACATATACTATAAGTGGTATGAGTATGTAGTATTCCCTCGCGGTTCCTGGTACCACGAATGGGCTATGAATGGGGTTAGGTTGAGTACCCCTTATGCGAAGCGTAGCGGGTGTATGGGTTGCGCCCAGGTGAGCATGATCCATGCTCAGGTGCTAGGTATGCTGCTGTGGAAGCTAGGGGTAAAGATTGTGCCAGATGCCGACTAAGGGTGTGAGTACTAACTCATTGTTAATGCTACTTTACAAACTGAGGATGTTTAGTCCACGTTATATAAGTTGGGCTCAAATGTACCACTACAGTCGTCGAAGGGGTAAGAGCGATGAGTAATAGGGTTAAGAGCAATAGCGTCAAGTATTTGTTAATAATGTTAAATAAGTTGGGAATACATAGTTCACAGCCACTTTATACAAGTTGGTTTGAACTATATGGCTATACAGTGCGGGTGCAGACAAAGACTGAGCGCGCAACCTTGATCAAAGGTTGAATGCACTAAGAAGGGGAGAACAATATGAGCGATGGAGTGAGAATCTGGACAGGTAAGGCTAAGCGTAGGCAGCTTGCCATGGAATATAGAACATATAAGTTGATTTACCTCTTGAACAAACTTAAACTAGTACCTGATGAGTTCGATGGCGACTGGGAAGAAGTATTTCGCTGCTACGTATATAGGATACTAAATTGGAAGGAGTGATATGAAGTATGAATATAGTTGGCAGCGTGATGGTTTGATGCGCTTGTTACATAAGCTTGGTGTGCACCGAGACCCGCTGTGGGACATGATAGACGAGTTTAGAGAGTTGTTTAACAAGAATATCATCAACTCTCCCACTATAGTGATTGACTCTATACCAACAATAGA
>Ga0265327_10001160_pt1 | contig 35832 bp, 23 predicted proteins | sample 41621metaG_FD_202089 | JGI IMG/M metagenome (GOLD analysis project Ga0265327, IMG submission 202089) | Rhizosphere microbial communities from Carex aquatilis grown in University of Washington, Seatle, WA, United States - 4-16-21 metaG | ecosystem: Host-associated > Plants > Roots > Rhizosphere...
CCGGGGTTGACGCGCTGGCTCACCACCGCACGGGCAGCGATCGCCCCGTTGGTGTTGAACAGCTCGACCCAGTCGTTGTCGACGATGCCGGCCTTCTTCGCGTCATCCTCGCTCAGCCAGATCACGGGGCCACCGCGGTTGAGCGTGAGCATCAACAGGTTGTCCGTGTAGGTCGAGTGAATGCCCCACTTCTGGTGCGGCGTGATGAAGTTCAGTGCGATTTCCTTGTTGCCGTTGGGCTTGAGGTTGTGGACGTCGTCCAGGGTCTTCAAGTCCACGGGGGGGCGATAGGACACGAAGCCTTCGCCGAACGCAATCATCCATGGGTGATCCATGTAGAACTGCTGACGACCGGTCAGGGTGCGCCATGGAATCAGCTCATGCACGTTGGTGTAGCCGGCGTTGTACGAGACCTTCTCGCTTTCCAGGCCAGACCAGGTCGGCGAAGAGATGATCTTGCGCGGCTGCGCCTGGATGTCGCGATAGCGGATCTTCTCGTCTTCGCGGTGCAAGGCCAGGTGAGCATGCTCACGGCCAGTTTGCTTGGACAGGGCCTCCCAGGCCTTGACCGCCACATGGCCGTTGGTCTCGGGGGCCAGCATCAGCACCACTTCGGTGGCGTCGATGTCCGACACGATCTTGGGCATGCCTTGGCTGACGCCCTCTTCCCGCACCAGGCCATTGAGCTCGCCCAGGGCCTTGACTTCGTCCTTGGTATCCCAACCGATGCCCTTGCCGCCATTGCCCAGCTTGTTCATCAGCGGGCCCAGGGAGGTGAAGCGCTTGTAGGTGTTGGGGTAGTCCCGCTCGACCACGAAGATCTGAGGCGCCGTCTTGCCGGGGATCAGGTCGATCTCGCCACGCTGCCAATCCTGCACACCGAAGGGCTGCGCCATTTCGGCAGCCGTGTCGTGCATGATCGGGTTCATGACGACTTCCTTCTCCGTGCCGAGATGGCCCACGCAGACTTCGGAAAACTTCTGGGCAAAGCCCTTGTAGATCTCCCAGTCGGAACGCGCTTCCCAGGCCGGGTCCACCGCTGCGGACAGCGGATGGATGAAGGGGTGCATGTCGGAGGTGTTGAGGTCGTTCTTCTCGTACCAGGTGGCCGTGGGCAGCACGATGTCCGAGTACAGACAGGTGGTGCTCATGCGGAAGTCCAGCGTGACCAGCAGGTCCAGCTTGCCTTCCGGCGCCTGATCGTGCCACTTGACCTCTTGAGGCTTCGCGTCTTGGCTACCAAGGTCCTTGCCTTGAACACCATTGGTGGTGCCCAGCAGGTGCTTGAGGAAATACTCATGCCCCTTGCCCGATGAGCCCAGGATGTTGGAGCGCCACACGAACATATTGCGTGGCCAGTTGACAGGGTTGTCCGGGTCGTTGCACGACAGCTTGAGCGAGCCATCCTTCAATGCGCTGACGACGTAGTCCTTGGCATCCATGCCCTTGGCTTGCGCATCCTGGACCACCTTGAGCGGGTTGGTTTCAAGCTGCGGCGCAGAAGGCAACCAGCCCATGCGCTCGGCGCGCACGTTGTAGTCGATCATGCTGCCGCCGTACTTGGCCTTGTCGGCCAGGGGCGAGAGCACTTCGCCCACGCCCAGCTTTTCATAGCGCCACTGGTCGGTGTGCGCATAGAAGAAGCTGGTGGAGTTCTGTTGACGCGGGGGGCGCGACCAGTCCAGCGCGAAGGCCAGCGCCGTCCAGCCGGTTTGCGGGCGCAGCTTTTCCTGGCCCACATAGTGCGCCCAGCCGCCACCCGATTGGCCGATACAACCGCACATCATCAGCATGTTGATGATGCCGCGGTAGTTCATGTCGCAGTGGTACCAGTGGTTCATGGCCGCGCCGATGATGACCATGGACTTGCCCTTGGTCTTGTCGGCGTTGTCGGCGAACTGGCGGGCCACAGTGAGCACCTGCTCGCGGGGCGAGCCGGTGATCTGCTCTTGCCAGGCGGGGGTGTAAGGCACGTTGTCGTCGTACGACTTGGCGCCGTCGTCCACCAGCGTGCCCTGCGCGTCCTTCAGGCCGCGGTGGACGCCATAGCTGGCCACTTGCAGGTCGAACACGGTGGCCACCCACACTTCACGTGCCTGGCCCTTGTCCTGAATCGTCACGCGCTTCATGGGCACGTTGCGCAACAGGATGTCGCTTTGCTTGTTGTGCTGGAAGTTCGGGGTTTCGATGCCACCGAAGTACGGGAAGGCCACCTTGTTGACGTCGGCAGGCAGCACTTCCGCCTTGGTCGCGTCTTCCAGCACCGACAGCTTCAGGTCGACCTGACGGTCGCCCACGGCTTCCTTGTTTTCCAGGTTCCACTTGCCTTGGTCGGCACGGCCATCGGCGCCCCAACGGAAGCCGATCGAGCCATTGGGCTGCACGATGGCGCCTTGTGCGTCGTAGGCCAGCGTCTTCCATTCTGGATTGGTGCCGGTGGCCAGGTCGCCGGTCATGTCGCTGGCGCGCAGATAGCGGCCCGGTACCAGGGCCTTGCCTGCCGGGGTGTCCTGCTCTTCGAGCATGACCAGCATGGGCAGGTCGGTGTAGCGGCGTGCGTAGTCGTCGAAGTAGGCGCTGCGGCGCTTCTCGCCTTCGCCGAAGTAGAACTCCTTGAGGATCACGTGGCCCATGGCCATGGCCACGGCGGCATCGGTGCCCTGCTTGGGGTGCATCCAGATGTCGGCCAGCTTGGCCACTTCGGAGTAGTCGGGCGTGACGGCGACCGTCTTGGCGCCCTTGTAGCGTACCTCGGTGAAGAAGTGGGCGTCCGGGGTACGGGTCTGAGGCACGTTCGAGCCCCAGGCCATGATGAAGGTGGAGTTGTACCAGTCGGCTGATTCGGGCACGTCGGTCTGCTCGCCCCAGATCTGCGGGCTGGCAGGCGGCAAATCGCAGTACCAGTCGTAGAAGGACATGCACACACCACCGATCAGGCTCAGGTAGCGGCTGCCCGCTGCATAGCTGATCATGGACATGGCCGGGATCGGCGAGAAGCCGATGATGCGGTCAGGGCCGTATTGCTTGATCGTGTAGACGTTGGATGCGGCGACGATCTCGTTGACCTCGTCCCAGGTGGAGCGAACAAAGCCACCCAGGCCACGCTCCTTCTGCCAGCTGCGACGGGTGTCAGGGTTGCTCATCAGCGCAGCCCAGGCGTCCACCGGCGACTTGGCCACGGTGCGGGCCGAGCGCCAGTGCTTGAGCAGCTCACCGCGCACCATGGGGTGCTTGACGCGGTTGGCGCTGTACAGGTACCAGGAGTAACTGGCGCCACGCGCACAACCACGGGGCTCGTGGTTGGGCAGGTCGTCGCGGGTACGCGGGTAATCGGTTTGCTGGGTTTCCCAGGTCACGATCCCGCCCTTGACGTAGACCTTCCACGAGCAGGAGCCCGTGCAGTTCACACCGTGGGTGGAACGCACGATCTTGTCGTGCTGCCAGCGGTTGCGGTAAGCGTCTTCCCACGTACGGTCTTCGCCCGTGGTGACACCGTGACCGTCGGCAAAGCCCTCCTTGGGCTGTGCGAAGAAGGTCAGTTTGTCCAGAAAGTGGCTCATTTTTTCTTACTCCAGATGCCGATCAGGCAACAAGACATCAGCAAGGTTGTTCGGCGTGCTCACGGGCGTAGAACCACCAGGTGGTCACGATGCACAGCAGATAGAAGACGATGAAGGTCAGCAGCGCGGCTTCGGGGCCACCGGTGGCGGCGATCGAGGTGCCATAGCTCTTGGGGATGAAGAAACCACCGTAGGCGGCAAAGGCGCCGGTGAAGCCCAGCACGGCGGCAGCTTCGGTGTTGGCCTCCTTGATGGCGGCGTTCATGCCGGCTTCGTCATTGCGGGCCACACCCTTGGTCTTGAGGTTCATGAAGATCACGGGGATCATGCGGAAGGTCGAACCGTTGCCGATGCCGGTGGTCAGGAACAACACCAGGAACATCAGGAAGAAGCCGGTGAAGTTACCTGCCTCGGGGCCCCAAGGCAGGGCGAAGGCGCTGTGGCTGCCCTTGGGCAGGAAGAACAACACCCCCACCACGGCGCAGGCCATGACGATGAAGTTCCAGTAGGTCACGCGGGCACCACCCAGCTTGTCAGCCAGCCAGCCACCCACAGGGCGAATCAGCGCACCAACCAGAGGGCCGATCCAGGCGTAGGCCAGGGGGTTCACGTCCTTGAACTGAGACTTGATCAGCAGCGGGAAACCAGCGGCATAACCGATGAAGGAGCCGAAGGTACCCAGGTACAGGATGCACATCAGCCAGTTGTGCTTGTTGCGGAAGATGGCAGCTTGCGTGGCAAACGAGGCCTTGGCGTCCGCGATGTCGTTCATGAAGAACCAGGCTGCCAAGGTAGCGATGACGATCCAGGGCACCCACACGAAGGCGGCGTTCTGCGCCCAGATTTCAACGTGGGCGCCGGCCTTGTTGATGATCTGCTGCGATTCGCCACCGAACACACCAAACACACCCACGGAGATGATGATGGGGCTGAGGAACTGCACCACCGACACGCCCAGGTTGCCCAGGCCAGCGTTCACGCCCAAGGCCGAGCCCTTGCGCTCCTTCGGGAAGAAGAAGCTGATGTTGGACATCGAGGAGCTGAAGTTGCCGCCACCCAGGCCGCACAGCAGCGCCAGGATCAGCATGGTGGGATACGGCGTGCTCGGGTCCTGAATGGCCATGCCGATGCCGATGGCCGGGATCAGCAAGGAAGCGGTCGAGATGGCTGTCCAGCGACGACCACCGAAGACCGGCACCATGAAGGAGTAGAAGATGCGCAGCGTCGCACCCGACAGCGCGGGTGCCGATGCGAGCCAGAACAGCTGGTTGGTCGTGTACTTGAAGCCCAGCAGCGGCAGGTTGACGGCCGCCACGCTCCACAGTTGCCAGACCGCAAAGGCCAGGAACAGTGCGGGCACCGAGATCCACAGATTGAGCTTGGCGATCGCCTGCCCCTCGGCCTCCCAGAAGGACTTGTCCTCCGGGGTCCAGATGGTCAGGGTGCTACCCGGCTTGGCCGGCCCTGACGACACAGTTGTGCTTGCCATGATGTTGTCCTTGTTCAAGGTGATGCGGTGATTCAGGCGCGGCTGCCAACGAGGGCGCCCTGGGGTTCACCACCCAGCACGTCACGAGAGCGGACTTCGGTGCGGTACATCCAGATCAAGGAGACCCAGACCACGCCGTAGAGGAACATGAAGGCGCTGGAGCGGACACCGGTCAGGTCCAGCAGGAAGCCGAAGATGATGGGCAGGATGAAGCCGCCCATGCCGCCGGCCAGCCCCACGATGCCGGAGATGGCACCGATGTTGGTGGGGTAGTCATCGCTGATGTACTTGAAGACGCTGGCCTTGCCGAAGGCAAACGCGATGCCCAGGGCGAACATCAGGGCCGTGAAGGCATAGACGTTCAAACCGAGGTGGAAGGTCTTCACGCCGTTGACGGTGTTGATGGAGAAGTCGGTCTGCGGGTAGCTCAGGATGAACAGGCAGATCCAGCTGGCCCACAGCACCCACCAGGTGACCTTGTGTGCGCCGTGCTTGTCAGACAGGTAACCACCGATCGCGCGCAACACGCCGCCAGGCAGCGAGAAGCAGGCTGCCAGCAAGGCGGCCACGCGGATGTCCAGGCCGTACTCGCCCACGTAGTACTGCACCATCCACAGGCTCAGGCCCACATAGCCACCGAACACGATGCTGTAGTACTGGCAGTACTTGAGCACGCGGGGGTCCTTGAGTTGCTTGAACTGCTCGGTGAAGCTGGCCTTGGACTGCACCAGGTGAGCCGGGTCAGAGTGGCTGCCGAACCAGAAGATCAGGGCGGTGCCCAGCATCACGGCGGCGTACACCTGAGGCACCATGGTCCAGCCGAAGGCCACCACCAGGGCGGGCGCCACGAACTTGTTGACCGCCGCGCCGGAGTTACCCGCGCCGAACACCCCCATGGCGAAACCTTGCTGATTCTTGGGGAACCAGCGGGCCACATACGGGGTGCCCACCGAGAAGGAGCCACCGGCCAAGCCCACGAACAGGCCCAGCACCAGGAAGTGCCAGTACTGCGTGGCGTAGCTCATCAGGTAGATGGGCAGCACACACAGCAACATCGTGACGAACAACACGATGCGGCCACCGAAGCGGTCGGTCCACACCCCCAGGGGCACGCGCACCAGCGAGCCGGTCAGCACCGGCGTCGCGGTCAGCAGACCGAATTGGGTGGCGCTCAAACCGAGCGACTTCTTGATCGGGATACCGATGACCCCGAACATCATCCAGACCATGAAGCACACCGTGAAGGCCAGTGTGCTGACGCCCAGAACAGATAAGGCTTTGCCTCGCGTAGACATGGGAAACTCCTTTCCAATGCCTCGCAGTGTCAAAAAATCAGCCCTGTCTGAACATCCTTCTCTAGGACATGGACATCATCCGTTGGGAGTAGTACCCACTCCGGAGCTTGATCTGGATCAGTCTTCCTGCCGACTCAGTCCCTGGACTGGCTGGTGGCGAACACCGCCGCCTGCACGCGCGAAGTCAGGTTGAGCTTGCGCAGGATGTGCTGCACGTGGATCTTGACCGTGGTCTCGGCGATGTCCAGCGTGCGGGCGATTTCCTTGTTGCTGGCGCCGCGGGCAATTTCGCGCAGGATGTCACGCTCGCGCGGGGACAGGCGGGACATGCCGGCCGCCAGCTCTTCACCACGGGCATCCGCACGCGTTGCCGTGGGCTCTGCCTCGGTCACGTCGTTGTTGGCCGTCGAGCCGGACGGCACAGCGCCATCCGCAGGCGAGCTGAGCGCCTGCCTGTAGGCTGCAATCAGCTTGGTGGTCATCTCGGGTGACACCACGGACTCCCCTGCCCGCACACGCAGGATCGCGTCGACCAGGGCGTCGCCCTCGATGGTCTTGAGCAGGTAGCCTGCTGCGCCCCGAGACAAGGCCTGCGCCAGGTCATCAGCATCCTCGCTGACGGTCAGCATCACGATCCGCACCTGCGGCACGGCCGCGTACAACTGCGGCAAGGCATCCACGCCGTGCACCCCGGGCAGGTGGTTGTCCAGCAAGATGACGTCGGGGCGGTGCAGTTGCGCCATCTTCAGCGCCTCGCCCGCATCGCGCGCTTCGGCTATCACGCTGACGCGGCTGTCACGGGACAGCAAGGCAATCAGGCCACGGCGGAAAAGATTGTGGTCATCGACCACCAGCAGGCGAACAGTCACGTTGTCATTCATGTGGAAGCAAGGTCCATGGAGGTGTCGGCGCTGGCGGGGCTGTGGCTCGGGCTGGCTGACAGTTTGGGCAGGCGCAACTCGACGCGGGTCCCGTCCGGGGCCGACTGGAAGGTCAAAGTGGCGCCAATGCGTTGCGCGCGTTCACGCATGATGCGCAGGCCCACGTGAGTATCGTCAGGCGGGCCGGACTCGACATCGAAGCCACAGCCATTGTCGGACACGGACACGCACCACGCAGGCTGGGTCTGCACATCGACCCAGACCTGGGTGGCCTGGGCGTGCTTGCGCACATTGGACAAGCACTCCTGCACGATGTGCAGCACCTGGATCTGCACATCGGGCGGCAAAGGCAGGCCCTGGCTGTGCAAGGTCAGGTGACCGCGCAGGCCGGACTGGAGCTCGAACTTGGACAGGGTCTCGCGCAGGGCCGGCTCGATGTCTTCGGCATGCGTGCGCACGCGGAAGTGCAACAACAACTCGCGCACATCGCTGTAGCTCTCGCGCACGCCGGCATCCAGCTCATTCATGCTGGCCTCGATGCCCTTGTCGTCGCCACGCATCATGGCGTCACGCAACAACTGCATCTGGATCTTGAGGAAGGCCAGGGACTGGGCAATGGAGTCGTGCAACTCCTGAGCCAGCATCTGGCGCTCTGCCGCCACGGCAGATTCGCGGTCCAGCGCCGCGGCGCGCAGGCTTTCCATGGCACCGGCCAGGTGGCTGGCCAGGGCCTCGAACAGGCCCCGCTCCTCCTCGCTGAAGTGCGGATCGCCCCGGAAGAAGAGCTCGACTTCGCCCAGCACACGCTGATGCAGCCCCAGAGGCACGGTGACCAGCGTGGTGTAGCCCGCCTTTTCACAGTGGTCCTTGACCGTTTGGGCAGCCGAGGCCTTGGTCAGCGCCCGCGCAGCGTCCTGGATCGGGATCACGCGGATGCCGGGCAAGCCGCCGGCCTCGACCCGGGCGCCACACAGGCAATCGCCCGAGAGCACGCATTGCTCATCCTCGGCCATGATCTTGGGCAGGCAGTCGCTGGCCAGCAGCACGTAGCGCTCGTTGGCCTCGTCCGACCAGCGGATGGCAACCGCGTCGGCATGGGCAATGCGGCGCATCTGCTGCGCAAAGCCCTGGGCCAGGATTTCCAGCTTGTCGGCCTTGGCCACGAAGGCGGCCACTTCGTACAGCGCGCTGAGTCGTGCCTGCTTGATCTCCAGGCCAGCCGTCTTTTCCTTGACCTTGAATTCCAGGTTGCCATAGAGGGACTGCAGGTTCTCGGCCATGCTGTTGAAGCCCGACGCCAAAGCGCCCAGCTCGTCCTCGGTTTCAACCGTGACACGCGTCGCAAAGTCACCTTGCTCGATGCGACGCAAACCCTGCTGCAGGCGCGCGATGGGCTCCAGGATCACGACATGGCCGGCATACAGCATGGCCAGCGCGCTCAGCACGGCCAGCGCCATCATGGCCAGCTGGAAGGTGTGCAACAGGGCTGTCCAGCGCGCAATGTGCCGCTCGATGGCCGACACGAAGGCATCGATGCGCCCCACGAAGTCATCCACATTGCCCCGCAGCGAGGCTGAAATCGGCGCACCGCGCCCAATCTCCAGGGCCTGAGCCCGCAGCACCGCCCAGTCCTCGTTCACCCCTTTGAAGCCGGCCAGGGTGTCGTCATCCCAAGGCACGGTCAAAGGGCGCCCCGGGTCACCGGTGCGCAACAGGGTCAGGCTGTCCTCGAAATCCTGGAGCCGTTTCTGGACGTCGTGCAGGAACTCGGCACGCTCGACCGTGGGGTGCTGCAGGCTCAAGGCAAGCTGGTAGCTGCGCATGCGCATGCGGCCGGCTTCGTTCACCGCCGCGGCGCCCCCCTCCAGTTGCCAGGTCACCCACAGCGTCAGGCCGATGGAGGCCAGGGCCAGCACCAGAAAGACGCCGCCAATGGCCAGCAGCTTGGATGCCAAGCCCTTTCTGACCATGCGCGCGCCCATGCTGCCAAGCGCATCCAGGGCGTCACTGCTTGCTGCGTCTGCGCCGTCTGTCTGTTGCTGAATGTCGTCCGAAGAGGCTGCCACCTGTGCTCCATCAAGGCCCATGCCCGGATTCAAGGACCCCATTGTCCCTCGCCGGGCAAAACCTGATCAAGCCAGGCCGCCACATGGGCCTATCCGCCCGTCTGGGACATGAAACGCACGATTTGCTGAGGGCGCTCGTTGAACTCGTGCCGCTCGGGTTTGGCGGCAATGCCAGCCAGGATGGCCTGGGTCAGCTCGGTGTCGCTGGCGCCGGCACGCAGCATCTGCCCCAGTGGCACCCGGTCGTTTTGCCCCAGGCACAGGTACAGCGTACCGTCCACGCCCAGGCGAACGCGGTTGCACGACGCGCAAAAATGCCGGGACATGGGCGTGATCACCCCCAGGCTCATGCCACCGCCTGCGGTGCACCAGTAGCGTGCAGGCCCTGCGCCCTGCCCCAGCACCTGTGGCAACAGGCCGTGCTCACGGGCCAGGTCCTCACCCAGGCTGGACAGGTCCACGCCCTTGCTCGCCTGCCCGGTTTCGCCCACGGGCATGGGCTCGATCAGGCGCAGCACGAAGCCCTGCTCGATGGCAAACGCCACCATGCGCCGGACTTCGTCCAGGTTCACATCGGCCTGCACGACCATATTGAGCTTGATCGGATCGAAACCGGCGGCGCGGGCGGCGCGCAGGCCATCCAGCACGTCCGCCAGGCAATCGCGCCCGGTGATGCGCGCAAAGCAGTCGCGATCCAGCGAGTCGAGGCTGATGTTCAGGCGCTGCACGCCGGCCTCCCGCAGCGGGCGTGCATGGCGAGCCAGTTGCGTGCCGTTGCTGGACACGGACAGGTCTTTCAGCCCAGGCAGCGCCGTCAGGCCTCGTGCCAAGTCCGCCACGCCGCGGCGCAGCAAGGGCTCGCCGCCCGTCAGGCGCACTTTGCTGACGCCCTGGGCCACGAACAGGCCCACCAGACGGGTCATTTCGTCATGCCGCAGCCAGTGCTCGGGCTCCTCGAAGCCTTTGAAGCCCTTGGGCATGCAGTAGGTACAGCGCAGGTCACAGCGGTCCGTCACGGACACGCGCAGGTAATCAATGCGGCGCTGGAAGGAATCAATCAGGCGGGAGCTCATGTTGCACAGCCTCATTGCCACGGGAAAACGGGCAATTTGCCTGCACTGTAGTCAGGCGAGCACCGATTGCCTATCGACCTGAAGGATTAGTCCCTGGCGATATCACCACAAGGCTGCAGTCGTGATCACAATACGGCATGCGCCCGACACTTCAACCCGTTGCCCCCAGCATCGATGACCCCATCGAGTTGCTGATGGCCTGCCACGACAAGGTGCGGCGCTTCGCCGGCCTGGCGCTCAGGCTGCGCGGTCACCTGGCCGCCAAGGGCCCGGACAAGCAGGCCCAGGAGGCTGCGCAGTCCATCCTGCGTTACTTCAACATCGCCGCACCGCTGCACCACGATGACGAAGAGGTGGACCTGTTTCCCGCATTGCGGCAACTGGCCATCGGTGAGCTGGATCAGCACGTGGCGCAACTGGAAGCTGAGCACACCGAGTTGGCCGTCCTCTGGCAGAGCCTGCAAGCCTGGCTCAGGGCCACGGCAGAGGGCCACCCCCACCCGGCACCCGATACCGTCGAGGCCTTTGCCCACCGCTACCAAGCCCATGCCCAGCGCGAGGAAGACCTGGTCTACCCCTTTGCGGCACGCCTGACCGCCACCCAGATTGGCGGCATCAGCGCGGCGATGGTGGCACGCCGCACGGCAAGCTGAGGCCACCTCACCCTGGACGATGGGCCCAGGCAAAAAAAAAGGGCTCGAAAGCCCCTTGGTGCGACCGTGCCCCATTCAGGGCAACAAGCCATCAAGCCTTGGTGAATTTCACCTTGCGGCGCCACAGCAGCACCATCGCACCGCTGACCGTCAGCAGCACGGCCGAGGGCTCGGGCACGGCGGTCGGGCCGCCGGCGATGCTCATGGCCGTGGCCTGCGGCAGCACAGGTGCCGACACGGCAATCAGATGCCCACCACCCGTGCCGAAGGCATAGGACTGGCCGCCAAGGTAGGCGTTGCCTGCCACGGTCGGGTCATAGTAGACATTGAAGGGGCTGTTGATCGAGGCCAGCTGAGACAGGCCGCCTTCCAGCTGGATATGGCCCACGTACAGGGCGCCACCGCTGACGCCATTGCCATCGGTCAGCACATACTGGCTGGCGGAACCCAGCACCAGTTCAGACCACGCAAAGTTGTTCTGGTAGGCGCTGCGGCTTGCGCCCAGATCTGCACCGGCCAGTGCCAGTTGCTGCGTGCCGCTGCCTTCCAGGCGGAGGGTGGCATCATCGGTGTGCCAGGCGTTCGCTTGCAAGCTGCCGTTGAGAAAGTTACCCGACACGTTGAAGGTGTCGGCACCTGCCGTGACCCAGCCTGTGCTGCCCACCACGAAGTCCTTGAAGGTGTTGCTGGCGCCTTCACTGCCGTAGTGCCCTCGCACCGTCAGCTTGCTGCTGATGGCCACCGTACCGGCCTGCGCCAGCAGGTCGCCACTGGCACCGATGGTCACGCGGGCCGCGTTGAGCGAGCCGCCCGTCTGCACAGCCAGTTGGCCACCCTGGATGGAGGCGGCGCCCACTGTCATGCTGCCATTGGTGACCACCTGGCCAGCACTTTGATGCAAGCTGCCGGTGCCCTGCACCACGCCGTTGTTGAGGAAGGTACCCGCCACGGTGATCTTGCCCTGGTTGAGCACGGTGCCTTCGTTTTGCAGCATGCCGCTGGCGGTCACGTCGACCGTACCCTTGTTGGTCAAGGTGGCGCCATTGAGGTTGATCACCTGGCCCGTGGAAGCACGCAAGACGCCCGTATTGGTCAAGGTCACGCTGTTGGAGAGGAATTCGCGAACATCCAGCACGCCGGAGTTGGTCACCGTGCCCATGTTCTGCAAGCCCACGCTGTTGAGCGTGCCCTTGACATCCAGGACACCGCCAGCGTAGTTGCTGATGAACCCGTCGTTAGCCTGGGTGTAGCCGGCGATCACCTTCAGTTGCGCGTAGTTGCGCAAGGTGCTGCCGTACTCCAGCTTGACCACACCGGCCTTGGCTTCGCCGAAAGCGAAGTCCCGGTTCAGTACCAGACGCCCTTGCGCGCTGCTGTTGACGAAGGTGCCGCCCGTGAAGTCGTAGCTGCTGCCCTGCGCCAAGGTGAACACGCTGTCAACGGCCGTGATGGTGCCGCGGTTGATCAGCGTGCTGCCAGCGGCATTGTTGAAACCGTAGCCCGCCTTGATCGACGCCCCGGACTCATTGATGATGGTGCCTGTGTTGAAGACGCCAGAGGTGCCGAGCGTGGCGCCACTGCGGTTTCGCAAGGTGCCCTTGTTGTTGATGGTCGCGTTGGCCAGGGTCTGGAAATCAGCCCGGTTGTCAAGGGTGGCCCCCACGTTGTTGTTCAAGGTGGAGGAGACCAGCCGGAAGCTGACATTGTTGATCAGGCTACCGCTGTTGTTGAAGGGTGCCGAATACCCTTCGAACGACCCATTGTTGGTCAGCCTGGCTCCGGCCATGTTGTTCACAACCGCATCGGCCCTGATCTTGCCGTTGTTGGTCAGGCTGCCCACGTTGTCCAGCGACACCGCGGCGCTCACACCCACGATGTGAAGCGACCCGGTGTTGGTGAACGACTTGTTGTTCGTCAGGCGCGCGTAGGACTCGAAGGTGTAGGCATTGCTGAAGTAGCTTGCATTGTTGGTCAACACGCCCTGGCTGCTGAGGCCATCCAGGCCCACACGCACAAAAGCCCCCTGGATCACCCACTCATCCCCCGCAGGAGGGGTGCTATCCAGTGTGCAGGAGAAACAGGACGGAAGGTAAACGACAGCGGCCTGGGCGGACGACTGCACCGACAGACCCAGCCCCACGATGGATACCAGACCGATGGAAGCATACAGACGCGATGTGCGGCTGAGTGCTGGAGCAAATGGCTTCATGACTATTCCCAGAGTGAATGATTTTGTTGGTCCGAGTGACGTTGAGGGCAACCCCAACCAACCCATTCGAACCAGGTCAGCCGTGCCACGTCTGTGTGTCAGGCATTTTTACAAATCAAAATCTTGCGTCCATCCCTAACCATACGTAGCTTAACGATGTCTGCGCACCACAATCCATTGACCTTGGTCAACGGCGCACGTCGTAATAGAAGTGATCTGCCGCCCGGCGGTTGGTGCCTTCGAAGATTTCCTTGACCAATTGCGGGTTGCGCCACAGGTACCAGTCGCCAAAAGTATCGAATTTGCGACAGGACGTGGTGATGCCGTGGCGGCGGATCGTGCCATAGCGTTTTCCCTGAAGCCTCCCGTGGGCCTGCAGACGCAGGGCAAAGTCGATGTCCTCCACGCTGATCAGTGCTTCGTCGAAGCCACCAACGGCCTCGAAGTCTTCGCGACGAAACCAGAACATCCCCGCCGACACCCCCCGCTTGAGCACGTAGGGCACCACCACCAGCATGCTGAAGAAGATCCCCAGCGACATGCGTTCGGGCCACATATAGGTACCACCCCCGATATAGCGAGGGTCGTGCACGTGCCGCAGGATGGCCGACACCGTACCGGGGGCCATCCAGCTATCGGCATCGAGCGTGACCACGGCGGGCGCCGTCGTGCCCCGCACGGCCGCATTGCGCACCGCGGCGATGCACCGGGTGTCATTGACCACGCAGCGCGCCCCCATGGCTTCGGCCATCGCCTGGGTCCGGTCCGTGCAGCGGTTGAGCGCCACGACCACCTCCACCGGCACCGATGCCAGGGCAGCAGACGCCTGGATGCTGTCGAGGCAGCGCTGGATGAACTTCGCTTCGTTGTGAGCCGGGATGGCCACAGCAAGCCTAGGGGGCGGGGGTTGTTGCATGGTCTGAAGCCAATCGAGGTTGGGCGCACGACAAAGGTGTCGCCCTGGATTTCTTTTGATCTAGATCGTATTCGAGATCCGCCACATCACCATCGCGATTCACCGCATCTGAACCTCACCCTACTCAGATCAGGGTCTGTTTTCTTGATCTCCCTACAGTCGCGTCCATGGCTGGCTCACCCGGTGTGCATTCAGGACGAGACCAGTCACAGCAGCCAAAGGCCCCGCAGTTCAGGCTTGTGGCGTTGTCAGACAAATGTTTTCCAGGAGACCTGCGATGTCCAAATATGTGAAGGGCTGGCTGATGCCGGCGTTGTCGGTGTTGATGATGTGGATGGTGGCGCATGGCGGCTGGTGGATGTGGGCGCCATGGGCCTTTGTGCTGACGGTGTTCTTGTCGGCCGACATGTTCATGCCGCATGACCTGTCCGAGCCCCCCAAGTACCAGAACGCGTTTTTGCTGAACCTGCCGCTCTATACGATCCTGCCGCTGCTGGCCGTGCTGAACTTCATGGTGCTGTGGATGTTCGGCTCCGGTGACATGCTCGGCTTGGGTGCCTGGGTGCAGCAAAACCTGGGCATGGACCTGTTTGCCGCGCGGGCCAGGACCGACCACTGGGGTATGTGGGCCGGCTGCATCCTGGGGGTGGGCCTGATGAACGCCGTGGGCGGCACCGTGACCGGCCATGAGCTGACCCACCGCTCCGGCAAGTTCGATCTCTTCATGGGCCGCTGGATGCTCGCCTTCACGTGCGACACCACGTTCGCCATCGAGCACGTTTACGGTCACCACGTGCGTGTGGCCACGCCGGCCGACCCCGCCACGGCACGCCGCGGTGAGAGCTTCTACAAGTTCACCGTGCGCTCGACCATCCAGAGCTATGTGCATGCCTACCAGCTTGAAAAGGCGCGCCTGGCCAAGCTGGGCAAATCGGTCTGGAACCCGTTTGCCAGCCCCTTCCTGCGCGGCAACATCGAGAACATCGCCTTGTTCGTGGCGGCGTATTACATCGCGGGCCTGCCTGGCCTGGCTTTCTGGGCGGTGCTGGCGTTTGTCGGCAAGCAGTACCTGGAGATCACCAACTACTTCGAGCACTATGGCCTGGTGCGCGTGCCCGGTGAGCCCGTGAAGCCCCGCCACTCGTGGAACTCCAACCACTGGGGCAGCACCAATGTGCTCTACAGCCTGGCGCGCCACTCGCACCACCATGCCGAAGGTGAAGCCCCCTACTGGACGCTGCACGCCTACCCCAACGCGCCCATGCTGCCTGCAGGTTACCTGGGCATGCTGTTGATCGCGCTGGTGCCGCCCCTGTTCAAAAGCCTGATGACCCCCGCTCTGAATGAATGGGATGAAAAACAGGCCACCCCCGCCGAACGCAAGCTGGCACAGCAAGCCAGCCGTGAGAGCGGCATGGCAGGCCTGAAGATCATCAACGCCAAGCTGGCTTGATGAGCGGACACGCCCAGTGAAGTAAACGTGCGCCGGATTCGTTCGGCGCACACCCCGACCGCAGGCCCTTGGGGCTTGCGGTCATTGTCTTGACAGGACCCTCATCGTGCCTCCCAGCCTGTTTAGCCGCCTGTTTGGCAGCAGCCCCTCCGAATTCAAGCTGCAGATCAACTCCCCCGAGCTGACCGTGACCGCGCAGGCCAAGGAGAGCCTCTTGCTGGCTGCCTTGAACCAGGGCATCGCCTTGCCCTACAACTGCCGGGTGGGCGGTTGCGGCGAATGCAAGTGCCGCCTGGTATCAGGCAAGGTCAAGGAGCTGACGGACAAAAGCTACCTGCTGTCTGCCCAAGAGCTCAAGCAGAACTACATCCTGGCCTGCCAGAGCCTGCCCAGGTCGGACGTGGTCATTGAAGTGGCCCTGCGGCAGGGGCAGGTCAACCACCCGATCGTGGAAACCTCGGCGCGCATCACGGCCCTCAAGCCCCTGACGCACGACATCCTGCATGTGCAGATGGAGGCCGAGCAGCCCTTGAGCTACACGGCCGGGCAATATGCCGAGATCGTCATTCCCGACGCAGCCGAATCGGCCGCTGGGCAGGGCCGCAGCTACTCGTTTGCCACGGCCCATGACCCGGCGCGCCCCCATGCAGTGGACTTCTTCATCCGCAAAGTCGCCCATGGTGCTTTCACCGAGTGGCTGTTCGCCAAGGCCGAGCGTGGGCAACTGCTTCAACTGCGTGGCCCTTATGGCGACTTCTGCCTGCGTCCGGGTGCCAGCCCCCTGGTCTGCATTGCCGGTGGCAGCGGCCTGGCGCCCGTCAAGGCTTTGCTGGAGCAAGCCATCAAGGACAAACAGGGCACCCGCCCCCTTGTCTTGCTGTTTGGCGCCCGCACCGAGCAGGATCTGTATGGGCTGGACGCCATCGACCAGATCCGCCGTGAGTGGACAGGCCGTTTTGTGTTCGAGCCCATCTTGTCCAACGAGGCGGCGAGCAGTACGTGGACAGGTCGCAAAGGCCTGATCACCGACCACCTCAAGACCTTGCTGGGCGAGCGCCTGCCGGACTACCAGGCCTATATGTGCGGCCCGCCCCCGATGATCGACGCTTGCGTGGAGGTCTTCACGCAAGGCGGCATGCCCGCCAGCCAGATCTTCTTTGACAAGTTCCTGGACAGCGGGCACACGGCGCATCCCAAGCCCTGATCAAGGGCCGAGCCTTACAGGCCATCCAGGCCTGCGGGGAGTGGCGGCGAGGCGGTGGCCACCTTCGGGCTGGTGACGGCAGGCAAAGGCCAGTTGTCACGCTGTGTGGACCACCCGCCCCCCAGCGCCTTGTAGAGCAGCACGGTGTACAGCGCACGCGAGATGTCGCCCTGGATGGTTTCATCCTCCCGTTGCAAGGCCGTGGCTTCGGCCTCCAGAGCGGGTTGCAGCAGTTCTGTGCCCGATACGAACAGCGCCTGCTTGTGCTCGGCCACCTTGCGGGCCAACCGCGCGGAATTGCTCAGCTTGTCGTAACGCGCGTCAAACGCCCTCTTGGCGGTGAAGGCGTTTTCCACATCTTCCAGCGCGGTGAGCACGGCTTGTTCATACTGCGCGGCCACGCCCTCCAGTTGCGCCTGGTTGGCCGCGATGTTGGCGCGGATGCGCCCCCCCTCCAGCAAGGGCAGGCGCATGCCGATGCCCAGCGACTGCACGCTGAAGTTGTTGCCCTCCATCGAGTCCGGGTGCATGCGCCCGGCCAGGCCACCAAAGCCAATGTAGAACTTGGGGAACAACTCGGCCTTGGCCGACCCCAGCTTGGCAGCCTGCGAGCGCACCTTGCGGGCCGCGCCACGCACATCGGGGCGGCGCTCCAGCACGTCGCTGGGCATCACCTCCGGCAGTGCGGTCGGCAAATGGAAGCTTGCCGGTTGAGGCGGCAGGGCCGTCAGGGTCTGGGGGGCACGGCCCATCAGCACGGCAATGCGCCGGATGTGGCTTTGCAGCAAGGCCTTGAGCGGCTCGATCTGTGACTCGGTGTAGTCCACCTGCAAGGCGGCGCGGTCTACTTCGGAGGCCGTTGTCTGCCCGGCCTTGAATCGCCCCTCGGCATACTGGTGCAAGCGGCGCGCGACGGTCACCCCCTGCTGCAGCAGGATCAGGCGACGCTCGGCACCTCGCGCCTCGAAATAGCGGCTGGCGATGTCGGAGGCCACGAGCAACTGGGCACCATGCTGTTGCTCCTGCGCCCCGAACATCAGCTGGCGCACCATCTCGGCATCGCTGTGCCTGGCACCGAAGATGTCCACCTCCCACACGGCGTTGAGCCCGAAACCATGCGTGTTGCCCAGTGACATGGAGGGCTGCGTGTCCACCTGCGGCATGGGGATGGGCAGGTTCGCGGGCATGGTGATCTGGTTCTGGATGGGCACCGGCGTGTTCTGGCGGCTACGCCCTGCCCCCGCCGAGGCTTCCACGGTCGGGTAGTAGGTGGACTCGGCCACGCCCAGGTAGGCGCGTGCCTCCTTGACCCGGGCCAGGGCCACACGCACGTCCGTGTTGTTCTTCAGCCCCTCGTCGATGAAGCCGGTCAGCACCGGGTCGTCCAGTGTTTGCCACCAGTTGGCCAGGTCGGCCATGGGGGTGCCAGGGGCGCGTGGCGCCGCGGCGTCCATCTGGCCAGGCAAGATGGTCTGCAACTCGGGCATGTCAACCCGGACGGTTGTGCAGGCAGGTAGCAGGGCCACGGACATGGCCGCCACCAGCAGGCGCAGAGGGAGAACAGAGGAAGACTTGGAAGGCGTACTCACAACAAACTCCATGAGTCCAACACAGATGACCGCTCAGCCCTGGCGGGCCAGCATGGCCCGAAAGCGCAGCAAGGCCAGCACCAGAAAAGCCCCGCCGATACCGGCCACAGCCAGCATCTGCGGCCAGACGATGTCCACGCCGGCTGCGCGGTACAGGATGCCCTGGGCCAGGCGCACGTAATGGGTCGAGGGCGACAGCAGCATCACGTTCTGCAGCCAGACGGGCATGCTCTCGCTGGGCGTGCCAGAGCCCGAGAGCAGGTACATGATCACGAACACGGGCACCGACAACAGGCCGAACTGCGGCATGGACGAGGCCACCGTGGCCAGCAGGATGCCCAGCGCGGTCAAGGAGAACAGGTAGAGCCCGGTGCCTGTCAGGAACAAGGTCAGCGATCCACTGACCGGCACTTTCAGGATGCCCTGCACGATCAGCAGCATGGACATGCCCACCGCCAACAGGATCAGGAAGCCATTGGCCACGATTTTGGCCACGGCGATTTCGCTGGGCCGCACCGGCATGACGAGCAAATGCTCGATGGTGCCGCGCTCACGTTCGCGGATCACCGCCGCGCCCACCAGCACCACCGACAGCACCGTCACGTTGTTGATGACCTGCATGATCGAGGTGAACCAGCTCGTGGTGCTGTTGGGGTTGAACATCACGTGCACCACCGAGCGTGTGGGCAGCATGGAGTCGAAGTTCTTGACGCGCAGGTAGTCCAGCGTTTCACGCAGAATGATCTCGCTCACATAGGCCATGCCCAGGCCCCCTTGCGCCATGGCCGTGGCGTCCACAGCCACCTGCACGCTGGGCGAGCGCATGCCCTGCACGTCAGCCTCGAAGTGCTCGGGGATGTAGAGCACGAACATCAGCCGGCCTTCGTCCATCGCCACCTGGGCCTCTTCGGCGCTCATCTCGACCGGGGGTTTGAACATGGGTGGGCGCAGGGCATCGCGCAAGCGCATGGACAAGCCGGTGCGGTCTGCGTCCACGATGCCGATGTCGACGTTGCTCACGTCGCTCTTGGCGCCGGTGGCCACCACATAGACCGCCACCGTGAAGGACACCAGGATGGCGCCCATCATGGTCCGGTCACGCAGGGCACAACGCAACTCCTTGATGCTCAGGTGCAGCACATTGATCAACCAGATCATGATTCAGGCCTCCTGCTTGCTGACGAACAACCTGGCCAGCATCAGGTAGACCACGGCAAAACCCATCATGGCCATGCATGCCGGCCCCAGCTGGGCCCATTGCAGGCCCCAGCCCTTGGTCATCACACCCAGGCTGACCCGCTGGAACCACGATGCGGGGAAGCCCACGGCGATCAGGTAGTTGCCCCCGACCAGGGTCGAGATGGGGGTCAGCAGGCCGGCGAAGTTGGTGGTCAGCACCACGCACAGGATGGCGGTGAGGAACTGCGCGGCCACCTGGGTCTGCACGAAAGCCGAGATCAGCAAGCCCAGACCGGTCACGGCAAAGGCATAGGTCAAGGCGCCCAGACTCAAGGCCAGCACGTTGCCGGTGATGGGGATGCCCAGGATCCAGATCAGCACCGGCAGCAGCACGGTGTAGCTCAACATGGTCAGCGCCACATAGGGCAACTGCTTGCCAACCAGGAACTCGCCGATCGCACCGGGCGAGGCATACAGGTTGACGATGGTGCCCATCTCCTTTTCGCGGACCACACCCAGCGCGGTCAACATGGACGGGATCAGCGTCAGGGCCAGCATCAGCATGCTGGGCGCAAAGGCGTACTTGCTCAGGAAGCCTTGGTTGTAGGACATGCGCGGCTCGATGCGCACCGGCAACTCGCCCAGCTCCACCCCTGGTACCGAGCGGGCGAAGGCCAGTGCATGCTCCATGGCCACAGCCCGGGCACCGTTGGCGATGTTGGCGGCCCGCACCAGCGTCGCACCGTCCACGAAGAAGGCCACCTCGGGTTGGCGCCCGCCAATCAAGTCACGGCCAAAGCCGGGCGGAATGTCGATCACCATCCAGGATCGGGACGAGCGCATCTCCGAGTCGATCTGGCTGGGTTCGCTCAACTCCGATTGCGGCGCAAAGAAGGATGAGCCCGCAAAGTGCTCGACCAGGCGGCGGCTGTCCGTGGTCTGATCGCGGTCCAGCACCGAGAAGCGGATGCGGTCCACGTCGAAGCTCATGCCCCAGGTGCCGGCGCACAGCACGATCAGCGGGCCCAGCAGGGCAAACGACAGGCGGATGGTGTCGTGGCGCAACTCCATGGCTTCGCGGCGGGCATAGGCCCACATGCGCGACAGCCATGTCCGCCAGTTCACGGTGTGGGCGTGGTCCACCACGATCGGAGGCGGGGCGTCGGCACTGGGCTCCTCTTGCGCACGGATCGGGTCCATGTGCTCGGCCTCGCTGTCGGCCTCCAGGTAGTCGATGAAGGCTTGCTCCAGGGTCTCGCAGCCCTGGCGCTCGCACAGCTCGGTGGGCGAACCCACGGCCAGCACGCGGCCATGGTGCATCAGCGAGATGCGGTCACAGCGCTGGGCCTCGTTCATGAAGTGGGTGGACACGAAGAGCGTGACGCCCTCCTCGCGCGACATGCGCACCATGTGGCGCCAGAACATGTCGCGTGCGGCCGGGTCCACGCCTGAGGTGGGCTCGTCCAGGATCAGCACCTCGGGCTTGTGCAGGCAGGCCGCGGCCAGTTGCAGGCGCTGGCGTATGCCCAGGGACAGGCTCGACGGCAAGGTCGACGCGTGCTCGCGCAACTCGAAGGTGTCCAGCGCATGCTCGATGGCTTCCTTGGCCACGGCCGGGTCCATGCGGTAGAGCCGCGCATGCAACTCCAGGTTCTGGCGCACCGACAGCTCTTCGTACAGCGAGAACAACTGCGACATGTAGCCGATGTGCAGGCGTGTGCTCAGGTCGCTGGCGTCCACCGGTTCGCCCAGCATCTTGGCCGAGCCCTCGGTGATGTCCAGCAAGCCGGTGAGCATCTTCATGGTCGTGGTCTTGCCGCAACCGTTGGAGCCCAGGAAGCCAAAGATCTCGCCACGCGGGATGCAAAAGCTCACATCGCGTGCAGCCACGAAGTCGCCAAAGCGGCGGGTCAGGCCCTCGGCCTCCATCGCTGGCGGCCCGTCGTGATGCGGCAGGGGCGGGATCACCAGGGGCGTGGCATCCCCCTTGCGGGAGAGCTTCACATAGGCCTCTTCCAGCGAGGCCGACCGGGTCTCTTCCAGTACCTCGATGGTGGGCGCGCACACCAGCACCCTGCCCTCGTCCATGGCCACCAGGTGTTCAAAGCGCTCGGCCTCTTCCATGTAGGCGGTGGCCACCAGCACGGTCATCTGCGGGCGCAGGGTGCGCAGGCTTTCCACCAGCGCCCAGAACTGGCGGCGCGACAGAGGGTCCACGCCGGTGGTGGGCTCGTCCAGCACCAACAGGTCCGGGTTGTGAACCAGGGCGCAGCACAGCGAGACCTTCTGCTTCATGCCGCCAGACAGCTTGCCCGCGGGACGATCAGGGAAAGGGCCCAGGCCCGTGGCCTGCATCAGCGAGCGGATGCGGGCATCGCGCTCGGCTGCAGGCACACCGAACAGGCGCGCCGAAAAGTCGATGTTGTCGTAGACAGAAAGCGAGCGGTACAGATTGCGCCCCAGCCCTTGGGGCATGAAGGCCACCCGTGGCGCCAGCGCTTGCCGGAAGGCGCGGTCCTTGATGTCGCCACCCAGCACCTGCATGCGCCCGGTCTGGGTTTTCTTGATGCCCGAGATCAGGCTGAGCAAGGTGGACTTGCCCACCCCGTCCGGCCCCACCAGGCCAATGGTGCGCCCGGCGGGCAAGGTCAGGTCGATGTTGTCCAGTGCCTGTTGCGCGCCATAGCGATGCGACAGGCCTTCGATGACGACGGCGTGTTCCATGTGCTTCCCCGATCAGTTGGGGAAGGAGCCAGGCAATCCAGGTGATGAGGGTTGTTGCGGCCAGCTGTTCTCAGGGCTGCGTACGCGCACAAAGCCATTGCCCGTGAGCCCTGCCTTGAGCAGGCCTGCATTGGCCACGGCCACGTCTTCAGCCAGGCTGAGCTTGACGCGGTAGGTCAGTTTCTCGCGCTCGCTGGGGGTCTCCACATGCTTGGGCGTGAACTGGGCCTCGGCCGCCACGAAGGAGACCTTGGCGGGCAGCGGCATCTGGGGCGCGGCATCCAGCACGATGCGGGCCTCGTCACCCACGCGCAACTGCCCGGCCACCTTGGTGGGCAGGAAGATGGTCATGTGCACATGGGCCGTGTCCAAAAGAGTTGCCACGCGGCCCCCGGCAGGTATGACCGAGCTGGGCTCAACCACACGGTACTCGATGCGACCGGCGACCGGTGCGCGCAAGGTGTGGTCTGCGATGGCGATCTTCAGGCGCTTGATGCCTGCATCCGCCTCGTCCCGCGCCGCCGACGCTTCGCCGACAGCCGCAGTGGCAATGTTCACGCCGGTCTGCTCACCATCACGCTGAGCCTGCCGACGCTTGACTTCCGAGTCCGACACCAGCACCTGCTTGCGCAGGTCCATGGCGTTGCTGAACTCCATCTGGGCCACATTGGCCTGGATGCGGTGCACCTGCGTTTCACCCTGTGCACGCGCCATGGCCTGCACGGCGCGCTGGCGCATGGCCTGCACCCCCACCAGTTGGGCCTCCAGATCGCTGGTGTCCATCTTGGCGATCACGTCGCCCGACTTGACCATGTCGCCTTCCTGCACCGGCACTTCCAGCACGCGGCCCGGGAACTTGGTGGCGATCTCGATGCGCGCCACCTCGATGCGGCCATTGGCCTTGATCACGTCATCGGCGGCACCCGTGGGTTTGAACGCCGTCCAAGTGCCCCATGCGGCCGAGATGGTCAGGGCGGACACCAAAGAACCCATTGCAAAGCTGCGGTAAATCACGACTGACTCCTTCAAATGCCGATTGGATCAAGGTGTCTGCGCGCGTTCTTGTTCATGCTGTCTCCTAAATAGCCCAGGTCTTTTGTCTGGTATCGAGTCTGGCAAGAGCCGCCCTGGTTTGGCCCCTAGCAAAAGTTAGGTTTTGAACGAGATGAACGACACCTTGTCGCCGCCGCATCCCACCAGTACGCACGCCATTCCCGATGGCCGGCTGCGACCGCTGCTGGGTGCCAGCACGCCCATGGCGCGCCCTCGTCTGGCTTTGCCTGAATCCGTCCGGCAAGGCCCATGCACCGTGGTCAGCGTGGTGGCGCCGGCTGGTCATGGCAAGACCACACTCATGGCGCAATGGATGACGGAGTTGCGCCAGAAGGCTTGCGCCTGCGCCTGGCTCACGCTGGACGACAGCGACAACGACCCTGCCCGCTTCCTGCGCCATCTCATTGCGGCACTGCAACGCAGCGGCATCCACGCGGGTGACGCCACACTGGCCCACCTGTCGGACACGCTCGCTTCGCAATTTCGCAGCGTGACCGAATCCCTCTCCGTCGATCTGGCCAGCTCGCCACAACGTTTGATGTTGATGCTCGACGACGTCCACGTCCTGCATGAAGAAACCGTGCTGGACATCGTGGACTGGCTGCTGCACTACGCACCCAGCCACATCCAGATCACGCTGGGCTCGCGCGACGAACTACCCTGGCGGCTGGGCTCACTGCGCGTGCGTGGCCTGCTGCACGAAGTGGACCACCGGCAACTGCAGTTCACGGAACAAGAGGCCCGAAGCCTGTGCGACCAGCACGTGCACCTGAGTGAGGAAGACCTCCACCTGCTGCTGCATCGCACGGACGGCAACCCCACGGCGCTGGAGTTGGCCTGCGTGGTCTTGAAGGGGCACGTTTCTGATGCGAATCAAGTTTCCAGGCTGATCGAACAATTCATCAACAGCGACCGGCAGGCCATCCCCTATCTGTGCGAGCACCTGCTCCAGCATCAGGCGCCCACCTGGCGCAAGCTGGTCATGAGCCTGTCCATGCTCACGCGCTTCGACACCGAACTGGCGCGCGAGGTATCAGCCCAGCATGACAGCGGCCATCTGCTGACGCACCTGCAAGGCATCCGCGCCTTCCTCATCCCCACCGATGGCAGTGGCCTCAGCTGCCGGCTCCACGAACTGCCCCGCGCCTGCTTCAAAGCCCATTTCCTGGCCCAGGCCCCGCAAGACGCCCGCGAGGTTCTGATCAAAGCCGCGCAGTGGAGCTGGCGCACAGGCGCCACCGAAGAGGCCATGAGTTACGCGCTGGAGGCCCTGGCCTGGGAGCTGGCCACCCCCTGGCTGGCCAGCTGCATGCAGGACATCGCGCAAAAGCGGGGCGAGTTGCAACTGGCCCTGCAGTGGATGAACAGCATCCCCGCCGAGTGGCTGGACCGCTTCCCGCAGATCCGCATCGACTACGCCTTCGCCCTGTCCTTCTTCCCGCAAAAGCCCGAAGTGGCCACGCAGTTGCGCGCCCTTCAGGCCATCCGCCAACGGCTGGCACAAAGCCCACAGCCCGACCTGCGCACCATCGACCAGATCGACTGCGCCATGGCCTTTCAGCGCGTGCTCTCACTGGGCCTGACCGATCAAGGCCACCCCGCCCGTCATGCCGCCAAGGAGTGGCTCGCCCGCTGGCCCCATGCCCCGGCCTTGCAACGCGGCATCGTCGGCAACGTGCTGTGCTTTGGCTACAAGACCACCGGCGAGCTGGATGAAGGCCTGCAGATGGCGCAGGTGGCCCGCCACTGGCTGGAGCAGGATCACGCCTGGTATGGCCTGGCCTGGAACGCCTCGCTGGAGGCCGTGCTGCAGCTCAAGCGCGGCCACTACCTGCAGGCCAGAAGCGCCTGCCTGCGGGGCCTGCAAGTCATCGACCAGCACCTGGGTGGCCACCGCACCCATGCCAGCGTGCACCACGTGCTGCTGGCCGCACTCGATTACGAAGCCGATGACCTGGGCAGCGCCCAGCGCCACATGGACCACTCGCTCGACAGCCTTGCGCAATACGGCGGTGCAGACATCCTGATCGTGGGCTGGCTCACACGCGCACGGCTGCGCTTTGCGCAACACGATGTGGAAGGTGGCCTGAACGTGCTGCATGAAGGGCGCACCCTGGCCTTGCGCCGCGGCCTGCCCCGCGTGCTCCTGTCGCTCGTGGCCGAGACCTGCGTGCAGCTGACCCGCGCGGGCCGGCACACGGAAGCCCGCACCCTGGCCCGCTCACAAGGGCTGGACAGCTTTCCGCATGAAGTGAGCGAACAAGCTGACAACCCCTATCAGGACCTCCTGGGTGGCATCCAGGCAGACCGCGCCCAAAGGGTGGCCGCGCGCTTGCTGCTGCCAGTCAAACCGGCCCAGGTCATGCAGGATCTGGTCAAGCCGATTGCCCGCTGTGCACAACGCGGCCTGATCCACCAGCAAATCGAGTTGCTGATCATCCAGGCCATGGCCGCACAAGCGGACCACCACAAAACCGAAGCACGGCAAGCGCTGAGCCAGGCACTGGAACTCGCCGCCGCCCACGAGCATGTGCGCGTCTTCAAAGACGATGAAACCGCCCTGCGCCCCCTGTTGAACGCCTGGAAGCCCGATGGGCACGCACCGCAAACCCAGGCCTTGTGGCAAAAGCTGATGAGGCCAGCCTGTGCTGACAACCCCGATCAACCCGATGGCATGGCCTCTCATGGGCTGACACGGCGGGAGCTGGCCATCCTGCAAAGGCTGGCTTCAGGCTTGAGCAACAAGGAAATCGCCGAGGCCATCTTCATCAGCGAAGGCACGCTGAAATGGCACCTGCACAACATCTACGGCAAGCTGGGTAGCAAGAACCGGTCTGGCGCGCTCGCACAGGCCCGGGCCATTGGCGCCATCCCATAGTTACAAGATCAGGCAATCTACGGTTGACAGAGAAACATTTCAACGGATATGATTTTTTACAAGAAATTGTAATGAATCATGCCCCCCAACCCCAAGAACCTGATCCTCAACCTGCTGCTGGCCAACGATGGCACGCCCCTGACTGCGGCTGATGCCGTGGGTTCGTGCGCGCTCTTTGGCATCCGCGAAAACAGCGTGCGGGTGGCCCTGGTGCGCCTGGGGGCCGCAGGCCTGATCGCCTCGGCCGGGCGCGGCGCCTACCGCCTGGGGCCGCAGGCCGCCCACCTGGCCGAAGAATTGTCCAGCTGGCGCAGCAGCGAATCACGGGTCTGCGACTGGCATGGCGCCTGGATCATGGTCAGCACAGGCCACCTGGGCCGCAGTGACCGCACCGCCCTGCGCACCCGGCAACGCGCCCTGGCATTGCTGGGCTTCAAGGAGCTGAACGACACCCTGCACGTGCGGCCTGACAACCTCATCGGCCACGCCCCGGTCGTGCGCGAACGGCTGCGCAAACTGGGCCTGGAGCCGGATGCGCCCGTGTTTGCCGCCACCGACCTGCCGCCCGAGCTGGACGCGAGCGCCCGCACCCTGTGGCAAGGCGAAGCCCTCAACAGCGCTTACCGCCAGACCCGCCAGAAGCTGCAAGACTGGATGGCCCATGCCGACGAGCTGGAGCCTGAAGTGGCCGCGCGCGAATGCTATCTGCTGGGCAACGAGGCCATCCGGCAACTCGTGTTCGACCCGCTCTTGCCCGAGCCCCTGGTAGATGCCGCCGAGCGCCGCGCTTTCACCGCCACCGTGCTGGCGTTTGATCAGGCTGGCCACCGCATCTGGCGCGAGCGCCTGCCTGCCGCGCTGGCCAGTCGCGAGCCGCCTCAGGCTGGCACCGGCAAGGTCACTGCAGACAGCGCCATGAAGGGCCGCCGGCCCACCGCCCATTGACTCACACCTCGATCCACACCTCGATTCGCCACATTGAGCCGCCAGCAGACCATGCCCAGTTCGCCCGCCAGCCAGCCCGAGTTCACGGCCACCCCCACCGACCTGCCCGCCGTCACCAAGCGCCGGCTGAAAGACCTGTTCACGCGTGAGCAGATGAACGTGCTGACCGCCCGCTCCGACCTGTGGGGAGCCTGGGCCGTGGGCTCGACCTGGGGCGTGATCGCCCTGGCCTTTGCCGCCCTGGCGCACTGGCCCAATGCCTTGACCTTTGTTTTCGTGATGGCCGTGCTGGGTGGACGCCAGCTGGCACTGGCCATCCTCCAGCATGAGGGCTCACACGGCACGCTGTTCAAAAGCCGCTGGGCCAATGACGTGCTGACCGACTGGCTGTGCGCCCGCCCCATCTGGCAGAACCTGCCCAAGTACAAGGTGCACCACCTGGGCCACCACACCAAGACCGGCACCCACCAGGACCCGGACATCTCGCTGCACGAGGACTACCCCGTCACGCGCCAATCGCTGATGCGCAAGATGCTGCGCGACATCACGGGCCTGACCGGCGCCAAGCTGGTGTTCGGCCTGATCATGATGGACATGGGCGTGTTCAAGTGGACCGTGGCCAACCAGGTGGAGCGCCTGCCGCAGCAAGGCCGGACCTTGCCCGAGCGCATCACCACCACCCTGCGCAACATGGGGCCCATGCTGATCACCAACGGCGTGCTGTGGGGCATCCTGGCGGCCACGGGCCATGCCTGGCTGTACTGGGCCTGGGTGCTGGCCTTCCTGATCTGCCTGCCGCTGTTCATCCGCATCCGCTCGATTGCCGAGCATGGCTGCCTGGACCGCTCACCCGACATGTTCCGCAACACGCGCACCACCCGTGCAGGCTGGCTGGCCCGCATGACCGTGGCACCGGTCAACGTGAACTTCCACATGGAGCACCACCTGATGGCCTCCGTGCCCTACCACCGCCTGCCGCAGATGCATGCCTGGCTGCGTGAACGCACCGATGTGCCCGAGCCACCCAGCTACCTGCAAGTGCTGCAACTGGCCAGTTCGGGCCGCCAGGCAGGCTGATCAGCCCATCACCACCGGCCCGCCCTTGGCCAGCGCACGCTGGTAGGCCGGGCGCGCTTCCATGCGCTTGAGGTAAGCCTGCAGATTCGGGCAACGCTTGGCATCGTCCGCGCGCGACATCAAGGCCGACACGGCAAAGCTCATCTGGAAATCAGCCAGCGTGATGCGATCGCCGGCAAACCACGGGTGCTTGCCCAGATGGTCTTCCATGAAGGCCGTGGAGGTCTGCAGGTTCGGGTCGATCAGTTGCCTTTGCACCTTCTTGCAGATCTCGCGCGCAATCGGGCGCACAAAGAAGGGCATGGGCTGCGTCGGGATGGTCATGAACACCAGCTTCATCACCAGCCAGTTCATCAACGAGCCTTCGGCAAAGTGCATCCAGAAGCGCAGCTGCATGTGCTCGGGCGTGCCGGGCTGTGTGGTCAAGTGGGCCGCCTCGCCCTGCGCCTGCGCACCATAACGCTCGACCAGGTACTCCAGGATCGCCGCGGACTCGGCCACCACCAAATCACCATCGGTGATCACGGGGGACTTGCCCAGCGGGTGGATCTTCTTCAGCTCGGGTGGCGCCAGGCGCGTGACCGGGTTGCGCTTGTAGATCTTGAGCTCATAGGGCACGCCCAGTTCTTCAAGCAACCACAGCACGCGCTGCGAACGGGATGTTTCAAGGTGGTGGACGGTGATCATGGCGGCGAGCATACAACGGCCGCCCTTTACCCTCAGGTGCTCAGGGAAAGCGCGCAGTCTGATCTGACAACATTTCCGGTCACACTCCTGATCCACCGCCACGACAGGATGATGCGACATGGCCATTCCCAATCTGCGCGACAAATGGGTTGTTGTCACCGGTGCCGCGTCCGGCATCGGCTACGAAACCGCCCTGGCCTTTGCCCGTCGGGGCGCCAACATCTACGCCACGGACCTCAACCAGGCCGGCCTGGATGACTTGAGCAAAGCGCTGATCGGGCTGGGTGTGCGCCACCACCTGGCCATTGTCGACGTGGCAAACGAAGCGGCCATGCGTGCACTGGCCCAGGAGGTGCAGGACAAAGTCGGCGCGCCGCACGTGCTGGTCAACAATGCGGGCACGGGCTATATGGGCCCCTTCCTCCACACCCCGATGCAAGCCTGGCGCCGCCTGCTGGACGTCAACCTGATGGGCGTGGTGCACGGCTGCTACTACTTCCTGCCCGCCATGAAAAAGGCCGGCGGCGTACGCCATGTGGTGAACGTGGCCTCGGCGGCCGGCATCACCCCCAGCCCGAACCTGAGCGCCTACTCCGCCACCAAGCACGCGGTGATGGGGCTCAATGACACCTTGTCCATCGAGCTGGACGGCACAGGCATTGGCGTAACGGCCGTATGCCCGGGCGTCATCAACACGCCCATCATCCGCAACCGCAAGGCCGTGTCCCCCGTGATACCCAGCGAACAACTGGACAAGCTGGAGGGCTACTACCGCAGCGAAGGCGCGCACCCGGCCATCGTGGGCACCCGCATCGTGCAGGCGGTGCAACGCGACGAAGACATCGTGCTGGTGGGCCCCACTGCCCGGCCGATGTTCCACATCAAGCGCCTGTCGCGCCGCCTGATGCGCCTGCTGACCATTGAAGGTTGCAAGCGCAACGGCTTCATCTGGCCCTACACCCTGCCTGAGCGCAGCGCGGTCGACACCGACCAGCGGGCCGCATAACCCTGAACCCCACCCAGCGCAGCACCATGGCCCGCAACCCCGCCAGCATCAGCCCCACCGCCCACTACACGGGCTACACCTGGTTTGCGCACGGCCTGTCGCACCCGGCGCTGGTCACACCACAAGGCAGGGCGATGTACTCGGCCTTGCGCCCCCTGCATGGCCTGGCCACGCTGACCGGCGCCCCGACCTTGCAGGCCTTTCTGCTGGCCCGCCACCGCCTGATCGACCACCTGCTCAACCAGGCCGTCGCGCAGGGCCGCGTCAGCCAGGTCATCGAAGTGGCCGCGGGCCTGTCACCACGCGGCTGGCGCTTCAAGCAACAGCACGGCGGCAAGCTGCGCTATATCGAAGCCGACCTGCCTGACATGGCCGCGCGCAAACGCGACTTGCTGCAAAGCGCCGGCCTCTTGAGCGCGGGCCATGAGGTGCAGGCCCTGGATGCCCTGGCCGACGCGGGGCCGCAGTCCCTGTCGGCACTGGCCGATACCCTGGACAAGACCAAAGGCACCGCCATCATCACCGAGGGCCTGGTCAATTACTTCGACACCCCTACCGTGGCGGCCATGTGGTCCCGCTTTGGCCTCGTGCTCGCGCGCTTCCCCGATGGGCTGTACCTGTCAGACATCCATCTGCACAACGCCAACAAGGGCGCCGGCGTTCAGGCCTTCAAGGCCTTGCTGTCGACCTTTGTGAAAGGCCGCGTCTTCCTGCACTTCGACAACGAGGTCCAGGCCGAGACCCAGTTGCGCAACGCGGGCTTTGAACTGGCGGAGCTGCACAAGCCCACGCGTTTTGCCGCTCAGCTGAACATGCAGATGCAGCCCGGAGCCGATGCCGTGCGGGTCATCGAAGCCCGCACGAACCGGCCCATCGAGCTTTGAAGCGATGCCTCAAGGCTTCGTTGCCTCGATCGCACCACCGGCAGACTGATACAGCGTCACCAGCGCCCCCAGGCGGTTGAGCCGGTTGGCGGCCAGGTTGTTCTCGGCCTGACGACGGGTTTCCTGCGCATCCAGCCAGGTTTTCAGTGGCACCGAGCCGGCACGGTAGCGGGCCTCGCTCAAGCGCTCGCCATCCTGCGCGGCCTTGACGGCCATGGCCAGGCTGCTGCCCTGGTCCTCATACTGCACACGGGCCGACAAGGCGTTCTCGACATCAGCCAGGGCCTGGTACCAGCTCTGACGATAGCCCAGCACCGCCACCTCGTAATCGGCCTGCGAGATGGCCACGCTACGCTGCATGTCCCGCCACTGGACGAATGGCAACACCAGCCCGGCACCCAGCGTGCCAACCGGGTCACTCAACACACGGGACAAGGCCTCGCTGCTGCCGCCCACACTGCCCGTCAGGCTCAAAGTGGGATAGAAGCTGCTGCGTGTGGCGTCCACCGTGGCCAGCGACTTGCGCAGGCGCAACTCGGCCGCCCGCAGATCCGGCCGGCGTGTCAGCAGTGAAGCGGGCGCGCCAGCCTGTACCTGAGGCAGCGCCCCGTCAGGCAAGCGCAGCGACTCCTTCAAGGCCACTTCGGGCGGGCCGTCAAACAAGATGGCCAAGGCATTGCGGGCCTGCACGCGCTGCAGCAGCCATTGGGTGTGGCTGGCCTCCTGCGCAGCCAGGGCCTGCGTGGCCTGCGCCACCTCCAGGCCAGACGTCGCGCCGGCCTTGTACTGTGCCTCGACCAGCTGGAGCGTCTGGCGCGCATAGTCGATGCTCTGCTGGCTGGCCTCCACGCGCTGGTTCAGGTAGGCCACCTGCCAGTACAGATTGGCCACCGTCCCCACCAGCGACATGGCCGCAGCTTGCCGATCCTGCTCGGTGGCTTCGGCCTCCCAGTCGGCCGCATTGCGCAAGGCAGCCAGGCGCCCCCACAGGTCGACCTCCCAACTCGCCGCCGCGGTGACAGCACTCAAGCGCGTGGTCGGGCCGCCGTCAAGCTGGCGTGAGGCCGTGCTGCTGCCGCTCACCTTGACCGAGGGCAACTGATCGCTGGCCGCCTGCCCTGCCACCAGTTGCGCGCGGCGCACCTTGATGGCCGCCTGCGCCAGGTTGTTGTTGCGGGCCAGCGCATCCTGAATCAGCTGCGTCAGCGTCGGGTCATTCAGGCCCTGCCACCAAGGCGTCAGGGTGGACTGTGGGGTGACCGTACCCTGCTGCCACCCATCGGGCACCTTCACCTGTGGCCGCTGGTAATCACTGGTTGAGGCGCAGGCACTCAGCATGGCGACGGCCAGGGCAACAGCCCCCCTCTGCCAGCCATGCCGCCATCCATGTGGCCACCCACGCGATTTGTTCAATTTGCTCACACTGTGCTTTCTCAAGGTGTTCATCGCCCGCTCACTCACTGACGCGACAAGGCATCCACCGGGTCCAGCCGGGCCGCGTTGCGCGCGGGCAGGAAGCCGAACACCACACCAATCAGGGACGACACCCCGAAGGCCGCCACGATCGAGGTCATCGAATAGACCATGCTGAAGCTGCCACCACCGACCTTGTCAAAGACCAGGCCAATGCCCAGCGCCAGGGCGATCCCCAGGATGCCACCCAGCAGGCAGACCAGCACCGCCTCGATCAGGAACTGGCGCAGGATGTCGCTCTGCCTGGCGCCCACGGCCATGCGCACACCGATCTCTTGCGTGCGCTCGGTCACCGACACCAGCATGATGTTCATCACCCCGATGCCCCCCACGATCAGCGAGATCACCGCGATCGACGAGATCAACAGCGTCATGGTCTGCGTGGTGCTCTCGATGGTCTGGCGGATGCTGTCGCTGTTGCGCACGAAGAAGTCCTGCGAGCCATGCCGCTGCGTGATCAGCTTGGTGATGCCCTGCTCGGCCGCGGCCGATGGCACCTCGTCGCTGATGCGCACCGTGATGTTGCGCAACCAGCGCACACCCAGCAGGCGCCGCATCGCCGTGGTGTAGGGCACCCAGACGTTGAGGTTGTCCGAGATCATGAAGCCGCTTTCCTGGGGCGAGGTCACCCCCACGATGCGTACCGGCACCGAACCCAGGAAGATCACCTGCCCCACGGGGTTCTCGCCATTGGGGAACAGCGCCTTCTGCGTATTCGGGTCGATCACCGCCTCTTGAGTCTGGCGGCGCACGCTGTCTGCATCGAAGGCCTGGCCTTGCGCCATGGTGTAGCCCTTGACGCGAAAGAAGTCCTCCCCCACCCCCGTGATGTTGGCCGTGGACTCGATGTTGCCGCGCCGCAAGGTCACGCTGGTGCTGACAGTGGGTGTCACGCTGTCCACGTAGTTCAGCTGCGACAAGGCATCGGCATCGGCCGGCACCAGGGTGCGGATGCGGCCTGCCTGCCTGTCCCCGAAGTTCTTGCCCGGGAAGATGTCGATCGTGTTCGTGCCCATGGCCGAAATGTCCTTGAGCACACGTTGCCTGGAGCCCTCGCCCAGGGCCACCATCGACACCACCGAGGCAATGCCGATGATGATGCCCAGCATGGTCAGCAAGGTCCGCAGGCGGTGCCCGGCCATCGCACGCAAGGCCATGGTGAAGGCCTCGGTGAAGCGATCCCAGTTCGCACGCCAGGGGTGCGGAGGCGGGGCCCCTTCCTCGCGCTTGGCCGACTGCACGGGGCGGTCGCCGTCCTGCTGCTTGTCCGACACGATTTCACCGTCGGCCACCTCGATGATGCGCTGCGCGTGCTGCGCCACCTTGGGGTCGTGGGTCACGATGATGACGGTGTGCCCGTCGGCATGCAGCTCCTGCAGGATGCGCATGACCTCTTCACCACTGACGCTGTCCAGAGCGCCTGTGGGTTCGTCGGCCAGGATGACGTCACCGCCGTTCATCAGCGCACGCGCGATGCTGACCCGCTGCTGCTGCCCACCCGACAACTGCCCCGGGCGATTGCGCACACGTTCGGCCAGGCCCAGGCGCCCCAGCAAGGCCGCCGCACGCGCATGCCGCTCGGCCGGGCCATGGCCCGCGTAAATGGCCGGGATCTCGACATTGCCCGCCGCCGTCAGGTCACCCATGAGGTGATAGCGCTGGAAGATGAAGCCGAAGTGTTCACGCCGCAGCCGCGCCAACTCATCGGGCGCCAGCTCGGCCGTGGGCTGGCCCGCCACCTTGTAGCTGCCGCGCGTGGGCCGGTCCAGGCAACCCAGGATGTTCATCAAGGTGGACTTGCCCGAGCCCGATGCCCCGATGATGGCCACCATCTCGCCCGCCTTGATGCGCAGGCTGATGCCCTTGAGCACCGCCACCGAGCCATCGCCCGAGGGGTACTCGCGCCACAGGTTCTCCACTTCCAGCAGCGCCGCCCCGGTGGACGCGGGCGTTGCGGATGACTTGTTGGGATCCGTCATGGTGATCAGAACATGCCCGGTGCACGACGCATGCCCGTGGTCGAGCCGCCGCCAGTGGCTTCGCCCACCACCACCAGATCGCCCTCCTTGAGGCCCTCCAGCACCTGCGCCTGCACACGGTTGTTCAGGCCGATCTTCACCTGGCGGGTGCTCACCTTCTGGGCACCTTCCGGCCCCTCCAGCACGCTCACCGCATAGGTCTTGGTCTTGCGATCACGCTTGCCCAGGGCCGAAGCCGGGATCACCAGGGCATGGTCCGCCTTGCTCAGCACGATGAACACCTGCGCCGTCATCAGCACACGCAGCTTGCCGTCCACATTGGGCACATCGAACAGGCCGTTGTAGTAGATGGCCGTCGTGGTCGAGGTGGACGCCGTCACCTTGGCATCGGTCTGGTCCGACTCCGGCACCGGCTCCACGCCATGCAACTTGGCCTCATAACGATGCAGCGGCTCGCCCAGGATCGTGAAGTAGGCTGGCATGCCGGGCTTGACGCGCACCACATCGGCTTCGGAGATCTGCGCCTTGATCTGCACCTGGTCCAGCTTGGCCAGTTTGATGATGGATGGCGCCGACTGGATCGCGTTCACGGTGCGCCCTTCTTCGGCGATCACGGCGATCACCACGCCATCAATCGGCGCGAGGATGCGTGTGTAGCCCAGGTTGACCTTGGCCGTGTCCACCGAGATATTGGCCTGCTTGATCTGCGCGTCCAGCGCGCCGATATCGGCCGTGGTGGTGGCCAGAGCGGCTTCCGCATCTTCCAGATCAGCCTTGGAGCCCGCATCCAGCCTGACCAGCTCCTGCTTGCGCTTGAAGGTCAACTCGGCCTGCTTCTGCAAGGCCACCTTGGCGCGGCGCTGGGCCGTCAGCAAGGCCACCTGGGCCTCGGCATTGCGCAGGGTGTTGGTCTGCGTGGTCGAGTCGATCTCGGCCACAAGCTGCCCCTTCTTGACCTTGTCACCCAGGTCCACGTACAGGCGCTTGATCTGACCGGAGACCTGCGCCCCCACGCTCACTTCCTTTTGCGCCTGGATGGTGCCGCTGGCCAGCACCGTGTCCTCGATGTCGTCATAGCCGACCTTGGCCGTGATCACCTGCGGGGCAGCAGGTGGCGTGAAAAAGTAATGCTTGATGCCCCAGCCAGCCGCGGCCAGGATCACCACACCGCTTGCCAGCCGCCAGCCGGACAACCACTTCTTCTTGTTCATCGTGTTCATTTCACCAGTGTCCTTGCGGTGTGTGTAGGACGGACTACCGCGCGGTTAAAGGAATGTAAAGTCATGACATGAAACCGGTCACCCTCATCACAGGCGCCAGCCAGGGCATCGGCGCGGCCACTGCACGGCTGCTGGCGCGCCAGGGCCACGCCCTGCTGATCCATTACGCCCACCAGGCCGACGCGGCCCAAGCCGTGGCAGATAAATGCCTGCAACTGGGCGCACCACTTGCCATCATCGCCCAAGCCGACGTCGCCGATGAGGCCCAGGTACTGAATCTGTTTGCCATTGCAGACAAATCTCTGCCGCCCTTGACGGGCCTGGTCAACAACGCCGGTA
>Ga0265327_10001161_pt1 | contig 35789 bp, 41 predicted proteins | sample 41621metaG_FD_202089 | JGI IMG/M metagenome (GOLD analysis project Ga0265327, IMG submission 202089) | Rhizosphere microbial communities from Carex aquatilis grown in University of Washington, Seatle, WA, United States - 4-16-21 metaG | ecosystem: Host-associated > Plants > Roots > Rhizosphere...
TCTGCAGGAAGTCTTGAACGTCATGGTCAATGAAACCAACCCGGCCATTCTGCGCAAGCGCATTAACAAAGACGACGAGGTTTATTTCGTTTATTGGACAACACTTGTACCAATTCTCCCAGACGTTTCACAAGCCCCGCAACCAATTGCAGCAACAACAGCTGCAAAATCAATCGAACTTGCACCACCAATGGAGGTATCCGTTATGCCAGAAGCAAAATCAAAAACTCACCTGATGCTGGAATACCTGGCCGAGCATCGCAGCGCCACATCTACAGAATTGACGCATGTCTCACAAGCCTCTGCATCTGGACCGGCGCCGCATTTAAAGTCCTATATAGATGCAGGGATGATCTCTGTATCAAGTCCAGGTACTGGTCATCAACGAGTCTATTCTCTGGCAGAAAACACCACATTAGATGATTTGGTTGGTTATGCCTATAAAAAACAGATGCATAAAGAGAAAAATACAGGCATAGCGAATGATTCCCCACCTGCAGCATCATCACCTGCAAAACCTGCTGCGCTGACTCTTGTCCCTTCCGAGCCAAAGCCCAGCGCATCATCTGCAGAGCCAAAACCGGAAGCGAGCGACCAATACGGCGCGCACCAGGTATTCATCGACACTCACGGCTAGATGATCATCCAGCAGCCAGGATCCGTGCGCATGATTTTCCCGCCGGCAGACACCATCAAGATCCAGAAGCTGTTTTTTGCGATCGATCTGGAATCGCTATCGGCGAGTACTTAACTGCAATCCACCACAGATCCTGCGAGCGATGTGGCGGAATGCGGCAAATTCAATTAGTGAAAGGGTAATGATGACTAAGGCGGGTATTGCGATCGATCCATGGAAGCTGTCAATTTTTGAACGCCATTTATCTCAAGCCGGTTACATCTTTGACAAACCACATGAGATCAGTCCCGCAGGCGTTTTGCTGATGACTGTAAGAACAGAGAACCTTGAAGCATTAGCCGGTGTAATTGAAGCCGCCAATATTGAAGCAGCAAAAACAGGAGCCCCACTATGAACGAAATTATTAAGCAATGTGTAGATAGATTTCTAATGCGCAAATTGCCGGAGCATTTTCGCCCAGACGGCGGCGTTTCTTTTGCGCGGGATGTGAATGGAGCGCCGAGAGATTACCAGAGCGCTTGGTGGCCGGTTGGCACTAATCTATTTGACGCCGAACAGGCTAAGGAAATGTTCGAGCATTGCCTGGCTGGTTCAGGTCTCGCAAATGTAACCTTTTCTACCTTACGAGAAGCAAACATCACCCGCGATATCGAATGGGGTGCTGGTCAAAAATTCAGCCTTTCATATCGAGGCAATGAACTGGCCGGCGAAGTGGGCGAGGCATGCAATATATTAAAAAAACTGGATCGCGAACGCATGGGGTTGGTCGGCTCAAGAGCCGATCTGGAGAAACTTGCCGATGAGCTTGCGGATGTAGTCATTTGCGTAGATCTTGCAGCGATGGATGTAGGGATAGATCTCGCTGCAGCTGTAGCTCGCAAATTCAATATGACCAGCGATAAAAACGGACTTAAGACTAAGCTACCAGAGGCCGTCCAATGAATCCGATCTTGATCAATTATGCACTGTTAGTTGAATTCGCAGTGCTGTCGATTGGCTGGCTTATGGCTGGCGACAGGATGCAGGCGATTTATTGGTGTGGAGCGTTTATCTGCACAGCGGGAGTGACTTTCAAATGACCGAAAACACAAAAATCGAGTGGGCGCACCACACCTTTAACCCATGGATCGGCTGCACGGAAGTATCACCAGCATGTGATCACTGTTACGCCAGGGAACTAGCCAAACGCTACAGCATGGCAGAGTGGGGTACGGGCAAGCCTCGTCAGCGCACCTCTGCAGCGAACTGGAAATTGCCGTTGAAGTGGAACAGGCAGGCAGAGAAATTGGGTATTCGGTACCGCGTTTTCTGTGCCAGTTTGGCGGATGTATTCGACAATGAAGTGGATCCCCAATGGCGTGCTGATCTGTTTGCACTCATTGCAATCACGCCGAATCTGGATTGGTTGCTCCTGACCAAACGCATCGGCAACGCAGCAGAAATGATTGCTCAGGCAAGAATATATCAGGGCGAGGATGTGTTCTATCACAAGCCCATTAAAAACATCTGGATCGGCGCCACCATTTGCAACCAGAAAGAAGCCGATCGCGATATCCCTAAATTGATGAAAGTGCCTGCGGCCGTGCGGTTCTTGAGTATGGAGCCGCTGCTTGGCGACGTGGATATAAGATGGGCATTAAGTCGAAACAAACTAGAAATAGCCGCAGGGTTTTTGCAGAGGGGGATGTTTTCACCTGGCTTTGAAACGTTGCGACCCATTGATTGGGTAATCGTCGGCGGCGAGAGCGGAAACTGTGCACGACCGATGCACCCTGGGTGGATATTCAGATTGCGCGACCAATGCAATGCGACCGGCACAGCGTTCTTTTTCAAGCAATGGGGTGAATTTATACCTGCAGAGGATGATGAATGTGATCCAGGCAATCCGGACAAAAACTATTTTTGGAGCGATGGCAACAAATACCATGAAAGCGATGGCCAACGAGGCGGCGTAGCGCTGATGTGTCGAGTAGGTAAAAAACTGGCCGGACGTCTACTCGATGGCGCGACTCATAACGAATATCCGCAGTTCAAACCAAAAGATGCAAACCCTTGACCTTGCCGGCGCTGCAGCATTCCTCAAGTGCGGGGAAGATACTGTGCTGCAGATCATAGCGTCCGATCCTACATTCCCGGCAGCAAAGCCCGGCAAAAGATGGGTATTTATCGATATTGACCTGGCTGACTGGTTGAGAACACAATACGGCACATGTCGGGCATCGAAAAAAGACTCAACACCTACTACTCGAACTTCACGTTCCGGGGGAAGCGATATCGACAGAGTCTTGGGACTTCCGATGAGGAGACAGCGCAAAGGCGCTGCGACGAGCTCCGCGCAGAACTCTGGCAGCGAGAAACCACACCTGTCAGTAGTACGTTCGGAGATGCAGTAAACCTCTGGCTGGCCAGCGGCGACAAAGACGCATCCGATCGCTACCGCATACGCGCATTCAACCTGTGGGACAAACCGCTGGAAAACATCACCAGCGAGACACTCGAACCCATCCTCTCGAAATACACCGGCAGCACACGAAACCGCTGCATCAACCTTTTAACTGCCATCCTCAATTGCGCCGTGCGCCGTGGCTGGATCAAACGGGTACCGGACATGCAAAGGGTCAAGGTAAAGAGCTCACGCACGCGCTGGCTCACCTATAACGAATGGGAACGCTTGGAAGCCGAGCTCGCCGGCAACCTGAAACAGATGGCACGCTTTGCGGTAACCACAGGCCTGCGCGAGAACAACGTCATCGAGCTCGAATGGTCGCAGGTCGACCTGCAGCGGAAAGTCGCGTGGATCCATCCGGACCAGGCCAAAGGAAAGAAAGCGATCGGAATCCCGCTGTCGGCGAAAGCCATCGAAGTACTGCGCGAGCAGCTGGGCAAGCATGAACGCTTCGTGTTCGTTTACCGCGCAGATGATGGCCGGCCGTGGCACAAAGTCACCAAAGCCAGCACCAGGTCATGGAAGATGGCACTTGTGCGTGCCGGCATCGATGTCGTGCCAACTGGCAAAAAGAGCGCAACCGGCCAGGAGAGATTCACCAGTACATTCCGCTGGCACGACCTGCGTCACACCTGGGCGAGCTGGCACATCATGAATGGCACCCCACTGGAAGTACTGCAGAAGCTCGGCGGGTGGAAATCGCTGGCCATGGTGATGCGTTACGCGCACCTGGCGCCGGAATATCTGGCCAACTTTGCCGACAACATGGCCAACAAAAAAGAGGTGGTCCAGGCAAGCGGCTGACATGTGGCAACTACATGTGGCAGACTGTGCAGGTTTACAGCAGTATTGTACCGGATTTAAACCGAATTTCCAGATTCGCGCCGCCGTAAGTCTTTGATTCTATGGTGGGCGGTACTGGGATCGAACCAGTGACCCCTGCCGTGTGAAGGCACGCATCCTGCCCGTGGTTACTTGATTGCAGGGCGCATGTGGCAATTTAGTGTGGCAATCGCTGCCTTATCCACAGGCGGATTCTACCATCGATACCAGGCGCCCACACCGACAAAGGCGGCCGGATCTCCACCTGAAAGCGGCGCGTCTACCGAAGCGATCGCGCCGATGTGGATCTCTTTCACCTGCAGCAGGCCTTGCTTGGCCTCGATGCGCAGCGCCGGCTCAATGCCTTGCGCTGTAGCCTTCTCACCGATGTATGCACCTACCTCGCCGTGGTAATCCAGCGCCAGCCAGGGCAACGGATCGGTGCGGTCGTAGGTGACAGACTCGCCCGTTTCCTTGTCAATCGTGGTGGTAATGGTATGCGGATGATCGTCTGCCTTTACTTTACTGCTGGCCAGGACCTCGACGTTGTCGTCAGCGATGACTGCAGGCGGCAACTTGAGGCCGTTTTTTAGCCCAGGTCCGCCGGCATACACCTTGACCGGATTCTTGATCACTACAGGCTTTTGTGGCGTATGCGCAACTTCTGGTGCCGGCGTTGCTATAACGGTTTTTCCGACTTCTGCCGGCGCCGGTTTCAGATGCCACCATATGCTGAATGCGACCACGGCGATCACTCCCAATCCGATTTCTATCTTCGAGCGTTTTGAAAGGCTCATACTGAATTGTCCTTGGGTTGCGTGATAAACAGGTTTACTTGCGTATCGTCCAGAAGTCGCTGGCCAGCTTGCTGTTCGTGATGTAGTCGAAAGGCATGTAAAAATAACCCTTATCGCCCCAGCCGGCACCCCATGAGTTGCGTACCTTCATCAACCCTTTATTGATGTCATAGCCCACTGCGCAAACCGCGTGACCGCCGAGCTGTTGCTCTTTGGGTAATGGCATGGGTACGATGCCAGTCTTGGCCACCGCATCGCTCTCGAAACTGGCAAACACCTCGAAACCGAACACGAAGGGGAAACCTGCAGCCAGGCACGCTTGCATCTCCATTAGGGTGCTCAAGCGCTCATAACTGGTGATGCGGTGCGGCAATGCATCCTTGTAGGCCTTTGCGCTTGGCTTCACGGTGAATTTTCGGACGTCATAGGGGCATTCGGATTCCGGGCAGACGCCGAGCTTGGCCAGCGACTTGATGCCGTCACGGATCACCGCACCGGAGTCGGTTTTGACGGTGCCCTCCATCACGCGCTCGTTGTAGTACACGAACAGGCGCGACAGATCTATCGTATCGCTCTTGAAGTTGCGGTCCAGGTATTCCATGGCGCCGACGATCGAATTGCCGGTGCATGCACCGAGCTGCCCCTGGTTCTCCACCGGGGAGCACTTTGGGCTTAGGTCAACGACTGCAGGGATGGATGCCGGCGCGGTGAGTGCGAAAAGATGGTCGCGTGGATCTACCGGGTCGCGTTTCCAGCCTGAATATATGCGTGTCATAGTTTTATTCCTTCACAGGTGTATGAGCCCCAGCCAATGTAGTGAGGCTGGCGATTGAAAAGAATCCAGCGCGGATACTTCCGGCTGTATTCAAAATTTTGTGCGCTCTGGCGCGTTTTAACGTACTCGGTGGCACCGAACCATATCCAGGGTGACGATGACTTGCGCTGCCCCTGCTGCACGTAGCCTAGGCCAGCGTTATAAGCTTTCAGTGCAGCAGCTCGGCGCTGGCAATCGTCCGAACCCTTTACTCGATCGCCAAGCCACTTGTCATACCTGACCAGCGCACGGATCGCCCACAAGGGGTTATATGGATCTGACTTGCCGAGATCCGGATATAAATGGGTGATGGTGTCGCTTGTACCATCCATGAACTGTGCCAGGCCGCGACCGTTATCCCAGGCAGTGATGCCTGGCCGCCATCCGGACTCCTGTTCAATCTGAGCGGCAAACATGGGAATAGGTGCATCAAGGCCGAGAACGAAATGCGCCTCGCGGGTAAGTATCGGGCGATATCTATTTGCGGCGCCAGGCGCTGCGTCGGCAAAGGAATACCAGAGCAGGAATAAAGCCAGCACAAGCAACAGGAACGACAGTCTGTTTATTCTACAGCCCACCTGCTAGCCCCCATATGCAAGCTGCCTGCAGGATAGCCCGGGCGATAATGCGGCCTTTCTCCGAGCCATCAGTTAACCGGCTGTAAAGATTCCTGTCTATCCAGTAGCCGATGAACGAGCCCAGGGTGACGTGCCCTACCTTGAAGCATAGGGTCTGCAATTGAGGGTGATGAAGTGACAGCGCAAGTGCGTAGAAAACGAACGCACTGAGTAGCCACTGGATCATGCGGAGTTTGTCTGATTTAGTCATTGGGTATCCTTATCCTGTTTAGCGTCCAGCTTGTCGTAGATCTTGTCCAACTTCATGAACAGCGCATTCACCTCTCTTTTGAATTCATCGCGGGTGATGTAGTTACCAGCCACCAGCACCTCGATGCTGCCCACCTTGGCATTGATGGCAGCATCTGCTTTCTGTAGATCCTTTACAGCATCCCAGATTGCGTGCAGAAGAAAGCCGATTAGCGTTCCGAAGCCCGCTATAATCCAGTTGACGATTTGCTGGTCCATATTCGATAACCTTTTGTTCATAAGAACCATATGCTATGGTTTACCCGCTGCGATCGCGGCGGGGAGCCTCGGCTCGGTTCTTTCCTTGCGAACTGAGCGGCTTGGATGTGGTGACACACAACCAGGTCGCTCCCTTTTGTGTTTATTTCTTGCAATGCCCTGGTAGAAAATATTCGAGAAACGCACAGATAGCCGTTGCAAGCCATCTGTGCCAGAATTGCCACCAGCGTGTTTTTAGTTTGTATTGCTGCAGGCGCTGGCTGAAGGTAATCTCGCGCGGGGCATGGATCAGTTGCGGTGGCCACAGGAATTCCGCCGTGCCCCATATCCAGTTGTAACTCACGTCCACAATGCCGCCGATGAGCTTGAGAACATCAAGTTGCTTGCCATAGAGCATGAATGGTAAAAGTCGCCAGCCCTTGTATTCGACGATGTAAAATAACACCAGCAGCAAAATGGTATGGACGATGAACCAGTCGCGTAAAAACCACGTCCAGTTGAGCTGCAGCCAATGCCAAACATTGAGCATTGTCATCATGTGATCTGCTCCCTTAGCGCGACGATCTGCGTATTGATATCTTTGGCTTTTTTGTAGCCTATATTGGTCGCGTAGAGCTGTTCCTCTGATACAGGCGGATTCATCGCGGCAGCCGTGATCACCACTTGCTGCAGCATGAATTCACGCACAACCCTGACCACGCCAGTTTGTTGCTCTATCGCTTGTATCTGAGTTTTAGCCAACTCTGAGGCAGTTTTGGTTGGAGGAGGTCTAACCTCGCAGGCTGTTTTGGTGTTAGTCCATTCCGGCATCGGCTCACCATCGGGAACGTCCACTTCATAGTAGCCACCACCTTCATCTGTAAAAGCATAAGTAGTCATTTATCCGATCCTCGCAATAGTGAACATTGAAAGATTAGTGGCGCTTATTGCCTGTCCGTTATAGCTTCGCCCTCTAACTACCGCGCCTGATGACAATGGGATCGTTACGCCAACATTTGATGAACTTGACGCGCCGGCAGTATCGAGAGCCAAGATGTCCGCAATAACTGGGGCACCAGTCGGTGCGGAATCATTTACGGTAATTGCGGCGGAATCAGCAGACACATAAGAATCACTAAACGATATTGAGTAAATCCCCGTCGTATTGATTGTGAAACTTCCGCCCAAAGTCGCGGAATCAGCATAGGTGATATCTGAGCCAGTATTGATAATGACGTTTGTAAATCGACGAATGCGGGTATTAGTGGATCCGTACCCGTTGGCCGTATTGACTTTCACGCAAGAGTTGAAATTGGAGACTGCAATGCTTTGCATCACCATGTCAGTGCCGTCATAGAAGCTGTCGGACTGCCATCCGGAAGGCGCAACAGTTGAATTGATGAATTGCTTGACGCCGTTCCTATCGTAATATTTCCAGTTCACAGCCCCCAGGCCATTGACATTGATAGTCGGGCTTGCGCCTGGTGCCTGATTGAGCTTTAGAGATAAGCGTAAATTTGCGTAACTTCCCAAGGTCTGCGGAACTGTGGCAGTAAATGCAGTTGATGTGCCGGCTGTGGTAGTAGCTGCCTGAGTCTGAAATAAGCTCTTGAGGTTTGCCAATGTAACCTTCTTCAGACCGAACGAAGCCGCGCTGTCCGCGATATTAAATTCGTCAGCATCTACGGGCGTTGTCTTAGCCGTTGCACCATGAGTCTTTAAAGCAACCGAATCGCCCGTTGACATCGTCATTACGCTGATCCATGCCGTATTGGCGGCATTCCGTTGCCAGAGCGTATCTGAGGATGTGTCCGCCCAAAACTGGTAGGCGAAAGTTGTTGATGGCGCAGTTGCGCCTGAATTCTCGCTGACGATCGCGGCCAGTGCATTATTCAGATCGCCGCGGAAAGATGCGCCTGGGTTATTGGCTACCGTATAGGAATGCTGCGTCATTTTTTACCTTTCATATCATCCACATTGCCGGCCATCTGATCTATCGGCGTGCGGTAGTTCTGCAGCCATTCAATCGTTTCCGGAGGCAAGGGCAAACCGGCCGCATGCAATGCCGAAAATCCCTTGGCTATCGCATCTAGAGAATCTGCATCTTTGAATATTCTGGGTTCAAGATGCTTTTGCTCGGCAACCACGAAGGTGCCCTGCTCGCGGTCCCAGTAATATTTGTTCGGTGGCAGATCGCAGCCATCAGGTAAAAGAACATGCGCATCCGTGATGTCACTTTCAGCTACGTGTATCAGCCCGTGATAAACGCCGTTATCATCCAGTTGTGCCACCTGAACCATAGCCACTGGCGTAGCTTTTGGTTTCTTTGGTGTTTGAGTGTTGTCTGTTTTTTTCGCCATGGCGCTTTCCTTATGCTGGTATCTTTGCGTGCACGGTGAGCTGTGAGCAGTTGATGTTGTGGTTGATGTTGCCGCTCGCGGCGGTGAGCTGGAACTTGATGGCGCGGCAGGTGAAGTCGCCTACAAAAAATGGGGTCCAGGCAGTCCAAACTGGAGAGGCGGATGGATCTGTATTGGTGGTGGCCGCATAAAGCGTGACATCGCAATCATTGATGGTGTCGCCGTCAACGAGTCCCCAATCGTCGATATTGTCCATACGGGCATCGATCAGGTTGCCAGTATCAAAACTGACGGTAGTTACGTCAGCTTCCACTCGCCTGGTTGCGACTGTGCTTAGATCCATGTAGGTGTCAAAAACATATAAGCCGCTTGCTACCAGGCCGCCGAACGAATCTACATTGCCCCAGGTATCTATCAGATCCGTGATGGAATCAATTGCTACGCTTCCGTCCAGCTGGATCCCTGAACCTATGCGCGCCATATTGGTCAAGGCGCCTCCGAAAGAAGGTGCCTGCGTAGAAGTACCGACAGTTGTGAAGCCCGTCACCATTCCTTCAGTGGCAACGAATGCGGTCATGTTCACCGAATAATGACCGGTCGAATCAAGCGCCTTCGCCATGTAGGTTCCGGTGATCAGCGGCACAATTCCCGAGATCGCATCACCAGGGAACACTTCCACCACGTAACCATCGGTCCATGCGGCTCCAGATACCATCGGAGAGTGCCGTATCACGATATTGCCGCCGACCTGCACATCCAGATCCACAGCTTCATCGAGTTGGATGATTCCTACGCCCCCTGACTTGTTGATTGCGAAGCCGGTGATATCCGATGGCGGCAGGGTCTTGCCGTAAATCTCCTGTGTCAGTTGCGTTGCCACAGATTTGCGCCCAATGGCATTGACCGCGATAACGCTGAAGGTATAAATACCTTCGGCGATTGGAGCGATATCAACCGTTGGGGAAAGAACCTCGATCTCATTGACATTGCCGTCTGCCAACCGGTATTGCACAAGAAAGCGTGATTCCTGAGAATCCCACGACAGCACTGCCTTGGTGCCAACTGTGCTTAAGCCGGAAAGATAAAGGGATTCGGTAACTGTGAGACTTATCGGAGCGCCCGGATTGGCCAGGATATCGGTGGTCACCAATGTCTCAAGTGCAAGGTTTTGTTCGATCGCATCATATTTGCTTGGGTTATGCGCCAGCGCCGTGATCTCTATCTGCGTCTTGTTCACTTCCACGGCAGAAACCACGCGCCATATCTCGGCAACCAGGTCATTGGCAGCGAGCAGCCATATCGCATAGTCCTGTGGAATGGTGCTTAAACTTGTGCTCAATGCCAAAGCAGTGAAGGTGCCAGGCGCATTGCTAACGGAGTGCGTTTCGATGCTGCCATCCGGCATCACGCAATAGAGTGTATAGGTCTTGCCTGATTCGATGATCACAGGCGCGTCTATATTGATGCTGGAGATACTGCTGCCTGGTAATATCCTGCCGCCGAAACGTTTACCTGCACGCACAGGATCCTGGGTATTGATGACTGCACCCGGGTAAGCGTATATCCCGTCCAATCCTGTACGGAAAGTGACTGTCTCTGTCTCCAGGCGCTCGGAATACAATAACCATTGGCCGATGCGGTGAGCCTGCCCGCGTGATGTGCAACCGATCGCAGCAAGCTCCGCCTGCAGAACACCATATCTGGCTATTCCTGCCGGGTCGCCAACATACTCGATCTTCTGCAAATATGAATCCTGAGGATCATTCCATGACACAAGTGCTACCGTGTGCCTGGTCTTTGCGGAACTACCGGAATAAGTGAATTGACTGTTGACCACATTTGCATTGGTGAATATCGCGATCGGATCTGATGGCTTATCCTGTACAGCAGTCACCATCCCGCTATTCCAGAACGTCATGCCACGGAATATGCTGGCGATGTTGGCGATCAAGGTATAGGCTTCTGCCCGTGTCTGGATGTAAATATTGCAAGTGAAGCGCGGCTCCTGGCCGCCGAATCCATCCGGTACCAGCTCATCACAATATTGTGCGATCGAGTAAAGCTCCCACTTATCCACCTGGTCAACGCCGATGTATTCGCCCAAACCGTAACGTGCATTCGTCAGCAAGTCATAAAACACCCAGGCAGGATTGCATGTCCATTTTGTGATGAACGTACCGTCCCATACTCCGGTATAGGTCAGCAACAGCGGATCGTAATTGCTGGGGATCTGGCATTTGATGCCCTTGATCAGATAGCCGCGCTTGGGTACTGCGTTGAACTGTGCAGCATCCACTTGTAATGCGGCCAGTGCACAATTCGGATAGCTCAGTTTTGAGTCTATGATCTCTGTATAGCTGTCCCAGAAGGTATTGTTCTGAATGTTTGCTGCGATAGTGTCGGAAGTGACGCGCCGCACACGAATATCCCAGGGACCTGTGCCGCTGAGATTGAACCGGTAACTACGTTGATAACGGCTGGTAGTCTTGCCAGAGATCACATCCGTGTAGGTTGGCACTCCGACAGCACCATAAACGATAGCGACTGAGCCGGTGCCCGCGATCAGCACCATACGGAATTCGTAGGCGTTGCTGGCCAGCGATACATTGAACGTGCGTGAAGCAGACGCCGGGTTATATACGACAGGCTGGAATGGGCTGGAGTAATATGTGCCAAGGGGACCACTGCCGGCAATTCCGGATTGCTGGTTTGCACTAGCCTGTGTAGGCGATCCAGAATAAGTGAACGAGGTATAAACTGACCAGCCGCTACCACTACCTGCGATCCGATATTGCAGTTGTGCAGTACCGCTCTGGGATTGGTGGATATTGTCGCCAGTCCAGGTTGTCGTAATAGAAAAAATCGTAGAGGCCGCTATGCTATAGCCACCGGAAGGCGTGGTAGCGAATTTATTACTATCCATGGTGGTATTACCCATGGGCTGCGGTATATAACCGCCACCGTTATTCTGTATATCCACTGCGATCTCGACCGATGTTCCGCCCAAATCTCCGGTACTTAGATCCTGCAAACTCAAGGCAGGAATGCTCAATGTGACCCTGACTGCATCCACATTAGCGTCAGAGATGGTGTGCGTAAGAGGCGCGCTGTGTTTAATCTGGGTACCAACAGCGACCTCGCTTTCGATCGTGTTGAATCCTGCTATGACATCTTGTGACTGTGTACCATTGACAGTGGCCAGGGTTACACCGGTGAAGTTGTATGAGCCGTCAGCATTCTGGATAGGCGTATCGTCAAGGTATATCGTTTTCAGCCCATCCACCGAACCTTCGATTTCACCTTCCGTGATCAGATCCAATACCTTGGCGTACTGCTTTGAACGCAGCGTATCAGGAGCTTCAGTCGGCGTGTGGCTGCTTCCGCCGCCACCTTTGCCGCCGCCACCTGAACCGCGAACAGAGATCATTTGCTTGTTCATACGGGGATAGCCTCCGAGTCAAGGCCGCTGGAGATCACCTGTGAGCCGCAGAGGAATGTGCCATAACACAACGGGATAGCGTTGCCCTGCCCGGTCGTATTGACCGCGCCATTGAACAGATAGCTAGGCTGGTTATTAGGAGCTTCAGCAGGAGTTGGCGCTTTCGGAGGCGCGAACAGCATCTGCGATATGCCGCCAAGCAACAATGAAGATCCGATGCTGCCGGCGATCGATGCGACGCTGGTTGAAAAGCTACCTATTGTGAAAGCGCCGAATTCAGGCTGCCAGACGCTAAATGCAATCAATGCGGCACCTATTATCATTTTGCCAAGGCCGCCAGAGCCAGCGACCACGGGGACGATGCGCAATGACTTGTTAGGAGATATGGGCAAACATGTCTGCTGCAGATCAAGATCATCCCTGCCGCCCACCAGCAAGCGGTAACCATAACCATCACCCATCGCCTTGCGGAAGCCTGGCAATGTCACGCACATGGCTTTTATGGCCTCACGCGGGGTTTTCACGGAATAGCGATGAACCCGTCCGAACTGCTTGCCAAGCGCACCATAGAGCATGATGAGCATCATGATATGAGGCTCCTGTGACGTAGCACCCCTGTCGTCACCTTGCGCCACCAGCCGCCATAACTTTCGCGGCATGACAGACGCCCTGTGACGTGGTGCAGGATATTGTCGTTACCGATATAGATGGCGCCGTGGTTATCCACTGGAGCAGCCATGCACATCAGGATGACATCGTGCAGCCTGATATCGTCTGCAGGCAGCTCGATGAAACCACATTCGCCGCACAGCTCCCGGTAATAGTTCTTTCCCTGCATCCACCAATTGTTTTCGCGGGGATAGTCAGGAATCTCGATACCAAGCTCCGCGTAATAATCGCGCACGAGTGCCAGACAATCCAGCACGCCATGATGGAACGCCCTGCCGACAAGCGGCGCTTTATATCCGTTCGGCTCGTTGACTGTGTATTGGCCGGTGGCCGGATTCACTATCAGCCAGGGAAGGCCGGATTTTTCGATATGAACCAGGTCAGCCGGAGACGGCTGCGGATTTGTGATCGGGTGCGAATGCACCACCATGACGATCTCACCCTTATCTTCCACCGTCGCCCAATCTTCAGTGTCGATCACGAAATTAGTATCGGTCTCGGAGATATTGCGGCAGCGGTGATAGATCTGGCGACCGTGCATCACGTTCACCAGGCCACAGCACTCGCGTGGGGCATCCTCTCTTGCATGGAGCAACGCCGCATTCAGGATGTTGGGCGTGATGGTGATCATCTCACTAGCCCCGCAGCAGGAAAGCCACCAAAAGGCATAGGCTGGGGTTGTGGAAAACGCAAAGAGCAAGACACGAGCCTACCCCCACATTTATCTTTGTTGATGTCGGTTGTGGCCACATCATTCTCATCTGCCACTGCCGCGCCGGCATATCCGCAAAACGGACCACGATAGCCACCTATGGATAACCAACGGCAAGTGTTCTGGATGATCTGACCACGTGGTAGCATCAATCCAGGCAGATCGAATATCGATGCCAGCTCGAATTCCACGAAGATCTTGTCCTGGCTGGATTTCCGATCCACGAAGTAGATCTCGTCAGGGAAATGCATATTGGGATCTGCAGTCGGATTCACGCCGCCCGGGAAGTTCACCGCATCGAGATATTTTACGAATGTGCGGCGGCGCGTGAGTTTCGCGCCTATCAAGTCATCCATGCTATGCACAAGCGCGCCTATCAGGCCGCTGACATTGGCGACCTGTACCTTTGGACGTGGCAGACTTCCTTGCCCGTTACGCTCGAAACCACTCGCGATGATCGGGTAGCGCGTATACAGGTTGCCCTGCCAGGTCACGTCATTGCCCAGGGCATTCACTCCGGAATGGAAATAATCCACACTGCCACCGGTAAGCATGGAACTATCCAATTCGAACAGATCCACCATCGCGCCTGGGTTAAGGTTCTGGATGTCGGATGTGATGGTCATCGTCCGAACACCTGCTCAAAAGTCAGCGTGAAATTTTGCAACGCACCCGTCGGGAAAGAGCGCGGCCATGCACGACACAGGTAACGGCCTGTCTCTCCGTCAGGATCTGTCCAGTCGAATGCGGTAGTACCACCTAACGCCTTGAGAAAGGCACGGATATTCACAGCATCAGTGGGCTTGATGTTGTTGAACTGTAGCGACCACATCTTTTTGAGATTATTGATACCGTCTGCGACATCCTGGCTATAACCATCTCCGAACGTCGCAGAATTCACTGCCGGCTGTTCGGTGATGCTGGAGTTATAACTCGGTGGCCAGGTAAAGGTACTCATGCCGGAACACCTGCAAGCAGGCCTCCTGGTCGTTTCTCATCAACCAGTACCGAACGGACAGCCGCACCTATCTTGGCGGCCAGGTTACCACTTGCACCAGCATCACCCTGGACAGATGAGCTGCCAGCATCTACGCTGACATTGATGACGGGAGAGTTGCCGCCGGCGGAATACGTTCTATTCTCCGCAGCAGTCATGACACGCTCGCCCTGATGGATCTGCGCCACCATATCCTGCGGCACATAAGGTGTACCAACTGCGAATCCTGGTAAAAATCCAGCGGCATCACCGCCGATCGATACACCGTCCATAAAATTGGCGCCGCCTACTGCGCTACCACCACCAAACAGGTTGCCAATGTTAAAGTTACCGATCGCGCTGTCGAATTGCTTCATGAGCGGATCAAGCACAAATTTCTGTGTTGCAAGCCGGATCATGTCCTGCAGCAAGCCTTTAAATATATCCGATGCTTTCTGGCCTCCAGTGATCGCCTTCTCGAAAGATGACTCAAAGGTAGCGCCCAGGGATTTCATGAAGCCGTTGGAATCGGTGATGGTCGCATTAAGCTGCTTTAGCTTGAGCTGCGCAGCCTCATTGTTCTTGTCTATCAGCTCCTGCGCCTGCTCACCTTCCAGGCCAAGACTGTTGATGTTGTCTTCAGCACGCTGGCGCTCCAGCTCGATCTGTGCCTTTCCACGCTGTTCATCACTACGCAGCAAGGACGCATTAAGATCCTCGTTGGTTTGCTGCATTTGCTCGGACATCTGCGCATAGATCTTGTCGCGATCATCGGCTGCAGTCTTTTCAGCATCAGCCAGCCGACTCTCGGCATCGATCTGATTGTCTATGCCCTGATTCTCGGCAGCTTCCAAAGCGACAAGCGCTTCTACTGCGCGGGTCTGATCAATGATGTTTTGCAGGTAATCTCGTCCCTGCGTATCAAGTTCGATATATTTGTCCAGCGTTTCCTGCATACCCTGAGATCGCGATTTTTCAATGCCGGATACACCGTCAAGGGCATCCTGGAAAGTCCGATAAGCGTTGGCTTGCTTAGTGACTGCCTCGAATTCCTTGCCTTGTTGCGCCAGGATCCTCGACATCTCTTCGTTATAATCGGCCAGTTGCGCGCCGGCCAAGGTTTCATCAAATGCCACTTTTGGCTTGGAGATGCCATCAATGGCGTTCTGCAACTGTGATGTTGATTTTCCGCCGCCCTCTTTGTTTGCGGCTGCGGCCATTTCTTTCTGGCTATCACTGACAGCGGTGGTGAGCTGTGCTTTTATCTTGTCGATATATTGCTTTTGCAGAGTAATATCTTCATCGGTAATGAACAGGCCGCCAAAGCCACCTGCCTTCTGATCCTTTTGCATCTCGTTGAGCTTGCCACTGGCATCAGCCAGCGTCTGGAAAAGCTCGGAGGCGAGTTCCGATGGTGGCTTGGTGCCATTCATTGTCTCCATGAACCTGGTCAGCGCCGGCAACATCTCTTCGGTCAGAATGTCCGCGCCGGCATGCATGCGCTGCTTGAAGATGTCCATCTGATCATTGAACTCATGGGCGTGTTCTGCCATTTCCGGAGTGACCTGGTTGAGGTCTTTGCCGGCATCCAGCAGCTTGCGTAATCCAGCTTCGCCTTCGGATAACAAAGGTAAAAGTGCTGCAGCACCCTTGCCCAAGACTTCCATCGCGACGGCAGCACGTCTAGGATCATCCGCTGGCAATTTTTCAATAACACCTGATAGTTGCAGAATTACTTCTTCAGCGTTATTTGCCTGGATGCCCAAAGCTTTCAGGTTCTCGCTGTGGGTCACCATGTACTTACTTGCTTTAGCCAATGCGTTGGCCAGGTCGTCCAGTCCGACGCCGGATTGTTCAGATAAAAGTTTCCATGCGGCAAGCTGATCTACAGCCATACCAGTGCGCTTGCTCATCAGGTCAAGAGCATCCGCACCCTCTATGCTGCCCTTGATCATTTCAGTGAATGAAGCAGCACCTATGAGAGGCGCGAGTACGGCCAATGATTCATTCAGAGTGGAAGCGCTCTCGGTAAGCGAGCCGAGACCTTCCTTTGCAGAGGCGATCGCTTCCTTGGTCTGATCGACCGCAGTGATGATTATGCTGGCTTTACTGTTATCGGCCATGGTTCATCTGGTCAAGCGCAGCACGCTCCATGACCTGAATATCGAACAACATCTGAAGGGTGTTTTCTGTTTGCATCATTTGCATGACTGCATTCAGCCCGGGATAATCCAGGCTGATGCGTTGACCTGTGACCGGATGGAGACGCCATTGCATCATGCAGGCAAGAAATATTTCGATACATGGCATGTTCTCCTTATAGATATTCAGCTCTTCGTTATCTACATCTCCAGCCCGCAACCCTTGCTGTTTGAGAAGATTTTTAAATACAGTCATTTCATCCGGGCCGCCACGCACGATCCACATAGCGGCCTCGGCTAGTTTTTTGTTCGGGCACCTCGACTGCCGTCATGCCAGGCCTGGAACAATTCCTTCTCTGCCTGGTAGAACTGACCGCAAAGCGCACGCAGCGCCTTTTCACTGTATGGAATAGGCTTTTCTTGTTCGTCCACGGGGCCTGACCAGGAAACAATCAAGCCGACCAGGACATCGATCGTCGGTTTATCGCCATTCTTCTTTTGGAAAGCGGGCAATTCATCCGGAGCGATATACTTGAACTCGACCTCGATAGAGCCTTTTTTGTTTTGTCCAGGGATGGACAGCTCCAGATCCTCGATAGTGAATGTAGGATTAGCAGTGACTTTGAACATGATCAGGTCACCGCAGTAACTGCAGCACCAGCGCGATCAATAATCAGCGTGTAACCGCTGACGGTATCCCGCAGCGCGCGATAACTCATGCTGACCATCACGTCCTGGTTGATGCCTTGGCCGTTCACCTTGGCCTGGCTGTATTTCACATTCGGTAAAGTGAACACATAGCCATTCAGACTGCCGTCATTGATGCGGAACGACAGGCTGGAAGAGGTATTGTTAATGAACTTGTTGTACATGGTGGCATCGGAGAAATAGACCTCGATGTCGCCGGTGATGTCGAGCGTGCCGCTTCCTATGCCGATATTTCCTAGCGTGCCAACAGCATCCTGACCACGCAGGTTATTATTGATGTCCATGGACAGGCTCTTGAGGAAAGTTCCACTCAGCGCAGCGCCGCCTTCCAGGAAGTTAGCCATGTTGCTGACCGAGTTCATCACCCCATTGGCGGTGCTGGCTGTCACGGTTGCGTTGAGCAATGTCCCTGCCTGTACGCTTGCCGCTTGCCCCATGAAATCCATGTCTCCGGTCAGGATGGATCCTGTCGCAAACTTGAAGCCCAACTTGTTGAGCGTCATGCCCTTGTAAGTGATGTTTTGCGCGATATCGGCGAAGTTCTTTTCCAGTGTGAAGCTGGATTGGGTGCTACCGTTGACCACACGTGAAGCTGAAACCGTGACGGCTGCGCCGCCAGCTCCGGTCGCAGCAGCAAATGGCGTGCCCTGGAATGTCAATACGGTAGCTGTAGGAGCTACGCTGGTGGATACCTGTGCCCATATATTCTGCCCCGGGATGGTAGATCCTGCGATCTTCACCCACTGACCCATCACCAGATTGGTAAAGATGCTCGCGCCGGAAGTCGCAGAGCCTGCGGTCAATGTACCGGCAGCAAAAGTGGCTGAAGTAGGAATCGCCACGCCGACGCCATTGACACCAAAGACAGTCCATGCCCCTTGCAATACTGCAGCCAGGAAAGGGTCGAATTCTGCGTAACTCATCTCGAAGGTAAGCCCGCCATTCGCTTCAGCATCCAGCAGCGGCAGATCGGCGATCTGACGATCGGAGCGTATCTCCTTGCTGGTATCGGTCTTGATGTCGTAGTTCAACGACTCGCCGGTGATGCGCAGCGCGTAACAGGAAGATGCGCTAACCGGAGTGCCGAATGTAGCTTCCGGTTTGATACGCAGGCCTAAGCGACTTGAAGATGCTAATGACATGATGGCTCCTTATAGCGCCGTATCCGGCGCGGTTTCACTGGTTCGGTATTCGGCTGTCCATAGCATGGTGGCTATGCCGATGGGTTTTTCTGAATGGGCGTCCACTTCAATGCTTGTTTCAGCCAGTCTCAGATCCTTGATCAGGGGAGCGAATGCAACAATATGCCCTGCCAGGGACGATTCAACTTCCTTGCAGATGGTGTCTAGCGTGTCATCGATATTACTGACCTGCTTGGCAACTGCCTCGATCCTCACAATCAAAGTTCTGTCTACCAGGCGCGGATAACCCATGCTTGCAGATTCGTTGGTTTCTTCCTTTGTCGAGACGCATACGCACGGCAGTTCTTGATCGGTTAAAAGATGCGAGCGCGTCTGGAAGACATTCGCACCTGTAGTAGTCAAGCCGGTGATCTGCAGTGCTACAGCCTCCCTGATCTGCTGGCGGACGTGATTGGCCATTATTGCAACTCCAGTTGCAGCAATGTCAGCCCGGTGCCATCCGGCTCTAGAGAAGATACGGTGTAATTCGTGCCATTCACTACGACGACGGTACCGTGAGCAGCCACAACCGTCGACTCCACCAGAAGTACCGGATTGCTGCTGCTGACCATGCCCAATGTCTCGATGTATGCCTTATCGAAGATACCAACGACTGCCACTCCGCCTACCGTTGCAGGCACACCGAAATCTGCAAAATAGGCGGCAAAATTCTCTGTGAGTGCCATCACGCCACCGCCTGTTCTTTGGGCAAGATCTTGTCCAGCACGAAATCCGCGATGACATCAGGTGTGGCACTCGCCATGCAGGCAGAAGCGCCTGTGGCAGTATCCTTGCTGCAGAAGGCCAGCGTCGCACCATGCACGCGATGGCAAGGGTGACATGCCACGCTCGGGGCGCTGATGGCTGCAGTATTGATCCAGTGCTTGGTCAGGTTCTCACTGCTGCTATGCGACAGCATCACCACCTTCAGCATGGCCTCGAAAGCGACCGCATTGGCGATCATGCTCTCCGTGGCCACCACGGCATCGGCCAGCATGCAGAAAGCCAGGGCGATGCGAGTTGGCCATTCGCGGCCGACAACCACTGCATGCGGCTCGATCTCGTCCAGATCGTAGCGGATATCTCCCAGCACCACGCACACGACTCCGGCATCAGCCATGCGCTGCATGAAGCGCTGTGCATGTGGCCAGGTCTTTGCCGGTCCGCTGCCGGCAGGATTGAGCACTACCAGCGGACCATCAGGCAGGAGCTCGCGCAACTTTTTCGCCGCATCCATCTCCGCTTCGGTCGGGTAGTACTTCTGCCTGAAATCATGCGGCAGATCCGCATAGTCGTGGATCATTTCCAGATAGTTCTTGTCTGCGAAACGATGACGCAGTGCATGCGGCAAAAAGAACTCATTGCTGCTGGGATGGTAAAGCAGTCGCTGTTCCACGCTGCCGATCAGGTTCACCCACTTGTCATGCTTGGCCGCTTCATATGCCCAGAATGCCAGCAGGTCATCGTCATCGAGCACGCCGTTGGGTATCATCACCAGGCGGTCGATATTGGGATCGTGCGCCAGGACTTCGGCGCCGGTGATCGCCACATAGGCCGTGACGTGATAACCCTGTTCTTTCAGCACAGCGCACGGGCTGGATGCCCATATGGCATCCCCCAGCGCGCCCACGCGCACCAGTCCGGCGGTCTTTTCCGGTTTCGTGACGGTGAGGTCTGTCTGGCCTGCGCCTGGCGCTTCCTTGCGCAATACCAGCAAAAAGCTGTATTCGTCGTCCTGATCCCGCACCTGGTTCTCCAGCAGAGTCCAGTCAGGGAATATAAGGCGGCAGACTTCGATGATGTCTTGCGGCCTGAAATCATGCTTGTGGTCGGGATTGGATCCATACTCGCCGATGTTCGGGTACAGATCGGCATGGGGTAGATACAGGACAAGATGGCCGCCGACTTTGACGACGCGGAACCATTCGCGCAGGGCGATATGCCAGTCTTGTATATGCTCCAGCAGGTGCGACGAGAACACATTGTCGATGGCACTATCGGCGAACAATGACAGCCTTTCAGCAGTCCCTATCATGATGTCCGGCTTCATCTGCACGCCGAACAGCTCGATATCCTTGCCGCTATCCAGCCCGATCAGATGCGGCCATACCTTTTTCGCGCCGCAGCCTATATCCAGGCCGCCGCGAGAAAGATACGGCAAAACCTCGAAGCGGATCTTGTCCGCTTCGAGGCCATTGCTAGTTTGTAACGACCAGACCACTTATGCCAGCCAATCGTCGATCTTGGCGATGCAGGCTGGTTGACGCAGCTGCATGTCAGCGAACTGGCTGAGAGTGATCTGCACCTGGCCCGTTGAAGCCAGAGAATACGGATCAACAGTCACATCAGGTGCACCGAACAAGCCCAGCACTGCCATCGACCAGTCGGAACCGAACAGAGAAGCCGAGCATATGGTGGTGCTGGTGCCCTTGGTCAGGTTGTTGGGTACGTTGTTGCTGACCACTGCGCGATAACCGTTGAGCGGTGTATCGCCGTTCTGCCAGATCATCGGCAGGTTGGTGGCAAACTGGGTCTGCTTGAACTTGCCACGCACCTTGGTGTTGACCAGGTAGCCGGAGTAGCGGTCGGGTTCTGCATTGGCATTGGCGCATGCAGATTCCAGATCCACCACATTGCCCCAGGTTGGCGCGATACCGTTGGTGCCACCGACCACAGTGCCGATGCCGGTGACGTTTCGCAAACCCTTGATTTCTGCGCCGGTACCAGCACCATTGATGCACTGGTTTTCCAGCAACACGGCGGCGCCGGTCACCAGGTCATCACGGATAAGCGCATCCAGCGGCATGGAAGCCTGTATCAGCGCCTGCTTGGATACCTGCGTATAGGCAGAGATCCGATGTGGTGACAGCGTTGCCTTGGCGGTCAAAGGACCGGTCTCGGAAGCGGAGCCGATTTCAGTGACCAGACCCAACGTGCCTGCAGTCGCCTTGCGCGGCAGATCCACGTTGCTGGTCAGACCTGCAAGCATGGTCACACCAAGTTTGCCCATGGACATGGCATTGCGCAGTACGTCAACGTACAGGTCGGTGCGCAGATTGGTCGCAACCAGGTTGCCCGCCTCAGTGCCGGTGCCTACGTTGAAGTCACGGTTCATGAACTCGAACGGCACAAAGAACCCTTCTGCAGATTTGCCCATAATGGATTCGACTGCGCGCGAGCATTCCAGCTCCAGGCCTGCCTTGCTCCAGTCCCCTGACATACTGGCCAGTAAAGCGCGACCGAAGCTGTAACGCTCAATCTCGCGGCCGTTCATGCCGATATGAAGCTGGCTGGTATCGCTATGTTTAGATACCATGCGGGACAGGATTAGATCCGTGAATTGATTGACGGTCGTCTTGCCGTCTCGCACGGCCTTTGGGCCGTCGTCAGGTTGTAGAAACTTGGCATATTGCTCTGCCAATGCTTGGATGCCGTCACGGCGCTCGATCTCGAGTTCGGCCGGCGTTTTTTGTACAGGATCTGGCATTTTCTTTTCCTCTTTCAGGATGATGATGGTAGGCGGGTCGTCTACAGTGACGGTTTCCGCAAGGGCTTGTGTTTCGGGTGCATCTGCTGCTTGAGGTTCAGGATCGACGCCAGCCGAACGCCCGACACCTACAGTGGTGTCTGCCGGGATAGGCACGATGGAAGCCTCGAAGGGCGTCCAGCGCGTCACGACATACACTGGCGGCTCATCACCATCACCGCGCGCAGCTGCCTGGCCGCTGCGGTTATAGTCATCGCCGTATTTAGCGCGCATCTCCTGCGCGAATTCTTCGCCGGTCAGCTTGCGCTTCGGCGTATAGGAATACTGTGGCCCATCGGTATCAGGCGGTTCTATCTCCTGGATCTCGTCGATGAAATAGCCCACGGATACCAGGCTGCGGATACCATCCTGCACATCGGTCAGGATCTCCTGACCCAGCTGGCCACGTGAGAACTGCACCATGCCGCGCAACACGTGGTCATCATCTACTTGTGCCATCTTCACCACGCCGATCTGGTCATCGGTGTTGTGGTTGAGCAGCAAAGGATGGCGGCCATCGCCCAGGCGCGACATATCCACGGCATCAGCCGCATGTGAAAGTATCTCTATGCCCCACCATCTCTCGTATGGTGTCTCACTGCTGATGGCGATCTCTATCTCGCCATCGTCATTGGCATCGCGTTTCTGTATTGTGGTAGTCCGTTTAAATTGGGTGGGCATGTCGCTCTCCGGTCAATTTATGGCGCAGGATGCGCTACTCTTTGCGCATAGTTAAGGCAAAAAATGTCCGCTGGTGTGTATGGTCAAAAACGCACGATCCACTTGTCGAACTGCGTGCGGTTGATGCGCTCACCGAACGCTTCATTGACGGCTCTGTCGGCCGAGGTGAGAGTGCCGCAATCATCGAACCACATGATGCCTCCAGCCACCATCAGCGGAGAAAAACAACGGATGGCCTCCTTGATGCTCTGGTATTGGTCGGCATCGATATGCACAAAAGCGATCGGCGGCATCACTGTCGGCATCGTTTCCGGAAAGATACCGACATGGAATACTGCAGAAGGGATCAAGGCGCGCACCGCAGCTTCTTTGACGTCACCAAAGTCGCCCACCTGGTGGTAATCATGTTCGCCGCAAAAGGGAATGCCGGTGAAAGTGTCGAAAAGATGCAATTCACGCCCCTGCTCTGTGGCTATTTCAGCAAGATGGCTTGCGGATCCGCCTTTATAGACACCCAGCTCGACAAAAGCTCCGGGCGGCGTGTTGGCGGCAAGCGCACACATCTGCAGGATGGTAGGTTTGCCGATCAGGGAATGGGGTTTATCCGGCAGGGAAAGTGTAGACGTCTCCACTTTTACTTCTTTTTTGGAGTTTCGTTTGGGTCATCGTTTGGATCCGGCATCGCAGCAAGACCACTGGCGGAAGTAAATTGTGACGGGTCCAGGCCGGCCTTTACCATTTCCGCATGTTCCTGTGCCAACTCATCCAGGATGTCGTCGAAATCTTCTCCCTGCTCTGCAGCCAGGCGGGTGCGGCTGGTGATGCCCAGCTCGACCGCTGATAAAGCGCCATTGATCTCTTTGACCGGATCTACCCAGCGCCAGCGTCTACCCTGGAATTTGCTGGCATTGAGGAACTTGGAGAGTTTTTCCGCCGGCAATGCACTGCCGCTCTCCTCGAAAGTGATATCGCCCCGCAGTAATGCTATGGCCAGCCATTCCTGATATATTTCGGAGCTGAATTTTTCAATGAACCAATCCTGCAGGATCATCCATTGCTCGCGCTCGCCCAACTCCGCGATTCGCGCACTGCTGTAATTGACATCGGTCATATCTCCGGAAAGGTTGTGCGTCGCTACATCCAGGCCGGATGAAATGCCGCGCATGCACGCCTTGACGAAGCTCTCATAATTGGCATGGGGATATTCCGGATTCCATGAATTGAGGGTATAGCCTGGCGGCAGCTCAAACAGCTCCCCGGCCTCGACGTTCATGTGCAAGTTACCTGCGGATGTCTGGCTGTCCGCCATTGTTGCCGTGGCCTCCGTGGACTCTTCCGAGCGTTCAAGTGCTGCGATCTTGCTTGCGCCGATGCGCGCTGCGATCACTGCGCTCTCATTGAAGCCGCCCAGCTGCTGGGCACGTATCAGTATGGCGTGGAACCATGTATATCCCCGTGCCTGCTCTGCCCGCTCCGGAAGATAAAGGTGGATGATGTCTGAAGCCGGAACGCGCTCCATTTCGGGAGAGCCAAGCGCGACCATGGTATCTCCAGGATGGCGCTGCCGGATCCAGTAGGCCACCGGCCTACCGCTGGTATCCATCTCCACTCCCTGGCGAATCACGCCATTGGGTGTGATCATGTTCAGGTTCTCCACCAGGCGGTCTGCTTCCAGCAGCTGCAAGGCGAACCCGTAAGGAAGATCCCTACGGCGTACCTTGCGCACCAGCGCTTCACCGTCGCGCGCCACCGCTTTGACCGCAACCCTGCACATCATGGGAAAGCTCATTTTTCCGGTGATGTCCGAACTCTTTCCCCACCGCTGCCAGTGCGTCTCGATGGTGTCGTTCGCAGATTTGTCCAGTACCGGCCTTTCTTTTTTCTTTGCAGGTGCCGCCACATAAGCCCTGACCTGCAGCATTGGGCCGTTGCGGCCGATGATGTTTGTGGCGCACATGGAAAGGAAGCGTCTGCCGTATTCATTATTCTGTGCCAGTTGCCGTGCGCGGGCGCGCATGATGATCAGACTGCCGTCGAGGTCGGTATTGACCGACCCTGACCAGCTGGCCATGCTGGCAGTCAGGCGACTTACCTGGCCGCCGGCGAAACCGATAGAGCTGCCATTTCCATACAATGCCGAAAGATCGCGCTTCGCAGGCTTTCTTGAAAAAATGCTGTTCCACCAATCCTTGAGCGCCATATTCAAACCCTGAATTGTATTTTGCGGCCGATACCTTCACCGCGCGCCAGCTTGGCCGCGTTTTCCTCGTTCTGCACTTCCAGCTGGTAACGGTTCTGCAGTTTGAGGAGATCTGTGATGGGGATATATTGCATTCGCCGTCCGGCGATCTCGTATTGCGCGACGGCCGGATCGCGTGATTCCAGCCACGCTTTGATCGCGTCCAGCATCTTTTTCGCGTGACTGCGGCCATCAAACGCATCAGTTGATGTGCCGGCGCGGTAATCTGGAAGCAGTGTCACGCTTCCGGAATCTACGTCATATTTCTCGTTGCTGCCGCCTTCCACCCAGGCCATCCATGTATAGTCGCCGGCTGTATAAGCTACGGTTGTAGCTGCGGCAACTACAATAGAAAAATCGGCGCCAGAGGCTGCGGCATCGATCTCGAAACCGCCTGCGGCACTCTTGAAGCTGTATTTAAGCGTCCACGTTCCTGCAGGGTAATCGGTGAATGTGCGCGTCCATTTCCATGTGCTGCCAATGCGCAGCTGCGACGGCTCATTGTTGGGGATGGTTGTCATTGTCCGCGTATGCTGGACGTGAAATCATCCTGTGTTAAGGCAAAAAATGTCCGTTTTATTTTCCGGTCTGTATGCGCCTGACCTGCCGGACCGTAATACCAAGCTCCTGTGCCAATGCTGCAGATGCCAGACCAGTGCCGATAGCGGCGATCTTCACCCTGGACACAAGTTTGGGCAATTTAGGCACATAGACGCGCTCGCCGCCGAACTGTTCGGAGAGTGCGGCTTCCAGCCGGTGTGCTGTTTCGATTGGCAAAGCGGAACCCAGCTCTTTTTCCATCAGCCTGACTAGTTCATAGATCATTTTATTCACCCCGTCTTTCTTTGCATTAGGTTTCATGGACGATTACCTATTGTTCCTAGCCGCCTGATGGCCAAGCCTCTTTGTGCTTGTTTTGGTGCATCAGATTCGTGCTCTGTTTTTGCCTGCTCTGCCCTTTTTGCCCTTGCAGCCATATCTATCTTTGCCAGGCGCAGCGCTGCCAGCGCCATCTTCCAGCAGTCGTACGCCTCATTGCGCAGCCGCGACTGTTTCCAGGCAATTATCTTTTTACCCCGCACCTTTTTCTCTTCCAGCTGGTTGCTGGTGAGTTGTGCGAAGTACTCGTCATCGAAACAAGCCTCTTTCGGAAAGTGCATATACCCGGCGCCAGGCTTTTCCAATGTGAGGCGTTGCATGAGTAGCGACATGGCCGCCTGGTCGCTGACCAAAAACGGGGAAAAGCCCTTTTTGCGCTTGTTGCGCAGGCGCCGCTTGCGCGCCTGGTCATCTTCGGTGAGTGTCTTGCCCTTGCCTTCGATGCCTTTCAGCGGGATCGCCCAGCGCCGTTTCTCGCAGAAGGCCTTGGCCTGGTCGGTGTTGTAACCTGTGTCTATGCCGGCGACATCGATTTCCTGCGCATGCAGCTCGCCGTCCAGTTCGTCCCATGGGTCGTCGCCGGCGGTATCACCCTCGATGATGATGTGGTCGACAGCCCAGCTCTCCTCGTTCAAACCCCAATCGAATATGGAGATCTCCAGCCTGTCCTTTTGCACGTCCACGCCTGCAGTACGCGCATATACAGCGCGATCGCCGAGTTCCACGCCGCAGCGCATCAACAACGCATTCGGATCCGCGCCTTTCAGCTCCTGATCCCACACCTCACCCAGGGCTGTATTGATGAAGGTCTGCAGTTTTGAGCTGTCTTCCTGCGCCTTGATCCATTCCTGAACCATGTCCAGCCATGAAGGGCCCAGGCCGATCGAGCAATACAGCGAGCTCCACTGGTAGCCGCGCGCTTTGATATGCGGACGCGCTGCGATCCACCGGCCGTTTCGGAGCATGGCAGGCTTGTGGTGTTCGTAGATCTCTGCAGCGCAGTACTTGCACAGGTACCATGCCTGCGTGTGCGTGGAATTCCACTTGATGCCGTAACCCTTATCCGCCCCACCCCATTCAAGCACCTGGTATTCGCCGCAATGCGGGCACGGCACATGGTATTTGCGCTGATCGCTGGCGAGGTAGCTGCGCTCGATCAGGCTCTTATCCTTGATGGTCGGCGTGCTGATCTTGCCACGGATCGCACGGGTGAATGCCTTGGTGCGGCCGTCAGCCAGCGATTCCACGTCGCCCTCATCTCCCACTTCGGTGGGAAAGCGGTCGTAATCGTCCAGGATGATGATGCGCACCGACTTCTGCGCGTAACTGTTGGGTGAATTGCCGCCGGCAAGGAACAATACGCCGCCCGGGAAGTCGATCAGATCCTCACGGTTGGAAGCATCACGGCTGCGGTTGCCTCCCAGCAAGTCACGGATTACTGTCGTATCCTGCAACAACGGGTTGAGTTTTTGCACCTTCCAGCTATTACGCGCCTCCAGCGTCGGCAGCATCACCATCATCGGACAGGGTGCATGTTCCATCACGTACCCGATGACGTTCACAGTAGCGGCCGACGCGCCATATTGCGACGGCTTCATCAGTGCCAGATCGTTGACGCCGCTATTGGCCGAGAAGCAATCCATGATCTCACGCATCAATGGCGTGCGGCTGGTACGGTACCGCCCGCGCTCTCCGGAATCCTTGCCCGTTAGCTCGCGGTGCATGTCCGACCACTCCGAAACCGACAGCGACTTACGCGGCGCCGCAGCATGCCACGCCACCTGCAGGCAATGGCTTTGACGGCGGTGCAGCAGGGAGAGGATGTGGTTGTTCATGCGGTTTTCTTCTCTAGCGCTGCACACTGTTTTTGTATCGCATCGCCCAGCTGCACAAGCACGTTGCGGCAATGCTCGGTGATCTCGGCATGGCATTCTGTAAGGTCATTGGTGGCCACGACGATCGGTGCAACCTGGTCAGGAAACACATCCAGCAGGCTGCGCACCGTTGCGCCGATGAATTTCATGGCTGCATCCACATCGTCGCGCGGTATCAGGCTGCCGGCGAGTTTGTCGCGTTCCATTTCTTCCATATCCGCCTTTGCGATCGCGCTGCGCGTTTCAGCCTCTGACTTGCTACTTTGCGGCCTGGGTTCTGCCGGTTTGTTCTCACGATTTTCTGCATGGCGCTCCTTGACATCACGGCGCTTGCCGCCGGTTTCCTTGATGCGTTGCAGCGACTCGGCAACCAGCACGCGATCGCCTTTATCATTCAGCACCAGACGTCCCGCCTGTTTAAGTTTGGTGACATATCCAGGTGACCAGTTTTGGGAATCAGCGAAGGTTTTGAAATTGACTGTCTCGGTCATTTTTTGCCTTCCTTTTTCACTACCAGGAACAGATCCGCGCCGCTAACCTCACGCAGGCGGCTGGTATCCAGAGGTTTGCCTATGGTGTGGCCGTTCTCGCTGGCATAGAAGTGACCGCCCAGGCCTTGCATGCTGTTGCGGATGGTGGTGTCTACTTCATCCTTGCCGAATGCCTCGCGCATGCTGTCTACGAAAGCAGCCACGGTTGGCATCAGCTCGCGCATCGGCTTGGTGGTGGAGGCAGTCATAAATTGCTCCAGGTGTGGGCTGTTACAGGCTTGCGCAGACTGTTACAGGAGTCTGTAACGATTTTTCCTTTATTATTCAACTCTGTTACATATGTAACGGGTGTAACGGGGTATTGATGCGCGCACGCACACGTGCGCAGGCGCGCGCACGTGCATGTGTGTATGTGCGCGTGAAGTGTGTAACGCCTGTAACACCTGTAACAATGATGATTATTAAAGGTTTTTTCGTTACGGGCTGCTGTAACGCCTGTAACGGCGATGATTTTTAATGGTTTTATGCCTGTTCTTTCCATTCAATTCTGCTTTCTTCTGCGTTTTTGAAGTCACACATGCACTTATGCAGCCATTCCGCATCGGTAAAATTCGGTTGTTTCTGGTAGCCGGACTTCTGCAGGATGCCCTCTTCCGGGATAGCCATTCGCTTGGGGTAAGTATTGCCGCTGCAGGTGCTATCTTTTACCTCATAGACCCGCTTGACTCCTATCGTCCAACCTTCCAAGTTGCCGACGAAGTTGAGGAACTGGTTGGAGGCTCGCGGTCGCGTCTCGCCGTTGACCTTGCACCATTTCATGTACGCGCCATACAGATCCATGGACGGACACGGGCACACCGGATATCCCATCTCGCCCGATATCCACTCGTTGATGAATCTGGCCTCGGACGGCAGCGAAAGCTGGATCAGGTTCACCTTGGAATCAGTCATCGGCGGCCGCTTTTTCGGGTGAAAATCGCCCAGATCCAGCTTGAGAAGGTAGTCGTAGAACGCCTCTATGCCGCCGTTTTCCTGTTCCAGGAACAGCTTGTCGTAGAATTCCTCATCCATCGGCGGCGGTGTTCGCACCACCAGGTGCCGGCGATCGTCATTGTCGATCGGCAGCGGCTGGTTCTCGTTGGATAGATAGACGATGTTGACCTGGTTGCGCTGTCGGTAGGCGGCCACATTCTTCGGGTTGACGCGGATCCACTCGCCCGTCACCAGCTCTTTCAGCTCGTTCTTGATGTGCCACATCTCGGCGCGCGTGACGACCTCCTCGGCCAGAATGAACAGCTTGGAGTCTGACCAGTCTGCGTTGAATTTATCTTCCAGCCCACGCTGGTTGAGCACTGTGGAATAGTCGCCGAATATCTTGGCGTAGGCCTGGAAGAAAGCCGACTTGCCCGTTCCCTGCGGACCGTGCAGGATGATGGCGCTGGACATCTTGGCGCCAGGGTTTTGCAGAGGGTATGCCAGCCAGCGCAGGATCCAGTTGAACACGTCGCGCTGGTTGTTTTCTGCGCTGCATAGGTATTCCAGGGTGCACAGCATCATGTCGCACTTGCCCAGCTTTGGTTGCATCGGCCAGCCCCGCCATGTGTTTAGCATGACCAGCTTGTCGTTGCCGCCCGGGTCGAACCCGACCTGATCGAGATAGTATGCACCGCGCGCGATCCAGTCCGGATGTCGCTTGATATCGTCACCGCGTACACCTGCCGGCAGCAAGGCCACCATCTGGTCGCGGTGGCACACTTTGTTCGTCCACGTGTCGAACAGGTACTTGCCCGTTCCGTCATCGAGCGGCACGAAACGCGCCACGGCTTCATCCAGCGACATGACAGAAACAGCGGCGCGCCTACCCTCCCCCCCCGGTAATGAAAGTTCCCGCTGCGCGGACGATGAATCGCGCCAGGTGAGGGCATCGAGCTTGGCGTTGACCTGGTTGGCCACCGTCAGGTGTACGCCCGTCAATATGAACAGGTCGTTGAAGTCGGTGAGTTTCTTGCCCTCTCGCAGATCCACGCCGTCAGCATCGAGAAAGTCAGGCTTCAACCAGGCCGAATGCTCGATCTCGGCAGTGGCATTGACGGCGGCCGTCACCCCTGGGTTTTCCTTGGTCTGGTAGTCGTCATCCGCGCAGAACAGCAGATGCAGCTTGGGGTAGGCCTTGCGGATCAGCTTGCCGGCCTTGGTCAGGTTGTTGGCGGAAAAAGCATAGGCCACGGAATAGCCCGTGGCCTCATGCAGTGTAGCTGCTGTGGCATATCCCTCGCCGATCAGCATCACGCCCGTGCGGCGGACGCCACCTATCAGCCCGAAAGTGCCACCCATGGCCATGCCAGATGGCCAGAATTCCTTGTCGCGCTGCAGTTTTCTGCGTCGTTCATGACCCTTTGGGTAGACGAACTGCAGGCCGCAGACGTTGCCATTGACGTCGTGCATGGGCACGACCAGCGCACCATTGGCCACTCGCAGCCGGTAATGGTTGGAATCGTCCAGCCCCTGGATCACCAGGCTGTCCAGGTCGCCCAGTACGCGCAGGCCGTGAGGCTGGATGCGCTTGACCGTCAGATAATCGTGCGCCTCGCATGGCTGGCACTTGCTCCAGACCGTGGACGCCCATCGCGCCGCCGTCTTGGCCTCGGCCTTCCGCTCCTCCGCCAGCTTGCGCGCCGTTTCTTTTTGCGAGGCCTGTATCGCGGCCTTGTCTTCCTGCGTGAGCGCCGGGGTGTTGTCATCGCGCTTCGGCATCTCCAGCTTGGTGTAGCCGTCGTCATTGCCCTGCCAGATACCGAAGGCGCCGACGATGAAGGTGTTGCCGGCTTTGGATGTCCACTCCTTGAGCCTCGTCCACCCGCGCCGCTCATGCGGGTCATCGAGTACTTTCCAGCGCTGGATCCGCGCATCGAAGGTCAGCTCCTTGTCCAGGATCAGGCCTGCGGACTCCAGCTGGGCTTTGACGTCGTCGTAATTAATCAAGCTCATCGCGCCGTCCTTAATGCGTCATCCAGGTTGCGCACGAACAGCGGGTTGAATTCCTGGGCGACCACGCGATCGGCGATCGCTTTGAGATCGATGCGCTGTCGATAGTTCGGCCGCTTGATCACCATGAGTATGGGCTTCACAGTCGCGCCATCGCGCATCCACACACCCCGCGCCAGGTGACCGCCACGCGACCAGAAAAGCTGGCCGGAGCGCTTGACGTTGCGCCGGCTGCGCGCAGAGTTTGACTTCCAGCTGTATGGATCCAGCCCGATGCGGATCTGCGAGACGATCTGGTTGAGCTGACCACGGCTCATGTTGCCGTACTGGTCAAGCGTGGCGCCGGCACCAGGCGCGACATATTCATTCGCACTGATGAGACCTGCTTGTTCCAGCAGCCGCTCTATCCCCTTGCGGTTGCGCGGTCCGCCTGTGAATTCCTGACCGATAATGTAGTCCAGCGAGTTGGGATTCTTGCCGCCGATGATGGCATCCTTGAGATAGACCATCGCGGTCAGGTCCTGCTTGGTGGCGGGTTTGACGCGCAGCCCTTTCATCGTGAAGGGAGTCGGTCTGTCGAACTTCTTTCGCATCTCGGCGTAGATCGCCGGCTGCAACTTGTCCTTGGCCACTTGGGTAAGCGTTTTTGCGGCAGCGAATGCCACCTGCTTCTGCTTGGCATCGAGTACTGCAGCCAGCCGATTCACGCCAGACATGTCCACGTGGACGCTGATCACCATAGGCGAGCCCCAGTAGGTTCACCAAGCGTGGCCATTTCACTATGCCCCAAAGCCATACCCTAGCGCTAAATCGGGGTTCGCATTACCCGTGGTTTGATTGGCCAGACAGTACCTTGAACAGGGCTTACACTGGATTACGCATTTGACTTTGCATGTGCTGCCAAGTGAAAAGCCACAGCCTTTTATATCAAGTCGGGGGACGGGGATCATCATGGCAAGCGAAGCTCGTCTCGACAGCGGGCGCAGGCTTGGTTGATCAGTCGCGGACTATCAAAGCCACAGTACTCACAGACGCCGGGCTCGCCCTTGGGAAGGGCCTTACTGGCCGCAGCAATGTTGGCATCGAGCATTGCCTGCGCCACGTCGTTGGCGCGATCGATTACGTCTCCTCGATCACTCACCGCGCCACTACCATGCTGCGCAACCGAGACATCAACGCCACGTGCTTGTTTATGAATTCGTATGACTTGGCCTCGACATTGTCCAGCTCCCGCTGCGTCAGGCTGCCATCAGCGATACTTGTCTGGAATGATGCGGTGAATTCACCGAGTGCGGTGATGTCATCCATATATGCATCGAGCAACTCCATGTCGGAGATGCCATCAAAGTTGGGGAGCGGGATCGCCACATGGTTCAGCTCATCGGCCATCGCATGCAGGATGCGGTAGTCCTGAGTGATGTGCTGCATCTTCATTGCCTCATGGAGCGCCAGCTTGTGAGTGGTCTGAGTCAGGCTGACCTTGTTCTGTAATACGTTGGCGCTCATATCCAGTCGTGGTGCCAATGCTGGGCATCCGCCTGGATAATCGTGAGCCGTGTTATATGCTGCATCTGCAAGATTCATGGTGATTCACCCCCGTTATCGCCGTTTTAATCGGTCTGCCTCCTGGTTACACTGCCCTCCAACATCCGAAGATATTGGAGGGACTGTGCAACTACTACGTCAGGAGGAGATCCACAAATCACCAGTTCTCTGGAATAGCCGACTTATATCCGAGTGGGCGCGGTGCACTGCACGGTTGCAGGGGCTGGACTTGAACCAGCGACCTCTTGGGTATGAACCAAGCGAGCTACCAACTGCTCTACCCTGCGATTCTGTTCTTATGCGGCCTTTCTCATTTCTTCGGGCAGGCCGTCGTGTGGGTGCGGATATAATGTCGGGTCAAGCTCATTCGGCGTCACCCTCCATTCATCGACCTGGCACAACGGCAAAATCCATTCTGCCGGCACGTATTGGAATCTATATATCCAGCTCCTCACGGTCCCTTGTCGCAAGGTTTTCCCAGGGCGCAGCTCCATCAGCTTCTTGGCTGTGGCTGTTTGCCCTCCCAGGCGATCTACGACTTGAGCGAGTAGTTGGAACATGGGAGGAGAGAATAATACCAAAGTATTATTTCTGTCAACTTGTATTTAAATACCTTGGTATTAGATTTTTCCAAGCCATAGGTATTAAATAAAGCAATGAAATTTTCAGAACGACTTATCAAGGCGCGCGAGCATGCCGGCATCACGCAGGAGGAGCTTGCACTAGCTTCCAAAGTCAGCCAGGGAACAATCTCCAAGATCGAACGTGGCGACTCGGACGAGTCACGTTATGTGGTACAGCTCGCGATCGTCTGCGGTGTAAGGCCTGAATGGTTGGCTTTGGAAGACGGAGACATGCTGCTGGAGCATGTTTACAAGCCAAACAGCACTGCAGGTAAGATCTACGAGATTGCCCAGGAGCTGTCAGAATACCAGCGTGGTGTCCTGCTAAAGGTCGGTTTTTCGCTTGCTGAACCAGATGGAGCAGGAAATTCGCACACCCAGTAATGTAATACAATTACAGATACAGACATCTTTCAGGTTCGATTGAAGGGAGACCGCTATGCTGTGGTTCTTTTTGTGGATATTGTTATCGGTAGGTGTTGGATCGCTTGCCTCTAATTGGGGCAGATCCGCAGCCGGATGGTTTTTCATCTCTGCATTGCTTTCCCCTATCATCGGTGTGGTACTGCTGCTGCTGTTCGGCAAAAACACTGCAGGCATGGAGCGCGATGCCATGGTCTATGGTGGCATGATCAAGTGTCCGGATTGCGCCGAACTCATCAAGAGTGAGGCCAATGTCTGCCGTTATTGCGGCAAAAACCTCAATGAACAAAACGTGGACCATGGCCGACAACCCTCGAATATGGCGCATATCTCTGCTGCTGGCCGCGCTGCTGCTAACCAGCACAGCAGAAGCGCGGATTAAGCGTAGCGAGCACGCCAGAGTCGAATTCAAAATAACGCATCCATGCCCTTCAACGGGCATCGATCACGGCCCATGCCCAGGCTGGATCATTGATCATATATGGCCACTCAAAAGAGGCGGCCCGGATAGCCCCGATAACATGCAATGGCAAACAGTGGAAGATGCCAAAGAAAAAGACAGATGGGAATAGCCACCGACTGAAACCGACCCGCTGCGTGCGGGTTTTTTATTACCTTGAGACTATCCGCCAGAATAAAGTGGCGAATAATTTTGTATCGCTCTGTATAAATCACCCAATTTAATACCTAGGTATTGACAAGTAATAATACCTTGGTATTAAATGCTCCCGTCGCAACTTCAAAACGGGGTCCAACATGTACTCACCGGATAACGGAGCAAGGCTGTCAGCCAGGCGCACGTGGCAGCGTGCAACATATACAGAACGCACCGAAATGCTTGCCGATGCAGGGTTTAAAGACAATCCCGCACTGCACAACTGGCAGAATTTTGACGAGTTGCCGACAGAGCTCATCGTCGACCTCAATAACGCCCACACCAAAAAACTATCCCAGCCGCACAACCAGCGTGTCATCGACGTGCTGAAACGTGCGCATGCCAAAGGCTGCAGGCTAGTGATCGACAACGACGGCGAAGTGATCGCCACACCGGAAGTCATGCCGGGGCAACGTGTGATCGCCAACATACACAAGCAGCACGCTCTTTTTGAGGAGGTAGCATGAAATACATCACCACATTCTTCTGCGGTGTCGCATTAACCGGCCTCATCGTGGCTGCACAGGTAGTCACTACCGACAACCCACCCAAGGCAAAGATGACCAATGAGGTCTGCAGCATGGTGATGCCTGACGTTGGCGAGCGAGTGATCCTTTGGTTGAGACCGAACGGCGAAGGCGGCCTTTCACTCGACTGGGAAAGGCACCAGGTCGTCGGCTGGGGCATGGTTGAAGTCCCACCACAGACTGGCGCTGTCAACGTGCCATTGAGCAAAGACTGATCATGAACGTCCGGGGAAAAATCATCCATCGCATTGTTGAGCACGGGCCCGAAAACCCTGTGCGTTTTGAAGCTCTGGAAGATGCAACGATGGTAGATCCAGAAACTCTGCAGGAAGTCTTGAACGTCATGGTCAATGAAACCAACCCGGCCATTCTGCGCAAGCGCATTAACAAAGACGACGAGGTTTATTTCGTTTATTGGACAACACTTGTACCAATTCTCCCAGACGTCTCACAAGCCCCGCAACCAATTGCAGCAACAACAGCTGCAAAATCAATCGAACTTGCACCACCAATGGAGGTATCCGTTATGCCAGAAGCAAAATCAAAAACTCACCTGATGCTGGAATACCTGGCCG
>Ga0265327_10001162_pt1 | contig 35750 bp, 37 predicted proteins | sample 41621metaG_FD_202089 | JGI IMG/M metagenome (GOLD analysis project Ga0265327, IMG submission 202089) | Rhizosphere microbial communities from Carex aquatilis grown in University of Washington, Seatle, WA, United States - 4-16-21 metaG | ecosystem: Host-associated > Plants > Roots > Rhizosphere...
CAGCATGTCGTGCAACGCGACCCCTGCGGCGCCGGCAATGTGGTCGTAGCAAGTGCGCGCCGCGCGCAGCCGGCTCGGCGTGCTAGGCGCGAATGCGGCGCCGCCGCGCTCGTCCATCGGCGGCGCTCCGGCCAGCACCAGCAGTCCTTCGAGCGCCGCGGCCACATCGGGGCCGGCGAGCCGGAAGTAGCGATGCTTGCCCTGCGCGACCATCTCGACCAGCCGCTCGGCCTTGAGGCGCGACAGGTGCGCGCTGGCGGTGGAGGCTGCCACCCCGGCGACGACCGCCAGTTCGGTGGCGGTGCGCGCATGCCCGTCCAGCAGGCAGCACAGCATGCGGGCCCGGGCCGGCTCGGCGATCGCGCCGGCCAGCTGCGCCAGGTGCCTGTCGGCGCTCGGATTCGTTTCCTTCATATTTCGATGGTAGACGAAGTGTGTCGGCAGAACAAAGCCCACACTTGCCGCATGAACCCCATGGCCCCACCACCTGCCGACGCGATCGCGGCGGTCACCCATCCGCAGCCCTATGGCTGGTATGCCACCTTGCGCGCCGGTCCGGCGCTGGTCTTCGACCCCGGCCTTCGGCTCTGGATCGCCAGCCGCGCGGACATCGTGCAGCAGGCGTTGGCCGATCCGGCATTGCGTGTGCGCCCGACCGCCGAGCCGGTGCCGGCCGCGATCGCCGGCGCGCCGGCGGGCGAACTCTTCGCACGGCTGGTGCGGATGAACGATGGCGCTGCGCACGCATCGCTGAAGCCGGCGATGCAGATGGGCCTGGCGGCGCTGGACCTGCGCGAAGCGCATGCCCAGGCGCTGCGGCTGGCCCGGTCGATGTCGGGCCTGCCGCTGCCCGCACTCTGCCTCGGCCTGCCGGTGCGCGTGATCGCGCATCTGCTGGGCTTCGCGGACGAGGCGCTGGCACCGCTCGACGCCTGGACCGTCGACTTCGTCGCCTGCCTGTCGCCGCTCTCGACGCCCGCGCAACTGGACCAGGCCAGCGCAGCCGCCGAGGCCTTGCTGACGCGCTTCGAGGCACTGGTCGCGATCGAGTCGACGCGCGAAGGCAGCCTGGTCGACTCGGTGCGTCGCCGCGCGCCCGACTGCATGCCGCGCGCGCTGCTGGCCAACCTCGTCGGGCTGCTCTCGCAAAGCTGCGAAGCCGGCGCCGGACTGCTCGGCAACTCCCTGCTGGCGCTGGCGCGCGAGCCGGGCCTGCGCCGCCGCGTCGGCACACGCTGGTCCTTGCTGCCGGAGCTGGTGGCCGAGGTCGCGCGGCACGATCCTGCCGTGCACAACACGCGCCGCTTCGTCGCCGCACCGACCCGGCTGGGCGGGATCGAGCTGAAGCCCGGCGACGCGCTGCTGCTGGTGCTGGCCGCTGCCAATCGCGATCCGGCCCTCAACCCGGCACCCGCGACCTTCGAACTCATGCGCCCCGAGCGCCGCAGCCTCGGCTTCGGCCACGGCCCGCACGCCTGCCCGGGCCAGGTGCTCGCCTGCACCATCGCCGCCGCCGCGCTCGAAGCGCTGCTGACCGACGGGCTGGACACCGACCGATTGGCCGCTCGCGGCTGGCGCTTTCGGCCTTCAGTCAATGCGCGGGTGCCGATCTTCGATTGAATCGGCTCAGGCAGCCTCGGGCCAGCGCCCGGTGCCATCGAGGAACGGAGAGCGCTCGACCGAACCCCAGCGCAAAGGCAAGGCGCCCGGCTGATGCAGGACCGAGACCACCCGCATCTTCAACAGGCGCTCGGCGCCGGCGAAGGCCGCGACCTCCGGGCCGTCCCAGAGCAGCTCGGCCCGCACGCCGATTTGCAGCAGGTCGCCGCTCTCGTAGTCGATGAAGAGCAGGCCGGCCAGTGGGTGCAGCGTGATGTTGCCCAAGGTGTTGAAGAAGGAATTGCCCATGAAATCGGGCACCGCCAGCCCATCGGCGCCATCGAGCCTGACGAAGCCCGGACGCCCGCCGCGGTGCGAGACATCGACCCCGTGCGAACGAAGCCCGCCGCCCGCATCCGGATGCGCCGTGGCGATGAAGAAGGTATCGGCCTTGGCCACGATCGCGCGCGCAGCGGCATCCATCCCGCTGGCACGCCGCGCGGCCGGTGCCGGCGTCCGCTCGACCAGCACCGGTTCACGCGCCTGGATGTACTTGGGGCAGTTGCCGAAGCTCTGCCGCACCTGCACCGTGAAGCCGCGCGCATCGACTTCGCCGATCGCGCCGTTGGCCCGGTTGCGCCGTCGCGTCTGCGGCTCGATGCCCAGCAGGCCGACCGGCCGGCCCGGCAACAACGATGCGCGCAAGGGATCGGCCGGCAGGGGCAGCGCGCCGATGCGCAGGCTGCGCTCGTCGGGCGACTGCACGAAGCCGGCCGGCCCGGTCAGCGCGCTGGCCCAGGGCTGCCCTGCCGTGTCGACGCTGCCGGCGACCAGCCATGGCAGGCGGGCGAAGAATTCGCGATGCTGCATCGGCATGTGGTCGCGGATCACGCGGGAGCCGAAGGCCGCCAAGCCTTCGGCCACGCCGGCGCGCTGCTGCAGCACGCGCTCGCCTTCATGCCACACGGGGTTGGCGTCGATTTCGGCGTTCATGCGCAGAGTCCGATCTTCGAGGCCTGCATCGGCACGAAGCCGGGCAGTGCCTCGATGCGCCCGAGCCAGGCACGCACCGCCGGGTAGGCTTCGAGCGACACGCCGCCTTCGGGCGCATGTGCCACGTAGCTGTAGTTGGCGATGTCGGCGATGGTCGCGGCGTCGCCGGCCAGGAAGTCCTGCGCCTGCAACTGCTCTTCCATCACCTTCAGCAGCGCATGCGAGCGCGCGAGCAGTTCGCTCGGGTCCTTGTCGATGCCGAAGAGATTGAACACCCGCACCGCCGCCGGTCCGTAGGCCAGCGGGCCGGCCGCGACCGACAGCCAGCGCTGCACCCGCGCGGCGGCCAGCGCCTCGCGCGGGACCCAGCGCGCCGCATCGTCCGCGTAGCGCTCTGCGAGGTAGACCAGGATGGCGTTCGAATCGGCGATGGTCAGCTCGCCATCCTCGATCACCGGCACCTGGCCGAAGGCATTGCGGCGCAGGAATTCGGGCGTCTTGTGCGCGCCGGCGCGCAGGTCGACCTCGATCGTCTCGAAGGGCAGGCCCAGCAGCGACAGGAACAGCCGCACCCGGTGCGAGTGGCCGGATACGGCGGCGCTGTAGATCTTGATCGGGGCGGATGGCAGAGCGTTCATGTCGATTTCTCCTGGGGTGCGATGACGATCCGCTGATTGTTCGTTCCTTCGATGAACGGAACAATGCCTTCGGATGCACATCACTCCTGCGATTTACGGTCTAATCGCGCGATGGACCGCCTCAAGGCCATGCAGACATTCGTGCAGATCGCCGACCAGGGCAGCCTGACGCGCGCCGCCGAGGCGCTCGACAGTTCCCTGCCGGCGGTGGTGCGCTCGCTGGCCGCGCTCGAGGCGCATCTGGGGGTGCGCCTCTTCCACCGCACCACCCGCCGCATCTCGCTGACCGAGGAAGGACGCCACTACCTGCAGAGCGCCCGCGACGTGCTGGCCGCGGCCGACGCCGCCGACAGCGCCCTGAGCGCCGACGCGGCCGAGCCCGCCGGCCACCTGACGATCACCGCGCCGGTTCTCTTCGGCCACATGTATGTCGCGCCGGCGATCGTGCGCTTCCTGCAGCGCCACGAGCGCATGCGCTGCAGCGTGCTGCTGCACGACCGGCCGGTGAACCTGCTGGAAGAAGGCGTCGACGTCGGCATCCGGATCAGCGCATTGGAGGATTCATCGCTGGTCGCGCAGCAGCTGGGCAGCATCCGCCGCGTCGTGGTGGCGAGCCCGGCCTACCTCGATCGCCACGGGCGGCCGAAGCATCCGCGCGACCTGGCGCGCGCCAACTGCATCTGCATCCAGCCGACCACCGTCGGCCAATGGCGCTTCCGCGAACAGGGCCGTCCCTTCACCGTGCCGGTGAGCGGCAACCTCGAGTTCAACCACAACGCGCCGGCGGCCGAGGCCTGCGCGGCGGGCATGGGCTTCGGCATGTTCCTGTCCTACCAGGTGCTGTCGCTGGTCGAGCAGGGCCGTCTCGAGGTGGTGCTCGAAGGCTTCGAGGCGCCGCCGCGCCCGGTCAGCCTGATCTACCCGCATGCGCGCCTGCTGCCCGCGCGCACCCGGGTCTTCATCGACTGGATGAAGGCCGAGTTCGAGGGCCTCGCGCTGTGACCGGCGCGCTGGCGCGCATGGGCCACAATGCCGCGGTGCCGAGCCCGCTCCCCACGCCCCTTTCCGCCTCGCCTCTCTTCCAGGCCAGCCACCTGCACAAGCGCTTCGGCGACACCACGGTGGTGGACGACCTTTCGTTCGAGATCGCGCCCGGCGAGTGCCTCGGCGTGATCGGGCCCAACGGCGCCGGCAAGACGACGACGATCCGCATGTGCCTGGGGCTCACCACGCCCGACGCCGGCCGCATCGAGGCGCTCGACGGCCTGTCGATGCCGCGCGATGCACGCGCGATCAAGGCTCGGCTCGGCGTCGTGAGCCAATTCGACACCCTCGACCCCGACTTCAGCTGCGCCGAGAACCTGATGGTCTACGGCCGCTACTTCGGCATGCGGCGCGAGCAGATCGCGCCGCGCATCCCGAAGCTGCTCGCCTTCGCGGCGCTTTCGCACAAGGCCGATGCCAAGCCCGGCGAGCTGTCCGGCGGCATGCGGCGGCGCCTGTCGCTGGCGCGCGCGCTGGTCAACGACCCGCAACTGCTGATGCTCGACGAGCCCACCACCGGCCTCGATCCGCAGGCGCGCCACCTGATGTGGGAGCGGCTGCAACTGCTGCTGCAGGAAGGCAAGTCGATCCTGCTGACCACCCACTTCATGGACGAGGCCGAGCGCCTCTGCTCGCGCCTGCTGGTGCTCGACCACGGCCGCAAGATCGCCGAGGGCCGCCCGCGCGACCTGATCGCCCAGCATCTCGAGCCCGACGTGGTCGAGGTCTACGGAAACGGCGCACTGGCGCTGGCGCAATCGCCGCTGAAGGACCTCGCGGCGCGCGTCGAGGTGAGCGGCGAGACGGTGTTCTTCTACACGCAGGAAGCGCGCCGGCTGCTCGCGGCGCTGGCCGATCATGCCGGCCTGCGCACCTTTCATCGGCCCGCCAATCTCGAGGACCTGTTCCTCAAGCTGACCGGGCGGCAGATCCGCGAGGAAGGCTGAAGCCATGCCAGCACCCATCACCGCGACGGCCGCGCCGGCCTCCCCTTCGATCTGGCGCGCCCCCGAGCTCTCGGCGCGCTGGTGGCCGGTGTTCCTGCGCAACTGGCTGGTCTGGCGCAAGCTGGCGGTGCCGAGCCTGCTGGGCAACATCGCAGAGCCGCTGATCTGGCTGGTCGCCTTCGGCTACGGCATGGGCGCACTGGTGGGCCAGGTCGATGTCGACGGCCGCAAGGTGCCCTACCTGCTGTTCCTGGCGAGCGGCTCGATCTGCATGAGCGCGATGAATGCGGCCTCCTTCGAGGCGCTGTATTCGGCCTTCTCGCGCATGCACGTGCAGAAGACCTGGGACGGCATCATGAACGCGCCGGTCGGCCTCGACGACGTGCTGATGGCCGAGATGCTCTGGGCCGGCTTCAAGGCCATCTTCACCAGCACCGCGATCCTCTTCGTGATGCTGGGCCTCGGCATCAGCCACAGCCCGAAGCTGCTGGTGGCATGGCTGGTGCTGGTCGGCATCGGCATCACCTTCTCCAGCATCGCGCTGATCTTCAATGCGCTGGCCAAGGGCTACGACTTCTTCACCTATTACTTCACCCTGTTCATCACGCCGATGATGTTCCTGTCGGGCGTGTTCTTCCCGGTCTCGCAGCTGCCCGGCGTGGTGCGCGCGGTGGCCGCCTGGCTGCCGCTGACCAATGCGGTCGAACTGGTCCGGCCGATGTTCATGGACCAATGGCCGGCCGACTGGCCGCGCCATGCGCTGGTGCTGGTGGTCTGCACCGTGGCGGCCTACTGGATCGCGCTCGCGCTCACGCGCAAGCGCTTCAAAGCCTGATATGCAACACCCCCCGAGCGGCTTCGCCGCTCCCCCCTCTCTGGCGCCTTCGGCTTGGAGGGGGCGCACCCGGCGGCCCGGCAAAGCCGGTTCCGTGGGTGCCCTGGAGCGGCGGCCGGCTTCGCGGCCGCGGGTCGGGGCGTACGTCGCATTCATGCGATGCGGGTGGCGCACGGCGACATGGACAACTGAGAAGAGAAGAAGGAGACAAGGCACATGCCCTACACGCACGAGCACCTCGAGATCCAGAAGACGATGCGCCGCTTCATCGACGAGCACATCAACCCGCATGTCGACGAATGGGAGGCCGCCGAGTCCTTCCCGGCCCACCGGGTCTTCGCCGGGCTGGGCGCACTGGGCCTGCTCGGCCTGAACAAGCCCGAGGCCTTCGGCGGCGCGGGCCTCGACTATTCGTATGCGATGGCGCTGGCCGAGTCGCTCGGCCACATCCGCTGCGGCGGCGTGCCGATGGCGATCGGCGTGCAGACCGACATGTGCACCCCGGCGCTGGCACGCTTCGGCAGCGACGAGTTGCGCAACGAATTCCTGGCGCCTGCGATACGGGGCGAGCGGGTCGGCTGCATCGGCGTGAGCGAACCCGGTGCCGGCAGCGACGTGGCCGGCCTGCGCAGCCATGCGCGCAAGGACGGCGGCGACTACCTCATCAGCGGCCAGAAGATGTGGATCACCAACAGCCTGCAGGCCGACTGGATGTGCATGCTGGTCAACACCAGCGACGGCCCGGCGCATCGCAACAAGTCGCTGGTGATGGTGCCGATGGACAGCCCCGGCATCGAGGTGGCCCAAAAAATCCGCAAGATCGGCATGCACTCGAGCGACACCGGCCTGATCTATTTCGACGATGTGCGCGTGCCGCAGCGCTATCGCATCGGCGAGGAAGGCCAGGGCTTCGTCTACCAGATGCAGCAGTTCCAGGAAGAGCGCTTGTGGTGCGCGGCAAGTTCGCTGGTGCCGCTGGACGACTGCATCGCCGAGACCATCGAATGGGCGCAGCAGCGCAAGCTCTTCGGCGGCACGCTGGCCGACCAGCAATGGGTGCAGTTCAAGCTGGCCGAACTCAAGACCGAGATCGAGGCCCTGCGCGCGCTGACCTATCGCGCCTGCGCGCTTTATGTCTCGGGGCAGGACGTGACCGAGCTGGCCTCGATGGCCAAGCTCAAGTGCGGCCGTCTCACGCGCGAGGTCGCCGATACCTGCCTGCAGTTCTGGGGCGGCATGGGCTTCACCTGGGAGAACCGCGTCTCGCGCCTCTACCGCGACGGCCGGCTGGCCTCGATCGGCGGCGGCGCCGACGAGGTGATGCTCGGCATCCTGGCGAAGACGATGGGGATCGCCAAGCGCAAGCCTGCGTAGGGCCTGCCAACTCGCGACCGGGGGCAGGTCAGAATCCCGGCCATGCCCATCCAAAGCCATTCCCTGCTGCGCCCGCGCGACGGCGCCGAGGCCAAGGTCACCTATGAAGAACTCTTCTTCGACCTGATCTACGCCTTCGCCGTCACCCAGATCTCGCACTACCTGCTGGGCCACCTGACGCCGATCGGCGCGCTGCAGGCCCTGCTGCTCTGGTTCGCGGTGTGGCTGGGCTGGCAATACACCTGCTGGGTCACGAACTGGTTCGATCCGCGCGCGACGCCGATCCGGGTGATGCTCTTCGGCGTGATGCTGGTCGGCCTGGTGATGTCGGCGGCCATACCCGGCGCCTTCGAGGAACGCGGGCCGGTGTTCGCCGCCGCCTTCGTGACGATGCAGGTCGGGCGCTCGCTGTTCATCTACCTGGTGCTGCGCAAGCGCCACGAATTGGCCCACAACTTCCGGCGCATCCTGGGCTGGAACTGCATCGCGGCGGTGTTCTGGATCGTCGGCGCCTTCAGCCCGGCGATGCCGCGCATGGGCTGGTGGACTCTGGCCATCGCCTGCGAATACGTCTCGCCGATGTTCGGCTTCCGGCTGCCGGGGCTCGGCCGCTCGCGCACCAGCGACTGGACCATCGAGGGCGGCCACCTGGCCGAGCGCTGCCAGGGCTTCGTGATCATGGCGCTGGGCGAGACCATCCTGATGACCGGCGACACCTTCGCCCAGACCCACAGCCTCGGCGGCCTGTCGACCCTGGCCTTCCTGAGCGCCTTCGCCGGCACGCTGGCGATTGTGGTGGCTCTACTTCGGCACCAGCAGCGCCGACGGCAGCCACGTGATCGCGCATTCGAAGGACCCCGGCCGCATCGGTGCCTACTTCCACTACGTGCACGTGCTGATCATCGCCGGCATCATCGTGAGCGCGGTCGGCAACGAACTGGTGATCGCCCACCCGCACGGCCACCTGGAGCTGCCCGAGATCATCGTGATGGCCGGCGCGCCGATCGCCTACCTGCTGGGCAACGGGCTCTACAAGCGCGTCGTCTACGGGCGCTTCCCGCCTTCGCACCTGCTGGGCGTGCTGGCCGCCTGCGTGCTGGGCGCGCTGGGGGCTTCCCTGGACCTGCTCACGACCAACATCCTGACCACGGTGCTGATCGCCTGCGTCGCGAGCTGGGACAGTGCCCGGTTGCGGTCGGCGCGCGCGGCGGCCTGAGCCTGGACTCGGCCCACCTGACCCGGCCAGGCGGCGTTCAGCGGCCCGATGCCGTGCCTGCTGCTGCCGCAGCGGCGGCAGCAGCGGCAGCAGCGGCAGCGCGCAGCTTGTCCTTCTTGCTCGGCCGCTTTCCCTTGATGCCGCCGCTGCCGGCAGCCGGTGCGTCCGCTGGCGCGGCCGGCGTGGTCGGCTCGAAGCCTGCGACCCGTTCGCGCGGCACGTTGAGTCCCTGGCGCTTCTCGATCAGGCGGAAGTGCGCCTCGGATCCGGGCGGCACGAAGCTCACCGCCACGCCGCTCTCGCCGGCGCGTCCGGTACGGCCGATGCGGTGCAGGTAGTCGACCGGCGAGCGCGGCAGGTCGAAGTTGACCACCGCCGGCAGGCGCGCCACGTCGATGCCGCGGGCGGCCAGGTCGGTCGCGATCACGACCTTCACCCGGCCGGTCTTGAAGTCGGCCAGCACCTGGCTCCTCTTGCCCTGGCTCAGCTCGCCGTGGAAGGGCTCCGCTTCGAGGCCGCCCTTGCGCAGCTTGTCGGCCACCATCTCGGCGGCGAACTTGGTGGCGACGAAGACCAGCACACGGCTCCAGCCGCTGGACTCGACCAGCCGGCGCAAGAGCTGGGTGCGGCGCGCGGCATCGACCTCGATCGCACGCTGCAGGATGGCCGGCTCCTCGGGCGAGTCGGAGTCGACCTCGACCCGGACCGGATCGCGCAGCAGGCCTTCGGCCAGCGACTGGATCGCTGCGGGAAAGGTGGCGGAGAACAGCAGGTTCTGGCGTTCGGCCGGCAGCAGCGCCAGGACGCGGTTCAGTTCGTCGGCGAAGCCCAGGTCGAACAACCGGTCGGCCTCGTCGAGCACCAGGGTCGAGACCGAGGCCAGCTTCAGCGCCCGATGCTCGACCAGGTCGAGCAGGCGGCCCGGCGTGGCGATGACGATCTCGCAGCCGCCGCGCAGCGCCATCATCTGCGGATTGATCGAGACGCCGCCGAAGGCCACGATGATCTTCGGCGGCTCGGCCAGGTGCTGGGCCAGGCTGCGCATCGATTCGCCGACCTGGGCCGCCAGTTCGCGGGTCGGGACGAGCACCAGCGCCTGCGGGCGCCGCGGCGAATAACGCGGTGCGTCCGCCACCCGCTGCAGAAGCGGCAGCGAGAATGCGGCGGTCTTGCCCGAGCCGGTCTGCGCGGCGCCGATCAGGTCGCGTCCCTCGCGGATGGCGGGAATGGCGGCGCGCTGGATCGCGGTGGGCGCCACATAGCCTTTTTGCGTGGCGGCGCGCACGAGCGAGGGAGCGAGTCCCAGCGATTGGAATGACATGACCTGGGTCGCAAGAAAGGAAAGGAAGGAAGCATAGCCAGCATGACGACCGACGACCTCGAACGCCTGGTGCGCCTGGAGATGCCATTCGGCAAATACAAGGGCCGGCTGATCGCCGATTTGCCCGGCAACTACCTGAGCTGGTTTGCTCGCGAAGGATTCCCGCCCGGGGAAATCGGCCGCTTGCTGCGGCTGATGCATGAAATCGATCACAACGGCCTCAAGGGGCTGCTGCAGCCATTGCGGCGCCCTCCGCGGGCTTGAAAAGCTGTGGTTTTTTTACGTCCAGGAGCAATTGGGACAGAAATTTAACAAGGCTTTCACCCAAAAGTTCTGATGTGCAGCACAATCCGCGAGCGTTTCTGGCGATTTTGTGCCGGAAACGTGAACCGGTGATCGGTCAGTTTCGCGCCACAGCGCCATTTGTTTGTTGTGATTCTGGGACTCCATCGCTTTGTTTTTTTGGTTTGATTAGGAGTCCCACATGGGCAAGAAACTCTACGTAGGCAACCTCGCCTACTCCATCCGCGACAACGACCTCGAGCAGGCTTTCAGCCAGTACGGTTCGGTCGCGAGCGCCAAGGTCATGATGGAACGCGACAGCGGTCGTTCCAAGGGCTTCGGCTTCGTCGAAATGGGCACCGACGCTGAAGCGCTGGCTGCCATCGAAGGCCTCAACGGCCAATCCCTCGAAGGCCGCAGCCTGACCGTCAATGAAGCCCGTCCGATGGAGCCCCGTTCGCCCGGCGGCTTCGGCGGCGGCGGTGGCCGCAGCGGCGGTGGTGGCGGCTACGGCGGTGGTGGTGGCGGCGGCTACGGCGGCGGTGGCCGCAGCGGCGGCGGCGGTGGTGGCTACGGCGGCGGTGGCCGCGGCGGCTACTGATCCCCACGCGAACTCGCGTCATGAAAGGCTCCTTCGGGAGCCTTTTTCATTGGCCGCGCGGCGCGGGGCGCGCGAAAGCCCCTACAGTGGCGCTCAGTTCATGGTCAGCCACGGCCGACCACCCTCCTGGGCCACCACCGAGAAAAACGACCCGATGCGGATCAAGAACCAGGCGGACTTCGCCGCAGGCCTGCTGTTCGCGGGCGCCGGGGCGGCTTTCGCGATCGGCGCGACCCGGCTGCACGTCGGCGACGCGCTGGACTTCGGCCCGGGCTACCTTCCGCTGCTGCTCGGCGGCCTGCTCTTCCTGCTCGGCGCGGTGGTGATGTTCCAGTCGCTGGCCGTCGAGCGGCTCGAAGTCGAAGCGGCGCCGCGCCGGGACTGGAAGGCCCTGGTCTTCGTGGTGCTGGCCATCCTCGCGTTCGGGCTGCTGCTGGACGGCCAGCCCGCCATCGGCCTGCCTTCGATGGGCCTGGTCGCGGCGATCCTGGCCACCACCCTGATCGCCAGCCTGGCGGCCACGCCCTTCAAGCCGGGACAGGCGCTGCTGCTCGCCGTTGGCTTGGCCCTGCTGGGCTACCTGGTGCTGGTCTGGGCCCTGCGGCTGCCCATCTCGGCCTGGCCGGCCTTCGCAGCCGGCTGAGCCTGAGCCGCCAATCCGTGCAATTGCTCGACCAACTCTCGCTCGGCTTTGCCACGGCCCTTGGCGCGGCAAACCTGTTGGCCGCCCTCCTGGGCTGCCTGCTCGGCACGGTGGTCGGCGTGCTGCCCGGCATCGGGCCGGTGGCCGCGATCGCATTGCTGCTGCCGGCGACCTACGCGCTGGCGCCGGTGTCGGCGTTGATCCTGCTCGCCGGCGTCTACTACGGCGCCCAGTACGCCGGCTCGACCCCGGCCATCCTGCTCGACCTGCCGGGCGAGCCATCCTCCGACGTGACCCGGCTCGATGGCCACCAGATGACGCTGCATGGCCGCGCCGGCCCAGCGCTGGGTGCGGCGGCGCTCGCCTCCTTCGTGGCCGGCTGCTTCGCGACCGCGCTGCTGGCGTTGGCGGCCCAGCCGCTGACCCGTCTGGGCTATCTCTTCGGGCCGGTCGAATACGCCGCGCTGCTGGTCCTGGCGCTGGTCGGCGTGGTGGCGCTGGCCTCGGGCTCGCTGTTCAAGGCGCTGGCCATGGCCGTGCTCGGGCTGCTGCTGGGGCTGGTCGGCAACGACCCGCTGTCCGGTGCGACCCGCTTCGCCTTCGACATACCGGAACTGTCCGAGGGAATCGGCTTCGTGGCCCTGGCCATCGGCATCTACGCCATCGGCGAAGTGATCGCCAACATGTCGAAGCCGCAGCATCAGGTCGAGCTGCTCGACGTCAGCCTTCGCGGCCGCTGGCCGGGCCGCCAGGAACTGGCCGAGATCTGGCCGGCCCTGCTGCGCGGCACCCTGCTCGGGTCGCTGCTGGGCCTGATGCCGGGAGGGGGCGCGCTGCTGGCCTCTTTCTCCGCCTATGCGCTGGAGAAGCGGGTGGCGCCGCGCGTGGGTGCCGCGCCCTTCGGCAAGGGCAACATCCGCGGCGTCGTGGCGCCCGAATCGGCCAACAACGCCGGCGCGCAAATGGCCTTCCTGCCGCTGCTCGCGCTGGGCATTCCGCCGAATGCGGTGATGGCCCTGCTGCTCGGCGCGCTGTGGCTGCGCGGCATCGCGCCGGGCGCCCAGTTGATCGCCGGCAATCCGGCGCTGTTCTGGGGCCTGGTCGCCTCGATGTGGATCGGCAACCTGCTGCTGCTCGTGCTGAACCTGCCGCTGGCGGGCCTGTGGCTGCGCCTGGTCCGGGTGCCCTACGGCCTGCTGGCGCCGCTGCTGGTCGTGCTGGGCGCATTGGGTGCCTACCTGGTGCACCAGCGCAGCTTCGAGGTCTGGCTGGTGGCCGGCTTCGGCGCGCTGGGCTATGTGTTCGTGCTGCTGCGCACCGACCCGGCGCCGCTGTTGCTGGGCTGCATCCTGGCACCAGCCCTGGAGGACAACCTGCGCCGCTCGCTGGCCGGTTCGGGCGGCAAGTGGAGCGTGTTCGTGACGCAGCCTGTTGCGGCCGGGCTGCTCGGCGCTGCGGCGCTCGTGCTGCTGGTGCTGCTGTTCAAGCCGAGGCGGGCGACGATGGCTTGAATGCCCGGCGCAGTTCGGCGGCGCACATCGACACCGCCGCATTGGCCTCGTCGATCAGGCGCCCCATGGTGATGAAGCCATGGATCTGCCGCTCGAAGCAGACGTAGGTCGTGCGGTTGCCAGCCTCGGTCAGGGCCCGCGCGTAGTCCAGGCCCTCGTCGCGCAGGGGGTCGTAGCCGGCGGTCAGCACCAGGGCCGGCGGCAGGCCGGCAAGGTCGCGCGCAAGCAGCGGCGATGCGCGCCAATCGAGGTCGTGCACCGGATCGCTGATGTAGTGGTCGTGGAAATAGCGCATGGTGTCGCTTGTCAGCACGTAGCCCTGGCCATTGGTGGTGTGCGACGGATGCTTGCGGCGCATGTCGGTGGCCGGATAGATCAGCAGCTGGAAGACGATCGGCAGGCCGCCCTCCTCGCGCGCGGCCAGGCTCACCGCCGCCGCCAGGTTGCCGCCGGCGCTGTCGCCGCCGACCGCCAGCCGCTCGGCATCCACGCCCAGCGATGCGGCCTCGCGGCGCACCCAGCGGGTGGCGGCGAGCGAATCGTCGAAGGCCGCCGGAAAGCGATGCTCGGGCCCCATGCGGTAGTCGACCGCGACCACCGCGCAGGCCGCCAGGTTGGCCAGCTCGCGGCACAGGGTGTCGTGGGTGTCGAGGTCGCCGATGGTCCAGCCGCCGCCGTGGTAGTAGACAAGCACCGGCAGCAGATCCGCCGGCTGCGCGCCGAGCGGCCTGTAGAGGCGCAGCGGGATCGGCCCGTGCGGGCCCTCGGCCTTCAGCTCGCGCACTTCGGCGACCTCGCCCGGCGCCGGCTGCGTGACGCCGCGCCGCTCGCGGTAGATGCGGCGCGCCTCTTCCGGCGCCAGCGTGTGGGTCGGCGCGATGTTGCGCGCGATCAGCAAGTCGATGAAGGCCTGGGCCTGGGGATGCAGCATGTATCGCTCCGGCGTGGATGTCGGCTGAATGTCGGATCAGGCCCGGCGCGGACGCACCCGCGCGGCGGCTTCCTTGGCATGGCGCCGCGCGGTGTCGACGTCGTCCGCATGCGCCAGCGCCACGCCCATGCGCCGCCTGGCGAAGCTCTCGGGCTTGCCGAAGAGCCGAAGGTCCACGCCAGGCACCGCCAGGGCCTCGGCCACCCCGTCGAAGACGATGCCGGTAGCGTCGACGCCGCCATAGATCACCGCGCTGGCCCCCGGGCTCTTGAGCGTGGTGTCGACCGGAAAGCCCAGGATGGCGCGCGCATGCAGCTCGAATTCGTTCTGCCACTGGGTCGCCATGGTGACCATGCCGGTGTCGTGCGGGCGCGGGCTGACCTCGCTGAACCAGACCTGCTCGCCCTTCACGAAGAGCTCGACCCCGAAGAGGCCCTGCCCGCCCAGGTCGGCCGTGACCGCCCGCGCGATCTGCTGCGCCTTCTCGAGTGCGGCCGGCGCCATCGGATGCGGCTGCCAGCTCTCGACATAGTCGCCGCTGACCTGCACATGGCCGATCGGCTCGCAGAACTGCGTGCCGACCTGGCCGTCGGCACCGGCGGCGCGCACCGTCAGCAGCGTGATCTCGTAGTCGAAGTCGATGAAGCCCTCGACGATCACCCGTCCATGGCTCACCCGGCCGCCGGCCATCGCGTAGTCCCAGGCCTTCTGCACGTCGGCCGGGCCGTCGATCCTGCTCTGGCCCTTGCCCGAGCTGCTCATCACCGGCTTGACGATGCAGGGATAGCCGATGGCGGGGCCGTCCTTGCCGTCTATCGCCGCCTGCAACTCGGCCAGCGAATCGCAGAAGCGATAGGGGCTGGTAGGCAGGCCCAGCGTCTCGGCGGCCAGCCGGCGGATGCCCTCGCGGTCCATCGTGAGGCGGGCCGCGCGCGCGGTCGGGATGACCCGCGCCACGCCGGCGTCTTCGAGCTGCTGCAGCATCGGCGTGGCGATGGCCTCGATCTCGGGCACCACGAAGTGCGGCTTCTCGGCCTCGATCAGCGCCTTCAGCTGGGCCGGATCGCTCATCGTGATGGTGCGCGCGTGGTGCGCCACCTGCTGGCCCGGCGCGTTCTCGTAGCGGTCGACCGCGATGGTCTCGACGCCCAGGCGCTGCAGCGCGAGCAGCACCTCCTTGCCGAGCTCGCCGGAGCCCAGCAGCATCACGCGGGTGGCGGAGGGAGAAAGGGGCGTGCCTAGGGTGGTCATGGGGTGCGGTTCTTGCGCTCTGAGATGGGGACGCGGCACTTTAAATCACAATCCCGGGCATGGCGCGCGAAGGCCGCGGGCCCGGACCGATTTCATCTTTTGTTGTTCAAGGAGCATTTCTCATGACGATCCAGACGGTGGGCATCATCGGCGCAGGCACGATGGGCAACGGCATCGCGCAGGCCTGCGCGGTGGCGGGCGTGAAGGTGGTGATGGTCGACATCGCCCAGGCCGCGGTCGACAAGGGCGTGGCCACGGTGGCCGGCAGCCTCGACCGGCTGATCAAGAAGGACAAGCTGACCGAAACGCAGAAGACCGAGGCGCTGGCGCTGATCAAGGGCTCGACCGACTACGCCGAGCTGAAGGCGGCCCAGCTGGTGATCGAGGCCGCGACCGAGAACCACGCGCTCAAGCTGAAGATCCTGAAGCAGGTCGACGAGCTGCTCGCGCCCGAGGTGATCATCGCGTCGAACACCTCCTCGATCTCGATCACGCAGCTGGCCGCCGCCACCTCGCGGCCCGACCGTTTCATCGGCATGCACTTCTTCAACCCGGTGCCGATGATGGCGCTGGTCGAGATCATCCGCGGCTACCTCACCAGCGACGCCACGCACGACGCGGTGAAGGCGCTGGCCGAGAAGCTCGGCAAGTCGCCGATCACGGTGAAGAACGCGCCCGGCTTCGTGGTCAACCGCATCCTGGTGCCGATGATCAACGAGGCCTTCTTCGTGCTGGCCGAAGGCATCGCCAGCGCCGAGGACATCGACGCCGGCATGAAGCTCGGCTGCAACCAGCCGATCGGCCCGCTGGCGCTGGCCGACATGATCGGACTGGATGTGTGCCTGGCGGTGATGGAGGTCTACCTGGCACAGTTCGGCGACTCCAAGTACCGGCCCTGCCCGCTGCTGAAGGAAATGGTCGCGGCCGGACAGCTCGGCCGCAAGACCAAGCGCGGCGTGTACGCTTACTGACCCCCAGCCTCGCCCACTTCGTGTGGCTCTGACACCCCCTTTCAGGGGGCAACGCCTGCGGCCCGGCGGAGCCGGTTCCGCGGCATTTCCCGCACTACAACAGGAGACATTGCTGATGAACGCGACCGCTACCGTTCCGCCCGTCGAGGGATGTATCGACACCCAGGTGCTTGACCATGTGCTGCTGATCGGCATCAACAGGCCGGCCAAGCGCAACGGCTGGACGCCGCCGATGTTCAGGCAGCTGGCCGAGGCCTACACCCGGCTCGACGACGATCCGGCGCTGCGCGTCGGCGTGCTGCATGCCTTCGGCGACCACTTCACCGCCGGCCTCGACCTGCCCGCGGTGGCCGAGGCCATGAAGCGCGGCGAGCGGATCTCGCCGCCCGGCATGGTCGAGCCGCACGACTTCGGCATGGCCGGCTACCGGCGGCGCAGCAAGCCGGTGGTGGCGGCCGTCAAGGGCATCTGCTTCACCGTCGGCATCGAGCTGATGCTGGGCGCCGACATCGTGGTCGCCGCCGACAACTGCCGCTTCTCGCAGATGGAAGTGCAGCGCGGCATCATGGCCGCCGGCGGCGCCACGTTGCGCATGGCCGAGCGCGCAGGGCTCGGCAACGCGATGCTGCACCTGCTCACCGCCGACGAATTCGACAGCGCCGAGGCACTGCGCCTGAACTTCGTGCAGCGGGTGGTGCCGGCCGGCCAGGAGCTGGACGAGGCCCTGCGCATCGCGCAACGCATCGCGGCCCAGGCGCCGCTCGCGGTGGTGGCGACCCGGCTCAACGTGATCAAGGCGATCGAACACGGCCCGCTCGCGGCGGTCGAGGATTTCGGCCCGGTGCAGAAGGGGCTGGCCAACAGCGAGGACGCCGCAGAGGGCGTTCGCGCATTCATCGAGCGCCGCCCTGCTCGTTTCACCGGTCGTTGATGAATTCGAGAACCACCCACGCATGTCTTACTTCTTCGCCCCGAGGACGCTGGTCCTCGCCCTCAGCGCAGCCGCGACGCTCTTCGTGACCGATCTCCAAGCCCAGACACCGGCGCCCGCGCTTCCGGATCCCGCGACCACCACGGTCGGCGCCCTCGGCTGGATGCAGGGCTTTCCGCCCGCCGCCGACAAGCAGATCACTTTCGAGAACCCGGCCAGCAACGTCTATCCGCGCACCCGCTGGGTCTTCTCGCATGTGCGCGAGCTGGTGCCCACCGCCAACGTCTGGCGCGGTGGCGGCGCCCCGAGCCCCTTGCCCGCAGCGCCACGCGATCTCGACGGCATCGCCTTCAAGTCGATGACCGGCGAGCAGCTGAACTTCGGCCAGATGCTCACCCGCACCTACACCGACGGCATCCTGGTGATGCATCGCGGCAAGGTGGTCTACGAGAAATACTTCGGCGCACTCACGCCGGAGCGTCCGCACCTGGCGATGTCGGTCACCAAGTCCTTCGTCGGCACGCTGGCCTCGATCCTGGTCGCCGAAGGCCAGCTCGATGCGGATGCGCCAGTCACCAGGTACCTGCCCGAGCTCAAGGACAGCGCCTACGGCGACGCCACCGTGCGCCAGGTGATGGACATGACCATCGGCGTGCACTATTCCGAGGACTATGCCGATCCGAAGGCCGAGATCTGGGACTACGCGAAGGCCGGCGGCATGATGGCCCAGGGCGCCAACTACACCGGCCCCAAGACCTTCTACGAATTCCTCGTCACGCTCAAGAAGCAGGGCTCCCACGACGAAGCCTTCGCCTACAAGACGGTCAATGCCGAGGTGCTGGCCTGGATCCTGCGGCGCGCCAGCGGCAAGTCGATGGCCGAGCTGCTCAGCGAGAAGGTCTGGCAGCGCATCGGCGCCGAGCAGGACGCCTATTTCATGGTCGACAGGATCGGCACCGAGTCGGGCGGGGGCGGCCTCAACACCACGCTGCGCGACCTGGCCCGTTTCGGCGAGACGATGCGCAACGACGGGCGCGCGCCCAACGGCACGCAGGCGATCCCGAAGGCGGCGGTGGCCGACATCCGGCGCGGCGGCGACCCGGCGAAGTTCGCCAAGGCCGGCTACACGCTGCTGCCGGGCTGGTCGTACCGCAACATGTGGTGGATCACGAACAACCCGGATGGCGCCTTCATGGCGCGCGGCATCCACGGCCAGGCGATCTACGTCGACCCGAAGGCCGAGATGGTGATCGTGCGCTACGCGGCGCACCCGATCGCGGCCAACGGTGCCAACGACCCGCTGACCCTTCCGGCCTTCCAGGCGGTGGCCGATTCCCTGATGCAGTAGCGGGATTGGATCGAATTGAATTGCGCGCAATCGAATTGCGCGCTACGATTCGGTCCATGCCCTCGACGCCATCCTCCAGAGCCAACGCCGGCATCTCCGCCGGCGAGATGCTGAAGCTGGACAACCAGCTCTGCTTCTCGGTCTATTCGGCCTCGCTCGCGATGACGCGGCTCTACAAGCCGCTGCTCGACAAGCTCGGGCTCACCTACCCGCAATACCTGGTGCTGCTGGTGCTGTGGGAGGGCGACGGCCTCACCGTCTCCGAACTCGGCGAGCGGCTGTCGCTCGATTCCGGCACCCTCACGCCGCTCTTGAAGCGGCTCGAAGCCAATGGCCTGGTCGTGCGCATCCGCGACGTGGCCGACGAGCGCCGCGTGCACATCAGCCTGAGCAGCGCCGGCCGGCGGCTCAAGCAGCGCGCGGCCCATATCCCGGCCTGCCTGCTGGCCGCCAGCCAATGCTCGGTGGACGAACTGGTGGCGCTGACCCGGCAGCTTCAGGGCCTGCGCGACCGCATCAAGGCGCAGGCCTGAACTTCATTCTTTCCCGCCGCTTCGATGCCATCGAAGCCTTTTTTCCATCCTCTACAACCAACGAAGGAAGCCACATGACCACGAAACTCGACAAGGTGCTCTACACCGCCCAGGCCCACACCATCGGCGGCCGCGACGGCGCCGGCAAGACCAGCGACGGCTCGCTCGACGTCAAGCTCAGTTCGCCCGGTTCGGGCAAGCCGGGCACCAACCCCGAGCAGCTCTTCGCGGTCGGCTATGCCGCCTGCTTCATCGGCGCGATGAAGGCCGTCGGCCCGAAGATCAGCGTCAAGGTGCCGGACGACGTGGCGATCGATTCCAGCGTCTCGCTCGGCCCGATCAACGAAGGCAAGGCCTACGGCATCGCAGTCAAGCTGGCGATCACGCTGCCCGGCCTCGACGATGCGCAGAAGAAGCTGCTGGTCGAGACGGCGCACCAGGTCTGCCCCTATTCGAACGCGACCCGCGGCAACGTCGAGGTCGAGCTGAGCATCGCCTGATCGGCGACTCGCCATCGATCCGGGCCCGGCCGGCCGTCGCCTGCGCGACGCCCGCCGGGCCTTCGTTCATGTGCCGGACGCGGCATTGCGCTAACGTTTCTGCCGAGCCGAACGGTCGTTCCGAACGGCGAATCCCGAAACGCCGCTGCGCGAAGGTGCACCCATGAACCATCTCCAATTGCTGGTCCGCAAGGACGATCTCTCCCGCTCGCGCCTGCGCTCCGGCGAAGACGAGCGGCTCGCCGACGGCCAGGTGCGCGCGCGCATCGAGCGCTTCGCCCTGACTTCCAACAACGTCACCTACGCGGCATTCGGCGACGCGATGAACTACTGGCAGTTCTTCCCGACCGGCGAAGCCGACTGGGGCAGCATCCCGGTGTGGGGCTTCGCGAGCGTCTCGCAATCGCTGCATCCGGGCATCGCGGTCGGCGAGAGGCTCTACGGCTACTTTCCGATGGCTTCCTCGGTCGTGCTCACGCCCGGGCGCCTGTCGATCGGACGCTTCACCGATGTCGCGGAACATCGCGCGGCGCTGCCGTCGGTCTACAACCAGTATTTCCGCAGTGCATCGGACCCGCTCTACAGCGCCGACACCGAAGACGTCCAGGCGCTGCTGCGGCCGTTGTTCATCACGTCCTGGCTGATCGACGACTTCCTCGACGACAACGGCTTCTTCGGCGCGCGGCCGGGCGCGGTGCTGCTGTCGAGCGCGTCGAGCAAGACCGCCTACGGCACTGCCTTCCAGCTGGCCCAGCGCGAAGGCATCGAGGTGATCGGCCTCACCTCCGCCGCCAACAAGGCCTTCTGCGAGAGCCTCGGCTGCTACGCCCGGGTGCTGACCTACGAAGAGCTCGACCGCATCGCCGACGACACGCCCTGCGTGTATGTCGACTTCGCAGGCAACGACGCGCTGCGCCGCGCCATCCACACCCGCTTCACCCAGCTGCGCTACAGCGCCGCGATTGGAGGCACCCACGTCGACAAGCTGGCCGCCAGCGGTTCGGGCAAGACCCTGCCCGGCCCGCGCGCCACCCTGTTCTTCGCACCGGCGCAGATCAGGAAACGGGTCGGCGAATGGGGCGAGGCCCAATTCGACCAGCGCATGCTGAAGGCCTGGCTGGCCTTCGTCGCCAAGGTCGGCGATGCGCGCGCGCCCTGGCTGGTGGTCGAGCAGCATGCGGGCGACGCCGCGGTCGAGGCGGCCTATGCGCAGGTGCTGGCCGGGCGCGGCGACGCGCGGGTGGGGCACATCCTGTCGTTCTGGTCCTGAGCCTGCGCGCGGCATCGACGGCCGCGCGCAGCATCGACGCGCGGCGAAGTGCGATCATCCGTCCCCTGACAACCGGCCGACGAGGCGCTGAGGTCTGGCATGAAATCACTAGGCAAGAAGCCCGCCGGCCTCCGGCTCGAACGCATGAAAGCCTCGCCGCTCTGGTCTGGCGAGTCCTTCCGCAACCAGCACCCGATCGCCCCGGGCCTGCGCGACACCGACGCGCCTAAGCCCACGCTCGGCGACTTCCTCTGCGGCGGCGAGCGCCGCGTGCCGGCCGGCCCGTTGCCATCGATGGACCCGCTCGAAGGCTGGCAGAAGCCGCCCGCCAGCGGCATGCGCGCGACCTGGCTGGGCCATTCGACGGTGCTGATCGAGATCGATGGCCTGCGCGTGCTGACCGATCCGGTCTGGGGCCCGCGCGCATCGCCGACACGCCTGGCCGGGCCGAAGCGCTTCCAGCCGGTGCCTGTGGCCCTCGGCGCGATGCCGCCGCTCGACCTGGTGGTGGTCTCGCACGACCACTACGACCATCTCGACTACCCGACGATCGTCGCGCTGGCCCGCGACACCCGGGTGCCTTTCGTGACCTCGCTCGGCGTCGGCGCGCATCTCGAAGCCTTCGGCGTGCCGCCGGAGCGCATCTGCGAGCTCGACTGGTGGGAGTCGTACACGCTGCCCGGTGCCGAGCTGAGCGTGACCGCCGGGCCTTCGCAGCATTTCTCCGGGCGCGGCCTGAAGGACCGCAACGCGACGCTGTGGTCGTCGATGACGATACGCACGCCGCAGCATTCGGTCTTCTTCAGCGGCGACACCGGCCTGACCAGCGAATACGCGAGCATCGCCGAGCGCCTCGGCCCCTTCGACCTGGTGATGCTCGAGGTCGGCGCCTACCACCCCTCGTGGGGCGATATCCACCTCGGCCCCGAGAACGCGCTGAAGGCCCATGCGCTGCTCGGCGGCGGCGCTTTCATGCCGGTGCACTGGGGCACTTTCAGCCTGGCGATGCATGCCTGGGACCAGCCGGCCGAGCAGTTGCTGGCGCTGGCACCGGCGCACGGCACCCGGCTGGTCATGCCGCGGCTGGGCGAGCCGGTCGAACCCGCGCATGCGGAGCCGGTCAAGCCCTGGTGGCGCGGGGTCGACGCCTCGGGGCATGCGCCTGCGCCGGCCGAGCCGGTGCCGCAGACGATGCCCAAGTCGGTGCCCTGGCCGCTGGACTAGCGCCCCCCGAGCAGTTGGCGCCGGCTCAGGCGGCCGCCGGCGGCGCGGCCGGCACCAGGCCGAAGCGGCGCATGGTGGCGGCCAGCTTGGCGCGGTCCGGGGGCCCACCCGCGTTGACGATCTCCGCGACTTCGCGGAAATACTGGGCGCCGATGTCAGGCGTGTTGATGACGATGGCGCGCGCCGGCGAGGCATGCGGGTTGCTGAAGGCATGGGTCACGCCGGGCGGCGTGGACATCGAATCGCCGGGGCGGAGGTCACGCGTCTCCAGGCCGACCGTGTAGCGCAGCACGCCCTCCACCACATAGACCAGTTCCTCGTTGGCCGAGTGGCTGTGCGGCGGCGGCACGTTGGAGCCGGGCGGGACCAGCAATTCGAAGCATCCCATCCGGCAATCCGCCGCGGCCTCCTGCAGGTAGCGGATCTCCATCTGACCCACCCGGATGACTTCGGAACCCGGCAACACGCGGCTTTCTGACATCGCAAGAACTCCTGCAAGAAGTTGAAGGCGCAGATTGTGCGGCCATTCGAGCGCCAGCGCGGAACCTTCTGCGCGACCCGATGCGGGCGGTGCCGCGCAAGCGCCGGCGCGCTGCTCAGGCCCGCGAGAGCGCAGGGGCGCCGCGGGCACATGCCGCCGCCAGCCGCGCAATGCGCTCGGCCTCGATGCCGATCTGGCGCAGCTGCCCGGTCGGCGAAGCGATCAGGCCGCAGAAGAACAGGCCCGGCCGCGCGGTGGCTCGGCCACAGGCGAGCGGCATGCCGGCTGCGTCGAACAGATCGGGGTCGTCAGGCAGCAGGCCGCGCAGGTCGGGCCTGAAGCCGGTGGCCAGCACCACGCAGTCGAAGGCCTCGGCGCCCGAACCCGCGAGGACCACGCCATCGCGGGTGAAGCGCTCGATGCCGCCGCGCACCCGGATCGCACCCTTGCGGATCTGCGCCAGCGTGCCGGCATCGAGCAGCGGCACCCGCTGGTCCTCGGCGATCATGCGCAGCGGCCCCTTGGCGGCGATCTCCAGGCCGAGGCCGCGCATCGGCCCCAGGGCCAGCCGGATCGCCGGCGCATTGACGATGTCGGCCAGGCGCGGCGGCAGCGCCGACTCGGCGATCGACCAGGTCAGGATCGGCAGGCCCAGCAGGTCGCGCGGCACGATCTGCACCGGGCCGCGCACCGCCAGGCAGACGTCGACGCCGGCCTCGGCCAGGTCGAGCGCGATCTCGCCGCCCGAATTGCCGAAGCCGACCACCAGCACGCGCTGGCCCGCCAGGGCCGCCGCATTCCGATAGTGGATGCTGTGCATCACCCGGCCCAGGAAGCGTTCGGAATCGGGCCAGTGCGGCCGGTGCGGATGATCGGCCCAGCCGGTAGCGATCACCACGACCGGCGCCGAGAGGACCTCGCGGTCCGTCTCGACCCGCCAGCCGCCGCTGCCCGCATTGCGCCGCACCGACTGCACGGTGCGGCCGAACATCGGCCGCAGCTCGAAATGCGTGGCATAGCGCTCGAAGTAGTCGATGGCCTGGTCGCGCGACGGATAGCGCGGGAATTCGCGCGGCATCGCCAGCCCCGGCAGCGCCGAATGGCCGCGGTCCGAATGCAGGTGCAGCCGGTCGTAGTGGCGATGCCAGACGGCGGCCACCGTGTCGGCCTTGTCGACGATCGCCACCGCCAGCCCGAGCCGTCCCATGGTCGCGGCGCAGGCCAGGCCGGAAGGTCCGGCGCCGACGACGATCGCGTCGAAGGAGGCGCGCGGCGCTTGGCTCACGCCTGCTGCGCCTCCGGCACGCCAGCGACGTTCTGCGACCATGGCAGCGCCGAGCCGCACCAGATGCGCCGCTGCGGCGGCAACTCGGCGCGCCGGTCGAGGCAGCCGACCCGCAGCGAGTAGCTGGCCGGCTCGTCCACGTCGGCGGTCGCGGCCACCGGCGTGCCGCAGTCGGGGCAGAACATGTGGCGCCGCCTGGCGCCGCTGTCGGCGGTCTTCACATAGGTCTTCGGCTGGCCCGCCAGCAGGCGGAAGCCGGCCGCGGGCGCCGGCACGTTGACCCGGAAGGCCGAGCCGGTGAGCATCTGGCAGTCGGTGCAGTTGCACAGGCTCGCCTTCTGCGGATCGACCTCGGCCGCGTAGCTGATCTGGCCGCAATGGCATCTGCCCTGGACGTGCATGTCGGATTCCTCGAGGACTTGGCGGGATCAATTTAGACAGCTCGAAAGCGGACTGCAAGTGGGCGAAGCCCGACAATGCGCGGGTGCCACCCTTCAACGTCCTTCCTCCTGCAGCGAGCCCGGCCCCGGCCGCCCATCCCTACGAGCGCCTCACGCCCGACGTCGTGCTCGATGCGCTCGCCAGTCTGGGCCTGCATGGTGACGGGCGTCTGACTGCGCTCAATTCCTACGAGAACCGGGTCTACCAGGTCCACCTCGAAGACCGCAGCACGGTGGTCGTCAAGTTCTACCGGCCGGAACGCTGGAGCGACGACGAGATCCTCGAAGAACACGGCTTCGCGCTCGAACTGGCCGCGGCCGAGGTGCCCGCGGTGGCGCCCCTCTCGTTCGATGACCGCACCCTGCACAGCCATGCCGGCTTCGGCTTCAGCGTCAGCCCCTATCGCGGCGGCCGCGCGCCCGAGCTGGACGACTTCGAGGTGCTGGAATGGGTCGGCCGCTTTCTCGGACGCATCCACGCGATCGGCGCGCGCAAGCCCTTCGTGCATCGGCCCGCGCTCGACCTGCAGAGCTTTGGCATCGCCTCGCGCGACTGGCTGCTGTCGCACCAGATGGTGCCGCTCGACGTGCAGCGCGACTGGGAGGCCGCCTGCAACGCAGCGCTCGACATGATCGCCGCCACGCAGCTCGGAAACGAACCCGCCACCGACGTCGAGAAGCGGCTGAAGAAGCTGCGCCTGCATGGCGACGTGCACCCGGGCAACATCCTCTGGACGCCGACCGACCGGCCCGGCGGCGGTCCGCACTTCGTCGACCTCGACGACGCCCGCACCGGCTTCGCGGTGCAGGACCTGTGGATGCTGCTGTCGGGCGATCGCGCCCAGCGCACCGGGCAGCTGAGCGGCCTGATCGACGGCTACGAGCAGTTTCGCGACTTCGACCGGCGCGAGCTGGCGCTCATCGAGCCGTTGCGCACCCTGCGCCTGATCCACTACAGCGCCTGGCTGGCGCGGCGCTGGGAAGATCCCATCTTCCCGATCAACTTCCCCTGGTTCGGCTCCAGCGACTACTGGAAGGGCCAGATCCAGACCCTGCAGGACCAATGCGAGGCCATGGCCGAGGAGCCTCTCTACGCCTGAGGCACCGCAAGCGCCGCGCCGGCAGCCGGCGGCAGCACCGTGCGCAGGAAGTTGTGCAGTGCCGCGTTGACCGGCCCATGGCGCCAGACGCAGAAGGTCTCGGACGAAGCCACTTCTTCCTGCAGGGGCCGGAACACCGCGCCGCTCAACGCGGAATTGCGCAAGGCCCTGGGCACCAGTGCCACCCCCAGGTTCTGCGACACCAGCGACACCACCGACAGCCAGTGCCGCACCTCGTGCCGGTCGTCCGGCACGAAGCCCGCGGCGGCGCAGATGCCGAGGATGCGCTCGTGGTAGTCGGGCGAAGCATCGCGCGAGAACAGCACGAAGGGCTGGTCGCGCAGGCTGGCGGTGGCGATGCTGCGGCGCCGCGCCAGCGGATGCTCGGCCGGCAGGCAGGCCATGAAGGGCTCGGACATCAAGAGCGCCTGGTGCAGCTCCGCCGGCATGCGGCTGGTGTGGACGAAGCCCACGTCGATGCCGTCGCGCAGCATCTCGGTGATCTGCTCGCGTGAATTGAGCTCGGACAACGCGATACGCACCGCCGGATACTGCGCCCGGAACCTGACCAGCGCCTGCGGCAGCCCGCGATAGAGCATCGCGCCGACGAAGCCGATGCGCAGGCGCCCGGAGGAGCCTTCGCCGATGTCGCGCGCCTCGAGCGCCGCTGCCTCGGCCTGGCGCAGCAACTGGTGGGCCGAGCGCTGCAGCGCGATGCCGGCGGGCGTCAGCCTCACTTCCTTGCTGTTGCGCTCGAACAGGCGCGCGCCCACCGCCTCCTCCAGTTGCCGGATGGCGACGCTCAAGGGCGGCTGCGAGATCGACAGGCGGCGCGCCGCACGGCCGAAATGCAGTTCGTCGGCAAGCACGCCGAAATAGCGCAGGTGGCGAAGTTCCATCGCGCCAGTCTTTCACAATAGGCAAATCGAATCAACCTAGCGCTATTCGATATTGGACAAGAATGGTTGCAGGCGAAAAGATCGGCCCCCAAAAGGAGACCGCATCATGTCCAGCCACGCTGAAGCAGCACCACCGCCTTGCGCCGCCCATCCGGTGCCCGACCGCCACGGCCAGAACCTGTTCGCCACCGACGACGAGCTGCAGCGGCTGCTGGCGCTCTACCTGCCCGAAGATCTGCTGGCCCACATGAAGCCGCACTTCGAGCGCCTGGGCGCGCTGGCCGGCGGCCCGCTAGACGACCTGGCGCACAGCGCCGACCACAACCCGCCCGTCCTGCAGTTGCGCTCCCGCACCGGCATCGATGCGGAGAAGATCCTGAAGCATCCGGACTATGTCGCGATGGAGCGCCTCGCCTTCAGCGAGTTCGGCCTCGCCGCCATGTCGCACCGCGACGAGACGCTCGGCTGGAAGGGCCGCATGCCGCCGCTGGTCAAGTACGTGCTGACCTTCCTGTTCGTGCAGGCCGAGTTCGGCCTCTGCTGCCCGGTCTCGATGACCGACTCGCTGGCACGCACCCTCAAGCGCTTCGGCAGCCCCGAGCTGGTCGCGCGCTTCCTGCCGCGCTTCCAGTCGCTGGACTTCGACGAACTGGCCCAGGGCGCGATGTTCATGACCGAACAGGCGGCCGGCTCCGACATCGCCGCCACCCTGACCCGTGCCCGGCGCGACGAGGCCGGCCAGTGGCGGCTCGAAGGCGACAAGTGGTTCTGCTCCAACCCGGATGCCGACTTCGCGATGGTGCTGGCGCGCGCCGACGACGCGCCGGCCGGCATGAAGGGCGTGTCGCTGTTCCTCTTGCCGCGCAAGCTGGACGACGGCAGCGCCAACCACTACCGCATCCTGCGCCTGAAGGACAAGCTCGGCACCCGCTCAATGGCCAGCGGCGAGATCCGCCTCGAGGGCGCCATCGCCTACCTGGTCGGCGAGGCCGGCCGCGGCTTCCAGCAGATGGCCGACATGGTCAACAACTCGCGCCTGTCGAACGGCGTGCGCGCCGCCGGCCTGATGCGCCGTGCGGTCGCCGAAGCCGAATACGTCGCCGCCGAGCGCCGCGCCTTCGGCAAGCGGCTGGCCGACATGCCGCTGATGCAGCGCCAGCTGCAGAAGCTGCGCCTGCCTTCCGAGCAGGCCCGCAGCATGGTCTTCCAGACCGCCGCCGCGCTGGCCCGCTCGGATGCCGGGGAGCCCGGCGCCTACGCGCTGCTGCGCATCCTCACGCCGCTCATCAAGTTCCGCGCCTGCCGCGATGCGCGCAAGCTCACCGGCGATGCGATGGAGGTGCGCGGCGGCTGCGGCTACATCGAGGAATGGTCCGACCCGCGCCTGCTGCGCGACGCCCATCTGGGCTCGATCTGGGAAGGCACCAGCAACATCGTCGCGCTCGACGTGATCCGTGCCATCAAGCGCGAGGGATCGCTGCCGGCGCTGCAGGCCCATTTCGGCGCATTGGTCGACGAGGCGGACATCGCACCCGGCTTCGCCGCCGCGCTGCGCGATGCACTCGGCCGCGCTTCGCGCCTGGCCGAGATCGCCGCCGGCGAAGGCGGCGACCTGCTGGCCCGCCAGGCCGCCTCGGCGCTCTATCACTGCGCCAGCGCGATCGCGATGGCCTGGGAAGGCAGCCGCTGCGGCTCGACCCGGCGCATCGAATGGGCGCAGGCGGTGCTGCTGCACCGGGTGCTGCCGCGCGATCCGCTGGCGCCCGCCGAAACACCGGCCTCCTGGAACGGCGACCGCGCTTCGCGCTCGCCGGCGACGGCCGCCGCCTGAGCGCCCTTCGCCCTCACCCGCCTCGAATCACATCCGACCCGAAAGACCAAGGAGACAAGACATGAAATCCCCCATCCAGCGCCGCCTGCTGCTCGCCGCCTGCGCCGCCAGCCTTCTTCCGCTGCTGCCCGCCATCGCGCAGGCGCAGGACTTCCCGACCAAGCCGGTGGTGCTGGTGATCCCCTTTCCGCCCGGCGGTCCCACCGACGCGATGGCCCGCACCCTGGCCGCCGAGATGAAGACCAGCCTCGGCCAGCCGGTGATCGTCGAGAACCGCGCCGGCGCCGGCGGCAACATCGGCGCCGAATACGTGGCGCGCTCGGCGCCCGACGGCCAGACCCTGCTGTTCGGCACCTCCGGCCCGCTGGCGATCAATTCCAGCCTCTATCGCAAGATCGGCTACGACCAGGTCAAGAGCTTCGCACCGGTGATCCAGGTCGGCCACCTGCCGAACATCCTGGTGGTCAATCCGTCCGTGCCGGCGAAGAACGTGCAGGAGCTGGTGGCCTATGCCAAGGCCAATCCGGGCAAGCTGAGCTATGCATCGTCGGGCAACGGCGCCTCATCGCACCTGGCCGGCGTGATGTTCAACTCGATCGCCGGCACCGACCTGCAGCATGTGCCCTACAAGGGCACCGGCCCGGCGCTCAACGACCTGCTGGGGGGCCAGGTGTCGATGAGCTTCACCGACGTACTGACTGCGCTGCCCTACGTCAAGGCCGGCAAGCTGCGCGCGCTGGGCGTGACCACCGCTTCGCGGTCGCAGGCGCTGCCCGATGTGCCGACGCTGGCGGAGCAGGGCATCAAGGGCTACGACGTGAGCGTCTTCTTCGGCGTCGTGGCGCCGGCCGGCACGCCGCCCGCGACCATCGACAAGCTCAACAAGGCCTTCTCGCAGGCACTCGCCAGCCCGAAGGTGAAGAAGATCTTCAGCGACCAGGGCCTGGAGGCGGCCGCCGATTCCTCGCCGCAGCAACTCGCCCGCTTCATCGCGTCCGAGACCGACAAGTGGAAGGGCGTGGTGAAGCAGTCCGGCGCGCAGCTCGACTGAGCCGCTCGGCAAGCAAGCAATCGACGACACCCCTGCAGGCCACCATGACAGACACCCAAGCTCGCCCCGGCGCACTGGCCGGCATCCGCGTCCTCGACATCTCGCGCATCCTCGGCGGCCCCTATTGCGGCCAGATCCTGGGCGACCACGGCGCCGACGTGCTGAAGGTCGAGCCGCCGCAGGGCGACGACACGCGCACCTGGGGCCCGCCCTTCAAGGACGGCGTGGCTTCCTACTACCGCGGCCTCAACCGCAACAAGAGGACGATGTCGCTCGACCTCGGCAGCGAGCCGGGCCGAGAGGCCCTGCTGGCGCTGGTGTCCGAGGCCGACGTGCTGGTCGAGAACTTCAAGGCCGGCACCATGGAGCGCTGGGGCATCGGCTACCGGGAACTGTCGGCCCGCTTTCCGCGCCTGATCTGGTGCCGCGTGTCCGGCTTCGGCGCCGACGGGCCGCTGGGCGCACTGCCCGGCTACGACGCGGCGGTGCAGGCCATGACCGGCATCATGAGCATCAACGGCGAAGCCGACGGCGGCCCCTTGCGGGTCGGCCTGCCGGTGGTCGACATGGTCACCGGGCTGAACGCGGTGATCGGCGTGCTGCTCGCGCTGCAGGAACGCCATAGCAGCGGCCTGGGGCAGTTCGTCGAGGCGGCGCTCTACGACAGCGGCCTGTCGCTGCTGCATCCGCATGCGGCCAACTGGTTCCTCGACGGGCGCTCGCCGCGCCGCACGGGCAATGCACATCCCAACATCTATCCCTACGACGCGCTGGCCACCGGCAGCGATCCGGTCTTCGTGGCGGTCGGCAACGACCGCCAGTTCGCCAGCTTCTGCCGCACGATCGGCCTGCCGGCCCTGGCCGACGATCCGCTCTACCGCGACGCGGGATCGCGTTCGGTCAACCGGGTGGCGCTCAAGCGCGAACTCGAAGCGGCGCTCGCGAATTTCGAGGGCGTCGAACTCGTCGACCGATTGATGGCGGCGGGCGTGCCGGCAGCACCGGTGCTCTCGGTGGAAGCGGCGCTCGCGCATCCGCACACGTCCCATCGCGAGATGGTGGTCGAGATGGAAGGCGGCTATCGCGGGGTCGGCGCGCCGGTCAAACTGAGCCGCACGCCTGCCACCTACCGTCATGCGCCGCTGACGCCAGGCGATCGCTTCCAGTGAGACCACTCGAAGCGGCGACGCCCGATGGATGGCGCCGCCCTTCGGGCGATCGGCCGCTCAGACCAGCAGCGCGTTGACCCGCCGCACATAGGCGGCCGGATCCGCGGGCAGGCCGCCCTCAGCCAGCAGGGCCTGGTCGAACAGGATGTTGGCCAGGTCGTCGAAGTGCGCGGAGCCGTCGAGCTTCTTCACCAGCGGATGCTCGGCATTCACCTCGAGCACCGGCTTGAGATCGGGCGCGGGCTGGCCGGCCTGCTTCAGCATGCGCGCCAGCTGGGTGATCATGCCGCCGTCCTGCACCACCAGGCAGGCCGGTGAATCGACCAGGCGAGTGGTCACCCGCACGTCGCCGGCCTTGTCCTTGAGGGCTTCCTTCAAGCGTTCGAGCATCGGCTTGAAGGATTCGGCGGCCTCCTCGGCGGCCTTCTTCTCGGACTCGTCCTGCAGCTTGCCCAGGTCGACCGCGCCCTTGGCCACGCTCTGCAGCGGCGTGCCGTCGAACTCGGTAAGGAAGTTCAGCGCCCATTCGTCGACCCGGTCGGTCATCAGCAGCACCTCGATGCCCTTCTTCTTGAAGATCTCGAGTTGCGGGCTGTTCCTGGCGGCGGCCAGCGTATCGGCGGTGATGTAGTAGATGGCCTCCTGGCCTTCCTTCATGCGCGACTTGTAGTCGGCGAAGCTCACGCTGACCGTGTCGCTGGTGCTGGAGGCGAAGCGCAGCAACTTGGCGATGCGCTCTCGATTGCCGAAGTCCTCGCCCAGGCCTTCCTTGAGCACCGCGCCGAACTCGGCATAGAACTTGGCGAACTTGCCGGATTCATCGGCAAATTCTGCCGCTGCCTCGGCGGCCGGCGTGGCTTCGGCGGCCTTCTTGTCGACCACGTCGGTGACACCCTCGGTCGGCTCGGGCGCCGGCACCGATTCGCCGGAGCCGATGTCGATCTTGCCTTCGCCGCTCTCGGCGCCGGTCTTCTGCTTCTTCGCCAGGTCTTCGAGCATGCCGAGCACGCGCTTGGTGCTGCCTTCGCGAATGGCCTTGACGTCGCGGCTCTCCTGGAGCAATTCGCGGCTGACGTTGAGCGGCAGGTCGGCCGAATCGATCACGCCCTTGACGAAGCGCAGGTAGCTGGGCAGCAGCGCTTCGGCGTCGTCCATGATGAAGACGCGCTTGACGTAGAGCTTGACGCCCGCGGCCTTGTCGCGATTCCACAGGTCCATCGGCGCCTTGGCCGGGATGTAGAGCAGCTGGGTGTATTCGGTGTTGCCCTCGACCCGGTTGTGGCTCCAGGCGAGCGGCGCCTCGAAGTCGTGGCTGATGTTCTTGTAGAAGTCGACGTACTGCTCTTCGCTGATGTCCTTCTTGGCGCGGCTCCAGAGCGCGTTGGCCTGGTTGACCGTCTCCCATTCGCCGGTCTTGGCCATCTCGCCGCCCTTGCCCTCCTCGCCTTCCTTCCACTCTTCCTTTTCCATAAGGATCGGGAGCGAGATGTGGTCGGAATACTTGCCGATGATCGACTTGAGCTTCCAGGCGTTCAGGTATTCGTCGGCGTCGTCGCGCAGATGCAGCGTGACGCTGGTGCCGCGCTCGGCGCGGGTGATGGTGTCGACCTCGAAGTCGCCGGCGCCGGTGCTGGCCCAGCGCACGCCTTCCTCGGCCGGCAGGCCGGCGCGGCGCGATTCGACCGTGATCCGGTCGGCCACGATGAAGCCCGAATAGAAGCCCACGCCGAACTGGCCGATCAGCTGCGCGTCGGCCTTCTGGTCGCCCGACAGGCGGCTCATGAATTCCTTGGTGCCGCTCTTGGCGATGGTGCCGAGGTTGTCGATGGCTTCTTGTTGCGACAGGCCGATGCCGGTGTCGGTGATGGTGAGGGTCTTGGCGGCGGCGTCGAAGGCGACGCGCACTTCCAGCTTCGGCTGCTCCTCGAGCAAAGCCGGCTGGTCGATGGCCTCGAAACGCAGCTTGTCGCAGGCGTCGGACGCGTTCGAGATCAGCTCGCGAAGGAAGATTTCCTTGTTCGAGTAGAGCGAATGCGTGACCAGGTGAAGCAGCTGCGCGACTTCGGCCTGGAACGGGAGTTTGGTCTTGGAAAGGGTCATGGCGCGGGTGCGGAATAAAGGGCGAAAACGCCAGCTGAAGGCGAATCCGCGACTTTACAAGACCCACGGCCCCGCAGCCCGGGCGGCCCGGGCCGTCCATGGCGCCGGACCCGCTGGCCCGGCGCCGGGAACGCCGGGCGTGAAGAAGGCCTACTCGCCGGTGCCCATCGACTTCACGAAGGGAATCGAGGTCGAGGAGCCGATCGGCTCGGTGCCGCTCGGATGGGTGGCAGCCACGGCTTCCTTGTAGACCTGTTCGCGGGTGATGGTCGAGTTGGTCATCGGTGCCGAGGTGGACGAACCCATCGGCTCGGTGCCTGTCGGGTGGGCGGCGGCGACCGCGCCGGCATCGACCTCGGGCATGGCGGCGGAATTGCGGGTCAGCGGATGCCAGTCGTTGCCGTCCGACTGGGCGCTGGCGGTCATCGAGCCGAGCGCTGCGAAGGCGGCGACTGCGCCGATGGCGATGAGTTTGGTCGATGCTTGCATGAGTGTCTCCAGTTGTGGGTCTTGCCCCGTGCCGCACTGCGCAGCCCGAAGGACCTGATGGCACTCTATGCAGCCAGTCTGAGTGGCGAATGAGCGAAGAATTAGCCCGGAATTAGCACCGGCTTAGCGTCTTTTTACGGCCGGCTGAGCGGCAACTTAGATCGGTATTAGCTTGACGCTAACTCGGCAGGTAGACCCTCGCCAGCAGGCCCTGCCCATCCTTGCGGTTCGCGAGCTCGATGCGCAGCCCATGGCGCAGCGCCGCCGACTGCGCGATCGACAGCCCGAGGCCGCTGCCGCCCACGGCGGCCACGCCCGGCACCCGGTAGAAGCGGTCGAACACCCGCGCGAGCTGCGCTTCCGGAATGCCCGGGCCATCGTCCAGCACCTCGACCACCGCCTGGCCGTCGATTTCGTGCAGCCGCACGTCGACCACGCCGCCCTCGGGCGCATGGCGCACCGCGTTGTCGATCAGGTTGTCGAAGATGCTGCGCAGGTCCGCCGCCGGCGCCAGCACGCGCGGCGCGGCGCCGCCCTCGAAGCCGACGTCGACCCGGCGCCGATCGGCCAGCACCATCATCTGGCCGACGCTCTCGCGCAACAGCGCCGCGACGTCGACCGGCGCGGTGGCAGTCGTCGCATGGGCTTCCTGGCGCGCCAGCCGCAGCAGCTGCTCGATCAGGTGCTGGGCCCGCCGAACGCCGCCTTCCAGCTGCTCGAATCGCTCGGCGGCATCGCCGGGCGGCACGTGGATGCGCAGGTTCTCGATCTGCAGGCCGATCGCCGCCATCGGCGTGCGCAATTCGTGCGCCGCGTCTTCCATGAAGCGGCGCTGGTTGGACAACGCATCGCGCAGACGGGCGAGCAGGCTGTTGAAGGCGCCGACCAGCGGCGCGATCTCTTCGGGCACCCGCGCGATCGGCAGCTCGGCCGGGCTGCCGACGTCCTGCATCGCCACGTCGCGCGCCACGCCTCGCAGCGAGCGCGAGACGGCGGCGACGATGATCAGCAGGATCAGCAGGGTGACCGGCAGCAAGAGCAGGATCGGCAGGCTTTCGAGCAGGGCCCGGCTCAGCACCCGGTCGCGCCGGAAGCCCAGGTTCTGCAGCACCTGCACCCGTGGCGCTTCCTTGACGGCCGGATCGGCCTGCACCGTGTAGCTGCGCCAGCGGCCCTGCGTGCCCGGTGCGATCCGGATCTCGCCGAAGCCGCTGGTCGGCTGCAGCGGTACCGCCAGTTCGGGCCAGGAACTGGCGAGCTGCTCGCGGCCATCGGGGCTCCAGACCTGCACGACGAAAGTGCCCGCACGGGTCGCCTCCGCGCGGCTGACCGGCGTGAGCACCGGCAGCCGATGGTGGGTGGCATGCGATTCGGCGACCAGCTGCATCTGGTCGTCCATGAAGTTGTCGACCAGCCGGCCATACAGCACGTAGGCGAACCAGGCGGTGCAGGCGAGTGCCAGCAGGTGGACGCCGATCAGCCAGGCCAGCAGTTGCCCGCGCAGCGAACGGGGACGCCAGCGCGACCCGCTCATGCCCACGCTGCTTCGAGGCGGCCCGGCAGGTTCACGCCGGCACGACCCGCCAGCCCAGGCCCCGCACGTTGCGGATGGCGTCGGCGCCGAGCTTGCGGCGCATGCCGTGGATCAGCACGTCGATCGCGTTGCTGGTCACTTCCTCGCCCCAGCCATAGATGCGCTCTTCGAGCTGCTCGCGCGAGAGGATCGCGCCGGGCCGCTCCAGCAGCGCATGGAGCAGCGCGAACTCGCGTGCCGTGAGCACCTCGCGCACACCGTTCACCACCACGTCGCGGGTGGTGAGGTCGAGCTGCAATGCGGCGGTGCCGATCACCGAATGCGCGGCGCCGTCGCGCCGGCGCACCACCGCGCGCATTCGCGCCAGCATCTCGCGCAGCTCGAAGGGCTTCAGCAGGTAGTCGTCGGCACCCAGGTCGAGCGTGTTGATGCGGTCGTCGATGCCGTCGCGTGCGGTCAGCACCAGCACCGGCGTGCCGTCGCCGCGTTTGCGGGCCCGGCGCAACACCTCGGTGCCATCCTGCTGGGGCAGGCCCAGGTCGAGCAGCACGCAGGTATAGCCGCCATCGACCAGCGCGCTGTTGGCGAGCGTGCCGTTGCGCACCCAGTCGACAGACCAGCCAGCATGGTCGAGCGCATGCACCAGGCTGCGGCCGATCATCTCGTCGTCTTCCACCAGCAATGCGCGCACGAAAACTCCTTCGGCCGCCAACGCGGCCTGCGCAAAGGCTACGCCCGATTTCTGAGGCCTGCATGAGGAACCGATGCTGCATCGCAGCAGCTGGTCAGTTGACGGTCAGATCGGCCGCGCACCATGGGTCGTCCTATCGACTCATGTTTGCCTTTTTGGAGCACTCCGGATGAATTTTGCGCTGAAGACATTGCTGGCCACGGCTGGCCTGATGGGCGCCCTCGGCGCCATGGCCCAGCAGCTGCCGGCCGGCGCGCCAGCGGGCACCACCGTCCAGTGCAAGGACGGCAGCTTTGCATCGCCCGACAAGAAATCGGGCGCCTGCCGCGGTCACAAGGGCATCGACACCTGGTATGGACCGGCAGCGGGCGCGGCACCGGCCGCCGCCGCAGCGGCAGCAGCTCCGGCCCCGGCAGCGATGAAGACAGCGGCCCCTGCCCCGGCAGCAGCCGCGGCGCCGGCAGCCAAGGCCGGCAAGCCCGACCTGTCGACCATGGCCGCCGCTCCCGGCGGCGGTGCCGGCAAGGTCTGGGTCAACGACTCGAGCAAGGTCTACCACTGCCCGAGCGACCCCTACTACGGCAAGACCAAGAAGGGCGAGTACATGAGCGAGGCCGATGCCAAGGCCAAGGGCGCGCATGCCTCGCACGGCAAGGCTTGCAGCTGATTGCCTGAGTAGCCGGGCCGCGGCGCGCTAGAAGCGCTCCTGCGGCCCCA
>Ga0265327_10001163_pt1 | contig 35739 bp, 33 predicted proteins | sample 41621metaG_FD_202089 | JGI IMG/M metagenome (GOLD analysis project Ga0265327, IMG submission 202089) | Rhizosphere microbial communities from Carex aquatilis grown in University of Washington, Seatle, WA, United States - 4-16-21 metaG | ecosystem: Host-associated > Plants > Roots > Rhizosphere...
TGCCGAGGAAGATCTGGATGATGTTGATGTAGAGCAGCATCAGCCAGGGCGTCGTCGTGGCGGCCAGCAGCGCGGCTTCAATCGTGTCCGGGATCTCCAGGTAGGCCATCTGGTAGCGCAGCATGTTCGACACGCCGATCAGCAGCAGGATCACGCCGGTGGTCTTCGATGCCTTGGCCAGCGATTTCATCAGCTTCTCGCGGGTCATGGTGCGATAGGCGACCACCGTCAGCAGCAATGAATAAGTGACCGCGATGGCGGCGGCTTCGGTGGCGGTGGCCACCCCCTTCATCACGCAGACCAGGATGATCACGATCACCATCAGCCCCGGTATGGCCGCGACGAAGGTGCGCCCGACGGTGCCCCAGCCCGGGAAGCGTTCGCGCATGGTGCTGCCGTCGGCGCGCTTCGGGTAGCCGTACTTGGCGGCCTGCCAGTAGGCGGCGACCAGCATGCAGACCATGATCCAGAAGACCGGGATCAGGCCGGCGAACATCAGGTCGCCGATGGACACGCCCTTGATCACGTGGCCGGCGATCTCGCCCGCTGCGGCCTGGGCGGCGAAGGCGTAGATGATCATGTTGTGCGAGGTCGGCATCAGCGCGCCCGACAACGATGCGTGCGTCGTGACGTTGACCGCGTAGGCGGCGCTGTAGCCCTCCTTCTTCATGATCGGGATCATCACGCCGCCCATCGCCGAGGTGTCGGCCACCGGCGAGCCCGAGACGCCGCCGAAGAGGGTCGAGGCCATCACGTTGGCCAGGCCGAGCCCGCCTTTCCAGTGGCCGACCAGGCTGCGCGCGAAGGCGACGATCTTGTCGGCGATGCCGCCGTGCAGCATCAGCTCGCCCGAGAAGATGAAGAAGGGAATCGCCAGGAACGAGAACACGTTCATGCCCGAGACCATCATCTGGATGGCGGTCTCGAAGGGCAGGCCCTCGTAGGCGAAGGTGGCCAGGCAGCTGAGCCCGATCGCGAACGCGACCGGCATGCCCAGCAGCAGGAAGACCAGGAAACTGACCGACAGCAGCGTCAATGCCATGATGGAACGACCTCATGGCCGGAGAACTGAGCCACGATGTGCTCGATGGAGAAGAGGGTGATCAGCACGCCGGCGGCCAGCACCGGCGCATAGCGATAGGCCTCGGAGATGCCCAGCGTCGGGATCGTCGCGTCGTGGGTCGACACCGCCATCTCGAAGCCGCCCGCGAACAGCGCCACCGCGAAGACGATGCTCAGCACATAGACGACGAACTTGCACCAGAACTGCCCCCTGGGCGGCAGCGCCTTCACGACCGAATCGAGCCCGATGTGTCCGGCGTCGCGCACGCCGGCCGATGCGCCGAACATCGCCACCGAGATGACCAGCAGCAGCGCGACCTGCTCGACGTAGGGCGGCGCGTCGTTGAACACGTAGCGCTGCACCACGCCGTAGACGACCACGGCCAGCAGCCCGATCAGGCAGATGCAGGCCAGGTACATCGTCCAGCGCGAGAGCCGCGCGTTGAGATGGTTGAGCAGGTTCATCGCCGCGCGGTCACTTGGTGTCGACGATTTCCTGCACCAGGGCCTTCAGCTCGGGCGTGGTGGCGAACTTGTCCCACACCGGCTTCTCGACCGCGACGAAGCCCTTGCGATCGATGTCGGCGGCCGGCACGATGGTCGCGCCGCCCTTGATGACCGCGGCCTTGGCGGCCTTCTCGCGCGGCTCCCAGAGGCTCACGTAGTAGGGCACCGAGTCCTTGGCGGCCTTGCGGATCGCAGCCTGCTCCTCCTTCGGCAGCGTGTCCCAGATCTTCTTCGAGAAGACCAGCACCTCGGGCGTCATCACGTGCTCGGTCTCGGAGAAGACCGGCGCTGCCTCGTAGTGCTTGGCTTCTTCGTAGGAGGGGTAGTTGTTCTCGGCGGCGTCGACCAGGCCGGTCTTCAGGCCGGTGTAGACCTCGGCCAGCGGCATCGGCGTGGGCGAGGCGCCGGCGGCGCTGACCAGGCTGACCATCAGGTCGGAAGGCTGCACGCGGATCTTCAGGCCCTTCATGTCGGCCACGTTCTTGATCGGCTTCTTGGCGTAGACCGAGCGCGCGCCGCTCTCGTAGAAGGCCAGGCCGACGAAGCCGGCCTTGTCGAAGGCGGCCAGGATCTTGTCGCCGGTCGGGCCGTACATCACCTTGCGGAAATGATCGATGTCGCGGAACAGGAAGGGCAGCGAGGGGATCACCGACTCGGGCACGATGCCGTGGAAGGAGGCCGAGCTGACGCGCACCATGTCCAGCGCGCCGATCTTGACCTGCTCGACCGTGTCCTTCTCGGAGCCGAGCGCGCTGTCGGCGAAGATCTTGATCTTGTCCTTGCCGCCGGTCGCGGCCGACAGTTGCTCGCTCATGCGCATGACCGCCTGGTTGGTCGGGAAGTCCTTGGCATGGACCTCGGCCGAGCGGAAGTCGCGCGCCTGCGCGTTCAGCGCGGCCAGCGACAGCAGGGCGGTGGCGACCAGGCTGGCCAGATGGGGTTTGCGGTTTTTCATTTGTCTTCCTCGGTTCTTGATTTGCGGTTGGGATGCGGTTGGCTGGCTGGGTGACTGGATGTCGTCGTCGAGGCATTCACTCGAAGGGGCCCTGGGCGGTGAAGCCGCCGCCCTGGTAGATCGCGTTGGGGTCGTCCGGCGCGACCGGCGGCTGGGCCTCGACCTTGGCGCGGAAGACTTCCGAGCTGTCCTGCGGCACGAAGCCGAGCGCGGCGGCCGCGCTGTTGTCCCACCACAGGTCGCGGTTGGCCGAGGCGCCGTAGACCACCAGGTGCCCGACGCCGGGCGTGAAGAGCGAGCGCTGGATCAGGTCGGTCAGGTCGCGGTAGCTGAGCCAGGTGCTCATCATCCGGCGGTTGAGCGGCTCGGGGAAAGAAGAGCCGATGCGGATGCTCACCGTCTCGATGCCCCATCGGTCGAAGTAGAACTGGGCCACGTCCTCGCCGAAGGACTTCGACAGGCCGTAGTAGCCATCGGGCCGGCGCTGCGATGCTGCGTCCAGGCGCTCGGTCTGCTTGTGGAAGCCGATGACGTGGTTCGAGCTTGCGAACACCACGCGCTTTACGCCATGCCGGCGCGCCGCCTCGTAGATGTGGAACACGCCCTTGATGTTGCCCTCCAGGATTTCCTCGAAGGGCCGCTCGACCGAGACGCCGCCAAGGTGGACGATGGCGTCGCAGCCGGCCACCAGCGCGTCGACTGCCGCCTTGTCCGCGAGGTCGCAGCGCACCACTTCCTCGTGCGGCCCGGTGGCCGCTTCCATGGCGGCGCGGTCGGACAGGCGGATCACGCGGACGAAGGGGCGCAGGCTCTCGCGCAGCACCTGGCCGAGGCCGCCGGCCGCGCCGGTCAGCAGAAGCCGGGCGAATTTCTCTTGGGGCATGTTCCGTGGGTCCTCAGAGCGGCTTGACGATGTTGGCCGGCAGGTCGCGGCCGTGGAACTGCTTGTAGATCGCGTTCAGCTTGCCGTTCTTGATGTTGGTCGAGACCCAGTTGTTGATCCAGGCCTTCAGCTCCGGCTGGCCCTGGTTCATCGTGATCCCCAGGCCCGAGTCGAGCTGCGAGAACTTCATCTCGAAGTTCTTGCCCGGCGCGCGCTTGTTGATCTCGCCCATGTTCGATGGCGTGCTCGAGAAGATGTCGACCTGGCCGGTGACGACCGAGGTGATCAGGGTGGCGTCGTCCTCGTAGCGCATGATCTCGGCGCCCTTGGCTTCCCTGGTGGTGATCTGGTCGTTGGTGGTGGCGCGGGTGAGGCCGATGCGCTTGCCGGCGAGGTCGGCGTAGCTGGCGATCTTCATGTCCTTGGGCGCCGCCACCATGATCGTGATGGCCGAATAGGGGATCGAGAAATCGACCACCTTGGCGCGCTCCTCGGTGATCGACAGGCTGGAGATGACCAGGTCGGCCTTGTTGGCCTGCAGCGTGGGGATGCGCGCCGCGGTGGTGATCGGCACGATCTCGAGCTTCACGCCCATGTCCTGGGCCAGCAGCTTGGCGGTATCGACATCGGAGCCGGCCGGCTGCAGGTTGGCGTCGGCGAAGCTGAACAGCGGCGTGCCGATCGCGATCGCGACCCGCACGGTGCCGGCCTTCTTGATGTCGGCGAGCTGGTCGGCCTGCGCCGATTGCACGCCGAAGGCCAGGGCCGCGGTGGCGATCGCCGGTGCCAGGAGCTTGTTGAATTTCATGCTTGTCTTCCTCTTGTGGATCGTTGGTTGAAATGAATGGAATCGCGCGTGCGGGCCGCCTACAGGCCGTTGTCCAGGAACGCGCGCAGCTCGGGCGTCTGCGGATCGTCGAGCATGCTGCCCGGTCCGATCTCCCAGACTTTCCCTTGGTGCATGTAGATGATCCGGTCGGCCACCCGCTTGGCGAAGGCCATCTCGTGGGTCACCAGCAACATCGTCATGCCGCCGGCGGCCAGGTCTTCCATGACGCGCAGCACCTCGCCGGTGAGCTGCGGGTCGAGCGCGGAAGTGACTTCGTCGAAGAGCATCACCTTGGGCGACATCGCCAGCGAGCGGGCAATGGCGACGCGCTGCTGCTGGCCGCCGGAGAGCTGCTCGGGATAGGCCGCGGCCTTCTCCTCCAGGCCGACCTGCGCCAGCACGCGGCGTGCGGTCTCGCGGGCCTCGCTGCGCGACTGCTTCTTGACGTGGCGCAGCGCCAGCATGATGTTCTCCTCGACCGTGAGGTGCGGGAACAGGTTGTAGCTCTGGAAGACGATGCCGACCTCCAGCCGCAGCTGCTTCAGGTCGATGGCCGGATCGTCGACGCGGATGCCGCAGACCTCGATCGAGCCGCGGTCGATGTGCTCCAGCCGGTCGATGCAGCGCAGCGCCGTGCTCTTGCCCGAGCCGCTGGCACCGATGATGGCGATCATCTCGCCCTTGGCCACCTCGAAGGACACGCCCTTCAGCACGGGGTTCGAGCCGAAGCTCTTGTAGACCTGATCAAGCTTGACGATTGGCGACATTGAGTTTCTTTTCCATCGTCTCGCTCCAGCGCGAGAGCGGATAGCACAGGGCGAAGTAGAAGGCGCCGACCAGGCTGAAGATCAGGAAGGGCTGGAAGATGGTGTTGTTGATGACCTGGCCCGCTCGGGTCAGTTCGACGAAGCCGATCACCGAGGCCAGCGATGTCATCTTGATGATCTGCACCAGGAAGCCGACCGTGGGCGGCAGCGACAGCCGCAGCGCCTGCGGCACGATCACCAGGCGCAGCGTCTGCCAGCGCGACATCGCCAGACATTCGGAGGCTTCCCATTGCGGCTTCGGCATCGCCTCGATGCAGCCGCGCCAGATGTCGCCCAGGTAGGCGCTGACATAGACCATCATCGCCAGCCCGGCCGCGACCAGCGAGGGCAGGGTGAAGCCGTAGACCGACAGCCCGAAGTAGACGATGAACAGCAGGATCAGCAGCGGGATGCCCTGTATGCCCTCGATGTAGAGCATGGCCAGCCAGCGCAGCCAGGGGCGCGGCGAGATGCGCGCGAGCATCACGCCGAAGCCGGCGATGCTGCCCAGCACGAAAGCCAGCCCCGACAGCACCAGCGTCCAGCCGATCGCCATCACCAGGTAGAGCAGGTGGGTGGTGGTGAAGCTGCCGTAGAGCGTCATGCGGCGCCTCCGTGGCTGGCGACGCTCGCCTGGCTGGCAAAGGGTGCCGGCTTGCCGGCGCGCGCGGCGGCCTGGCGCAGCACGCGGCGGCGCTTGAAGAGCACCTTGCCGAGCAGCCCGGTGATCAGCTTGATCAGCAGCGACAGCGCCAGGTAGAGCGCGGCCACCACGATGTAGGTCTCGAGCGAGCGAAAGGTGTCCGACTGCACGGTGTTGGCGATGGCGGTGAGTTCCTCGGCCGAGATCTGCGAGGCCATCGCCGAGGCCTGCATCATCAGCAGGAACTGGCCGGTCAGCGCCGGATAGACCTTCTCGATCGACGGCTGCAGCATCACGTGCCAGCCGATGCGCCAGCGCGAGAGGCCCAGGCATTCGGCCGCCTCGATCTGGCCGCGGGGCACCGACTCGAGCCCGGCGCGGATGATCTCGGCGGCATAGGCGGCGATGTTGATGATCATCGCCAGCACTGCGGCGGCGAAGGTCGGCATGCGCACGCCGAAGCTGGCCAGGCCGAAATAGAGCAGGAAGATCTGCACCAGGAAGGGCGTATTGCGGACGATCTCGATGTAGGCCGCGCACGCCCGCGCCAAGAGCTTGTTGCGCCCCCGCTTGGCAAAGGCCACGCCGGTGCCGACGCAGACGCCGCACACCACCGCGACGATGGTCATCTTCAGCGTCAGCCAGGCGCCGGTGAGGAACACCGGCCAGTAGGGCAGCAGTGCGCTGAAGTCGAGGTGGTACTTCATGCCTGGGCTCGCGAGGGGTGCGTGAACCTGCCCGTCGCGCGGAGGGCGGCCGGGCATCTCGCGCGCCGGCAGTCGAATTGCGCAATGATCATGGCAGGGATTGGAAGTCTGTTATATGTTGTCGTACAACGAATTGCGAATTATCATCTTGCGATGGCGTCCTTGATTGCGGGTAATCCCCAGGTTCATGAGCCGCCGGCGACAGATGCCGGCGATGGCTCCTCGACCGCCTTCGTCGGCCGTCCGCGGCGGCCGCGCGGCCTGGCACATGGCCTGGTCGACGACCTGACGATGAAGATCCGCGACGGCGCCCTGCGCCCGGGCGACAAGCTCCCCACCGAATCCGAGATCATGCAGGCCTTCGGCGTCAGCCGGACCGTGGTGCGCGAGGCCCTGTCGCGGCTGCAGGCGGCCGGCCTGGTCGAGACGCACCACGGCATCGGCACCTTCGTGCTGCAGCCGCGCGCCAGCGGCATGTTCCGCCTCGATGCCAGCGACATCGCGACCTCGGTGGACGTGCTGGCGGTGCTCGAACTGCGCATCAGCCTGGAGACCGAGTCGGCCGGTCTGGCGGCGACACGCCGCTCCGAAGAGCAACTGCTGGCGATGCGCCAGGCACTGGACGACTTCGAACGCAACGTGGCGGTGGCCGGCGACACGGTGGCGCCGGACTTCCGCTTCCACCTGCAGATCGCGCAGGCCACCGGCAATCCCTACTTCGCTGACATCATGAGCCACCTCGGCACCACGATCATCCCGCGCACGCGCATCTCGGCGATCAGCAACCACGACCGGCGCGGCGAATACCTGAGCCGGGTCAACCGCGAGCACGAGGAGATCTACGCGGCCATCGCGCGCGGCGATTCCGAATCGGCCCGTGCGGCGATGCGCATCCACCTGACCAACAGCCGAGAGCGCCTGCGCATCGCGCGCGAGGCGGCCAAAGGCCAAGAGTCATAGGATGACTGATGACGACTGCCGAGCCTGACGGGCTGCGGGCGAGTTCATCGGCGCGGAGGCTCAGCGAGCCCTGACCGCAGACTTCGGCCTGAAGGCCTTGCAGACCGAATCGTGGGTCTGGAGGTAGGGCCCGCCGATCAGGTCGATGCAGTAGGGCACCGCGGCGAAGATGCCCGCCACCAGTTGCGAGCCTGCGGAATCCTTCAGGCCCTCCAGCGTCTCGGCAATGGCTTTGGGTTGCCCCGGCAGATTGATGATCAGGCTGCGATCGCGCACCACCGCCACCTGGCGCGAGAGGATGGCGGTCGGCACGAAGCGCAGGCTGATCTGCCGCATCTGCTCGCCGAAGCCCGGCATTTCCTTGTGCGCCACCGCCAGCGTGGCTTCGGGCGTGACGTCGCGCAGCGCCGGCCCTGTGCCGCCGGTTGTCAGCACCAGCGAGCAGCCGGCGTCGACGAGTTCGATGAGGGTGTTGCTGATGCCCGCCTGCTCGTCCGGGATCAGCCTGGCTTCGAAATCGATCGGGTTGCGCAGCGCGCGCTGCAGCCAATCCTGCAGGGCCGGCAGGCCCTTGTCCTCGTAGACGCCGCTGGAGGCGCGGTCGCTGATCGAGACGATGCCGATGCGCACCGCATCGAAGGCTTGAGCGGATGCGTTGGCCGCTCCGGAGCTGGTGCCGCCGCTCACGCGTCGTCCTCGCGCTCCTGCTCGGCCGCTTCGGCGGCCAGGTCGGCAGAGCCGTGCACGCGCAGTTGCGCCCGCACGATCTGGAACACCTCGCGATAGGCCTTGCCCTGGCGCGGCGCTTCGCCGGGCGGGCCGGCCTTGATGTCCTTGCGCGCCTGGCGCACCAGCGCGCGCAACTGCTGCGCATCGGTCGCGGGATGGGTCTCGATCCAGCCGCCGAGCGCATCGTCGTCGGCAATCAGGCGGTCGCGCCAGCGCTCGGCCTCGTGCAGCGCCGCGCTTTCCTCGGCCGGCGCGCGGTCCTGTTCGGCCAGCGCGCTTCGCACCGCGTCCAGGGCCTCGGCATCGAGGCCGCGCATCAGCTTGCCGATGAACTGCATCTGCCGGCGCTTGCCTTCGAAGTTGGTGATGCGGCGCGCATCGACGATGGCGTCGCGCAGCTTGTCGTCCAGCGGGAGCGCGTCGAACAGGCCGGCACGCAGGCCGAGCAGGGCTTCGCCCAGGGCCTGGAGTTCGGCGCTTTCGCGCTTCAGGTCGGTCTTGCTGGCGCTGTCGGTGCCCTTGAGCTCGCGCTTGAGTTCGAAGTCGAGTTCGCTGCCTTCGGCGACGAACTCGCCGCGCACGAAGTAGCCTTTTTTGGGTTTGCGGGACATGGAGGCAATCGTTGGCCGCACCGTCGGGAAGAAGGGCGGCAAGTATCATAGCCAACACATGACCACATCCAACTCGCGCGCCGATTCCGGTTTCGCCTACAGCCGCCCCTTCTTCGAAAACCTGGTCGACAAGGCCCTGGCGCACGCCAGGAAGCTCGGCGCCACCGATGCCGGCGCGGAGGCCTCCGAGGGTTGCGGCCTCAGCGTCTCGGTGCGCAAGGGCGAACTCGAGAGCGTCGAGCGCAATCGCGACAAGTCGCTCGGCGTCACCGTCTACGTCGGCCACCGGCGCGGCAATGCCAGCACCTCCGATTTCTCCGATGCGGCCCTGGCGCAGACGGTGCAGGCGGCCTACGACATCGCGCGCTTCACCGCCGAGGACCCGGTCAGCGGCCTGCCGGACGAGGCCGACATCGCCAAGACCCAGCCCGAACTCGATCTGTTCCATCCGTGGGATGTGACGAGCGAGCAGGCGGCGGCGCTGGCACTCGAATGCGAGGCGGCGGCCCTCGACACCGACCGGCGCATCACCAACAGCGAAGGCGCCGGCGTCTCGGCCCAGCAGAGCCATTTCTTCAGCGCCCATACCCGCGGCTTCCGCGGCGGCTATGCCAGCTCGCGCCACTCGATCTCGGTGGCGCCGATCGCCGGCAAGGGCGACGACATGCAGCGCGACGCCTGGTACAGCTCGATGCGCTCGGCCGACGAACTCGCCAGCCCGCAGGCGATAGGGCGCTACGCCGCCGAGCGTGCGCTGTCGCGCCTCAAGTCGCGCAAGATCAAGACCACCGAATGTCCGGTGCTCTTCGAGTCGCCGCTGGCTGCCGGCCTGCTCGGCGGGCTGGTGCAGGCCACCAGCGGGGGGGCGCTCTATCGCAAGAGCAGCTTCCTGCTCGACTCGCTCGGCAAGCCGGTGCTGCCCGCGCACATCGACGTCCTCGAGGACCCGCACCTGATGCGCGGCAAGGGCAGTTCGCCCTTCGACGACGAGGGCGTCGTCACCCGCAAGCGCAAGGTGGTCGATGGCGGCCGGCTCGAAGGCTACTTCCTCAGCACCTATTCGGCGCGCAAGCTCGGCATGAAGACCACCGGCAATGCCGGCGGCTCGCACAACCTCACGCTGAGCTCCCGCCTGACGAAGAGCAGCGACGATCTCGACGCGATGCTGGCCAAGCTGGGCACCGGCCTCTTCGTGATCGAGTTGATGGGCCAGGGCGTCAACTACGTGACCGGCGACTATTCGCGCGGCGCCAGCGGCTTCTGGGTCGAGAAGGGCCGCATCGCCTTCCCGGTGCAGGAGATCACCATTGCCGGCAACCTCAAGAGCATGTTGATGGGCATCCAGGCGGTCGGAGCCGATGCCTACAACTACGGTGCGAAGACGGTCGGCTCCGTGCTCATCGATCGAATGAAGGTCGCAGGCGCCTGAGGTCGCACCGGGACGCTCCCGCCGGATCGTCCTATTTCGGTGCGTCATGCAGCCGATAGTGCAATCGGCACCGCCTTGGCGCCAAATTGGCACCAATTTTGCTTGTGAATCTGCGAATGCTGGGGATTCCAGATCTTTCGCACCATTTACAAGCAGATTTCGAGGCCAACTTTCCATGGATGCACTCACTCGGGGCGCGAATGCGCTCTTTCTTTTGCTCGGCGCCATCATGGTGTTGGCCATGCACGCCGGCTTTGCCTTTCTCGAGCTGGGCACGGTGCGCAAGAAGAATCAGGTCAATGCGCTGGTGAAGATCCTGGTCGACTTCTCGGTGTCGACCATCGTGTATTTCCTGGTCGGCTTCGGCATTGCCTATGGCACCCACTTCTTCGTCAGCGCCAGCGAGCTCGCCCTGGGCAGCGGCTTCGAGCTGGTGCGCTTCTTCTTCCTGCTGACCTTCGCGGCGGCGATCCCCGCGATCATCTCGGGCGGCATCGCCGAGCGCGCCAAGTTCTGGCCGCAGCTCATCGCCACCGCGGTCATCGTCGGCTTCGTCTATCCGCTCTACGAGGGCATCGCCTGGAACAGGGCCTTCGGCATCCAGGATTGGCTGCTCCGGCTGACGGGCAATGAATTCCATGACTTCGCCGGATCGGTGGTGGTCCATGCGATGGGCGGCTGGCTGGCGCTCCCGGCGGTGCTGCTGCTGGGCGCGCGCCGCAACCGCTACCGCGGCGACGGCTCGCTGAGCGCCCATCCGCCGTCGAACATCCCCTTCCTGGCGCTGGGCGCCTGGGTGCTGTGCGTCGGCTGGTTCGGCTTCAACGTGATGAGCGCGCAGACGATCGACAAGATCTCGGGCCTGGTCGCGGTGAACTCGCTGATGGCCATGGTCGGCGGCACGCTGGTGGCGCTGGCACTCGGCAAGAACGACCCGGGCTTCGTCTACAACGGGCCACTGGCGGGCCTGGTGGCGGTCTGCGCGGGTTCCGACCTGATGCATCCGATCGGCGCGCTGGTGGTGGGCGGTGTCGCCGGCGCGATCTTCGTGCGCATGTTCACCCTGACGCAGAACAAGTGGCGCATCGACGACGTGCTCGGCGTCTGGCCGCTGCACGGCCTGTGCGGCACCTGGGGCGGCATCGCCGCGGGCATCTTCGGCACCCGGGCGCTCGGCGGCATCGGCGGCGTGAACATCTGGGCGCAGCTCATCGGCGTGGCCATCGGGGTCGGATGGGCGCTGGTGGCCGGCGCTGCGGTGTACGGCGTGCTCCAGGCGACGCTCGGCTTGCGCCTGTCCCAGGAAGAGGAATACGACGGCGCGGACCTGTCGATCCACCACATCAGCGCGACGCCGGAGCGCGAGGCCAATTGGTAGGCGAGCGCGCAGAGCCTCTCAGGCAGCCAGCAGGGCGGAGCGCACTTTCCCGATCGCGCGCACATAGGGCGCGGAGAAACCATCCAAGGGCGCATCGGGCGTCAGCCAGCGAAAGCTGAAGACCAGTCCGTCTTCCTCGGGACTGCCCGAGGCCACGTGCTTGAAGCGCTCCGGCAGCGGCGCGAGGCTGCGCATCAGGAAGATGTGCCAGCGCTGCGCATGCCGATGCAGGTTGCCCTCGACGCCGGCCTCGCACTGGCGATCCATCGTGCCGAGCGGCTGCAGCGGACCGTCGAAGGCGATGCCGGATTCCTCCAGCAGCTCGCGCCGTACCGCGTCCTCGGGGGCTTCACCGGCTTCGATGGTGCCCTTGGGCAGCTGCATGTCGCCGTCGCCGGGGTGCTGGAAGACCAGCAGGCCGCCCTTGGCGTCCACCAGGCAGGCGCAGGCCTTGGGGACGGGGACGGCATCGCTCATTTCAGTCTTCCATCGGGCTTCGCCCCGCCCGCCAGGCCGCTGGGCGCGCCTCCACCCAGGCCGAAGGCGCAAGAGAGGGCGGAGCGGCGACGCCGCTCGGGGGGTGCTTCACTTCAAAGCTGCCTTGACCGCAGAGCTGACCTGGCCCATGTCGGCCTTGCCGGCCAGCCGAGCCTTGACCGCACCCATGACCTTGCCCATGTCGCCAGGGCCCTTGGCGCCCAACTCGGCGACGATGGCGTTGACCTCGGCCGCGATCTCGTCCGCGCTCATGCGCTGGGGCAGGTAGACCTCCAGGACCTTGATCTCGGCGGCTTCCTTGTCGGCCAGGTCGGTGCGCCCGCCCTGGGTGAAGGCCGTGACCGAGTCCTTGCGCTGCTTGACCAGCTTGTCGACGATGGCGACGACCATCGCGTCGTCGAGCTCGATCCGTTCGTCGACTTCCTTCTGCTTCATCGCGGCCAGCAGCAGGCGGATGGTGCCCAGGCGTTCGGAGTCCTTGGCGCGCATCGCCGTCTTCATGTCTTCGGTGATCTGGTTCTTGAGGCTCATGGTGCGTTTTCCTTGAAGGACAAATGACAAGAGCCGCGGCAGGCTTCCCTGGCGCGGCTCGATCCGGAGCGGTTCCCGGCCTGCCGGATTCGGGGGTGGCCCGATCCCGGCAGCGGCTTGTGCTTCAGTACAGCTTCTTGGGGAGCTGCATGCTGCGCACGCGCTTGTAGTGACGCTTGACGGCGGCTGCCTTCTTGCGCTTGCGCTCGGCGGTCGGCTTTTCGTAGAACTCGCGGGCACGCAGGTCGGTCAGCAGGCCGAGCTTCTCGATGGTGCGCTTGAAGCGGCGCAGCGCGACGTCGAAGGGCTCGTTTTCTTTAACGCGGATGGTGGTCATTGAATATCGGTTGGTTCTTTTTGGCCGGGAGAGATCGAAGCCCCAGGCCGGGGTTCCTCAACTGAAGACTTGAGCGGCCCGTTGAGGTCAGGCCAAAGTTAGCCCGTGATTATAGCGCGAAGCGCAACGGTGTCGTCAAAGCGCGTTGGCACAGGCGTGGGCGCTGGCCCAGGCCCACTGGAAGTTGTAGCCGCCGAGCCAGCCGGTCACGTCGACCACCTCGCCGATGAAATGCAGGCCGGGCTGCTTCGATTCGAGGGTCTGCGAGGAGAGATCGCGGGTATCGACGCCGCCGGCGGTGACTTCGGCCTTCCTGTAGCCCTCGGTGCCGCTGGGCGTGATCTGCCATTGGGCGATGCGCTGCGCCAGGGCGGCGAGCGCGCGGTCGGCCGCCTCGTTGATCGGCCGTTGCAGCCCGTCGTCCTGGCCGACCCAGGCATCGGCCAGGCGCGAGGGCACCAGCGCGGCCAGTTCGTTGCCGACCCGCTTGCGTGAGCGCTGCTTGGCTTCGCCCAGGGCGGCGGCGACATCGGTGCCGGGTGCGAAGTCGATCGAGAGCGGCGTGCCGGGCTTCCAGTAGCTGGAGATCTGCAGCACCGCCGGGCCCGAGAGGCCGCGATGGGTGAAGAGGAGGTCTTCGAGGAAGCTCATGCGTTCCTTCTTGCTGCCGGTCTCGATCTGCACCGGCAGCGCGAGCCCCGCCAGTCCGGCATAGGGCGCCCAGCCTTCGCCGGCGAAGGTCAGCGGTACCAGCGCCGGCCGCGGCGTCACCACGCGCAGGCCGAACTGCGCCGCGATGCGATAGCCGAGGTCGCTGGCGCCGATCTGCGGGATCGACAGGCCACCGGTGGCGACCACCAGCCGTGGGGCCTGCACCGGGCCGCGCTGCGTCTCGATGCGAAAGCCGCTATCGGGCGCATGCGTGATCTCGCCGACCGTGCAGGGCTGCCAGTGCGTGACACCGCCGTCGGCGCATTCGGCAAGCAGCATGTCGATGATCCGCTCGGCCGAGTCGTCGCAGAAGAGCTGGCCCTTGTGCTTCTCGTGGAAGGCGATGCCGTGCCGCTGCACCATCTCGATGAAGTGCTGCGGCGTGTAGCGCGACAGCGCCGAGCGGCAGAAATTCGGGTTGTCGCCGATGAAGTGCCGCTGCGGCGCGCGAACGTCGAGGTCGCGGTTGGTGAAATTGGCGCGACCGCCGCCGGAGATGCGGATCTTCTCGGCGATGCGCGGACTGTGGTCGACCAGCAGCACGCTGCGCCCGCGCTGGCCGGCCAGCGCAGCGCAGAACAGGCCGGCCGCGCCGGCGCCGAGGATGACGACGTCGAATCGGCTCAAGCCTCAGGTGCCGAAGCGGCTCGCATCGGACTGGGCGGCGGCGAGGCCCCGCAGCACATCGCCGACCACGATCACCGATGGACTCGCCATCGCGGCAACCGCCGCATCGGCGCAAAGCGCTGCCAGGGTGCTGGTGATGTGGCGCTGCTGCGGCAGGGTGGCGTGCTGGATCACGGCCACCGGCGTGTCGCCCGGCAGCCCGTGCATCAGCTCCTGCTGGATGTGCGCGAGGCCGGCCACGCCCATGTAGACGACCAGGGTCAGCCGCGCATCGCGCGCGGTGTCGGCCAACTGCCGCCAGTCGGTCGGATGCTCGCCCGCGGCATGGCCGGTCTTGGCATGACCCGTGACGAAGACGACGCCCTGGGCGTGGTCGCGATGGGTCAGCGGCACGCCCAGCGCGGTCGCCGCCGCCAGGCCGGCCGTGATGCCGTTGACCACGCGGACCTCGATGCCGGCCTCGCGCAGGTGCTCGACCTCTTCGCCGCCGCGGCCGAAGATGAACGGATCGCCGCCCTTGAGGCGCACCACCGTCTCGCCTTCGTGGACTGCGGTGATCATCAGCCGCTCGATGAAGGATTGCGGCGTGCTGCGGCAGCCGCCGCGCTTGCCGACGTGCACGATGCGGGCGCCGGGGCGCGCATGGGCCAGGATCTCGTCGTTCACCAGGTCGTCGACCAGCAGCACGGTCGCTGCCTGGATCGCCTTGACGGCCTTCAGCGTCAGCAATTCGGGGTCGCCGGGGCCGGCGCCGACCAGGGTGCAGCTGCCGGTGAGCCCGACAGGGCGATGGGAAGAATGAATGCTCATGACGACGACTCCGGGGCGTGCCCATGCTGCGCCCAATGGGCGAGCTGGACGATGTGTGCGACCTGTTGCGCGATGGCGGCCGGCGCTTCGACGCTGCCCGCCAGCACGCGTCGGGTGTAGTCGGCCGTGCTGGCGACGTCGATGTCCGGCGGCAGGCCCGGCACCTCGGCCAGCGTGCCCGGCTGCTGCGCCTGCAGCGCGAAGCGGCGGCCGTCGACGAAACCGTCGACCTGCGCGGTTCGGCGCGGGTCGGCCACGCTCTCGCCTTCGAGCCCGCGCGAGAGCAGGGCGGTGGTGCCGGTCAACTCGAAGGTCGCGGCCATCGACTGCGCGTATTCGGAGTGGGTGTAGCTGGCGACGATCACCGAAGGGCCGAGGGCCGGCTGCATCAGCTTGACCACGCTGTGGCCGGGATTGCGCAGGCCCACCACCCGGCGCACGTCGAGCAGGCGCTTGAGGCCGGGGCTCAGCAGTTCTGTCGGCGCGAAGGCGACCTCGCCATCGGCGATCGGCCGCACCGTGGCGAGCGGCGCCACGCCGAGCGCCGCCAGCACGCTGGACGACAGCACGCGCGTCGATTCGGTGGCTGCGCCGTGGACCAGCACCGGCAGGCCCTCGCGCGCCAGCAGCAGCGCCAGCAGCGGGGTCAGCACTGGCAGGCGGCGTGCGCCGTTGTAGCTCGGCAGGACGATCGTCGGCCGGGCTGTGGCCGGAAATCGCGCCAGCCGGGCATGGGTGGCATCGAGGAAGCCGGCCATCTCTTCCGGCGTCTCGCCCTTGATGCGCATCGCCAGGCAGAAGGCGCCGACCTCGAGGTCGGTCACGCTGCCGTCGAGCACCTGGCCGAAGAGGTCGCAGGACTGCGCGCGGTCGAGCGGCCTTGCTCCGCGCGCGCCGCGGCCGATTTCCTTGATGTACTGGCTGATTCCCATGGGTGCGCCGATTGTCCCGCATGCCTTATGCCGGGATGCGACACGGCTTATGCCATCGGGTTGCAGGACCATGCCGTTCATGGAGCGGTCGCCGCCGGTTCAGGCGTCGCGTCGCGCACCCGCCGCTTGAGTTCCGGTACGCAGGAGCCGCATTGGGTGCCGCACTTGAGCGTGCCCTGCAGCGCCTCGAGTCGCGCCTCGGCCGTGCCCGATGCGCTCGCCAGGAAGCCGTCGATCGCTTGGTCGGTGACGCCGAGGCAGCTGCACACCGGCGTGCCGCGCGACACGATCGCGATCGGCGCCTTCGCACCGGGCGCGAGCAGCAGGCGTCCGTAAGAGCTGGCGGGGATCCGGTCGCGCAGCAGGGTCGCCATCCATGCCTCGGCTCGTGTGTCGCCGGCCAGCAGGAAGGCGTCGAGCAGGGCTTCATCGCCATCGCGCGCCAGCCGGGCTGCGCGGCGCTGGCCGTGCTTGCGGTCGATGTAGTGCAGCGCATCCGCCTGGGTCAGGCCGAGGAGCCGCTCGATGCGCTCCAGCAGGTCGTCGGACGGCGCTTCGGTGGCTGCGGCGCGAAACAGGAGGCCGCTGCGCTCGGTGCCGGGTCGTCCGTCGGCCGTGGCCAGGGGCGCGTTGTCTGAGAAGGGCACGCAGGTGGCGAAGCCGAAGCGGCCCATCGCCGTCTTCAGTGCGCGCTGCGCCTGCAGCATCTCCGCTGCCGGCAGCCAGGCCATGGCAAGAAGGGACCAGGGCAGGGCGGCCTTCTGGATCTTCACCGGCACGTGCTTCAGCTCGGGCTGCCTGGAGGTGGGACAGAAGGCAGGCGTCGTCAGCGCATTGATGCCATGCATCGGCGCGCCGTCGGCGGACCTGCCGCCCAGGAACTCCTCGCCCCAGTGCATCGGGATGAAGGCCTGGTTCAGTCCGACTTCGGCACTGCCCTGCACCGGCAGCACCAGCGTGCCGTGCCTGGAGCCGACCTGCACCAGTTCGCCGTCCTTCAGTTGGCGGCGCGCCATGTCCTGCGGGTTCATCTGCACTGCAGGTTCGGCGACGTGGCCGAACAGCCGGCCGATGGTGCCGGTGCGGCTCATGCCGTGCCACTGGTCGCGCAGGCGGCCGGTGTTGAGCGAGAAGGGGAAACGCGCCTCGCGCGCTTCGGCCACCGGCTGATAGGGGGTGTCGACGAAGCGGGCACGGCCATCCGCCGTCGGGAAGATGCCGTCCTCGTAGAGCCGCGCCTTGCCGCCCGTCGCGCCGGTGGGCAGCGGCCATTGCTGCGGGCCCTCGTCGCCGAGCATCGCGTAGCTCAGGCCGGTAATGTCGAGGTCGCGGCCGCGCGTGGTCTCGCGGTGCTCGTTCCACACCGCTTCGGCGCCGGCGTAGGGAAAGAGGCCGCGGCGCCCGGTCGCCCGCTCGCCCAGCCTGGTCTCGAGCCGCGCCGCGAAGTCGACCGCGATGCGCCAGTCGTCGCGCGAGGCGCCGGGTGCAGGCACCGCGGCGCGCACGCGCGAGATGCGTCGCTCGCTGTTGGTGACGGTGCCTTCCTTCTCGCCCCAGGTGGTCGCGGGGAGCAGCAGGTCGGCGTAGTCGCAGGTGGCGGTGGTGGCGAAGGCTTCCTGGACGACTACGAACTCGGCGCGCTCGAGCGCCCGCCGAACCGTCGACTGCGACGGCATCGATTGCGCCGGGTTGGTGCAGGCGATCCATAGCGCGCGGATCTCGCCGTCGGCCGCGGCCTGGAACATCTCGACCGCGGTCTTGCCGGGCTTTTCGGGCACCGAGGGCACGCCCCACAGCGCCGCCACCTCGGCGCGGTGCGCGGGGTCGGCGAGATCGCGGTGGCCGCTCAGCAGGTTGGCCATGCCGCCGACCTCGCGCCCGCCCATCGCATTGGGCTGGCCGGTGAGCGAGAAGGGCCCGGCGCCGGGCTTGCCGATCTGCGCCGTCGCCAGGTGGAGGTTGATCAGCGCCGCGTTCTTGGCGGTGCCGCTGGACGACTGGTTGAGGCCCTGGCAATAGAGGCTCAGGGTGGCGGCCGAGGTCGCGAACAGGCGGGCGGCCGCAAGCAGCTCGTCCTGGCCGATGCCGCACACCCGTGCCACCTTGTCGGGCGTGCATTCCCGCACCGTGGCCTTCAGCGCCGCGAAGCCGCTGGTGTGCGCGTCGATGTAGCGGGCGTCGGTCCAGCCCTCCCACAGCATCAGGTGCAGCATGCCGTTGAAGAGCATGACGTCGGTGCCGGGCTGGATCGGCAGGAAGAGGTCGGCGATCTCGGCGGTGTCGGTGCGCCGCGGGTCGGCGACGATGATCTTCAGCGCCGGGTTGGCCGCCCGGGCGTCCTCGATGCGGCGGAACAGGATCGGATGCGCCCAGGCGGTGTTGCTGCCGACGATGAACAGGCACTGCGCATGTTTCAGGTCGTCGTAGCAGGCCGGTGGCGCATCGGCACCGAGCGTCTGCTTGTAGCCGGCGACCGCGCTGCTCATGCACAGGCGCGAGTTGGTGTCGATGTTGTTGGTGCCGATGAGGCCCTTGGCGAGCTTGTTGAAGACGTAGTAGTCCTCGGTGAGCAGCTGGCCGGAGACGTAGAAGCCGACGGCGTCGGGGCCGTGTTCGTGGATCGCGGCGGCGAACCTCTCTGCTGCGTCGTCGAGCGCCTCGTCCCAGCCGATCGCGATGGGCGCGGCGCCGCGCTCGGCACGCCGCATCGGTTGCAGCAGACGCGTCTGGCGCGTCACGTCGGCCGTGGCCGTGAGGTGCAGGGTCGAGCCCTTGGTGCAGAGCCGGCCGAAGTTGGCCGGGTGGTCCGGGTCGCCGCGCACATGGGTGATCCTGCCCTGCTGCGATTCGATGATCACGCCGCAACCGACGCCGCAGTAGGGGCAGGTGGAGCGTGTTTCGGTCATGGCTTGTCGAGGGTTTGGCCGGCGCTGTCGAAGGGGCTTGACCGCCGGGGGGCAGCCGGAGTACCTGCCGACGGGCCGCGGTGCGCCACTGCGGCGGTCGGTGCTGCGCACCGCCTTCCCTGCGGTGCTCGGGCTGCCGGCTGTGCCGCGGAACTCACTGCGCGCCCCTGCGGTGCGCTGCGTTCAAACAGCCGCGGCAAGTCAGATGTTGAAGCGCGTGTCTTCGCACGCGCAGCCGGCAGCCCTGCGCTCCTCGGCGCCACAGAGGCGCACCGCAGCCCGCCGGCAAGCACCCCGGCTGCGGAGACGCCGTGACGGTTTCGACGAGTGATCGACCGCACAGCGAGTGGTTGCCGGGTGTTGACCGAAGCGCCGAGAGGCGTCTCCGTAGCCGGGTCGAACGGCCGCAGCGGTGAAAGCCGCAGGCCATCGACGGCGGTTGGTGTGACTCTTCGATGAAGCACACCGTCTCCATGTGCCCCGGCAGGAGCCCGCGCCGCGCACCCCCTGCCGCGACGCAGGCGCGACCGCCTCGCCCCCGCAGCCATGCCAAAGATCGACACCTTCATTCTCCGAACCCGGACGCCCTCAAGCACCGTGCGGCGCCTGCACTTCGAAGGACTCATCGCCCAGCGCGCCGTCCGGCTGGTGCGCAACAGACCGTGGCCCGGCCACAGGCCGCGGCAGGTCCGTCGCATGCGAGGCCAGTTCGGCCGCATCCAGCATCACGATGCCGTCGATCACCTTGACCGCAAAGCGCGGCGTGCATCCTTCGTCAGGCGACCTGGCGCAACCGTCGTCGAGGCCGATGGCCCAGTTGTGCAGCGGGCAGGCGACGCTGGTGCCGAAGACGATGCCCTGCGACAGCGGTCCGCCCTTGTGCGGGCAGCGGTCGAGCAGGGCGAACACCTGGTCCTGGCTGTTGCGGAATACCGCGACCTCGATCCCGACCGGGCGTGCGACGCGGCGCGCGCCGAGCACCGGGATGTCCTCGACGCGGCAGACGGGCTTCCATTCATTGCTCATTGGGAACTCCTTGGATCGTGACGCGGCGCATCAGGCCGGCTGCTCGACGGACGATTCAGCCGGTGCATCGGCGCGCTCGACCGGTTCGGCTGTTGCGCTCGCGCTCGGAAGATCGATCGCAGCGATCGGGATGAACTGCCGCTGGTCTACCGACGCCCGGCTCGACTCGAACCACGGGTCGGGCTCGCCGTCGAGCGCGAACTGCAGCCGTTCCCAAAGCGCCCGGCGCCCTTCGGCGTCCTCGAGCACCCGCTTCTTCACATGGTCGAGGCCGACCCGCGAGATGTAGTGCACCGTGCGCTCCAGGTAGAAGCCTTCCTCGCGGTAGAGCTGCAGGAAGGCGCCAGCGAACTCCATCACCTCTTCGCTGCTCTTGACCTTGACGAGGAAGTGCGCGACCTCGGTCTTGATGCCGCCATTGCCGCCGACGTAGATCTCCCAGCCCGAATCGACGCCGATCACGCCGACGTCCTTGATGCCCGCCTCCGCGCAATTGCGCGGGCAGCCCGAGACCGCCAGCTTCACCTTGTGCGGCGAATACATGGCCCACAGCGCGCGCTCCAGATCCTTGCCCATCTGGGTCGAATCCTGCGTGCCGAAGCGGCACCATTCGCTGCCGACGCAGGTCTTCACCGTGCGCAGCGACTTGGCATAGGCAAAGCCGCTGGGCATGCCGATGTCCTTCCAGACCGCGGCCAGGTCCTCCTTCTTCACCCCGAGCAGGTCGATGCGTTGGCCGCCGGTGACCTTGACCGTCGGGATCTTGTACTTGTCGGCGGCATCGGCGATGCGGCGCAGTTCGTCGGGCGTGGTGTGGCCGCCCCACATGCGCGGTATCACCGAATAGGTGCCGTCCTTCTGGATGTTGGCGTGGCTGCGCTCGTTGATGAAGCGGCTCTGCGGATCGTCCTTCGCCTGCTTGGGCCAGGTCGAGATCAGGTAGTAGTTGACGGCCGGGCGGCAGCTCGCGCAGCCGTTGGGCGTGCGCCAGCCCAGGCCCGCGTAGACCTCGGCATGACTCAGGTATTTCTGCGACCGGATGGCTTCGCGCACCTCGCCATGGCTGGCATCGGTGCAGCCGCAGACCGCCTTCTTCTTCGGCGTGGCCGAATAGTCGCCGCCGGCGGTGAACATCAGGATCTGCTCGACCAGCCCGGTGCAGGAGCCGCAGCTCGCGCTGGCCTTTGTGTGCTTGCGCACCTCGTCGAGGGTGAAGAGGCCCTTGTCGCGGATCGCCTTGCAGATCGTGCCCTTGTTGACGCCGTTGCAGCCGCAGACCTCGGCCTCGTCAGGCATCGTGGCGGCGCTGTTGTGGCCCTCGTGGCCGGTGTCGCCCACCGACGATTCGCCGAACATCAGCCGCTCGCGGATGTCGCTCACGCTGCGGCCGTCGCGCAGCAGCTTGAAGTACCAGCTGCCGTCAACCGTGTCGCCGTAGAGGCAGGCGCCGACCAGCTTCTCGTCCTTGATCACCAGCTTCTTGTAGACGCCGCCGAAGGGATCGCTCATGACGATCTCCTCGCAGCCCTCGCCACCCATGAAGTTGCCGGCCGAGAAGAGGTCGATGCCGGTCACCTTGAGCTTGGTCGAGGTGAGCGATCCCTGGTAGCGGCCGATGCCGAACTGCGCCAGGTGGTTGGCTGCCACCTTGGCCTGCTCGAAGAGCGGCGCCACCAGGCCGTAGGCGACGCCGCGATGGGCCGCGCATTCGCCCACCGAGTAGATGCGCGCGTCGGTGACGGTCTGCATCGTGTCGTTGACCACGATGCCACGGTGGCAGTGCAGGCGCATCGATTCGGCCAGCGCGGTGTTGGGCCGGATCCCCACCGCCATCACCACCAGGTCGGCCGCGACCTCGCTGCCGTCGCTGAAGCGAACCGCCTTCACACGGCCCTCGGCATCGCCGACGAGTTCCTGCGTCTGGGCCTGCAGCATGAAGCTCAGGCCGCGTTCCTCCAGCGACTTTCGCAGCAGGCCGCCGGCGATGTCGTCGAGCTGGCGCTCCATCAGCCAGGCATTGACGTGCACCACCGTGACGCTCATGCCGCGCCGCATCAGGCCGTTGGCGGCTTCCAGGCCGAGCAGGCCGCCGCCGACAACCACCGCATGCCGGTGCGTCTTCGCGGTCTCGATCATGGTGTTCGTGTCGGCGATGTCGCGGTAGGCGATCACGCCCTTCAGGTCCTTGCCGGGCACCGGCAGGATGAAGGGGTTGGAGCCGGTGCACAGCAGCAACCGGTCGTAGGGCGCCTCGGTCACGCTGCCGTCGGCGCCGGTGGCGCGCACGATGCGCTTGACGCGATCGACCTCGGTCACCGTCTTGCCGGCGTGCAGGGTGATGTCGTTCTCGGCATACCACTCCCAGCTGTTGAGGATGATCTGCTCGACGGTCTGCTCGCCCGCCAGCACCGGCGACAACAGGATGCGGTTGTAGTTGGGATGCGGCTCCGAGCCGAACACCGTGATGTCGTAGAGCTCGGGCGCGAGCTTGATCAGTTCCTCGACCGCGCGCACGCCGGCCATGCCGTTGCCGACCAGAACGAGTTTCATTTTTTTCATGGTGGGGTTTCCGATGAAGACGGGTGTAGGTGCGGGAGGTCTCAGAAGTACAGCGACATCACGGCGGTGATGCGGCCCTGCGGCGCGATCGGGACGGCGATGCTGTCGTCGACCACCGTCGGCACGCCGGTGTTGAAGGCGCGCGTGATGGCGGCCGCCTGTTCGGGCGGCGCGGCAGACGCATCGGCCGGACCCAGCCGGCCGTCGCTCTCGGAGAAACCGAAACTGCGCAGCGCCCCGCGGCCGGTCGCGTCCCGCGACCAGACCTCGACCCGGTTCGCGATCGGCGTCGCCAGCGCGGAGAGGAAGGCCATGACGTAGTTGGTTCCGTCCAGGGTCGAGCACGGGATCGCGAAGCCTCGGTTGATCCCGACCTTGACCGCGTCCTCGGCGCGCAGGAAGCCCGAGCCCTTGCCCAGGTCCTCCAGGAACACCGGCGTCTGGTTCTCCCAGGCCATGCCCGGCAGGCCGTTGCCGCTGCGGAAGCTGGTGCTGCGCGAGATGAATTCGAAGGTGTCGCCGGTCGAGCCGTAATAGCCGTCGACCAGGGTCATGTCCTTGGATTCGCTCGGGTCGTTGCACCACAACTCGATGGCGCCCGCGTGCTCGTGGTCGTCGTCGCCGCAGAAGATCAGGACCACCGAGGCCAGCGCCTCGCCCTTGAAGATCGGCACCGCGATGCCTGAGGTCAGGCCCTCGGCCCGCGCCGCGTTCGCGCGCCGGAAGTAGGAGCCTTCGAGGTCGTTCAGCACGATCGGATGGCCGCTCTCCCAGGCCTGCCCCGGCAGGCCTTCGCCGCGGCCGAAGATCAGCTTCTGCGTGGCCGCCAGGAAGCGTGTCGCCGGGCCGAAGAGGCCGCCGCCGAACTCGAGCAGGCTGCCGTCCTCGCTCGGCACCCAGAATTCGATGACGCGGATGAAAGTCTTTGAAGCCATCGCGTGCGCGCTCAGGTCGGGTTGGCGACTGTGGCTTCGGCGGCCGCGATCATGACCTGCGACAGGGTGCCGTAGGCGGTCTCCCAGGCATTGCGCACTTCTTGCGTGAAGTCGTCGCCGAGGCCGGTCGCCAGCGTGTCGATCAATGCCGCGCCGACCACCGCGTAGTGCGCGGGCCTGGCGCCGTAGCCCACATGCCGCTCGGCCAGGCGCTGTGCGGCGGGAACCAGCACCTCGGGCTTGTCGAGCACGCTCACCACGGTGCGCAGCATCGCCATCAGCTTGCGGCCCTGCTCGGCCATGTCGCCCTTGAACAGGGCGCGCACTTCGGGCGCCAGCTCGAAAAGGCGGGCATAGAAGATCGCGGCGGCCTGCTCCGAAATGGGAACGACCTTGGCGAAGCTGGCCTGCACCAGCGTGATCTGATCGGGTGTCATCGTGGAGTCGTTTCTTGTCGATGGGATCGAGGCGATATGGGGGCGATGCGAACGCGGCTCAGGCCGCCTTCTCCACGTGCGCCTGGCGCGTGTAGAGGAAGTCGATGACCGCCTTGCGGTACTGCACGTAGTGGCGGTCCTCGGCCAGCTGCACCCGGTTGCGCGGTCGCTCGAGCCTGACGCTCAGCACCTCGCCGATGGTGGCGGCGGGGCCGTTGGTCATCATCACGATCTTGTCGGACAGCAGCACCGCCTCGTCGACGTCGTGCGTCACCATCACCACCGTGCTGTGCGTCTTCTGCACGATCGCCAGCAGCTCGTCCTGCAGCCGGGCGCGGGTCAGCGCGTCGAGCGCGCCGAAGGGCTCGTCCATCAGCAGCACCTTGGGCTCCATCGCCAGGGCGCGGGCGATGCCGACTCTCTGCTTCATGCCGCCGGAGATCTCGCCCGGACGCTTCTGGGTCGCCGGCGTCAGGCCGACCAGGGCCAGCGCCTGGTCGGTGCGGTCCTTGAGCTGGGCCCGGGTCTCGGTCGATCCGAAGACGCGCTCGACACCCAGGTGGATGTTCTCGTAGCAGGTGAGCCAGGGCAGCAGCGAATGGTTCTGGAACACCACCGCGCGCTCCGGCCCCGGGCCCTTGATCTCCTTGTTGGCGCACAGCAGGGCGCCGCGCGTCGGCGTGGCGAGCCCCGCGATCAGGTTCAGCAAGGTCGACTTGCCGCAGCCCGAGTGGCCGATGAGGGCCACGAACTCGCCCTTGGCGATCGTCAGGTTGATGTCGCGCAGGGCCTGGAAGGAGCCCTTGGGCGTCTTGAAGGTCTGCTCGACGTCGCTGATGTCGATGAACTTCCTGTCCTGTGCGTCGCTCATGATTTCACCTCTTCGAACGTGAACGTGGTGGCAATCTTGATGAGCGCGTACTCCAGAGCCAGGCCGACGATGCCGATGATGAAGATCGCGATGATGATGTTGGCGACGTTGAGGTTGTTCCACTCGTCCCAGACCCAGAAGCCGATGCCGACACCGCCGGTCAGCATCTCGGCCGCGACGATCACCAGCCAGGCGGTGCCGACCGCCAGCCGCACGCCGGTGAGCATGTAGGGCAGCACGGCCGGGAACAGGATGCGGGTGATGATCTTCCACTCCGACAGGTCGAGCACCCGGGCCACGTTCATGTAGTCGCTCGGCACTCGCTGCACGCCGACGGCGGTGTTGATGATCATCGGCCAGATCGAGCAGATGAAGATGGTCCAGATGGCGGCCGGGTTCGCGCCCTTGAAGACCAGCAGGCCGATCGGCAGCCAGGCCAGCGGCGACACCGGTCGCAGGAGGCTGATCAGCGGATTGAACATGCGGGCCAGGAAGTCGAAGCGCCCGATCGCGAAGCCGGCCGGAATGCCGACCGCCGCCGCCAGGCCGAAGCCCAGGGCCACCCGCTTCAGCGACGAGAGCACGTTCCAGCCCACGCCCTGGTCGTTCGGCCCCTTGTCGTAGAAGGGGTCGCTGAACACGATCGTCGCCTGATGCCACACGGCCAGCGGCGTGGGGAAGCCGGTGGTGCTGTTGAGCGCCACCAGTTCCCAGATCAGCACCAGCAGCGCGAAGCCGCAGACCGGCGGCAGCACGCGGCGCCAGAGCCAGTTGTAGGTGCGCGGTGCACCCGTGACGGGCTCGTTCGCGGCCGGACGGCGCTCGCGCGGAACGGTCATCGGCACAGCGGTCGGCGAGCCCTTGGGCGTCAGCACGGGCGTTGGCGCGTGCGGCGCCGAAGCCTCGAGGGGGGAATGGAAGACGGCACTGACCATGTCGAGCTCCTCAGGCCTTGACCTTGAACGAATCGGCGTACTTCTTCGGATCCTTGCCGTCCCACACCACGCCGTCCATCAGCGTGCTGGTGCGCATCGGATCCTTCGGCACGCTCACCTTCATCGCGCTCGCCACCTGGGTGTAGAGGTCGATCTGGTTGATCTGCTTGGCGACCGCGAGGTAGTCGGGGTGTTCGTTGACGATGCCCCAGCGCTTGAACTGCGTCAGGAACCACATGCCGTCGGAGAGATAGGGGAAGTTGACCGCGCCGTCGGCGTAGAACTTCATGTGGTTGGGGTCGTCCCATGTCTTGCCCATGCCGTTGTCGTAGCGCCCGAGGATGCGCTGGTTGATCGCGTCGGGACTCGTGTTGATGTAGGACTTCTCGGCCACCACATCGGCCATCTTCGACTTGTTCTGCAGGTTGGCGTCGATCCATTGGCTGGCTTCGATGACGGCCATCATCACCGCGCGGCAGGTGTTCGGATTCGCCTTGACGAACTCGGCTCGGGTGCCGAGCACCTTCTCGGGATGGTCCTTCCAGATGTCCTGGGTGGTGATCGCGGTGACGCCGATCTTGTCCATGATCGCGCGCTCGTTCCAGGGTTCGCCGACGCAGAAACCGTCCATGTTGCCGACGCGCATGTTGGCCACCATCTGCGGCGGAGGCACGACGATCACCTTGGCGTCCTTGACCGGACTGATGTTGGCCGCGGCCATCCAGTAGTTCAGCCACATCGTGTGGGTGCTGGTCGGGAAGGTGCCGGCGAAGGTGTATTCGCGCTTCTCCTTGGCCATCACCTTGGCCAGCGACGGGCCGTCGACCGCACCCTTGTCGGCGAGCGTCTTCGACAGGGTGATCGCCTGGCCGTTGCGGTTGATGCCCATCAACACCGCCATGTCCTTCTTCGGGCCGCCGACGCCGATGTGCACCCCGTAGACCAGGCCGTAGAGCACGTGGGACATGTCGAGCTCGCCGTTGACCAGCTTGTCGCGCACGCCGGCCCAACTGGCCTCCTTGCTCGGCACGATCTTGACGCCGTACTTCTTGTCGAAGCCCAGCACCGAGGCCATCACCACGCTGGCGCAGTCGGTCAGCGGGATGAACCCGATCCTGACTTCCTCCTTCTCGGGCTTGTCCGAGCCGGCGGCCCAGACGGCGGTGCGCAGCGCCGGCGTCAGGCCGGTGGCGCCGAGGGCGGCGGCCTGCAGCACGCGGCGGCGGCTCAACGTCGGTTTCAGCAAATCGCTCATGAAGACTCCCGGATCGAAAAAACGAAAAAAAAAGGCGTCCTCGCCACCTACGGTCGACCATTTCCGGTCGAACCCGTGCGGGCAAGGACGCCTTTGTCCTGGTCGGCAGGCGGCACCCGCCGTTGGGTGCCGCCTGCCTGTTGACCTTGCGGTCCTTGTTGCTTGGGTTGCAAGCCGCGTGCCAGCGGAAATCGGCTGCTGCTGCTATCAAAAAAGTAGCAGGCAACCCTTCGTGGCATTGGCGGGTACTACGAAACCGGCATCAGGCACCTGGTCGAGCGCTTTTTGTGCATCGCACCAATCCGGGTGATCCGTGCACTCAGCGCGGGATGTCCGAAGGCAGCAACTCGGCCATCGTGAGCACCGATTCGGCCACTTCGATCAGCCGGCGGTTCTGGTTCATCGCGGTCTGGCGCAGCATCTTGTGCGCCTCTTCCTCGCTGATGCGGCGATGCGCCATCAGCAGGCCCTTGGCCCGCTCGACCAGCTTTCGCTCGTTGAGGGCGGCGCGCACGGTGTCGAGTTCGTCGCTCATCGCCTGCAGGCGCCGCGACTGCTCCTGCACCATGTCCAGGATCGAGCGCTCGAGCTGCCGGCCATAGGTGGCCGGCGCCGGCGTCGCCTCGACCGCCGTCGCCGGCGCTTCGAGGAAGAGCGAGAACGCCTGGGCCGCATCCGGGCCGTCGGCCGCGCTGCCCAGCAGCGCTTCGTGCGCCTGTAGCTCGGCTCGCGCCTGCGCGGTCTTCTGCTCGCACAGTTCGCGCAGCGCGGTTGCCAGCCGCTCCTCGACGGCCTGCATGCCGTCGATGCGGCGCGTGCAGCAATCGAACCAGGACTGGCTGAGTTCGGTATCCAACGCGACGCCGCTAGGGGCGGCGCAGGCGATGCGGCGCAGGCGCTCCAGCTCGGCCATCTGCGCCGGCGGCTGGATGGAGCGCCAGAGTTCAGCCGGTCCGGCGTCGGAAAACTCGGCGAAGAGCTCGAAGCAGTGTTCCTGCGAGTCGATCAGGTGCAGCCACTGCTGCTGGCGCGCGCTGTCGTTGCGCCCGGACGCGAAGGCCGAGGCACCGCAGGCGCGCTCCTGGCCCGCCAGCTCCTTGCCCTGCATGAAATTGAACATCGCGACCAGCCGGCGCGAGATCTCCGGGTTGGTGGCGCCATCGGCGGCCTCGAAGACCACCGCCAGCAGCCCGGCGATCAGCTTGCTGAAGGCTGTGGTCGAGGCCGCGGCGTCGAGCGACAGCGCACCGACCCGGTGGCGCAGCTCGGGCAGCGCATTCAGGCCCGGCAGCACCCACGCGATGCGGCTGAACAGTCGTGCGCCGTTGCCGGGCCGCCGCCCCTGCGAATCCAGCGCGTCGAAGGCCTCGCGCACCGCCTGCGCCAGCGCCTGGCTTTCGGCGACCTGGGTCGCACGCTGCGCCGCGAAGCGCATGCCGCCAGACACCAGCAGCACGTTGGAGATGCCCCGTTCGCGTTGCAGCGCGTGCACCAGGCGTCCGATGGTGACCACCAGCGCGCAGGTGTGCGCGAGCTGCTCGAGCTCGTCGATTTCGCAGCGCAGGGCGCTGACCAGGAAGCCGAGGCCTGTTTTCATCGTGTATCCACCGGCGGTGCCATGTCGAGGGCATCGAGCAACATCCATGCCCCGTCCCTCCGCCACGCCTAAACTTGCCGGATGTCGAACACACAGCCGCGCAGCGCGAGCACCTGGATCCTGGGAATCGAATCGTCTTGCGACGAGACCGGCGTGGCACTCGTCGAGTCGGTGCCCGGCGCGCTGCCGCGGCTCGCCGCCCACGCCTTGCACAGCCAGATCGAGATGCACCAGGCCTACGGGGGCGTCGTGCCCGAACTCGCGAGCCGCGACCACATCCGCCGGGTGCTTCCGCTGACCGAGGCGGTGCTGACGCAGGCCGGCCGCGACCTGGCCGGCGTGGACGTGGTCGCCTATACCCGCGGCCCCGGGCTGGCCGGCGCGCTGCTCGTCGGATCGGGCGTTGCCTGCGGCCTGGCGGCCGCGCTCGGCAAGCCGGTGCTCGGCGTGCATCACCTCGAAGGGCACCTGCTGTCGCCATTCCTCAGTGAGGACGCGCCCGAATTCCCCTTCGTCGCGCTGCTGGTGTCGGGCGGCCATACCCAACTGATGCGGGTCGACGGCGTCGGCCGCTACGAACTGCTGGGCGAAACCATCGACGATGCGGCCGGAGAGGCCTTCGACAAGAGCGCCAAGCTGATGGGGCTGCCTTACCCCGGCGGCCCCTGGCTGGCCAAGTTGGCGCAGCAGGGCGACGCCGGCGCCTTCAAGCTGCCGCGTCCGCTGCTGCACAGCGGCAACCTCGACTTCTCGTTCGCCGGCCTGAAGACCGCGGTGCTGACCCAGGCGAAGAAGCTCGGCGACCAGCTGGAGACGCGCAAGCCCGACCTGGCGGCGTCGACCCAGGCGGCGATCGTCGAGGTGCTGTTGAAGAAATCGATGGCGGCGCTGGAGCAGACCGGCCTGTCACGCCTGGTGGTGGCGGGCGGCGTCGGCGCCAATCGCCTGCTGCGCGAGCAGCTCGACGCGGCCTGCGCCCGCAAGGGTGTTCGGGTGCACTACCCTGAATTGGCGCTTTGCACCGACAACGGCGCCATGATCGCGATGGCGGCGGCGATGCGGCTCGACGCCGGCATCCAGGCGCCGACCGAGCGCTATGCCTTCGACGTCAAGCCGCGATGGCCGCTGGCGTCGCTGCCTGACGAATCGCGCCCGGAAGCGCCGTCGCAGGCAATCTGATCGGCGCGCCCGCGCTGGCCGGCAGGGGCAGCACGTCGAGCAGCTTGCGCCACAGCTGCGACCACTGCGGCCAGTCATGGCCGCCCTCTGTCGTGAACACGCGCTCGGGCGGCAGGGCATCCGCCAGTAGGCGGTGGTTGGCCGCGAAGCGGTCGCTGAGGCCGAAGCCCAGATAGAGCGGCGGCAGCGCGCTGGCGCCTTGGGGCGATGCGTACTGCTGCAGCCAGGGCCACAGCTTGCGATCGACTTCCTGGTCCGGCGGCGGACCTTCGGGCGGCTGCCATTGGCGCAGGCCGCCGGCCTTCTGGATCTCGGCGCCGACCGGCCGGCGGCCGAGGTAGGGCGCCAGCGTGACGATGCCGTCGACCAGCCCGGGCCTTGCAAGTTCGTGGATCAGCGCGCCGAAGCCGCCGATCGAGATGCCGACCAGCCAGATCTTCTCGTAGCCCAGCGCGCGTTGCGGCTGCAGAACGTCCTCGTGCAGGCGCTCGACGAAGGTCTGGTCGTAGTAGTAGGAGACGTCGGCGTCGACCAGCAGCGAATCGGCGCAAAGGTCGCGTTCGCGCACCGCCTGCACGAAGCCCTCCCGCTCGAATTCCTCGGGCTTCAGGAAAGCGCCCGGCAGGAAGATCAGCAGCGTGTCGGAACGTCCCTCGTCGGTGGCCAGCTTCAAGTGCGTTTTCATGTCGCTTCGTTCGAGCGGCCGGCGTCTGCTGCGGCTTGCGCAGTCCTCCGCGTCGGCTCGCGAGGTGGGAAAGCATTGAAAAAAGCGTCACAGAACGTGACGCAATCCGCACTATTGTGAGCCACAAAATAAACGGCCCGGCAACAAAAAGTTACCGGACCGGCTGTTTGCTATATGTACACGTCCCGGTCGTTGCCGGGCCGACACAGGGATGGCGCGATCAGTTGATGGCGAGTTGTGCCACGTTGCTGACCGGCACCAGCTTGCCCAGCTTCAGCGTCAGCACGCCGTTCTCGAGCCTGGCTTCGCTGGCAGCGACGTCGATGTCCTGCGGCAGCTCGTAGGCCGCTTTCAGCTGGCGCTTGGCTTCGGCCTTGCTCTCGATGCGCACCACGGCGCCTTCGATGCCGATGCTCAGGTCGTCGCGCGACAGGCCGGGAACGTCGAGGGCGAGGGTCCAGGTCTTCTCGTCCTGCTCGACATTGAGCGAGCGGCGGGCGCCGGAGAAGGCCTCGTCGACGAAGCGCTCGAAGCCGCGATCGAAGGTGCGCGGAACGAAGCGGGCGGTGCGGACTGCGGGTGCAAAAAACATGATGGGAACTCCTGTGCGATGTCGCCGGGACAAGAATGTGTGTCCCTTACACTGCGCGGCGTCTGAACAAGACGTGTGCCGCATGCCATCCCATCTAGGCGCGGCCCGAAGCCTTTCAAGAGAATGAATTCCAGTTTTATTTGGCGTCGAAGGGCCTTGAAATCCGCGGCCCTGGCGCTATGCGCAAACCTCCTTCCCGCAGTGCATGCGCAGTCCGGCAAGCCGATGCCGGCCAGCCAGCCGCCGATCCGGCTGGCGCTGATCGAAAGCATGAGCGGCCCCTTCGCCAACACCGGCGAAGCCGTCTTCCGCAACCTGTTGTGGGCTGTCGAGCGCGTCAATGCCCGTGGCGGCATCCCGCTGCCGGGCGGCGCACGCCTGCTGCAGCTCGACCGCTACGACAGCAAGGGCCAGAACGAGGAAGCCCTGACCGCGCTGCGCTCGGCCATCGACAACGGCGCGCGCATCGTGCTGCAAGGCAATTCGTCGGCTACTGCGGCCGCGCTGATCGACGCCATCGACAAGAACAACGAGCGCGACCCGGCTCGGCGCGTGCTGTTCCTCAACTACTCGGCGGTCGATCCGATCCTCACCAACGAGCGCTGCAGCTTCTGGCATTTCCGTTTCGATGCGCATGCCGACATGCGCATCGCGGCGCTGATGCAGGTGGTGGTGGACGACAAGTCGCTCGATCGCGTCTACCTGATCGGCCAGGACTACAGCTTCGGCCAGGCGGTGCTGCGCGAGTCGCGGCGCCAGCTCGGCGAGTTGCGCCCCGACATCCGCATCGTCGGCGACGAGCTGCATCCGATGGGCCGGGTCAAGGACTTCGCGCCCTATGCCAGCAAGATCGTCGCCAGCGGCGCCCAGGGCGTGATCACCGGCAACTGGGGCAACGACCTCACGCTGCTGGTGAAGGCGGCGCGCGAGGCCGGCTTCAACGGCAGCTTCTACACCTTCTACGGCAATGCGCTGGGCGCGCCGGCCGCGATCGGCGACGCCGGCGTTGGCCGTGTGTACGCGGTGGCCGACTGGCTGCCGAACGTGCAGACGGCGCAGTCCGAGGCCTTCTATCGCGCCTTTCGCGAGCGCTTCCCGAACCCGGCCGACGACTACATCCACATGCGCATGCAGCTGGCCATCGAGGCACTGGCGCAGGCGATCGAGCGGGCCCGCAGCACCGATGCGGTGGCGGTCGCGCTGGCATTGGAAAAGGCCGACGTCACGCTGGCGGGTCAGCGCGGCCGGATGCGCGCCGAGGACCACCAGTTCCAGCAGCCGCTGGTGGTCGGCGTGATGGACCGCCAGGGCGCGCCTGGCGTGAAGTTCGACGTCGAGGGTTCGGGCTACGGCTTCCGGGTCGTGAAGAGCATCCCTGCCGAACTCGCACGCATGCCGACCTCCTGCAAGATGCAACGACCTTCGACCACTTGAAAGCACCCACGTTCATGCGCGCAGCCATCCGAAACCTCGAAGCCTCCAAGATCCGCGAGGTCGCAAATGCCGGGATCGGCCGCAGCGACGTGCTGCCCTTCTGGTTCGGCGAGAGCGACGAAGTCACGCCCGAAGTGATCCGCCAGGCGGCGATCGAATCGCTGCAGCGCGGCGAGACCTTCTATGCGCACAACCTCGGGCTGCCCGAATTGCGCGAGGCGGTGGCCGGCTACATGGCGGCGCGCCATCCCGGCATCGACGTCTCGCGCATCGCGATCACCTCGGGTGGCGTGAATGCGCTGATGCTGGCGGTGCAGGCGCTGGTGGATGCGGGCGACGAGGTGGTGGCGATCACCCCGGTCTGGCCGAACCTGACGGCCCAACCGGCCATCCTCGGCGCGCGCGTGCGCTGCGTGCCGCTGGTGCCCAGGGCAGGGCAGTGGACGCTCGATATCGACGCGCTGCGCGCCGCGGTCACGGCGTCGACCAAGCTGCTGATCATCAATGCGCCCAACAACCCGACCGGCTGGACCCTGAGCCGCGCCGAGCAGCAGGCGATCCTCGACCACTGCCGCTCGACCGGCACCTGGATTCTCGCCGACGAGGTCTACGAGCGGCTCTACTACGAGCCGACGCCGAACGGCTGCGCGCCGAGCTTCCTCGACCTGGCGACCGCCGACGATCGCCTGGTGGTGGCGCACAGCTTCTCGAAGAGCTTCCTGATGACCGGCTGGCGCCTGGGCTGGCTGGTGGTGCCCCCGACCCTGCTGGACGACATGGGCAAGCTGATCGAGTTCAACACCTCCTGCGCCAGCGTCTTCACCCAGCGCGCCGGCGTCGTGGCGCTGGCCCATGGCGACGAGATCACGCCGAAGGTGGTGGCCCATCTGAAAGCCTGCCGCGACACCCTGGTCCCGCTCCTGGCCGAACTGCCGGGCGTCAGGGTCGCTGCCGCGAGCGGCGGCATGTACGCCTTCTTCCAGCTGGAAGGCTACGGCGATTCATTGGCGCTGGCCAAGCGCCTGGTCGTCGAGGCCGGAGTCGGGCTGGCCCCCGGCAACGCATTCGCCCCCGAAGCCCAGGGCTGGCTGCGCTGGTGCTTCGCCTCGAAGGATCCTTCCCGCCTGCAGGAAGGCGTGAGCCGGGTGCAGCGCTGGTTGGCCGACCAGCGGAAATAGTTCGTCCACTCGCAACGCCTGGCCGTAGCGACTTTCGACGCCTTGGCGTCGATCGAAGCGAGCATGAGGACGCGCGCCGCGGCCCGCCCTGCTGCCGGGCCAGGACCGTGGCGCTGCCAAGGCGCTGATCCCTCGAGGCCTTTCAGGGACTCTTTCGCCAGCGTTGTATAATTCCAAGGCTTTGCATGTCGCAAGCGCACGGTGGGTGCAGTTCCAGTGCCCACCGCAAGTCAAACATCCTGGAGGCATCTCCAGGATCGGAACGAAGGAAACACACATGATCGCAGCCTCCATCAAGGCCGAAGTCGTCAAGGACAACGCCCGCGCCGCCAACGACACCGGCAGCCCCGAAGTCCAGGTCGCACTGCTCACCGCTCGCATCAACGAGCTCACGCCTCACTTCAAGACGCACGCCAAGGACCACCACGGTCGCCGCGGCCTGCTGCGCATGGTGAGCCGCCGCCGCAAGCTGCTGGACTACCTCAAGTCCAAGGACGCCGACCGCTACACGGCACTGATCGCCAAGCTGGGTCTGCGCAAGTAAGCGCCATCGCATGAAACGACGCCTGGGTTAGTCCGCTAGCTCAGGCGTTTTTTACTTCGGAGCTGCCAAATCAGAGCGAAGCTGTGTCATTCCAATGAAGTTCCCGCCCTCGGGTGCTTCGCTGGAATGGCATCGTGTTCTGAGAAGCGCTCCGGCCCCGCGGGCGCCTGTGCAGGGCACAGGCGACACCGCCCTACAACCAGGAGCACACCATGAGCCTCTTCAACAAAGTCACCAAGTCCTTCCAGTGGGGCGGCAAGACCGTCGTCCTGTCGACCGGCGAGATCGCCCGCCAGGCCAGCGGCGCCGTCACCGTCGACATCGAGGGCACCGTGATCCTCGCCACCGTCGTCGCCTCGAAGTCGGCCAAGCCCGGCCAGGACTTCTTCCCGCTGACGGTCGACTACATCGAGAAGACCTATGCCGCCGGCAAGATCCCAGGCAGCTTCTTCAAGCGCGAAGCCAAGCCCAGCGAACATGAAACGCTGACCAGCCGCCTGATCGACCGTCCGATCCGCCCGCTCTTCCCCGAAGGCTTCCTGAACGAAGTGCACGTGGTCATCCACACGCTGTCGCTCAACCCCGAGGTCGATGCCGACATCGCCGCGATGATCGGCGTGAGCGCCGCGCTGTCGATTTCCGGCATTCCGTTCAGCGGCCCGATCGGCGCCGCCCGCGTGGGCTACATCAACGGCCAGTACGTGCTGAACCCGGGCCAGACGGCCCGTAAGGATTCGCAGATGGACCTGGTCGTCGCCGGCACCGAAGCCGCCGTGCTGATGGTCGAGTCCGAAGCCCTGCAACTGAGCGAAGAGATCATGCTGGGCGGCGTCGTCTTCGGCCACGAGCAGGCCAACATCGCCATCAACGCGATCCACGAACTGGTGCGCGATGCCGGCAAGCCTGTCTGGGACTGGGTCGCTCCTGCAGAGGACGAAGCCTTCGTCGCCAAGGTCAAGGGCCTGGCCGAAGAGAAGCTGCGCGCGGTCTACCAGATCCGCAGCAAGCAGGCCCGCACCCAGGCGCTGCGCGAAGCCAACGCCAGCGTGATGGCGTCGCTGAAGGAAAGCGGCGAACCCTTCGACGCCGGCAAGGTCAACGACCTGCTGTTCGCGATCGAATCGAAGATCGTGCGCACCCAGATCCTCGAGGGCGAACCGCGCATCGACGGCCGCGACACCCGCACCGTGCGTCCCATCGAGATCCGCAACGGCGTGCTGCCGCGCACCCACGGCTCGGCGCTGTTCACGCGCGGCGAGACCCAGGCCCTGGTCGTCACCACGCTCGGTACCGAGCGCGATGCTCAGCGCATCGATGCGCTGATGGGCGAGTACGAAGACCGCTTTCTGTTCCACTACAACATGCCTCCCTTCGCCACCGGCGAAGTCGGCCGCATGGGGTCGACCAAGCGCCGTGAAGTCGGCCATGGCCGCCTGGCCAAGCGCGCCCTGGTCGCGGTGCTGCCGAACAAGGAAGAGTTCCCCTACACGATCCGCGTGGTGTCCGAGATCACCGAGTCGAACGGCTCCTCGTCGATGGCTTCGGTCTGCGGCGGCTGCCTGTCGATGATGGACGCCGGCGTGCCGATGAAGGCCCACGTGGCCGGCATCGCCATGGGCCTGATCAAGGAAGACAACCGCTTCGCGGTGCTGACCGACATC
>Ga0265327_10001164_pt1 | contig 35717 bp, 26 predicted proteins | sample 41621metaG_FD_202089 | JGI IMG/M metagenome (GOLD analysis project Ga0265327, IMG submission 202089) | Rhizosphere microbial communities from Carex aquatilis grown in University of Washington, Seatle, WA, United States - 4-16-21 metaG | ecosystem: Host-associated > Plants > Roots > Rhizosphere...
CGCGGGCCACGTTCTCGAACCAGGTCCCGAAGATTCGTGGCCCCAGCCAGTCTCGACATTGGACACCGCCGAGCGCCCGCTCGTGGTCAACCTCCTCGGCCCCTACCGCATCGCCTTCCTGGGGGAGCCGGTAACCACTGGGCTGCGAGCAAGAGCGAGGTTGCTCCTGGCATGGTGTCTCCTGCGCCCCGAAGGAGCGACCATCGACGAGATCGTCGACGCCCTGTGGCCCGACACCGCGCCCGATCGAGTCCTCAAGCAGTTCTGGCATCCCCTCGGCGACCTACGGAGCTTCTGCCGGGGTCCTGACGACGCGACCCTCGAAGTCCTGCACAAGGACGGGGAGCACTACCGGCCAAACCCCAACGAGATCAGCTGCGACCTATGGGACTTCGAGGCCGCCCTCGGTGAAGCCGCGGCAGCCGGCCACGACGACCAGCGCGCCCGAGCCGCCCTCCATCGGGCCGTCGATGCCTACGATGGCGACCTGTTGGCTGGTGCTGACCACCCCTGGGTCGAGCCGGCGCGCCAGGACCTGCACCGCCGTGCCATCGACGCCCATCTCCGCCTCGCCGAGCTGGAAGAACGAGCCGGCGAGACCGTCGCAGCGATAGAGATCCTGGAGCGGGTGATCACGCTCGACCGTTACGCCGAGGAGCCCTACCGACGCCTCATGTACCTCTACGCAGCGACGGGACAGCCCGACGCGTTACGCGCCACCTGGCACTTGCTGCATCGATCGCTGGCTGAGATCGACGCCGACATCGACGACACCACCACGCGCCTCTATAACACCCTCACGACCACGGCCCGTGACATGCCACCGATCCGACTGTCCTCGTGAACACTTCCGGCGTTCTTCCGGGTCTCGACAATCCGACCCGCGTCGCGAGGACGTTGATGCTCGCCGCGGCTGTTGACGCAGCCCCCTCGCGTGGCGACTCGACCCCGGCCTCGTCCCAATTGCGTACCGGTTCTTCGGGACTGTCAGCGCGGTCGTGGTGGTGATCGACTTCGCCGCACGAGATCCCCGCAAGGCTCGTCCTGCCTGCCTACCCACTTGCCGGCATCCTGCTCGGTGTGGCCTCCACGAGCCAGGACCACTGGTCGCCACTTGCCCGCGCCGGCATCGCCCTGGCCGCAGTTGTCAGCTTGTATCTCCTACTCGCGGTTGCCTTTGCCGGCCAGTTCGGCATCGGTGATGTCGAACTCGGCGGCTTCCTCAGTCTCTACCTCGGCTGGATCGGATGGTCGACCCTCGCTGTAGGCACGCTGCTCGGTTGGCTTCTGGCAGCTATGGCGATCCCGGCCCACCGCATGCTCATCGGTGCTGACGAAATCGGTGAATTGCCTGCCGCGCCGTTTCTCGTCGCTGGCGCACTAATAGCCGTACTCGCCATCCGGCGGTAACGACCGGAGCGGCGATCAGATTTCCGGCTCGCTGACCTCCTTCAGGTACGCCTGGGTGAACTGCCCCCAGTAGCTGCGCAGGTCGTCGAAGATGCTCGGGTCGTGGTGCATGTTCTCGGCCTTGGCGTATGCGAGGAAGAGGATGTCAAGCGCGACCTCGGTGCGTCGTGCCAGCTCGATGATCTCCTCCGAGGTAAGGCCCTCGCCGCCGTCGTTGGCCACCTTCTTGAGGGGGTCGTAAACGTCCCGGATAAAGGGGTGTCGGTGGTTGAGCTTCAAGATTGCCTTGGCGTTGAGGTGGTTGATCTCGAATAGCTCCTTGCCTGGCCAGCTGAGATCCACGATCGTGATCGGAGAGTTCTTAATTCGGTCGCGGATCCCGGCAGCCTTGTCGGCGTCGGCGACGGGGTCGAGCTGGAGGTCTTCGATGACGTCATCGATGACCTCGTTCTCCTGTTCCTCCGACACACCCTGGCCGGCTCGCCCCTGGGGTGCCGTCTGTTCGGCGCGGGCGGCTGCTCCGGTGGCCGCGTCGTGCTCGCTCTCGGAGTCAGCCCGCTCCTTCGTCTCGACCTCGTTCCAGTGCCGACGGATCTCCTGGCGGGCCTGCTTGACCGGGCGCACCAGCCAGTTCCGTAGTTCCTCTCGCAGCTTGTTGACCGGGACGGCACCGCGCTTGACGTTGCGTACCTGGAAGTACTCGTCGAGTTCGGCGGGGAACGCCACCTCGATGCCGATGTAACGGTCGACCTTGTCGACGCCAGAGGGGAGCAGCTTGGCCACGAGGTCGTAGTTGATCTCCCGGCCATTGCGGACCATGCTGATCTTGCCGGCCCGATCGGGGATCTGGAACTCACGAATGTCGCGCCCTTCGGCGTCCTTCGAACCGCCGGCCTGGGACACGGGCCGGAACTCTTCGGGGACGAGGGTGACGGCGACGTGGACCTTGTGCCCACCGGCGATCTCGATGTCGTCCTCCTCGACCAAGGTGCCACGGATGTCGCGGGGCTTGTAGCGCTTGATGATGCGAGGGTTGTCCATCAGGAACAGCGGGTCGAGCAGCGTCACCGAGCTGCCGTTGAGCTCGATCAGGAGTCCTTTGTCGAGGAACTTGCGGTAGGCACGGGCGATGAAGCTCCGCAGGTCGTTCCGCTTCTCGTCCAGGCTGGTGCCGTACGTCCCGCCGCTCTGGAGCCGGTCGATCTTGCCGAAGATGACGAGCGTCCCGGAGGTGAACTCGACGCCGCTGGCATCGCGCATCAGCTCGGCGTATTGGTCGGGCCAGGCGGCGTCATCGTTCACTTCGATGAACGTCTGGTCGCCGGCGCGGATCTCGTCGAGGTCGACGTAGGAGTGGCGGACCGCCTCCTCGCCGAGGCGCTTGCTGTAGACGTCGATTCGCCTCCCGAGGCTCAATCCGGCCAGCTTCAGGCCGACACCGAAGCGACCGAGCCCGCTCCGGCTGCCGTAGCGTGAGCTGAAGCCCATGGAGAGCACCTTGGGATGGATCTGCGGCTCGATGCCGCGGCCATTGTCGGCGAAGGCGATCTCCTCGATGGCGGACTTGTTGGCGTTGAGCTGAGTGACGACTCGGATGAGGTCCGCGCCGGACTCGACCGAGTTGTCGATCGGCTCGCCGGCCGCCGCGGTGAGGTCGAATCCCGAGTCGCGCATCGATTCGAGGGCCGTGTCGACCTGGATCAGGACGGCCCGGTGGTCGTCCAGCTCGTCGATCGGGGTCACGGTGGTGGAGGGGTTGAGGGTCATGCGGGTTTCCTTTCTTTTGGTTAGCTGAGGCGGGTGATCTCCGACTCGGCTGGGGTTGGGTGTTACAGGTTGGCGACCAAGCGGTTGTCGAGCACGTCGTGCAGGTTGGTGCTGCAGAACGCGCATTCGATGTCGAGGTAGTCGGGCGCGTCGGGGTGAATGTGGTTGGTAAGCGGCCCGTCAATGGCGTGGTACAGACTGCATTCAGCCCAGAAGGCGTGGGAGGGGCTGGGGTGCACGTCGTAGCGGAAATACTCGCCGGTGCCGGCGGCGGCGTGCTGAAGCAGGCGCCGGCGTAGGTCGGTGTCGCTCCGCCCGACGTAGATCGGGGCTGAAGCCCGGTAGAGGATGTAGCTGCCAACCTGGTCAGCCGGGATGAGCGCCCGTACGAGCCAAGGCTCTAGGCGGTAGATGCGGTGGCTGATCATGAGGCGACCATCTCGTGCAGGTAGGCATCCCACCCGACCCGTCGGGCCCGGGAGATGCGCTCCTGGATGCGGTTGAGGGGTACCCGGTCCCGAACCGAGAGGGTGTGGGCGTCGTGGCCTTCGGCGAGGTCGGACAGGATGCGGCGCTGCTTGTCGTTCAGGGTGGACGTTCGGGCCAGCCAGTCGAGGGTGTCGATGGCAGCTTCGTCGGACGGCTGGGCCAGTCGTTCCTGGCGGTGGACGCCGGGCCGCACGTCCCGGTTGCGCAGTACGCCCTGGTAGTAGACCTGCCGGCGGGCGCGGATGACCTTGGCGGCGTTGGCACGGGCGCTGCGGATCTGGTACGCGCCGGGACGTGGGGAGCTGGGGTTCCGGGTCAGCTCGTCGAGAGCTCGGTCGGTCACGTCGAGCTGGTAGCTGTCGTCCGTAACCAGGACCCGGGCCTGAAGGGCCAGGACCGCAGATTGCACCTGCGTGCTGAGCATTTCATCTCCTGTCTGACTGCGGCCCCCTGACGGTGGGACGCGGTCGTGCTGGTGAGAGTGTAGGCGATGGGAGCTTCGGCGGTGCGACTGCTGTGGGCGCCCTTCACTGTGTAAGGGGGGCTGGGCTCGCTGCTTCCTGCGCGCACATCGAGGCTGGCATCGGCCGACGCGGCCCGTCGTTCTTGGGCGAGGGCGAGACTCGGCTGGCGCTACCCGTGTCAGCCTGACCGGCGGAGCCGGTGGCCCTGCACCTCTTGTCCCTGGGCTGCCAAGGTGGCGGTCCACCCGGCGAGGGTGCCGATCTCTTCTGGGTGATTGTAGAGCCCGACGCGCTCCTCGGCGCGGGTGAGGCGGGCGTAGAGGTCCCGTCGGGGATGGTCGACGGGCAGGAACTCTTCCTTGCGGTGGAGGACGGGCGGGTTGGTGGAGGTCGTGTAGTCGCGGAACGTTACTGACAGTCGGCGCAGGTTCACGATGACCGCCGAGGCGAGGGCAGGGTGGGCCTCCTTGTCGAAGCGGGGGTATGCGAGATAGGAGACCTGAGGCTCGGCCAGGGCGAGCTTGATGATGTTTGCGGTCTCGATGGTCCCGGCGAGGACCTGGGCACAGCCCTCGTAGACACGCAGAACGGCGGGGAGGGTGTCAAGGCCAGAACGGTGTACGTAGAGCGCGGCCGGCGTCTGTTTGCCTACCGTGGCGCTGCGGGCAACGAGTCGGATCACCTCATGATTCCCGGTGGCGAACAGGAGTTGGTCGGCGCGGGTGCAGGCCTCCTGGTAGCTTCCGAACAGTGCTTTGATGTCGGCGGCCATGGTCGCCGGGAGCTCGCTGAAGCGGGGTCGTCGGCCAAAACGGGACAGCGCGGCGTAAACGAGAAGCTCACGTCGGTGGCGTTCGGTAGCCGATCGCCATTGGTCGTCTCCTGCGGCTCGCCTGATCAGGTTGAACGCCCGGGTGAGGCTGCCGATCTCGTCGGTGATGGCCGCCGCGTCGGAGGTGTCCAACTCACCGGGACGCGGGATGCGTCCGTGAGTGAAGGCAAAGTCGATGAGTGGTTGGAGGGTGACCCGATGCGCTTCGACGAGGGTCGCGGGGTCGATGGTGACCCGAGGCCGGTAGGCGGCGACGCGGCGAGCGAGGAACTCCTGGGCGTCGGATTGCTCGCGGAAGACGTAGAAGATGCCGGGCGCGACCGCAAGAGGGGCGTGGTCGAGAACTTGTTCGATCCAGGCGGCCAGTTCGGTGTGCTCGAAGAACTTTTGAAAGGTGCCGCTGCGCGTCAGGATGCCGTCGCCGAGGGTCCGGCCGGAGAGGTCCTTGGCGTCCCAGGTGAGGCGGGCCGAGACGATCAATACCGAGGTGGCGAGATCCCATGCCTGGTGGAGGGTGTCGGCTCGCTCGGCGCGGTCCTCTATGACGTTGACGACGTAGCCGAGGTTGACTACATCGGCTGAGCGGCGTTGGGTGTGGGGGCGGTGCGTTGGGTCCCAGCCGTCGACTTCGACGCCGAGTGCGGCCAGATGGCGGAGGTCGTCGCCTCGCCCGCAGCCATAGTCGAACACAGCATGGCGTTCGGGGACGACGATCTGGTCGGCGACGGCCTGGGCGAGGGGCCGGGAGAGTGCGGTGCGGACGAGCGCGGTGCGGTGCCGGGCAACCGCAGCCGTCATGCCGCCGGTTCGGCCTCGATGGCCAGGCTGATCAGGCCGACGATGTTGGTGACCTTGGGATCGCCGACGAGATAACCGATGCCGCGGTGGAGGTGGAGTCGGAACTGTTGGGCGAGGGTCTCCTCGTCGAGCGAGAGACCGTCGCGATGACAGTGCAGCCGAAGCAGTGCCCACAGCTCGTCGCCATAGGTGCCGCTGAAGACCTTCCAGGTCATCTCGACGTTGGAGTCGGCAGGAAGCTTTGCCGCCGGTGGGATGGAGGGCTCCGCCAGAGAGCGGCAGAGCGCCCAGCGGCACAGGACGTTCCACTGGCCGATCCCGGTGCGGCGCTTCAAGGTGACGAGCTGGTCTCGGGCGCTTTGGGCCAGTCGGATGTGTTCGATCGGCATGGGTCAGGGCTCCCAGAAGTAGCCGGGCTCGACGGCGGTGGTACCGGTGGCGTCGTCATGTTGTAGTCGATAGGTGTGTCCCACAGCGCGGCGCAGATGGCCAAACGCGTCAGCGTCGATCTCGGTGTCGGTGGAGAGCAGGATTACTTGGTGGCTGGCGTTTGGGAAGTAACGGTTTAGGAGGTGCTGTCGGTGGGAGGCGTCGAGCCGTCCGAGCGGCGTGTCGATGATCACGGGAAGGGGTTGGCCGGTCGAGCGGGCGAGACCCCAGAGGAGGGCGACGGCGAGCAGCTGTCGCTCGCCCGCGGAGAGCTCGGAGGCGGCGAGCGGCCGGCCGTCCTGTCCCGACAGCTCAACGGTGCAGGACTCCGGGTCGATGTGGATGGCGGTAACCAGGTTTTCTTTGCGTAGGAGCTGGCGGAGGGAGTCGAGTACGAGGTCGCCGATTTGGCCGAGGTGGCGGCGGGTGGCGGCCGTGCGCAGGTTGACCAACGTGGCGGTGATGCGGTCGACGTGCTCGATCAGCCGTCGGTCGTCATCCGCGCTGAGGGTGGCGTGTGCTGCAGCGTCCAGGGCTCGCTCGTAGGCCTCTTCGGCCCGGGTTCGTTCCTGGCGCAGCGACGCGAGGCGCTCCTCGGTGTGTGCAAGCGTGGCACGGGCTTGGAGCAGGTCCCGGTCCGCGGCGTCGCGAGCGTCATGGAGGGGTGCGACCGCCTCCGCGTCCGGGATGGCCGCGAGCATCCGCTCCAACCGCTCCCGTTCGACGAGCACGCCGTGACGGCGGGTGATGAGCGCGGGCAGGCGACGGCGCTGTTCAGCGAAGCCTCGGGCCACGAGTTCTTCAACGCTGCGGGGGTGGTCGAGGCCGATGACGGCCTCGACCTCGTCTGCGGTGCGCTGCGCCCGGTCACGTGCGAGGTGCTCGTGGAGGGCGGCGATGGCGTTCGCCCTGACTTTGGCGGTGCGGAGCTGTTCAACGATAGCCGCGTCCCGTTCGGCCAGGATGTCCACCACTAGGCGCGATTTGGCAGCTTCGGCCTCGGCGTGCGCTTGTTGCGCCAGGTCGACCAAGAGGCGCTCTACCTGGAGAAGTGGGGCGATGCCTGCGGCGGACTCTCGTAGCTCGTCGTCGATGTGGGCGAGGTCGCTGCCCAGCTCTGCGAGGCGATGTTCGGTGCGTTCGCGGGCTTCGACGAGATCGCCACCGGCCGTCCGGTACCGCTCGGCCGCGGCGAAGAGGTGCTTCTCGGCCCTCTCGGCCGCGACCCGTGCGCTGGCCGCTTCGCCGACGGTTTGTTCTTCTACGTGTCGCGCTGCGGTGACCCGCTCCTGGGTCGCGTCCACCCGTTGGCGGAGGTCTTCTGGTACCCGGCCTTTGGCGTGACGGCGGCGGACGACAGCCAGGTCCGTGGTGAGGCGTTCCACCAGGTCGAGGCCAAGCAGAGATGACAGTGCCGTCCGCAGCACCTCCCGGGATCGGTCGAGGTCGGCAAGGGCCTCGATCTGTTCGCCGTCGAAGAAGAAAAGCCCAGCGATTCCGCGAGGCAAAAAGGCGTCGACGTGCTCGGCCCAGGTAGCGCTCAAGGTCGGGTCGAGATGACCGTTGAGGAAAACCTCGACGCCTTCGCGCAGACCCTTCCCCGTGCTGCGCCACGACCGACGCACCCGATAGTGCTGGACTTCGCCTTCGTGGTGAACGTGGAAACCCACCTCCACCGAGGCTCCCTCAGCCGGGTTGGCCCGGTGATGGATGAGCGAGCGGAGATACGTGTCATAAGGGCCGGATCGACGGGTTGACGTCGGCGCGAGGGCTCCGTAGAGGGCGAGGTGGATCGATTCGAGCAGCGTCGTCTTGCCCGATCCATTGAGTCCGCCAATGAGGACGACGGGACGGCTCGGTGAGGGAGGGGCGAGGTCAAACTCGTTTCGGCCGGCGAACACCCCGACATCGTGCAGGACGACCTTGTCGAGGATCACTGCTGAGCTTGCTCGGCGGCGGGGCGGACATAGCCGTCGGCGAGATCGAGCGGATCGGGGTCGCCAACGCTGTCGGGCAGGCGAGCGAGCGCAGCAGCACGCCGCTGGGCCCGGGCGAGGGCATCTTCCTCGTCGTCGTAGAAACCTCGGCGCAACGCCTGCTCCAAGGAGTCGAACAGCCCGGCGCGGCGAGCCTGCGCTCGGTGACGTTGCTCGATGTCCAACAGCTCGCGGACGAGCTCGAAGTGCAGGCGGTCGCCACTCGCCACCTCCTGGAGCACCTCGATCGTTTCGGGCCCGAGGGGCAAGTGCTCATCGAGGGGGCGTCCCGGGTAGGTGGCACCCGTCGTCTCTTGGTAGATCACGGGTAGGCGATCTTCGAACTCGTGCTTGTCGACCACCCAGATCCGTCGGATCTCGTCCAATTCGTCCAGGCTGACCAGTTCGAGTTGCCGGACGTGGTCGGGGCCGTTATCCCGGATCCACGCTTGGGCGTCGAGCAGTCGGCGCAGCCACCGCTCTCGGGCTTCCTGGGTGTAGGGCCCAGGGATTGGCCGGTCGTGGAAGAGCTGCACTGAGCCGTTCATCCGTCGGAAGTCGCGTAGGTGTCGGTCGTTGGCTACGTCCAGCTCGTTGCGCAGGTCGAGGAGCGGCAGCATCCACTCCTTCTCTTCATCGTTTTGGATCATGGCCGACATCGACTTGTCCTTATCGACCAGCGTGCAGACCCAGCACCCGAAGCGGCTATCTCCGCAGCTCGGCGTGCTGGCGTCGACGACGAGGGGGCACTCACCGTCGGGGGAGGCGCCCTGGTACATAGTGAGCAGGTCCTTGTTCGAGTATCCCCAGGGGTTGGTGGTCTGCATCAGGAACAGCCAGACATCGTCGTTGGACCAGTTCTCGATAGGTGAGAAGACCAGACAGTTGGGAAGCGCGGTGTTGGGGCTGAGCTGGTCGCGGACCCGTTGGCCCTCCAGGTCGGTCATGCGTTTTGCCCGCCCAGCACTCTCCGCCTTTCGGGTACCGAGCACGAGGATCGCCTCGCCGTGGGCACGCACGACGCTGCGGATGAACGCGTTGGACGGCTTGATCTTGAGCCGCTCGGTGCACCAGCGGAACTTTGGCCGCGGCGCCGGATAGCCTCGTCCGATCAGGTTGACCCAGAAACTGTCAGCCACAGCTGGAGTCAGACGGTGGGGCTCGACCGGAAGGCGCTTCTTCTGGGCGGTATCCGCCATTACGCCGAGCGAGCGGGTTACCCATGCTGCTACGACGGGGTTCTCAACCAAGGTGTCGGTGCTGATGACGTGGATGGTCTTCTGGCGCCGCTCTACGGGCAGATCTTCGAGCGCCGTCCAGACCAGCTGCAGCACCGCCGTCGAGTCTTTGCCCCCGCTATAGCCGACAACCCAGGGGATGTCATCGGCGAGGTAGAGATGCTGGATGCGCGTGGTCAGCTCGGCGATCGTCGCGGCATAGCCCGCCTCGTCGAACACCGAAGAGGCGCGGACCGGAATGGAGCGCTTAGACGTCAAGATGCCCGCCTGGCAGCTTCGTCGACGCGCTGCTCCTCCGCGGGCAGGTGCATGCCCAGGGCTCTGCGGATGGTAGCGGTAGTCAGGAGCACATTGGCCGATCCTTTCGATACGCGCCCACCAAGGGTCGCTCGCCCTTCCCATTCGGGGCTCATCCGGTGCCAGTCGAGCGCTCGGAGCTTGCGTAGTCGGCGCTCCCAACGAGCGGCGTCGGTGCTCTCGCGTAGCAAGGCGTTGCCCACCTTGCCGAGGGAGTGCAGCACGATGCCGTGGCTGTGGATGAAGTCCCGGCGGACCTCGCCGGCTGAGACCACTCGATCCCGGACCTGCGCCCACTCGGGGAACTGCTGGGCAACTGCTTCCCAATAGGTGGCCGCGAGATCAACGCGCCGTTCGATCGAGGGTTCCTCGATGCTGTCAAGCAAGCACTTCGTGGCGGTGTGGAGAGCCGAAAGCGTGAAGAGCTTGCGGGAGCGGGCCGAAAGGTTGCTCGATTCGGTCTCGGTCAGATCCCGATAGAAAGGAGACCGGAACACCACGAGCCGGGTGATCGCCGACAGCTCGTCGCGGTGGTCGTAGAGGACGCCGAGGGATTTCGCCGGCCGAATCGCATAACGGTTCAAGTCGGCGAACATCTGCTGGCACCGTTCGAGGCCCACGTCCAGGAACAGCACAATGGGAATGGTCTCGTCGCCGAGGTCAGGGCTCTCAGTCAGTGCCTGCTGGATCGCGGCGCGCCGGTGCTGGCCGTCATTGATAACGAACCGGGCGGCCATCGGGATGGTGAGCGTTCCGACCCGGCCGTCGCTATCGGACTCGGCCTCGAAGCTCACCGCCGCGTCGACCGACGCGGTGAGCGCCGAGAAAACGTAGCCGGTTGGGTTGTCGACGATGTAGCGGGCGATCTCAGGCACGCGCGCCTTGTTGAGGGTGCGCTGCGCTCGTAGCTCAGCCACCAGCTCTTCTTCATCGAAGACGAACAAGCGGGGGATGAGCCGTAGCGGGCACATCGTGACGTAGTACTCCCGACCTGCCTGAACGCCTCGGATCGCGGGGAAGACGTACTCGTAGGAGCTGGCGCGGGGCCGACTCGGTCCGTTGCGGCGCTCGGCGGTTGACGGCGCGGTGGTCGTGGTCATACGGCAGGTCCTACCTCCGTTCTGTGCGGATCGCAAGCTACGTACATCATGGTCGAACGATCCGCACAGGCGGTGGACCATTCGCGTACAGTTCAGGTTGTGACCCTAGCGACCGCCAGTGACGATGACCTGGCCGAGACGGCTCGCCTGAGCGACGAGCCCGTCTACCTGGACTGCAATGCCACCACGCCCCTCGACCCCGAGGTGCGGGCGGAGGTGCTGCACTACCTCGACGAGGAGTACGGCAATGCGGGAAGCCGAACCCACCTCTTCGGCCAGCGGGCCAAAGTTAGGGTCAACGAGGCGAGAGCCCAGGTCGCAGCGGTGCTCGACGCACAGCCCGATGAGGTGGTCTTCACCAGCGGCGCCACCGAGAGCAATAACCTCGCTCTCCTCGGGCTCGCCGCCCACGGCGACGATCAGGCTCGTCGACACATTGTCTCGACTCGCATCGAGCACAAGGCGATCCTCGAACCGCTCGACCACCTCGCTCGTCAGGGCTTTGAGATCACCCTCGTCGCCCCGACCGGTGGCGGGTGGGTTGATCCAGACGCAATCCGCGCCGCGGTCCGGTCCGACACCCTCGTTGTCTCGGTCATGGCCGCCAACAACGAAACGGGTGTGATTCAGCCCATCACCGAGATCGCTGGGGCTCTCGACATCACCGACGCCTACTTTCACGTTGACGCCGCCCAGGCTTTCGGCAAGGTACCCAAGCTGCTGCGCGACCACCGGATCGACCTGATCAGCGTCTCCGGGCACAAGATCTATGGTCCAAAGGGGGTCGGCGCCCTGGTCGCCCGTCGCCGCGGCTACCAACGCCCTCCGCTGCGCTCTCTCATGCATGGCGGCGGCCAAGAGCGCGGCTTGCGCCCGGGGACCCTCCCAGTGCCCCTCATCGCTGGACTAGGCACTGCCGCCCAGCTCGCCTCCGCGGACCACCAGGCACGTTCCGAACGAGTCGACGCGATCCGCCTAGACGCCGTCCAGGCCTTCGATGCCCTCGCACCCCACTTCAACGGCGAACAGAGCCGCACGATGGCCCACACGCTCAACCTCTCCATACCGGGCGTCGACTCTGAGGCCGCCATGGTCGCGCTAAAGGACCTGGTCGCCATCTCCAACGGCTCTGCGTGTACCTCACAGAATTACGAACCCAGCCACGTGCTCACGGCGATGGGTCTTTCTGATGACATTGTGAAGGGAGCGCTTCGCCTCTCGTGGTGTCACCTGACCCCCGACGTGCGATGGGGCGATGTGGCGAGCTGCCTCGCCGCGCTGAGGAACTGATACTCAACTGACCGAAGGGAGACGACCAGTGGCAACCTCTTGGACCATCGACGAATTACGAATAGAGCTCGACCGATATCGCACCGAGCTCGTCGAAGCCGGGAAGGTCCCTAACACCGTCCAAACGTATGTCGACCGAGCTGATCGCTTCGTTCGGTGGCTCGCCGGCGAGTACGACCCAGCTCCAGAGCGCAGTGGCTCCCGCACTCATCGCTGATCTTCAGACGAATTCGCCTGGGCGTCGTCTCGTCGCGGGATCGACGCGTTCATACCACATTGCTCAACTGAGTCGACTCTTGGCATGACGGAAGGCGAGCTTCGCGGTCTACAGGAAGGCTTCCTAGAGTACGCGACTCCCAGCGATGCAGACTATCGGGAAGTTCTGAAAAACGGGCTGGTCGTGGTTGATACCAACGTTCTGTTGAACCTGTACCGGTATCACCCAACGACCCGAGAGGACCTGTTCCAGATCCTGGAGACTCTCGGGCCGCGCCTCTTTATCCCCCACCAGGTCGCCTCCGAATTCTGGAAGAACCGAGAATCGACTATCCGGGACTCCACGGAGGGAACGACACGACTGAAGACCGCTCTCGACGGACAATGCAGCCAATCGATTCAAGAACTGAGGACTTGGGCAAATCGAGTAGCACTTCCTCCGGAACCGCTTGAGGCACTCTCGGAATCCCTACGGACCGCCTACGTGCAGCTTGCTGCTCGTGTGGACGAGTACAGCGAGGAGAGCCTTCGGCTTGATGCCTTGAGCACTGATACCGATCCGGTCCTCGGTCGCTTGCTCGCCATCCTGAAGGGGCGAGTTGGTCTGCCGGTAGCTCCCGAAGACCTCGACGAAGCCCGGACGGAAGCGGAACGGCGGATCGAGAGCGAGGAGCCACCGGGATTCGCAGATTCGGACAAGACGGGAGACGCCCGCTTCGGTGACTACTTCTTGTGGCGAGAGGTGCTGGACGAGGCGTCGGCGCGCAAGGTTGACCTTCTCCTCGTCACCGGGGACGTAAAGGAGGACTGGTGGCGGCGAGAGAAGGGGGAGACCCGCGGACCGCGCCTTGAGTTGAGTCGAGAGTTCGGTAGCTTCGTCGGTGGTCGGCTCTTCATGCTGCGCCCTGCCAGTCTCCTGGCTCAGGCCAAAGACGCCCTAGATCTCTCCATCAACGAGGAATCTGTTCGCGCTGCGGAGACGGTAGATCGCCTGACGACAGAGCGTGTTCGACCTAGGCATCATGCGGAGGGCTTCTCGTTGGAGAAGCTGCCCACCGGCAGACGCGGAGGTTACCTTGAGACGATTGCCGCTATGACGGATCTTGCTCAAGGTTCGCCGACGGTCGAGGACTACCTAGCCCAGTTTCAGGAGCGCTTCCCGACGATCACGCTGAAGGAAGTTGCGCGGCGCAGAATGCGCATCCCTGTCTCACTTGGGCTGGCGGCCATCCAAGGTGAACGCATCGTGCTGACCGAGCAGGGCCACCAGTTCCTGGAGGATCGTAGTCTCGATGTCCTGCAGGAGTGCTTCATGAACAGGATTGCCGGAGCGCAAGAAATCGAAGACCTCGCTGCGTCTACCCCTCTTGCCAGTCTCCGACGACAGGTACGCGATGAACCTCCCGACGGACTCAGCTCCACGCAGGCCATGCTTGTTCTCCGGTACATGGAGCAGCTAGACCTGGTGTGACCTGTCGATGCCAAGCGGTATTCGTCGCTACGACCAGCTCACGCCACCGAGCAGCTCGTCTACTGATAGAGCCTCCGCGCCGGCGCCGCCCGCGAGCGCTTCGGTGACCAAAGCCTGGACGACGAGATCGGCCGGCTGATGCCGAACGTTCACCTGCTCTTGGATGTACTCCAGCCCGCCGTTGGAGTAGCCCTCGAATAGTGCAATGCGCTCTTCGATGCGAGAGGTGTCCATGATCTCAGGGTCATTGTCAACCGATATCGCAGCAATCATATTGATCAGTGCTTCGGCGAAGGTTGGAGCGGTCACCACCTCATATCGGATGGGATCTCCTGCGGCCGCAGTAAATGGGACTCGCCGTTCGAACTGACAGCCGACGGCGGCAGCGAAGAGCAGCGCATCTCGAAACGTCGGGAAGGTCCCTTCATCGCGGAGCTCGTTGAGCAGGGCTTCGTGATCTTGGGGCCGTCGAACCCGGATATCAGCGGGTGAAATGGTCATGACACCTCCATCAACTCGGCGTGGTCGGTCTCTGCCTCGGCGCGGACGTAAGGGTGTGCGACGCCACCAAGCTCGATGTCGTCGCCTACTTCGCCATTCGCAGTGGTGTGGGTGACGATGACTCCGAGGTGGCTCACATAGGGCATGAGCTCGCCGACAACGTGCCCGAGTCCTTGGCTCTTGCTGACAAGCACTACGAGCTGAGGCGCCATCTGAGCGAGCGCACGTGATACCTCCCGTTGGTAGTTCTGGTCGAGCGAGCCAAACGCGGCGTCCATGACGATCGGGTACATGCCGGCGTCTTCGGCGGAAGGTCCTTCAGCGCGACGTTCCGTGCGGATCTCGCGTGCGAGCTTCGAGACCGCGGCCACAAAGGAGAGACTCAAGATCTGGTTCTCTCCCGTGGACTTCGGTACAGCGAGTTCAACACCGTCGATGATCTGAAACAGCCCGAGCTCGAAATGCTCGTTGAGTCGGGGGGTGTAGGGCTTGATGGTGATCGTCCCGAATACGGTCTTCAGTTCGGCGTCAAGACGCCGGCGCATATCTTCCGAGCGGATGGCCAGGATCTCGTCGAGTGCTCGACGTACGGAGTTGACGAGATCTGATCGAGTCCTCGCCTTGGCTGCAAGCTCGTCGGTGACCTCAGCTCGGCTCCGTTCAGCGGTCAGTCGGGCGATGTCCTTCTGGATCTGGTCGAGCGCCGTCTTGACTGAGCCGATTTTCTGTTGCTTGACACCGAGTCTTCCGTCGAGCTCGATTCGCTTTCCTTCGAGCTCTTGTACTCCCTCCAGGCGAGACTCCTTCAGCTGTCCGTCAAGCTCCGAGATCTCCTCCTCGAAGCGTCCGACGCGATCGGTCTCGCTTGAGATCCGCTTGAGAATGGCCTGAAGGGAATCGAACAGTTCTCTCCGGGCGCCGTCGATAGGTGCCATCTGGCCGCGAAGTTGTTGCCACGCGGTCTCAACCACCTGGAGTCCCGCGCGTTGGCGCCACTCCAAGACACTCTCGTGAGCTGCGGAGGAGCCCCCCAGTGGGGTGCCACAAATGCAGAGACCATCCTCCAACAGTTGGTCGACGAATTCGCGCTTGATTGGCGCTGGAAGGGTCCCTCGCTCGTAGAGCGCACTCGCGATCTCTTCCGTCGTCTTCGTCAGGGCCCCCGTGAAGGCCAGGAACCCTCGGCTAGCGATCAGACTGGTTCGGTCCAGCCGTGCTTGGTTGAGTGCTAGTCGGGCGTCAGCGAGTCCCTGTCTGGCCTTGTCCCGAGCGCGCTGAAGGGGGGCAGCCGCAGCGTGCTGGCGTAACAGCTCCGTTACGGCCTCACGTTCTTCGTTGAGCGTGGCGAGTGCGCCTTCGAGAATCTTTTGCTCTTCCTTGCGTTTCGCCTCTTCTTCTTGGAGGTCATCGATGGCAGTCTGAATGTCGCTTGCCTTCTGCCCGCCATAGCGTTTGAGATCTGCAGTGAGCTTGCGGTCCACCTTCGGGAGGTGTTCGAGGGCTCGCTCGACCTGCTCCAGGTCCAATAGGACCTTGATATCGTGCTGCACCTCGGCGTAGGCACCTTTTTGGACGAGCTTTTCGATCCGTTCGCCGTTGAAGAAGAAGAACCGGCTGACTCCTTGAGGCAAGATCGAATAGATCCTCTCCTGTGGAGCAACGATCTCCTCAGATGACCCATCGGGCTTCGTCTCCCAGAGCTCAACTTCGGGGACGAACCGCTGTTGTTCGTCAGATTCCTTTCGCACCTCGGCCTTCCGTCGAAGGCGATAACCCCGCCCTTCGTGTTCAAAGGTGAGTTCAACAAAGATATCGACGGTCGACCCAACGGGGACCTGCCGCCAGACGCAGTCGGTGACCATTCGATGCTGTTCCTCGACGTCATCCGACATGCTCCCGTATAGGGCCCACGTGAAGGCATTGAGCAGCGTCGTCTTGCCAGCACCATTCGCGCCGAAGATGAGCGTGACTGGTTTCAGGGCGTCGGACTGAAGCTCGAATTGCTGATCTCCAGCGAACTGTCGGAAGTTGCGCAGCGTGATGGTGTTGAGCTTCATGGCAGCACCTCTTTGACAGCTGCCAAAAGCGAGTCCGTTAGGTCTGCCGCCTTGACGTGCAGTCGGGAGCGCTCGATTTCGAGCACTCGCTTGAGAAGCGCCCGCTCTTCGTCCGTGAGCGCTTGAAGTACGTCCTTTTCGGTATATTCAGGTGAGGTCATGCCTTGTCCTTGTCTGTTTCGTTCTAGAGGTGCATCAACTGATAACGATCTTTGAGCGGCCGCAACAGCTCCAGCGTCGCTTCGTAGTTCTCGGAGAGCTTTCCGAATTCGTTTGCTCGTTCCAGCTCGCGTGAGAGCAGCTGCCGCTCGACGTCGAAGTTGATCGCGCTGGACGGGTCTGGCACGGCGATGTAGTCGTAGATGTCCGCACGCTCCTTGCCGTCGGCTGGGCGGAGAAGGCGACCGCGTCGTTGGATGAACTGGCGTGGATTGCTGCTACTGGCGAGGAGGTAGCCGATCTGGGCGTTGGGGATGTCCACACCCTCGTCGAGACAACGCATGGAGACCAAGAAGCGGAGATCGTCACCAGTGTCGAAGCGTCTGAGTAATACCCGTCGCTGGGGGCGAGGGGTTTCAGCAACGTAGGAGTGAGCTGAGAGATGGAGCTGGTTTCCGATCAGGTCCATCACGTCGCCAAGTTGGTTCGGTCCCGGTGGATCTCCTGCTGAGGTGGGGCGCGCTCCTTCGGCACAATAGACCAGCTGGTACCAATGGTTGCGCCTATCGACTAGATCCGTCCGCAACGTTCCGAGCTTGCCAGTGGCGTGCCCGAGCACTCCGGCGCGCTGTCGGAGCAGCTGCCCGATCACGGATTCGTCGTCGAAGTCAGACAAGCTGTCGCCGCTCGCCATGCGCTGGGCAATTTGCGTCGTGAGTTCGATGTAGAGCTTCGTCTCCTCGTCGTCGAGTTGCACAAGTCGAGGGAGGTAGCGGTAACGGCACAGAGCGCCCATCTCGATAGCCTTGCCGAGGCCGAGCTCGAAGACCACTGGTCCGAAGTAGGTCTTGAGCGCGTCAGTGCCTTCGGGGTCGAACCATCGCTCCGGGGTAGCCGACAGCGCTAGGCGATAGGTGGCATTGTCCGGTAGACAGGATCGGTACGCTTGAGAGCCGAGGTTGTGAGCCTCATCGGCGATGAGGAGCAGGGGTTGACTTATCCGTGAGAGGATCGACTGGAATCGGTCGCCACGGAAGGATGCGAGCGTTGCGACCAACGCGACCGTACGGCGTTGGCCGAGCTGCGCCGCGGTTAACTGCGCCTCGACCTTGGAAATCCACACGTCACTGGATTCGTAGACCGCGACGGGATGGACTCCGAAGGACGAGAACTCGGTTAGCCACTGGTCGACGAGGTGTTGGTACGGCGCCAGGGTCACGATGATGAGCGGGTCCTCGCGTTGGTCCAGCACTCGTGCCAATTGGGCGGCGGCTATGAGTGCGGTCTTCGTCTTTCCGGTCCCCGTGGCCATTTCAAGGATTCCGCGTCCGCGGTTGCGAAGCCACGCTTCGACGGCGACTCGTTGGTATTCGCGAACTGCAAGGGAGCGTGGAAGTTGAATGCCGGTCGCCACGTCCTCTTCGACGTCGTCTTCAGCGTCGAGAGCGTTGTCGGTGGCGCCGACGCGAGCATTCGGGCGGCGAGATGCAATCTCGATCAGTCGCTCGCGAGCGACATCGGGGAATGCCTCAACGGTGAGGTTCGGAGTGCGGTCGAGCCACAAATCATTGAAGTCCTCCTCGAGGCGAATTGCCCGAGCCCCGTCGCCGGGCAGCCAGCCGAGGTAGACCTCGACGGACTCGAAATTGGCGATCAAGCCGCCGTAGGTCTCATTGGAGCTGCCGGTGAAGGCCACGAGATCACCCATCGCGTCACGGAAGACGCCGAGCTTCTCGTGGTAAAGGCCGAGTTTTCTGCCCCGCTGAAGAAACGCCAACTTGATATCGAGGCGGCCTTGTGCCACCAAGCGTCCGACGAGCCCAAGCCCGTTGAGTACGTTCCCATCTGCGTCATCAGGTAGCTCGCGTAACACCGCCCGCTCGATCACGGTCCGCAGGTCGTAACCACGTTCGATATCGACGATGTCGTCGTATTCGAGATGTGGCGACGCAATGAGTCGCATTGCTCCGGAGCGCTCAACGAAATCCTCGATGCCCCGGGCAAAGAGCGCCAGGCTCGTCGAAGTGAAGTACCCGACCGCGCGGCTATAACTCGTCGCAACCGAGAGAACGGGAACGTAGAAGTCCTTGACCACGTCTTCGCGGTCGCTCCGGTAGCGGCCCGCAAGATTCAGCGTGCGCAATCCGGCTGACGTGGACGCTGTCATAGCAGCTCCAGAATCTCGTCGATGTCGGGACTTGTGGCCGTCGCTGGCTTTGGACCGTCTCCGAGCCGATGTCGACAGGCGACAATCAGGTCGGCGACATCAGAGTCGCCTCGGCTTCGGTAGCTTCCAACAAGATCGGCTACCGACGGGGCGGCAGGGAGTCCGATAGCCATCGCGAGACGAACACGTGCATCGTCGTGGTTTGTGGGTGGACCTGCGCCGATGAGAGACAGCGCATCAACTTCGGGGTCTCCGGTGGCTGGGGCGACCAAGTCGACGCGGAAAGACCTGCTGTCGGTGATCACGAGAAATACCTCGGTTCCGGCGGCGATATCCTCTTTGATCAAGAGCCGCCTAATGCTGCCGAAGCTCGGCTGGATGGCGGTCCAGCTGATCGTTTGCGGCTCGAGAGGTGATTCCAGTACGCACGCGTCACCGAAGTCGAGATCGAGCAAGCCAGCAATGGCCATTGGTGCGAGGGTTCCGCTGCCGCGGAGGTGCTCCTGATTGACCTGGACGCGATACAGCCATTCACCATCACCTCTGTAGAGCCGGCGAGTCTCTTGTGGCGTCTTCCGATGGCCTTGGGCGCTGTTGCGACGTCGGACGATGCCCCCGACGGATTCGAAAGGAGGGGCACTTGCGTAGGCCATGACGCTGTTCGCACGTACGCTGTATCGGCTCGTAATCTGCTCGATAAGCACATCCATTGAGATGCGGCCACCGTTGCGGTCGAGCTCTTCTCCGACGAGTGCCCGGACCCCGGTGTAGGCCTCCATGCCCCACTCGACGAGTGCCCATCGGTCGCGATCGACGCGCTCGATCCGCTCATCGACTGACATCGCGTTCTTGAGAGATCCCAGACTGCGGTCGAGACCGAGCTGGTCCAGTACTTGCTCTGCTGCAAGAGGGGCGCCCGCGATGGACAGCAGTGCCGCGGCTCGATCGGCCAATGATTGGGTGCTCGTCAGGATGAAGTCGCCATGAAGCGTGAACCCAGACTCCTGAAACCAGCGTCGGGCCGCCTCGTGGTCGGCGCTGGGTTCCAGGCACGGGTTCAGAGAGCCGAACTCATCGATTGAGACCACGCCGTAGGGATTCGCCAACTCTTGGAGTCGGGTCAAGGTCGTCGCTCGCGCCGAAGCGAGACTGGGTGCAGCGCACCAGCCATCGACGATCTCGTACGAGTCGTCGAGACGGTCGAGGACGCGCCAGAGCGGTTGCTCAACGCTTAGGAGGGTGTCCCTCAGGGCGGGCAACTTGCAAAGGAGGTCGTCGAGCGGGAGCACCGCGTCGATCAGGAGGCGAGCTGATTGCGCGACTAGGTTTAGGACAACCTCGGTCGACAGGAGCTGGATGAGCCTTCCCCGCGCTCGTGACTCGATCTGCCGGACCCGCTCACGAGTGAGATCGAGTTGGTTCCCGAGTTGTTCGAGGGTCACGACCCGGTCGGCAAACAGCCGGTCTCGGACAATGCGGAGCTCCCGCTCGTCAAGCTCGGCGATTGAGCGGTCGATGACGGCTGCGGCGTCCCAAGCAGGTGACACCTCTTCCAACATGGAGCTTGCGGTCATCTGGCTGAGCCGCAGCCGAGCATCGACGACAGCTGGGGGAACGCCGGGAATGTTAGGAGGGGCCAGGATCAGAGCCTCCGGAGTTCCGACGGCAACAAGCCACCGAGCAATCTGCATCAGGTCGTCGTGCGCTCCGCGTACCGACTCCTCGGCTGCGATTCCATTAGCGGCGCTAGAAGATTGGGTTGAAGTGGACACGCCAGACGATGTCGTTGGTGGCGATATCGGTGAGGTCAACGCTTCCTCAGTGAGGACGCGGAGGATCGACTCGACAGTGCCGATTCCGACGTGCTTCATCCCGAGTAGGGTCTGGACTTCCATGTCTTGGATGTCACCGAACGTGGTCAATCCTTTTCTGACGAGCGCGTTGAGTGCTCGGTTCGTGAGCGGCATCGTGGCGAGAGGGAGGTCGACCGGAAGGGTCGGGAAGATCGCACCGATCGTCCAACGGTCCAGGTGCTGCAGTACGGTGGCAATCAGGTAGAGCGTGATCTCCTGACGTTCGATCCGATCGGTTTCGAGAATCGAGCGCCGTTTCCAGCCGACACCCACTCCACTGGTTGCTGCCGAGTACCTGTCCGCCTCAAGCCACGGAAAGGTATCTAGCCACGACGGGTCATCGGCATCCTGAACAGGACTTTCGCCGGTAGGCATGGGATCACCCGGCCCCGGACCGCGCGGCGACGAATGCACGACGGAGGGAGATGGCAGTCACGGCAGGCAGCACGGTGGGGATTGGTAGGCCCTTTTCCTGGAGTCCAACCTTCTCAGGCTAGGCGAGGGGTGGGACAGGCGCCGGAGTGGCAGTCCGTAGGCTGCGGGTGCGCGGTTTGGAGGAGGCGGGTCAGGGAGGTTGGTAGGGCGACAGCGGGCGGTGTGCCGGTTTGGGGTCGAGCGCGAGCTGGTGCTCGTGAACGACCGCACGAAGAAGTCGTGGGGGTCGGTTTCTGTCCTGGTTGGCGACGCTAGAGGTGATCGAGTTTGGCTCTCCCACCCGCCCCGCTACCGATCGCCCGCACCCCTACGAGTGACAGTGTTGGTGGCGGGCAAGCACACACGCACGCCGTCCACCTGGGCGAATGGTTTCGCCTTATGGCACCTCAAGACCACCACGGTGCCCTCTCCCGCTGGGCCCGGCCGACCGAAGCGCCCCATCCTCACCCCGGGCGCTCGGGGTCGCTTGTCGGCCACCCGCCCGTAGCGGCTCTCCGGCGTCGAAGGGCCACCACCGATCCCACCGTCACGACGCCCAGCGCCACTAGGCAGAGCACGACCCCGAGGACGAACGACCGCGGGAGGTACGAGAGCACGATGACGTGATGGCCTGCCGGGACCGTGACCTGGAGCATCACTCCGTCCCAGGATCCAAGCGCGTCCGTCTTGCCGTCGAGGCTGGCCCGCCATCCCGGTTCGTCGGTGAGCCGCAGGTCCAGGCGCGCGGTGGTGCGGGCGTCCACGTCGACCGTCCAGGTCCCCGGGCCGGTCATGTGCACGGTTGCTGACCCCAGCCCGCTGCTCGGTGGGTGAGTACCGGGGAGCGGCGCCAGCGTGGCGCGCGCTGCCCCGGGCACGAAGAAGAGACCCTCGCCACCGACCGTGGCCACACGTCGCGTCCCCGCCGGACCGGGGGCACCGGCGGGCTCGAGGATGTACGACACCCCGTACCGCCTTGCCAGGGCCACCGACGTGACGGCCGGGCAGAAGTTGCCCGGTGTCAGCACCAACGGGGTCTTGGTGGCCGCCGCCCAGGAGGTGTAGTAGCCGCGGGGCGTCATCCCGTCGTAGTCGGAGAATTCAACGACCCCGTAGGCGTCGTTGGTGTTGACCAGCATGCCGAGTGTGGACACCCCGGCGACACCCTGGGGGCAGGAGCCGAAACCGACGACGGCCGTGCCCACCCGCTGTTCGAGCGCTCGCTCTGCCGGCGTCGTCGAGAAGTACCCCGAGCTGGACGACCAAAGGGGCTGGGCGGAAGTGAGCAGGAAGGCGCACTCGACGACGACGAGCACGATGGCCACCGGGCGGGCCAGCCGGGCCCTTTGCCGCGGATTGCGACAGGACGCCAGGACGACCACCGACGCCAAGCCGGCCCCGACACCGACGAGGGGCCATACGAAGCTGGTGCCGCGCGCCGAACGGGCAAGGGACGGCATGTGCGCAGCCGTGGCCAGGAAGTAGCCACCCACCGCCGCGACGGCCAGCCCCAGCACGCCAAAAGCGACGGCCATCGGGACCAACACCCGGCGTGCGGCGCGCTCAGCCAGCAGGGCATCGAGCCCCAGGCCGGCCAGGACGGCCGGAGTGAGGGCGAGAACGGGCAGCGCCCGCCACCACAAGATGGCCTGGATGCCGGGCACACGGTTCGCCTCGGACACGGCGAAGGGGATGTAGATGAAGACGGCGAAGACCCCGGCCATGGCCAGCAAGGCCGGGACCTGCGGGCGCCGCCACCGCAGGTAGACGCCGACCGCCGCCAACCCGAGCGCGATCACCCCCACGTAGGCCGCGGTGGCGTAGTAGTTCGCCGGGCCGAAGTACGTCGTCCCTACGACCGGGGTGCCGAAGAATCTGGCAAAGGCGACGTTCACCAGGGTGGAGAGCGGCATCGGCCCGCCCGCCGGGCCGGTACGGACGCTGTGACCGGCCACCTGCAACCCCGGGAGAAGCAATGGGGCTGACAGGGCGAGGCCCAACACAAGGGCACCCGCCAGGTCGACCAGCGGTCGAGCGATCGGGCCGTCGTCGCGGCGGCCTCGGGCGCGCAGGGCGAGGAGGACGACGGCGAAGACGCCCGCACCCAAGAGGAGGAGCGCCGTCTCCTCGGGGTCGCCGCCGTAGACGCTCATGGCGACGGCCACACCAAGGAACACCACGAATCGCCACCGGTGCCGTCCGGACAAGACGAGGGCCGTGGCCGCTAAGACCCAGCCGGTCCAGGCGGCGACCCCGGTCAGCGTGTACCCCGCCCACACCGAGAAGGCCCCGCTCAACTCGAAGACGATGCCCGCCAGCACCGACCCGAGGACGCCGATTCGCAACACCCGGGCGAAGACATAGGCACCGGTCCCGGCGATGAAGAGCTTGACGAGTACCCCGACGCCGTAGGCGAGGCGCAAGGGGAACAGATAGCCGATGAGGAGAGGTGGGCTGAAAGGGGCCGACTGCCAGTTGAAGGCCAGTGGCATGCCCAACACGCTGTAGGGATTCCACAACGGCAGATGGCCCGAGTGGACGTCTCTCCAGTCGAGCGCGGTCCAGGGGATCATCTGCCGGATCTGGTCCGAGCTCAGGATGTTGTGGATCACGACGCCGTGCTGTACCGACAGCCCGACGGTGCTCAACTGGTCGAACGGCCCCAAGGTCGAGCCTTGCAGCAGGGCTGGCAGCACCGAGGCCACGCCGACGAGCACCACGACGACGATCCCGCCGGCGTCGCCGACCCATCGGTGGAGGAACGATCGGGCGCGACCGACAGCGTCGCCGTCGATCCGTTGGGGGCTGGACTCCGTCACTGCGTTCTTCGGGACCTCTCTGATGCTGAGCCCCCGCTTGCCTCTGCCACGGACCACCTCTCGAGCCCGGGAACCGGGAGGCTCGCCGGATCACGGTTGCGCAAATCGTAAGCTCGGTGAGGATGGTCCAGGTGTACACACGTCAGGGGACGAACGGTGGCCATTGACGACACAACGCTGTGGCGGGAGGTCGACGAGCTGTTCAGACGGCGTCCTGGGTGGAACCTGCAGGCGATGTCGCGTCCGGGGGCTCTGCCTGTGTGGTGTCTCGGCGCTTCGAATCAGCCGGATCTCGCGGTGACGGTGGACGATGGGGCGATACAGGTCAACGTGACCAAGACGGACTTCGACCTCACCCTGACGGGTATCGACGAGCTGGTGGCGTGGCTGAACGAGTACTGGCCCGGTTCGCTCCCCGAGCGCGAGGAGCACGACGGCCACAAGCGACGATGGCGCCCCAACTTCCGCTGGGACTAGAGGGACCACCACTGCCGGCGCGTTGACGAACCGTCTCTGTTAGCTTCCCGGCACAGCTGCATCGTGGGAGCAGCGAAGTTCGATCGGTGCTCCGAGGACGTGCAGCCAGGTGACGGCCCGTTCGGCCGTCACCGAAAGGAGGGGGCCGCCGTGGACGACCGGGGCATCGAAATCATCGGACCGATCGCCGGCATCACCTTCGTGGTGCTCGACGTGCTTGCGGGCTTCCTCTACCCCCAGGCACCGCCCAGTGACAGCCCTCCGGCCGTACTGCTGTCGTGGGTCCACGGCCACCGGGTTGCCATCCAGGCGGGCATGATCCTCGGGCTCTTCGCCTCGGCCATCTTCTTGTGGTTCGCCGGCCACTTGAAGAACTGCCTGACCGACAGCGTCGCCGGGCTACGGTCGCTGGCGCCCATGGTGTTCGGCGCCGGCGTGGCCTTCGCCCTGGCCAACGCCATCGGCACCGTCCCCAACGCCCTGCTGGCCTTCATGGACTCGCAGCGCCAGGGTCTCTCCGACCCGACCGTCCTACGGTTGCTGGCCGACCTCAACACCGTGCTGTTCAGCCTCGACACGGTGATCTCGGTCATTTTCATGCTCGCTCTCGGCTTGGCCTTGCTACGGGGAGACCTTCATGCCCCTCGGTGGCTCGGCTGGTTGTGCTTGCTCGTCGCCGTCGTCAACGTCGTCGCCACGTGGTTGGCCGTGACGTTCAGCACCTATCACGGCAAGGGGTGGAACGCGCTCGGCTTCGGATCCTTCATCAGCTTCCTGGTGATCGTCCTGATCCTGAGCATCGCGCTGCTGCGGCGGCCCGAACCCCGAGTGACGCCGGCGCCCTGACCCGTCCGCCTGCCGGCGTCACGAAAGGCTCGCCCTGGCCCGACCGCGCGACGAATCGGGCTCTCCTCGCTCGACGCGAGGTCGGCCGGGGTCAATACTCGTGGTCCGGTCCCTCGCCGTCACGAGAAGGAGTCGTTCATGGCCAAGGTGCTCTGCGTTCTCTACGACGACCCAGTAGGTGGCCTTCCGGCCACCTACGCCCGCGATGGCATCCCGGTCATCGACCACTACCCCGGAGGCCAGACCGTCCCCAGTCCACAGGCCATCGACTTCGTTCCCGGCCAGCTGCTCGGCTCGGTCTCGGGTGAGCTCGGCCTCCGGCCGTTCCTCGTGGCGGGCGGCCACACGTTGGTTGTCACGTCGGACAAGGAGGGACCTGATTCGGTGTTCGAGCGGGAGCTGCCCGATGCCGACGTGGTCATCTCACAGCCCTTCTGGCCCGCCTATCTCACGGCCGAGCGCATCGCCAAGGCGCCCAAGCTGAAACTCGCTCTCACGGCCGGCATCGGCTCCGACCACGTGGACCTTGACGCGGCGATTGCCCACGGGGTCACGGTGGCCGAGGTCACCTACTCGAACAGCATCAGCGTCTCCGAGCACGTGTTGATGATGATCCTCGGCTTGGTGCGCAACTACCTCCCGTCACACGACTGGGTCGTCAAGCGCGGTTGGAACATCGCCGACTGCGTCGAGCGTTCCTACGACCTCGAGGGCATGGCGGTCGGCACCGTGGCAGCCGGGCGCATCGGCCTTGCGGTGTTGCGCAGGCTCAAGCCATTCGATGTCGAGCTGCACTACACCGACCGGCACCGACTCCCCTCCGACATCGAGGATGAGCTTGGTCTGACCTTCCATCCCGACGCCGCCTCGATGGTGCCCGTCTGCGACGTCGTGACCATCAACGCTCCGTTGCACCCCGAGACCGAGCACCTCTTCGACGACGCCATGTTCGCCCGTATGAAGCGGGGTACCTACCTGGTGAACACGGCCCGAGGGAAGATCTGCGATCGCGACGCGGTGGTACGGGCACTGGAGAGCGGGCAGCTGGCCGGGTATGCCGGGGACGTGTGGTTCCCGCAGCCGGCGCCGCCAGATCACCCGTGGCGCACGATGCCGCACGAAGGGATGACCCCGCACATCTCGGGCACGTCCCTGTCGGCCCAGGCGAGATACGCGGCCGGAACCCGCGAGATCCTCGAATGCTTCCTGGCCGGGACCCCTATCCGCGAGGAGTACCTGATCGTCGACGGCGGAAAGCTCGCCGGAACCGGGGCGCACTCCTACAGCGCGAAGGCCGGCCGCTGACCGAGCCTCGCTGGTTCGCTGGAGCGTGAGCCACGGGGCCCACTCGACCCTGGGCCCGCCGAGCCCCTTACGGCGAGGGTGAGGCAGGGTCGGTAGCATCCAGCGTCGTGATCGCTCGGGAGGGGGGCGCGCCGTCGGCCCGCCGCCGACGGCGCAGACAGCGAGGGTCCCGGCGGCTGACGGCGCTCGCCGTTTTCCTGGCCGTCGCCGGTGTGGGATTCCTGGCCAGCCCGGCTGGGGCGGCAGGGACGTCGCCCAGCGCCGCCACCACGAACACGTCGCCGGTCGATCTCGCGACCCCGATCAACTTCGCCGACGGGATGGCGCACCGCTCGGCGATCATCCGTTCGGGGGGCGCACGGATCGAGGTGTTGAGCCCGACGCTGCTCCGCCTCGAGTACTCACCGACCGGCACGTTCGAGAACGACCCGACGGTCAACGCCATCGACCGGAGCATGGCCGTCCCGCCGTATTCGAGCAAGATCTCGGGTGGGTGGCTCACGGTGCGGACGGCCAAGGCCGAACTTCGCTACAAGGTCGGTTCCGGGCCGTTCACCACCCGCAACACGTCGCTCCAGTTCACAAACGCCGGGGTCGCAACCACCGTGCACCCCACATGGGAGTGGGAGTGCACGTTCGGCCAGGCGTGCCAGGCCGGTGCAGCCACGCTGACCGGCGGGGCCTCACTGAGCCAGACAGAGCCCGGCTACCAGAGTACGGCCGGTTACGTCGGCTATTTCTTCAACGCGGGTGCCGCCGCCACCTGGCAGGTGCTTGGATCGCCGGCTGGGCCGGTCGATCTCCACCTGCGCTACTCGACCTACCAGTTGACCCCGACCGTTCACGCCTTCGACGTCCTGGTGAACGGCAAACCGGTGAAGACGGTCACGGTCCCGCTCACCCCGACCAATTCCTGGACGACACTGACCGTCCCCGCCTCCTTCGTGAAGGGCTCGAACTCGGTCGAGGTCCGCTGCGGCACCGGTGAGGGCTGCGAAGCGAACCTCGACACCTTGTCGGTCTCCACGGCGGGGGGGCCGGCCCCCGCGGCGCCCTCCACCGACCCTCTGGGCGGATGGATCCGTGGGTTCGACACCGCCACCTACAACACAACGCCCGCGTGCACGCCGGGCCAGACAGCCGCCACATGCGTCGCCGGCCTCGAGCCGCTGCACACCGACGGCCTCTTGGATCGCGCGGGCTGGCGGCTGCTGGACGACACGCAGAGCGCGGTGTGGAACAAGGGGGGGTGGATCGGGGCCCGGCCACCCCACGGCGACATGGAGGACGGCTACCTGTTCGTGTACGGCCACAACTATGAGGGGGCGTTGCAAACCCTCCGGGCCCTGACCGGGCCGGCGCCGCTGCTCACACGCAACATCTTCGGCGTCTGGTACTCCGACTACCACCCCTATTCCAGTGCCGACATCGAGAATTCCGTGTATGCCACATTCGTGGCGAACGACGTGCCGCTCAACATCCTCTCGCTCGACACCGACTGGAAGGCACCGAACAACTGGGACGGCTGGTCGTGGAACCCGACACTCTTTCCCGATCCCACATCCTTCCTCCAGTGGGCGCGGGCGCACGGCATCGACGTCACGCTCAACCTCCACTCCTCGATCGCCGACAACGATCCCAAGCTGGCCACAGCCCAGGCCGTGGCCGGCAACACGCTGGCCAGCTCCACCTGCACAATCGGCCCCTGCAAGGTGTGGGACTGGAGCTCGATCCCCCAGGCCGAGTCCAACTTCTCCTTGCAGAGGAACTTCATGTCGCAGGGGGTGAGCTTCTGGTGGCTCGACTGGTGCTGCGACGACTCGTCGGTGTCGACGCATGGTGCCACCCCCGACTCCTGGGTCGACCACCTCTACGCAGAGGAACGGCAGAACTCGGGGCAGCGCGGCTTCGTGCTGGCCCGTCTGGGAAGCTCCAACTCGAACCCAGAGCAGGTGTATCCGGCCGGGCCGTGGTCGAACCACACCTCGACCCTGGCCTTCACCGGGGATGCCTGGGGAACCTGGAACACCCTGGCTCGCGAGGCCGAGCTCACCTCGGCCGAGTCCACCATCGGCCAGCCCTACGTGAGCAGCGACATCGGGAGCTTCCTGGGACCGCCACCGAGCCAGAAAGGATCGGACCCCCCCGACCTCTACGACCGCTGGGTCCAGTTCGGCACCTTCCAGCCGATCTTGCGTCTCCACTCCAACGACGAGACACGGCTCCCGTGGCAGTACCCCCAACCGGTCCGCGACGACGCCGAGGCCTTCCTGCGGTTGCGTGAGTCGCTCATCCCCTACACCTACACGCTGGCCTCCGAGTCGAATCGGACGGGGCTTCCCATGGCCCGGCCCCTCTATCTCGACTACCCGAGCCAGGCGGACGCCTACAACCACCCGACCGAGTACCTCTACGGACCCGACGTCCTCGTGTCACCGGTGACCACGCCGGGGACAACGGCCACGACCACGGTGTGGTTCCCGCCGGGCCGGTGGACCGACTACTTCACTGGGGCCACGTTCTCCGGGCCTTCAACGGCCACCGTGAGCGACCCACTCGATCGGATGCCGGTCTTCGTCCGGGCGGGCGGGATCATGACCGAACAGCCGGCCAACGCGCTGCACCACTCGACCTCGTATCGCTCGCTCACGGTGCTCGACTACCCGGGGGCACCCGGATCGTTCGACCTCTACGGCGACGCCGGCACCGGGCTCGGGTACACCAAGGGCCAGTTCACGACAACCCGGATCACCACGACGACGAACGGGTCAACCACCCGACTCGTAGTGGCGCCGGCCACCGGCCACTACCGGGGTCAGGCCCGCTCGAGCACCTACACCATCGAGATGGTGGACCTCTCGCGTCCCACCGCGGTCACGCTCAACGGGGCCAAGCTGGCCGAGGGCCAGGCGCAGGCGAGCGGTCCAAGCTGGACCTACGACAGCTCGACCCACACGGTGGTCATCGACGCCGGTCCGACCGCCGCGACCCGGGGCCTGCGGGTCACCGAGACTGGCGGCCGGCTCCAGTCACAGGCCGAACCGCAGTAGGGGCGGGGCGACGCGCTGCCCCAACGGCGCTGTGGCCGACTGACGGGGCCGGGCGACCGCTCGCCCGGGTCCGGCGCGCGCGACAGTTGCGGGATGCCTCTGACGACGTTCCGGGTCTTTGCACCCCGTCGAGCCGCCCTCGCTCTGCTGGCAAGTGCCGCCGCAGCCTTGGCCGTGGTACCCGTCACGCCGGCCGGGGCAGCTTCAGCGGCGCCGACCGATCCGGCCGCGCTGGTGGACACCTTCGTGGGTACCGGGTCCGCACCGGTGCAGCCCGGCAACATCGACACCTTCCCCGGCGCCACCCTGCCGTTCGGCATGATCCAGTGGAGCCCCGACACCTCTCCTGACCGCCGCGACGGGGGTGGCTACGCCTACACCGACCACCGCGTCATCGGCTTCAGCCTGACGCACCTCTCGGGGCCGGGGTGTCCGTACTTCGGCGACGTCCCCATCCTCCCCACCACCGGTTCGGTGCCAGCCGATCCCGAAAACGCCACCGGCTCGTTCTCCCACTCCACCGAGCGGGCCTCGCCCGGCAGCTACTCGGCGGACGTCGGTACGCCGGCAACCGCCGTCTCACTGGCCGTCACCCAGCGAGCCGGTACCGGACAGTTTGCGTTCCCGGCCGGGAACCAAGGCGACCTGCTGTTCAAGACCGGGGACAGCGCCGGCGGCTCCGGAGGCTCGATGTTCACGGTGGTTGGCAACGACGAGGTCGAAGGCTCGTCCACCGGCAACGCCTTCTGCACAACGTCGGGGCCCTACACGGTGTACTTCGTGGCCAAATTCAACCGGCCCTTCGCAACGTCGGGCACGTGGACGGGCTCGACCGCCAGCCCGGACACCCCGTCCTGCACGGGTACCTCGACGGCCGCGTGCGGCGGGTGGGTCTCTTTCGACACCGCGTCGGAGCGCACGGTCGACATGCAGGTCGCCCTCTCCTACGTGAGCACCGCCGGGGCGGCGTCCAACCTGGCGGCGGAGCACCCGGGTTGGGACGTGGCGACCGTGGCGCACCGGGCCACCGCCACCTGGAACCACGACCTCAGTCGGATCGCCGTGTCCGGCGGCTCCAGCACCAAGACGAAGACGTTCTATACGGCCCTCTACCACTCGCTGCTGTCGCCCAACGTCTTTAGCGACGACGACGGCCAGTACCTCGGGTTCGATCACACCGTGCACACGACAACGGCCCACACCCAGTACACGAACTTCTCGGAATGGGACATCTACCGCACCCAGTTCCCCCTGGTGGCCATGTTGTTCCCGAACACCGCTTCGGACATGGTCACTTCATTGCTCCACGACGCCGCACAGTCGGGCTGGCTGCCCCGGTGGCCGGTGGCCGCCTCCGACGCCGGCCAGACCGACGGGGACGCCCCCGATGCAGTCATCGCCGAGGCGTACGCCTTCGGTGCCCGCGGTTTCGACGCCGGCCAGGCACTGTCTGACATGGAGAAAGGAGCCAGGCAGCCCGGCTCGGGGTTGATCCAGGAGCGTCAGGACGTCACCCAGTACCTGCAGCAGGGCTACGTGGTGGGCAACACCGAGGACCTCACCTCCTACGGCTACACCCTGGGCACGTCGGTGACGCTCGAGTACGCGCTCGACGACTTTGCCATCTCGCAGCTGGCCTCAGCCCTGGGGCAGACGTCGGTGGCCGCCGCCGCTCTCCAGCGCTCCTCCAACTGGCAGAACGTCTTCGACCCGTCCACCGGTTATGTGGGGGCACGGACGGCGTCCGGTTCCTTCGTGCCCGGGCCGGCCTTCCAGCCCACGCACGTGACAAACCAGGGCCAGGTCGGCTTCGAGGAGGGCAATGCCATCCAGTACTCGTGGGGTGTGCCGCAAAACCTGGCCTCGCTCTTCTCGCTGATGGGCGGCAACGGCGCGGCCACCAGCAAGCTCAACACCTTCTTCACCTCACTGAACGCCAGTCGCTACAGCCCTCGCTACTGGGCAGGCAACGAGCCCAACCTGTGGGCACCGTGGGAGTACGACGCCTCTGGCTCGCCATGGCGCACCCAGCAGGTCGTGCGCAAAGTGCTCGACACCCAGTACGCGCTGACCCCCAACGGTGAGCCCGGCAACGACGACGTCGGCGCGCTCTCAGCCTGGTACGTCTGGGGATCACTCGGTCTGTACCCGATCACCCCGGGCACGGGCACCTTGGCCCTGGCCACGCCGGCCTTCCCCGACGTCACGGTCGACCTGGGCAACGGCCACCGTCTGGTGGTCCGGACCCAAGGGCCCACCGACGGTTACGTCCGCTCGGCCCGCCTGGCCGCGGGCCACTCGGCCCCGCAGACCTGGTCGAAACCGTGGTTGCCCGCCTCGGTCGTCTCGGGGGCAACGCTCACGCTCGACACCCAGTCGGGCTCCGCCAGCCACTGGGGCACTGCACCAGCGGACGCCCTGCCCTCCTACGGCACCACCGCCGCTCCGGCCGTCGGGTTCACCGAGCCGGTCGGGTCGGCGACGCTGCCCTCGGGCGGGACCGCCAAGGTCACGCTCGGCGTCCAGGCCGCGGGCCCCGGTGCGCTGACCGTCAACTGGACCGCCCACCCCTCACCCGGCGTGACGGTGACACCGTCCTCGGGGCAACTGTCCTTGGCCGCCACCGCGCCCGGGGGCAAGACGGCTCGGGCGACCTCGGCGCTCACGGTGTCAGGTTCGGCCCCGGGGACCGTGGGCTTCACGCTCACCACGACCGGTGGTACCGCCCTCCCACCGCTGTCGCTCGATCTGTCCGGCTGAAGAACCCGGCCGGACGGCGTTCCCCGGCAAGGTCCGTGGCAAGGCGCTGGGGCAACCATCGACCTGCCGCTTGGCGGCACCCCCTGCGGCCCCACCGGGCCGGGCGGGCAGGCCGTCTTCCCTCAACGGCCGGGCCTGCCCGGTCCACCGGGGCCGCCAGGCCGTGACGACCGGCGCGCAGCGAGATGGAGGGCCGACCGTTTTCCGGCGTGCATCATCACGCCCTTCCCGACGACGAGCCCCCACCGAGCTCACATCGACAGGACTCGCTCGACGGCGTCGAGATCGAGATCTCGGTGCTGGGCCCGGTGGAGGTCAAAGGGGCCTGTCGCCCCTTCCAGCGGGCCTGGACCCTCGAGCTCGTCACCTACCTCGCCTTCCACTCCCGGGGTGCCACCAACGAGGCCTGGGCAACCGCGCTGTGGCCCGACCGGCTTATGGCCGCGCCCACGGTCCACTCCACGGCGTCGGCCGCCCGTCGTGCCCTCGGGCGGTCGAGCCGCGGGCTCGACCACCTGCCACGCCGCCACGGCGCCCTCCGGCTGGCGCCCACCGTCAGCACCGATTGGGAGCGGCTGTGCCGAATGGCCGGCACCGAGGACCCCGAGGCGTGGGGTACCGGTCTCTCCCTCGTGCGCGGCCGGCCCTTCGAGGGCTTGCGCACCCCCGATTGGACGGTGCTCGAAGGGGTGGCCGCCGAAGTCGACGAGGGTGTGGTCCAGCTGGCGGCCCGGCTGGCCGAGCACCTGCTCTCCGTCGGCGACGGCCAGGGTGCTGCCCGGGCGGCGCGCCGGGGCCTTCGGGCCTGCCCCTTCGACGAGCGGCTCTACCGACTGCTGCTCCGGGCGGCAGACCGACAGGGGAACCCCGCAGGCGTCGAGTCGGCCATGGGTGACCTGCTCACGCTGGTGGGTGGAGGGGGCCAACCGTGGGCGGCCGAGGGAGGCCTCACCCCGTCAGCCGCCGACTGCCTGCATCCCGAGACGACCGCCCTCTACCGCTCCCTGACGCGAAGGCCTCGGGCTGGTGGGGCGCCTGCAGCAGGGAGGGCATTCGCCAGGCTGTAGGGTTTCATCCCGCCATGCCAAGGAACTCTGCAGGTAAATGGGTCGCACGCGCCGGTGCCACCGGCGGTAGCCGGACCTACCGCGGCCAGACCCCAATCAACTGGTACGCGGCGCTGACGGTTATCGTCGTGCTCGGCGTGTTGTCTTTGGTCTTCGCCATGTACGAGTACCGCAATCCCGGGGCTGGGGCGACAACCACCACACCGCCCACCACCAAAACAACCTGGTACGCCGGCATCAACTTCAACATCTGCGGCAAGGTCCAGCCGAATCTCGCCTCCAACGCCACCTCGACCGGCTCGAAGAAGGCCTTCTACACGACAGGCGACGGCGTGATCACGGTCAGCCCCAAGACGAACACAGAGGCCGGCAAGAACGCCGTGCTCGGCAAGTTCGTCTCGGGCTACCACGGGCTCACGCTGTCCGCCACACAACTCGGCCTGCCGCCGTCGACCACAGCCAAGCACTCGTCGTCCACCACCAGCACCATCTACAAGAACGGCGACAAGTGCCCGAAGGGGACCCCGGACGCCGGGCAGCCTGCCGAAGTCCAGGTCACATACTGGCCGAGCGCCACACTCCAGTCGGCGAAGGCCAAATCCGCCACAGGTGACCCGTCCACACTGCGGTTCACCCACAACCAGCTGATCACGGTGGGCTTCGTGCCACCCGGCACCAAGTTGGCCAAACCCAACAGCTCGATCATCCTGGCGGTGTTGCAGAAGGGTTCGAGCACCTCCACGACCACCACCACGGCGGCATCCGGCGCCACCACCACCACGCCCACAACCTCTTCGACCTCGACGACCGCTGCATCCAACTCGACGACCGCCTCTTCGACCACCACCACGGTCGCACCTACCACCACCACGACCTCAAAGAAATAGTGAACGCCGTCGTGCTGGTGGGCGGCGAAGGCACGCGCCTGCGCCCGCTCACGTTGTCGACCCCGAAGCAGATGCTCCCCATCGTCGAGGTCCCGATGATCGAACGGGTCCTGGGGCAGCTGGCCAGGCACGGGATCGACCAGGCCGTGCTGTCCTTGGGGTACCTGCCGGACGCCTTCCTCGACGCCTACCCCGACGGCGTGGCGGCCGGTGTCCGTCTTACCTATGCCGTCGAGCCTGAGCCGATGGACACGGCCGGCGCTGTGAAGTTCGCCGCCGAGCACGCCGGTGTCGACTCGACCTTCGTCGTCGTCAATGGCGACGTGCTCACCGACATGAACGTGTCCGCGCTGGTGGACTTCCATCGCCGGCGGGGGGCCGAGGGCACCATCGCCCTGCATCCGGTGGCCGATCCGTCCGCCTTCGGCGTCGTGCCCACCGACGACGAGGGGCAGGTGACGGCCTTCGTCGAGAAGCCGCCGCGCGACCAGGCGCCGACGAACCAGATCAACGCCGGCACGTATGTGCTCGAGCCCTCGTTCCTCCAGCGCGTGCCATCGGGACGGCGGGTCTCGATCGAGCGGGAGACCTTTCCGGCCATGGTGCGCGAGCACACCCTGTTCGCACTGGCCGACGAGGCGTACTGGCTCGACACCGGCACCCCGGCCGACTATCTCCAAGCACACTTCGACCTGCTCGAAGGGAAGCGAGGCGAGCCCCCGACCCCCGGGGCGCGGCGGCTCACCGACGATCTGTGGGCGCTTGGGTCGCCCGAGGTGCTGGGCCGCACCGTCGGTCCCTGCTTCATGGCCGACGGCTCGGTGGTGGCCGACGGGGCGACGGTAGAGCGGTCGGTGCTCGGCCCCGGGGCGATGGTCGAGCGGGGGGCCACCGTCAAGGACTCGGTGCTCCTGGCGGGGTCGCGGGTCGCGGCCGACGCCACTGTCAGCGGGTCGGTCCTCGGACCGCGGGCCACCGTCGGGATGCGGTGCGACGTCCGGCCGGTGTCAGTGCTCGGGGAGGGCGCAGTGGTGGCCTCGGGCACCGACGTCGACGGCGAGCGGATCCCCGGCTGACCCCCGGCGCGAGCGAGAGGGAGAGCGCGATGCGAACCATGGTCACCGGAGGTGCGGGCTTCATCGGGTCGACCCTCGTTGACCGGCTGCTCGCCGAGGGGCACGAGGTCGACGTGGTGGACGACCTGTCGACGGGCTCGTTGGGCAACCTGGCCGATGCCCGGGCCGTCGCCGGTGGCGCCCTCACCATCCATCAGCTCGACATCCGCCTGCCCGACATGGTGGAGCTGATCGAGCGACGGAGCCCCCAGGTCGTCTTCCATCTGGCGGCGCAGGCCGACGTGCGGGTGTCGGTGGAGCGGCCCGGCTTCGACGCCGAGGTGAACGTGCTCGGCAGCCTCAGCGTCCTCGAAGGCGCCCGCCGGGCCGGCACCGAGCGAGTGGTCTTCGCCGCCAGCGGCGGCACCCTCTACGGCGAGGTCGACCCTTCAGAGCTGCCGGTGCGCGAAGCACATCCTCACCGGCCGCTCTCCCCGTACGGGGTGTCCAAGAAGGCGGTGGT
>Ga0265327_10001165_pt1 | contig 35716 bp, 28 predicted proteins | sample 41621metaG_FD_202089 | JGI IMG/M metagenome (GOLD analysis project Ga0265327, IMG submission 202089) | Rhizosphere microbial communities from Carex aquatilis grown in University of Washington, Seatle, WA, United States - 4-16-21 metaG | ecosystem: Host-associated > Plants > Roots > Rhizosphere...
TGGCCGTCAACCCGTTCTTCCCGCCGATGATGAAGCACATGGTCAAGGCCGGTGAGACCACCGGCAACGTCGACGGCATGATGAACAAGATCGCCGATTTCTACGACACGGAGTGCGACGCCACCGTGGGCGCGCTGACCTCCCTCATCGAGCCCCTGCTCATCGTGTTCCTCGGCGTGGTCGTCGGCGGCATCGTCATGGCGATGTTCCTCCCGATCTTCCAGCTCGGCGCGGTGGCCGGCGGTCTGCAGTAAGCGGCCCGGTCCTTGTAAAGTCGCTTGCCTGCGCTCAACCGCGCCGGCAAGTTACCGATTCTGCCGCCATGCCCTCCATCCTCATAGTCGACGACCTCATCTCCATCCACGAGATGCTGGAGGCCGTCATCCAGCCGACCGGCTACAAGACCGCGTTTGCGACCGACGGGGAGAAGGCACTGGTCCGCTACAAGGCGGAGAAATACGACCTCGTGCTGGCGGACATCGACATGAAGCCGATGGACGGCATCACGTTGCTCAAGCAGCTCAAGCTCTACGACCCGGCCGCGGTGATCATCATCATGACGGCCTACGCCAGCACCGAGAGCGCCATCCAGGCGCTGAAGTTCGGCGCCTTCGATTACCTCCAGAAACCCTTCAAGGTCGACGAACTCATGCAGGCGCTGAAGCGCGGCATGGAGTTCCGCAAGAGCGTGGCCGATCGCGAGGCCTCCGCCGGCGGCGCGCCCAAGGTGAAGGCCGGCGACTTCGAGGCCCGCCTCGTCGGGGATAGCCAGAAGACCAAGCGCCTCATCGCCCAGCTCAAGAAGCTCGCCGCCGCCCACACGCCGATCCTTATCTCCGGCGAGCTGGGCAGCGGCCACGAGATCGCGGCCGAGTTGCTCCACGCCGCCGGCACGCCGCCCGACAGCCCGTTGGTCCGCATCGACTGCCGGCTCAGCTCGATGGAAAGCCTCCGGGCCGGCCTCCTTGGCCAGAACGGCGCGGGCGGCACCTGGGTCCAGCAGGCCAAGGGCGGCACGCTCTTCCTCCTGCACCTGCAGTCGCTCCTCAAGGAGGCGCAGTCCGAGCTCGTCTCCGTGATCCGCAACAACGTTCACAATTTCCGCCTGGTCTGCGCCACCGAGGAGGACCTGGAGAAGCTGTCCGAGGAGGGCCACTTCAACGAGGAGCTGTTCTACCGCATCGCCGCCCTCCCGGTCCAGCTGCCGCCGCTGCGCGAGCGGCTCGAGGACATTCCCGCCCTGCTCAAGGACATCGCCAGCAAGACGTCGAATCCGCAGTTCGACGCCAAGCAAGTCGAGTTCACCGAGGACGCCCTTGCGACCCTTCGGGCCTACCGCTGGCCGGGCAACCACGCCGAGTTCCGCCAGGTCGTTTCCCAGGTCATCACGACCACGGAGACGCGCGTCGTCACCTCTGCTCAGCTGCCGCTGCGCATCCACGAGCTGAAGGACTGGCCATCGCTGTCGGAGTATCTCGCCGGGCAGGAAAAACAGTATCTCGCCCGTGTCCTCAACGCCTGCAAGGGCGACAAGGCCCGCGCCGCCCTCGCGCTCGGCATCGACGTCAGCCGCCTGGGCTGAATCTGTAGCCACAGGCGTCCCGGCCTGTGGGATTTGTTGATCCAAACGGCAGGCAGAGACGCCTGCCGCTGCATCATCACCGCACCCACAGCACCGGGTTTCGGATCGGAAAATTCCGCCGGATCTCCTCGACCTGCGGGTCGGGGTCCAGCTTCTCCCAGAGCTCCAGCCAGTCGCGCCGCCCGGCGGCGAGCGCCCCGAAGATCAGCGCCGGCTGCCGCACCGGCCAGTTGTCCCAAAACATCACGTCGGGTTTCTTCGGCCACCGGCCCTTGTCGGCCAGGAACGGCGCGAGGTAGTCCACGCCTTTCACGAGGCTGCGGCCGTCCGGCAGGGTGAAGGTCATCAGGTCCTCGTCCTTGGTCGAAAGCACGACGGCGAGCGCGGTCATGACGTCGAGGTTGAAGATCGAGTAGCCGTAGGGCTTCGTCCGGGCCAGTTCGCGCGGGAAGCTGCCGTCCTTCGCCATCTGATTCGGGAGGAGGATTTCCTTGAACCGCCGCCGGCAGTCCGCGAGCACGGCCTCGTTGCCCGTGAGGTGCGCGAAAGCCGCGGCCTGCAGCGCCCAGCAGGTGCCGTGATTGTTCTCGGCCTTGCTCTCCTCCACACCGTAGGGGTGCGTGCGGATCCAGCCCAGGTAGTCGCGGAACCACGTGAGCAGTGCGGCCTCCTCGTCCTTGGTCAAGGCCTTCGAGCCGCGCAGGGCCTCGATGCCCAGCGCGACCTCGGCGAGGTGCAGCGTGTCGATCACGCCGATGCTGCGGCCGGTGCTGCGGCCCTTGATCGCCTGCGAGTAGAGGAGGTTGGGATTCATGCACGTCGCGGGCTCGACGAACCACACGTGGGCCAGCCGCACGGCGGCGGCGGCGAAGCGCTCGTCCCCGCTGACGCGATAGGCGGCAGCCAGCGCGCCGAAATCCCGCGCAAAGCCGAGCAGCAGCTGGCGGTGGGCGACGAAATTGTCCGGGTTGGTCATCCCGTCCCGCTGGACGTAGGGGCCTGCCGGATTGGCCGGGTCCGGCCACCAGTAGTCGCCCTCGGACGAGAAGTCGTTCGGCCCGCCCGCGCTGCGGGGATTGACCGCGGAGGTGACCGTGCGGGGCCTGGCGGCCAGCGCGGCCTCCGCGATATGCACGATGCGGGGACGCTCGAAGGTCTTCAGGTCAAAGTCGGCGGGGAGGGGCATGGGGGTTGTCCGCAGGCTGCCGCCGGGGCCGGTAACCTCAAGGCGTGAGATGGTTGCATCGTTGAGCAGGGGGTCGACTGTAGGGTCGCCGCTTGTCGGCGGACCGGGTTTGGCGTCCGGCGCGGTCGGCCGACCAGCGGCGCCCCTGCGAAGAAATCCCGCCCCGGTTTTACCCAATTCCCGCTTGCTCCGCCATTGGGCCGACGCAAACCTCACGGCGCTTACGCACATGCCAAAACGCACTGACCTCGAGTCCATTCTGATCATCGGCGCCGGTCCCATCATCATCGGCCAGGCCTGCGAATTCGACTATTCCGGCACCCAGGCCTGCAAGGCGCTGCGCGAGGAAGGTTACAAGGTCATCCTCGTGAACTCCAACCCGGCCACGATCATGACGGACCCGGAGTTTGCCGACGTCACCTACATCGAGCCGCTCACGGTCGACATCCTCGAGAAGATCATTGCCAAGGAGCGCCCGTCCGCCCTCCTCCCGACCCTCGGCGGCCAGACGGCCCTCAACCTTTCCCTCGAGCTCCACAAGGCCGGCATCCTCGACAAATACCACGTCGAGATGATCGGCGCCAAGCCCGAGGCCATCAAGAAGGGCGAGGATCGCGAGCTCTTCAAGCAGTGCATGATCAAGATCGGCCTCGACGTCGCCAAGTCGATGACCGTCCACACCCTCGAGGCCGCCCGCCAGGCTGCCGACTACATCGGCAGCATGCCGCTCATCATCCGCCCGAGCTTCACCCTCGGCGGCTCCGGCGGCGGCATCGCCTACAACCGCGAGGAATTCGAGCAGATCGTCACCAACGGCCTCGAGATCTCCCCCGTCCACGAGGTCCTCGTCGAGGAGTGCCTCCTCGGCTGGAAGGAATACGAGATGGAGGTCATGCGCGACCACAAGGACCAGTGCGTGGTCATCTGCTCCATCGAGAACTTCGACCCGATGGGCGTGCACACCGGCGACTCCATCACGGTCGCGCCGGCGATGACGCTCACCGACAAGGAATTTCAGGTGATGCGCGACGCTTCCTTCGCCGTCATCCGCGAGATCGGCGTCGCCACCGGCGGCTCGAACATCCAGTTCTCCATCGACCCGCAGACCGGCCGCCAGGTCGTCATCGAGATGAACCCGCGCGTGTCGCGCTCCTCCGCGCTCGCGTCGAAGGCCACCGGTTTCCCCATCGCCAAGATCGCGGCCAAGCTCGCCATCGGCTACACGCTCGACGAGCTGCGCAACGACATCACGCGCCTCACGCCGGCCAGCTTCGAGCCGACGATCGACTACGTCGTCACGAAGATCCCGCGCTTCACCTTCGAGAAGTTCCCCGGCGCCAACACCACGCTGACCTCCGCCATGAAGTCGGTCGGCGAGGCCATGGCCATCGGCCGCACCTTCAAGGAGTCCTTCCAGAAGTGTCTGCGCTCCCTCGAGACCGGCGCCCGTGGCTTCGGCGGCGGCGGCAAATACGGCGGCGACGAGGTCGTCGACGACGCCACCATCCGCCAGAAGCTCGGCACGCCCAACGCCGAGCGCGTCTATTTCCTCCGGCACGCCTTCCGCGCCGGCTACACCGTCGAGCAGGTCTTCGACCTGACGAAGATCGACCCGTGGTTCCTGACGCAGCTGCACGAGATCTACCGGATGGAAGAGGAGCTGCGGCAGTTCACGCCGAAGACCCTCGACGTCCACCGGCTCCGCCGCGCCAAGCAGTTCGGTTTCTCCGACGCCCAGCTCGCGCACATCCTGAAGACCGACTTCGACACGATGCGCGCGCACCGCAAGGCCGCCGGTGTCAACACCACCTTCCGCCTTGTCGACACCTGCGCCGCGGAGTTCGAGGCCTTCACGCCCTACTACTACTCGAGCTACGGCGACGAGAATGAGATCATCCCGTCGAAAAAGAAGAAGATCATGATCATCGGCGGCGGTCCGAATCGCATCGGCCAGGGCATTGAGTTCGACTACTGCTGCGTGCACGCGTCCTTCGCGCTGCGCGAGGCCGGCTTCGAGACCGTGATGATCAACTCGAACCCCGAGACTGTCTCGACCGACTACGACACCTCCGACCGCCTCTACTTCGAGCCGCTCACGCTCGAGGACGTCCTCGAGGTCTACGAGCAGGAAGGCTGCAGCGGCGCCATCGCGCAGTTCGGCGGCCAGACGCCGCTCAACCTCGCCAGCGCCCTGAAGGCCCGCGGCGTGAACATCATCGGCACCTCACCCGAGAGCATCGACACCGCCGAGGACCGGAAGCTCTTCGCTGCCGTCCTCGACCTGGTGCAGCTCAAGTCCCCGGCCAACCGCATCGCCATGACCGAGGCCGACGCAATCTCCTTCGCGGCCGAGCTCGGCTACCCGGTGCTCGTGCGCCCGTCGTTCGTGCTCGGCGGCCGCGGCATGTTCATCCTCTACAGCGAGGCCGAGCTGCGGGACGTCGTCCGCCAGGTCTTCGACATCATGCCGGGCAAGCCCGTGCTCATCGACAAGTTCCTCGAGGACGCCATCGAGCTCGACGTCGACTGCATCAGCGACGGCGAGACGACCCTCGTGGGCGGCATGCTCGAGCACATCGAGTATGCCGGCGTCCACTCGGGCGACGCCGCGATGGTGATGCCGCCGCATACCCTCTCGCAGGAGATGCTCGGCAGCGTCCGCACCGCCACCTACGCGCTGGCCAAGGCCCTCAAGGTCGTCGGACTGATGAACGTCCAGTTCGCCATCAAGGACAACCAGCTCTACGTGCTCGAGGTCAACCCGCGTGCGTCCCGCACCGTGCCCTTCGTCGCCAAGGCGATCGGCGTGCCGCTGGCGAAGCTCGCCGCCAAGGTCATGGCCGGCGCCAAGCTCAAGGACCTCGGCTTCACGCAGGAAATCCAGCCGAAGCACTGGTGCGTGAAGGAGGCCGTGTTCCCCTTCAACCGTTTCCCCGGCGCCGCCATCGTGCTCAGCCCCGAGATGCGCTCCACCGGCGAGGTCATGGGCATGGACGACGACCTCGGCATCGCCTTCGCGAAGACGCAGATGGCCGCCAAGCCGGCGCTCCCGCTCAAGGGCAAAGTCTTCATCAGCGTCAAGGATTCCGACAAGCCGCACGTGGTGGCGATCGCCCGCGACTTCATCGAGCTCGGCTTCACGATCTGCTCGACCACCAGCACCGCCAAGCTGCTGCAGTCGCACGGGCTCGCCGTGCAGGCCGTCTTCAAGCTCAACGAGGGCCGGCCGAACTGCGTCGACATGATCAAGAACGGCGAGGTCCAGCTCGTGGTGAACACTCCCCGCGGCATGATCCCGCGCAACGACGAGAACGCCATCCGCGCCGCAGCCTGGGGCAACAACATCTGCATCATGACGAGCATCACCGGCGCGCGCGCCTCCATCAACGGCATCCGCGCCATGAAGCACAAGCTCGTCGGCGTCCGCCCGCTCCAGCTCTACAAGGGCAACGTCGTCCCAATGGGCGGCTCGTAAGGGTTAAGCGATAAGTTTTAAGCTCTAAGCAACTGGAGGGCTCGCGTCGCCGCGGTCTGGCTTGGGTTCGCCGATCGGAATGTAGGGTCGGCGCACCGTTCCGGACACCCATCCCGGTCCGCCGACGAGCGGCGACCCCGCAGCTGTCGGGCAACCCTGTCTTATGGGAATTTCATCCGTGCCGATCCGTGAAATCCGTGGCTAACTTCCGCCCATGACCTCTGCTCCCGCCACCCTCGTCGCCCTGCTGCACGGCCCGGACCAGCCGGGCATCGTCGCGAAGACGGCCGGCTGGATCTTCGCGCGGCACGGCAACATCCTCCACGCCGACCAGCACCGCGACATGGAGGCCGGCGAGTTTTTCCAACGTATCGAGTGGACCCCGGCGGCGGGAACCGACGCGGCCGCCGAGACGGAGGACTTCCGCGCCTTCGCCGCTTCGCTCGGGATGGCCGCGCGGGTCGCGCGCTCGACCCACCGGCCGAAGGGCGCGCTGTTCGTCTCCCGTGCCGACCACTGCTTCCACGACCTCCTGCTCCGCGGCGCCGCGGGTGAGTTCGCCGGCGACTTCACCTGCGTGGTCTCCAACCACGCTGACCTCGCCGCGGCGGCGAAGCACTATGGCCTGGCTTTCCACCAAGTGCCGGTCACGGCGGAGAACAAATCCGCGGCCGAGGCGCGGCAGCTGGAGATCCTGCGCGCCGCCGGCGTCGAGTTCGCCGTGCTCGCGCGCTACATGCAGGTGTTGTCGGAGGATTTCCTGCGGAAATTCGACCGCCCCGTCATCAATATCCACCACTCGTTCCTGCCCGCCTTCGCCGGCGGCCGGCCCTACCACCAGGCGCATGAGCGCGGCGTGAAGCTCATCGGCGCCACGGCGCATTACGCCACGGCGATCCTCGACGACGGCCCCATCATCCAGCAGGACACCGCCCGCGTGACCCACCGCCACAGCGTCGACGACCTCATCCGGAAGGGCCGCGACCTCGAGAAGTCCGTCCTCGCCCAGGCCGTCCGCTGGCATCTGGAGAACCGGATCCTCGTCTATGGCCACAAGACGGTCGTCTTCGACTGAGGCCCCGAGTTTTTGACCACGGATTTCACGGATGGGCACGGATAACACCTGATTCATCAGAGTTGTTCTGAATAGAGTATCTTTGGGTCTTCATCCGTGAACACCCGTGTGATCCGTGGTTAAATTTATCACCGTATTTTCACCGAATCTCGGTCGGCTCATCTACGTATATCTGACTGCGTTTGGGATTTGAGGCTTCGGGCTTTTGACCACGGATTTCACGGATGATCACGGATAGGATACTCCATGCCGATTTGAGCGGGGAAATCGTCGGCGCGGCGATGAGGGTGCTGAACACGTTGAAGCCGGGGTTGGATGAGAAGGCTTATGAAAACGCCCTAGTGATTGAGCTTCGCAAACAAGGGCACCGGGTGGATCAGCAGAAACGGTTTGAGGTGCTTTATGAGGGGCAGGTGGTCGATACCCTTGTCCCCGATCTATTGATTGATGATCTGGTCATCGCCGACCCGAAGGTGACGGAGGATTTTACTCCCACGCATGTCGGCCAAATGCTGGGCTATCTGACCATTACCAACCTCCGGCTGGCCCTGCTGCTCAATTTCAAGCATGCCGACTTGCGCTGGAAACGGGTGGTTCGGTGATCCATCCGTGTAAATTCGTGTAATCCGTGGTCAACCTGCCTTGGGGTGGGGTGATTTCCGGCATTTACAGCGGCGGGCGCTTTTGCTCTCTTCCACGTTCCATGAGTCAACTTCCCCCTGCCGAATCCGCCTCCCGCCATGCCGATGCCGCCGCCCCGGAGGCCGCCCTCGGCTTTGAAGCCGTCGTCCAGGCCTTCTGGGACAAGAACCGCGCCTTCATCTTCGGCATGTGCGCACTCGCCCTCGTCGCCATCTTCGCCCGCTCGGGCTGGCAGTATTACGCCGAGGCCCACGAGGCGTCCGTGCAGGAGGACTACGCCAAGGCGGTCGACTCCTCCGCCAAGCTCGCCGCCTTTGCCGACGCCAACTCCGGCCACGCGCTGGCCGGGGTCGCCTACCTGAAGCTGGCCGACGACAAGTTTACCGCCGGCGACTACGCCGGTGCCTTCACCGGTTACCAGAAGGCCGCGGGCAGCCTCAAGAACGAGGCGCTCCTCGGCCGCGCCCGGATCGGCGCCGCCATCAGCCAGCTCAACGGCCCGGATGCCGCCGCCGGCGAGGCCGCCCTCAAGACGCTGAGCGCCGACCCGGCGCAGCCGAAGGCCGTGCGCGCCGAGGCCAGCTATGACCTCGCCTCGCTCGCCGCCGCGGCGGGCAAGGCCGACGAGGCCCGGAAGCTCATCGAGCAGATCGGCCGGATCGACGCCGCCAGCTCCTGGTCGCAGCGCGGCACAATGCTCCTCGCGACTCTTCCCGCCGACACCGCGAAGCCGGCTGTCCCGGGCGAAACGCCCGCGGTCAGCTTCAAGGCTCCCGGAAAATAAGAGTGGAGGGCCCGTCTCCGGACGGGCCGTTTCCCTTGACAAGAGCCCGCCCACCGGCGGGCCTTTTTTTGACCACGAAGCAGCCGTCGCGGGGCTATGGCTGACGAGTTAGACGGATGAACCCGGAGGGGGATTTCGGAAATATCCGTGCCGATCCGTGTGATCCGTGGTCAACTCCAGGTTTGCCCAAACAAAAAAGCCCGCCGGTGAGGGCGGGCTGCGTGAAGGATTGATCCCTGCTCAGACCGAGGTCTTCGCCATCCGCTTCCGGCGGATGATGGCGCCGGTGAGCGCTGCGGCGCCGAGGATCGCGGCATAGGTCGCGGGCTCGGGGACAGTGGTAAGATAACCCGAGGCATCGATCCCGAAGGCGGTGACGCCAGCAGCGGAGATCTGGGCCAGTTGGCCGGCAGTCAGGCCCGTTGCATCGGTGCCGAACCGGATCTGGTTGTTGCTGTTGTTATAGTTGGCCAGAGTCAGGGTGCCGGACCACGTGATGCTATGGCTGTCCGCGAAGCTGAGCGTCGAGGTCAGGTTGCTGAAGTCGATCGTCGAGCTGCTGCCGAGGGTCAGGGTGCCGAGTGTGGCCTGACTGAAGCCATTCAAGGAAAGGGTGCCGCCGTTGAGCGTGAGAGCTCCGCCGCTCGGGAGCGCACTAACCGAGCCGAGGCTGAGGGTGCCGCCGGTGATGCTTGTCCCGCCCGAGTAGGTGTTGGCTCCACTCAAGGCGAGGGTGCCGGCCCCCGCCTTCGTGAGGCCGAAACCGCTTCCGCTGATGATGCCGCCCACGGTTAGTGTGCTGGCGTTGACCGTGACTTGGCGGCTGGCGCTGAGGGCCACTGCCCCGGTGCCGAGATTGAGGGCGTTCGAGCCAGTGAAGGTATAGTCGCCGGTCCAAGTCTGGGCGTTGTTGTTGGAATTGGTGATCGCGGAACCGCTGGTGTTGTTGAGGGTGCCTCCCGCAATGGTGAATGCTCCGGCGCCCAACGCGGTGGTGCTGTTGATGTTCAGTGTGCCAGCATTCAGGGTCGTGGTGCCGCCATACGTATTATTACCAGCTAAAGTCAGCGTTCCAGTGCCGCTTTTTACCAGAGATCCGAGGCCGGTCGATCCAATGTTGGTGATGGCCCCATTCATGGCTAAGTTGCCAGTGCCTGTAACCGTAAGAGTCCGGTTCGTGGCGGCGGCTGTCAAATTGAAGCTGCCGGCAAAAGTGGTGTTGCCCGAGTTATTGATCGTGAGAGTGTCGGTGGCCGACTGTGCCCAATTTCCGTTAAAGGTGATGTCTGACGAACCGGCAATCGTGCTACTGGCGTTGATTGTGAGGTTGGTATTTGTGAACGTCAGCGCCGTGCCATTGCCCTGAAGAGTGCCGCCGCTGAAGGTAATGGTTCCCGCACCCAGTGCGGTGCTGTTATCGGCTACAACGGTTCCCGCTGATAGCGTGAAAGTGCCGGTGAACCCGCTATTAGACCCGGTTAGTGTCAGCTCTCCGGTGCCAGCTTTGGTTAGGGTGCTGGTTCCGGTTAGGGCAGAAGAAATTGTTAGATCACTAGCAGCAGCGCCGTCCGCCACTGTGAAGGATCGGGCACTGGAACCCAATGCCAGCGTGCCGCCAGCGATCGACGACGTAGTGGTATCGGCATTTGTCGTGATGCCTCCGTTGACCGTCAAAGTCCCAACGTTGGTGATGGTTGCTCCGGTGAGATTCAGACCGCTCGAGGAGGCGCTGAACGAGGCAAGATCAAATGTTGTGCCCGAAGCCATGGTCAGTGCGCCTGTAGCGATAGGACTGCTGACTCCAGCGGTAAGAGTTCCGCCTGTGATATTGGTTGCTCCGACGCCACTGACCGCCGTGCTGATAGTCAGGTTTCCCGCGCCACTCTTGGTGACCGTGCCGTTGTTTGCCAGCGTGCCCGAGTAGGTTCCGTCGCTGCCCTGGGCGAAGACCAAGGTGCCGTTGTTGGTTATGTTTTTAGTGCCAATCGTCGACGTATCACTTTGAAGGGTGCCGGCGGAAACCGTAATCGTGCCGTTAAGTGCGGACTGACTGCCCCCTAAGATCAATGTGCCTGAGCCGATCTTGGTCAGTCCATTGCTGCCACTCAGCGACGACGAGACTGTGGCTGTATCGCTGCTGTTGGAAACCTCCACAGTGAGTCCCCCACTGGCGTTGCCGTCGGTGAGTGTGCCACCGCTGAGTGCAATACTTCCCGCCGAGAATTTCAGCCCGCCGGCGGTTATCGTGCCCACGGTGATGTTTTGGCTGGCGGTGCCGAACTCTGCCGTAGTTGTCGCATTGGCCGAATTGTCCCAAGTGGTCGCGTTGGCGGCGAACTTTGCAGTGCTCGTGTTCCAAGTATCGCCGTTGGAACCACTCCAAAGGAGGGAAGCGGCAGGAGCGGTGCCGTTAAATGTGGCGTTGATATCGTCAATGGCGAGACCCTGCTTGTTAGTGGCCCCGGCACCGCCGTAGTAATTCCACGCAATGTAAATGGTGCCGCCATTGGCAATGGAGAGGCCGGTTATAGTAGCATTGAGGGTTGCGTTGCGGTTGCCTGCCGCATCTCCGTTATAGGTGGTATTGGCACCCGGGATTGTTATGGCGTTGAAAGTCAAACCGGAGACAGCGCTAGAGGTTATCGCAGCGGCAGCAGAGGTCGTTGAATAACTAACCGTGATAAAACTGGCATAGGACGCTGCGCCGTGCCAATCCTCTCCGGCGTAGGCGAGAACGAGGGATGTAATTGTCCCGCCGGTTGTATTCGTAAAAGCCGCGACCATCGAAACAGTGTTAGCATTTCCCACGGCAGTGGAGTTACCGAAAGAGCTATTGCCAAGAATGCCAAACGCGCGATCAGTGGTTGTGGCGTTGTTACCATAGGCACGGAATCCGCCGGAAGTATTACCGCCTATATCGTTACCATTGCTCACTGTGCTAGCCGTGGTTTTGTTGTAAGCGCCCCATGCAGTCGATCTTTGAGAAGCGTTTGTTGCCGTGTTGACATTGAGGCTATTGGCGAAGGTCGGGCTGCTACCGTTCGTGAACGTGAAGCTGTCGAAGTTCTCCGTGATCATCCCTCCCAGTGTGGTGACCTGATATTGCGCTTGGAGCGTGGGCGCGAGGCTTAGCAGTAAGACGACGCCGGAGAGAAAGGTAAGACGGGGCCTGAGAATCAAGGCGCGAACGATTTGCATGGCTTGGCAGTGTGTTAAATTTGGTGGGTGACGCACCATTCTTGCGGCTGACGGGACTGCTAGGGTGATACCCTGATAACGGGGCCGTTCAAGCCAGTATATATGACATTCGGGTGACGGTGTGCTTTGGGTTAAACCCCTCGGTTCGGTGCAGGTGACCTGCCAGTCGGTCGGTTATTTTTCTGCCCCCAACGCGGTCGTCCTTACCCGGTAGATTCGCATTTGATAGTCGCTGGCGGCCGGGGAGCCATAGTAGGCGATCGGCTCCAGCCAGTCGGGCGGGCGGCTGAGGGGGTCGGCTAGCCGCCACGCAAGGGTCTTGGGCAGGTCATCGGGCGCATCGCGACCGTTTTTCACCCAGAACATCTGGCTGGCGAGAACCGGGTCCTGCTGGACGACGACGTGGGTGATGCCTCGCTCGCGGGCGATCCGTCGCGCATCGCTGTCACCCGTATCGGCGAAGAAGTCCGCTGCCGCCCGAACGCCGGCGATATTTTCCCAATAAAGCGATCCGGTGCCACGGACGCCGCCGAAGAAGTGGAGCGAGGGCGTCTGCCCCGGACCGGACATGACGCGGACCGGCCCCAGTTGGGCAAGGCGTTTCAGGTTAAAGGCCATATCCCGGCTGGCGATGCTCCAACCGAGAAACGGGTCCATCAGGTGCGCGTCGGCCTGACGCATCGATTGGGTCCAGCCATAGGAGAGCATGGCAACCAGTGGCGCGAGGCCGAACCAAGGCAGCAGGCGGCGGCTCCAGCGGGCTGCGCCCGGGGTGCCGCCCGCGGTCTCCCGCCAAAACATCAGGAGCAGCACGGCCAGTGCCGGGCTGAAAAGATTCGACCAGCGCGATTGATAGAGCGTCCAGCCGCCGAGCACGATGGCGGGCACGAGGGCAAGCAGCAGGGCGGCACCGTCGGGACCGGCGGCGCGCTGGCGCCAGAGCACCCAACCGGCGACGGGCAGCAGCAGCGGAAGCAGGGCGAACTCGCGCAGGAGCTTGAACCACGCCCCGGCGTCCACGCCGGTGATGAACGGTTGGAAGTTCATGATGTGGTCGTGCAGCCGGCGCATGTAGGGATCGCGCAGGGCGTGCCATTCGCGCGGACCGAGCAGCAGCGCGGCGGGCACCAGGAGCATGACCAGCAGGGAAAAAGCGAGCACGAGCCGGTCGCGTCGCGTCGCGGTGCCCGCGCGCCACGACGCGAGCCGCGCAAGGAACTCGCCGCCGGCGTAGAAGGCCGCGGCGTAGAGCGGGTGGTTGACCTCGAGACGCATCGCCGGCCAGCCGGGGAAATATTCCAGCAGATAGAAGAACAGGCTGGTGAGCCCGGCCGCCGCGCCCCAGCGCCGCCACAGGGCGCCGTCCCACCCGGCCTCCGGCCGGGGCCGGGCGAGCAGGGTCGCGAGCACGGCGGCGACGCCGATGCTGCCGAACACCACGAGCTGCTGCGTGGCGCCGATCCATAGGCCGAAACCCCCGAAAAATCCGCCGGCGGTGAACCAGCGCAGTGCCGCGGCGCGATCGGGCGGCGCATTCGGCACGCCGTTAGCGGTCCGCACCCAACCCGCACCGCCGAGCACGACGCAGAGCAGGCCGCCGAGCGCGGCGAGCGAGTGCAGGCCGTGATGTCCCGGCCGGCCGTAGCCGAAGGCCCATTGCAGGCCGGGCAGCGCGGCGAGCAGAAGGATGAGTAGGGCGGTGCGCGGTCCGTCCAAGGTGCGGCCGAGCGCAAATCCGCCGGCGGCGAGGATGAGCAGGAACAGGGCGGGGTTGGCCCAGAGGGCGGCGGGCTCGATCGAGTCATTCCATGAGCGGCCGGTCACCAGCGACTCGGCGCCGCCGCAGAGCAGCAGCCACCAGCTGAAGGACGAACTCCAATGCACGGCACGCCCCTCCGGCACGTTATCGAGGTCGGTGTGACGCACGCGCAGGTTGCCTGTGCGCAACATCTGCTGCGCGTAGCGGATCCAGTAGTAGCAGTCGTTGTCGAGGAAGATGCGCGGCGGCGCCTGGAACTCCGGGATGAGTCCGCCCCATTGGGTGCGGCCGGCGACGCCGGCTGAAACGGGAATCTGCGACGGCTCGATCCAGGTGCGCTCTAGTGACCAGCCGTGCATCCCGAGCAGCAGGACAGCGCCGAGCAGCGCACCGCCGATCCAGGGCCACAGGGAGCGACTTGCGGCAGGCGCGGGGGCTTCCTGGGACGGGACCGGCATCACGGGCCTTTCGGCGTCTCGGTCTTCGCGGGGCTGAACTTCACGTCGTAGAACGGCGCGAGTTCGGGCCGTTCCTTGCTGGCGGCGAACAAGCTGTCCTGAATCAGCGCGAAGAACAGCGCCGGCTGCATGACCTGACGCGCGGCGCTCATAAGGCCGGCGGCCTCGGCGAATCGCCCGTGGCGCAGCGAGACGGCGGCGGCGGCGAGGATCCAGTCACCGGCCGGAGGCTTGACCCCGAGCTGCTGGCGGATTTCGGCCTCGAGGTCCTTTTCCTGGCCGGCCTCGATGCGGGCGAGCCGGAGCTTGAAGGCGTAGAGCGGCTCGCCGGGGTTGCGTTGCACGGCGTCGCGGAGCTGGTCGATGGCGTCGACGGGCCGACCGAGGTGGCGCAGGCTTTCGCTGGCGTTGTAACGGGGGAGAGCGTCCGCCGGGCTGGCCTCGGCGGCGAGGAGGAATTCCTGGAGTGCGCCGGCGTGATTCTGCTCCAGGCCGAGCATGGTGCCGAGCAGGACGTGGCTGGCCGCGACCTCCTCCTTTTTGGCGATGGATTCGGCGGCGAGCGTCCGCGCCTCGGGGAAGTGGTGCAGATTGAAGGCGCCGACGGCGCGCTGGTAGGCTACACCCTTGAGCTTGGGGTCGGCGGCCAGGGCCTCGCGGAACAGGCTGTCGGCCTCCTCAAATTTGTGCGCCAGCTGCGCGGTGACCGCCTCCTGCAGCTTCACCATGCCGGCGGGTGCCAGCGCCTTGTCGGCCGGCAAGGGTTTGGCGGCGGGCGCCGGGTTGTTCGCCTGGGGCACCACGGGTTTCTCGGGATGAAGGAGCATCCAGCCAGTGAGTGCCAGGAGGCCCAGCAGGACCAAGGCGAGGAGGACGCGGACGACAGGGGATTTCATGGACGGAACTTAATCAGCAGGAGCCGAGCGGAGGTGTCCGACAAGATCAAGCCCCAGCCGGGGCAATCGCTCCGCTCAGGCTGCCGGCTCCGTGAGTGGACTGGCGCCTGGCTGTGTCTTGGCCTGTCTGCGGCGGCGGATCAAGGCCGCGCTCAGGGCCAGCACGCCGGCCATGGCGGCATAGGTCGAAGGCTCTGGAACGGCGGAGGCGGTCCAGTCGAGCACGAGGTTGTTGCCGCTGAGGGCGGTCGAGAACGTGCCGACGCCGGCCCACGGGGTCTGGCTGTTGCTGATGTTCAGGGCCGTGCCGGTGATCGTGCCGCCGCCGGTCGAGGCCACGATGGTCCACGAGTGGTTGGCGTTCCAGAAGGGATCCAGCTGGTCGGGGGCGAGCGTGGAGAGCACGAGGTTCAGCAGGCCGCCATTGAGGGCGATGATCCCGGTGTTGCCGATCTGGTTGAAATTGGTCCCGGCGATGCCGGTCGAAGTGTCCTTGAGGGAGGTCAGGTTCCACGTGTAGGTCGAACCCGCGCTGAAGGTGAGTGATCCGGTGTTGTGGGTGAGGCCCGGGGCGGCGCCCGTCGTCAGGGTGGCGGTGCTGCCGAGGGTGAGTGATCCGGTGAAAGTGCCGGTATTGTTGATCGTGCCATCGAGCTCAGCCGAGCCCGAGCCGGAGACCACGCCACCCGTTCCTACGGTGAGCGCGTTGGCAATCTTGATGCTGTCGCCAAGAGAGAGCGTGCCGCCTGTGACGGAGACCGCCCCGGTGCCAAGCGCGGTATTGCTCGTCGTCGCAGCCAGGATGCCACTGGTGACCGTGGTGCCGCCCGTGTAAGTATTCGCCCCGCTGAGCGTGAGGGTGCCGCTGCCGGCTTGTTTGATGGCGCCCGGACCCGAGGTGCTCAAAATCGTCCCGTTGATGGTCAGGTTGCCAGCGCCCGCGAGGGTGAGGGTGCGGGCCGCGGCCGCCTGATCCAGGTCTATGTTGCCGTTGATCGTGGTGCTGCCCGTATTGTTGATGGTGAAGGTATTTCCCGACGCGCCGCCCGCCTGCTGCCAGGGCGTGGATGAGGCAAACGTGATGTCCGTCGACCCCCCGATCGTGCTGTTGCCGCTGATCAGCACCTTGGTGGGAGAAAGCGTCAGGGCCGTGCCGTTGCCCTGAAGTATGCCGGTGGTCAGCGTGAGCTGGCCGGCACCCAGCGCGGTATTGTTGTCCGCGATCACGGTGCCGCCGTTGAGTGTAAACACGCCCGTGAAGCCGCTGTTGGTGCCGGTGAGAGTGAGCGTGCCTGCGCCGGACTTGGTCAGGGTGCTGGAGCCCGTGAGAGCGGAGGAGATGGTCAGGTCGCTTGCCGCCGTGCCATCGGCCACCGTGAAGCTGCGCGAGGCCGATCCGAGCGCGAGCGTTCCACCCGAGATCGTCGAGGTGCCGCTGACGGCGTTGACCGTGATGCCACCGCTGACGGTGAGCGTGCCGACATTGGCCACCGTGCTGTCCGCAAGGGTGAGGCTGGAAACAGCGGCCGCATGGGTCGCGAGGTCGAGGGTGCTGCCGGAGCCGACGGAGAGCGCGCCGGTGGCGACCGCGCCGTCGATGCCGGCCGTGAGCGTGCCGCCGGTGATGTTGGTGGCGCCGGCGCCGGATACCGCGGTGCTGATCGTCAGGTTGCCGGCGCCGCTCTTGATGAAGGTGCCGGCGTTCGTGAGCGTGCCGGAGAAGGTGCCGTCGCTGCCCTGGGCGAAGTTGAGGGTGCCGTTGTTGGTGATCGTGCGGGTGGCGAGCGTGGTGGTGTCGCTCTGCAGGGTGCCGGACGAGACGGTGATCGTGCCGCTCAACGCGGACTGTGTGCCACCGAGGATCAGCGTGCCGGAGCCGACCTTGGTCAGGCCGTTCGTGCCGCTGATGCTGGAATTGACCGTGGCGGTGTCGCTGCCGTTGACGACCTCGACGGATAGGCCGCCGCTGGCGTTGCCGTCAGTGATCGTGCCACCGTTGAGCGTGATGCCGGTATTGGAGAACTTGAGCCCGCCGGCCGTGACCGCGCCGACATTGATCGTCTGCGCGGCGGAGCCGAATTCCGCGATCGAGGTGGCGTTGGTGACGTTGTTCCAGGTGGTGGCGTTGGCGTTGAACTGCGGCGACGTCGTGCTCCACGTATCGCCGTCGGAACCGCTCCAGAGGAGAGAGGCCGCAGCGGAGATACCGTTGGCTAGAACCGAGAGGTCGTCGATGGCCAAGCCTTGGCGACTGCCGCCGCCGGCCCCACCGGCATAGACGAAGGCAAGGTTGACGCTGCTTCCGCTTAAGATGTTCAGGCCGGTGATGGTGGCGGTATAGGTGGTGTTGCGATACGCTGCGGCGTCACCGTTCACCGGACTATTGGTGGTTAGACTATTGCCAGCACCGAGCGCATTGGTGAGGGAAATGGCGTTGAAGGTCATGCCAGAGAGTGGGCTGGTCACCGCATTGCTGATCGCAGCGCTGGCGGACGTGACCGAATAGCCCACGGTGATGAAGCTGGCGGCCGAGGTAACCTGCCGCCACTGCTCCCCGGTGAAAGAGATCACCAGTGAAGTGATTGTGCCACCAGTTGCGTTCGTAAATTGGGCTGCAACCGCGGCGACTCCATTGGTGTTGCCAGCAACACCGTTGAAGGTGCCGAAACTGCTTGAAGCGAGAATACCCAAGGCGCGATCCGTGGTGCCGTTTGCCCCATAACTGCGAAATCCTCCCGTGGAACCGTTGCCCGGATCGTTGGCTTGAAACTGGGTGCTGGTGACAGCACTGGCGCCGGTGTTGGAAGCGGTATAGTAACTCCAAGCGCTCGTTCTTTGGGCGGCAGACGTCGTCGTATTCGTATTTAGGCTGTTCGTGAATGTCGGAGCCGTCGTTCCGGCGGTGGAGGCATAAGAGTCAAAATTCTCCGTGATCGTCGCGCCGAGTGTTGTGATCTGATATTGTGCGCGCAGCGACGGGACGGCGGACAGGAGCAGCGTAGCGGCGGCAAAAGCAGACAAAGCTGCGCGGAGCGCGGGACGGACAGTAAGCATGACGGGCTGTGTGTTGGTCAGGCGGGTAATCGCCTTGGGTCGGCTGGCCGGGAAAAGAGATACGGTTGGCAAGTGGCTGGTTCAAGTCCCGATATATGACATTCAAGTGACGTCCCGGCGGGCGCAGAATCTTTTGCTGCAGGGGTCTTGCCACCCCGGGAATTATTTCCGATCCGGCAACAAAGTCGAAGCGCCGGTTCTCCGCGCTCTGGGCAACCCAGGCAAAAATGGTCGGGGCGATAGGATTCGAACCTACGACCTCCTGGTCCCAAACCAGGCGCTCTACCAGACTAAGCTACACCCCGCGACAGGTGGTCATGGGAGCACGGGCCCCGCCTGTGTCAATGGTCCTCATGGGGTCCCGGTGGATCGGGCTCGGGCCGCCGGACCCGGAGGGCAGGGCGGCTTGCCCGACTTCAGGCCGGCTGGTGCTTGTCCGTGACAATCCGTGCTATCCATGGTCAATGGCCTGGGTTGTCCGTCCGGGAGCCTGAAAAGTGTTAATAAATGCTTCTTGCCTAGGCGGACTACTCTCCCATATATCCGTCCCCTCAATCTCTTAACCTAAATGGATACTCTTTCTCGCGACAGTAACAGTTCCGGCAGCATCTTGCCTCTCGTTGGCGTGATCGCCGGCGGTCTCGCCCTGGTCCTCTCGATCGTGGCCCTCGTCAAACTTTCCACGCTCCAAAAGACCGTGGCCGCGCAGGGCGACGAAGTCGCCAAGATCGCCACCATCGAAGCCGAGGTGCGTTCCGCCGCCGCCAAGTCCGAGACCGACATCAAGAATATCCGCACCGGCATCCAGGGCGCGCTCGATTCCGTGGGCAACACGATCGGCACCATGCAGGCCCAGATCACCAAGCTCGAGGAAGCCGCCAAGAAGCCCGCCCCGGCCGCCGGTGGCAAGGGTGGCGGCGCCGTGACCGGCACCGTCGACGCCAATGGCAACTACTCCGTCGCCCCGGGTGACACGCTCTCCAAGATCGCGAAGAAGTTCGCGGTCAAGCCCGACGCCATCCTCGCCGAGAATCCCGGCCTCGAGGCGACCAAGCTGAAGGTCGGCCAGAAGATCAAGATCCCGAAGAAGTAATTTCTTCCCCGGAAATTTCCCGATGCCTCCTCGACGAAAGTCTCGGAGGCATTTTTGTTTTACGAGCTGAGCCGATCTTGGTGGGAGCGAGCCTGCTCGCGATGGCACGCGAATCGCGAGCAAGCTCGCCCCAACCCGAAAATTTCATCCGTGTCACTGGTCAGCCATAGCGCTTGGCGACGGCTGATCCGTGGTTAAAAACAGTTTCTCCACCCACATGAAAAATTCCCCTCCTCCTCCGCAACGCTGGCAGAAACTCGGCAGCAAGCCTGTCGCGACCACGCGCATCTTCGACGTCAACAGCGTGACCTTCCATCATCCCGCGCGCGCGAAGGCCCAGGACTTCGTCGTCATCCATGCGCCCGACTGGGTGAACGTGGTGGCGCTGACGCCGGACGGGCGGCTCGTGCTCGTGCGGCAGTTCCGCTACGGCACGGATGATTTCTCGGTGGAGATTCCCGGCGGCGTGATGGATCCCGGCGAGGACCCGATCGCGGCGGGCCTGCGCGAGCTGCGCGAGGAGACGGGCTTCACGGGCACGGGCGCGCGGTTGCTCGGCAGCGTGCGCCCGAACCCGGCGATGCAGGACAACCGCTGCCACCTGGTGCTCGTGGAGAACGCGCGGCAGGACGAGGCGCTCGACTGGGACCCCGACGAGGAATTCGAGATCATGACGCAGCCGGTCGACGACGTGTATGCGCTCGCCTACCGCGGCGGCATCACGCACGCGATGGTGCTGGACGCGCTGCTGCTCTTCACGCCCGTATGGGCGGAATTGAAAAGGAAAGGATGAGTTTTTTGACCACGGTTTGCGCGGATCAAGATGCGGCTGACCCCTGCGGGCCTGGTGATTAATTGGAGGCCCATCTCCCGATGGGCCGCGGCTTGGCTGGAGCTGGGCCCTCCGCCAGTCATCCATCCCGAATCCGGGAGACTTGTCAGCCATAGACGCTTGGCGGCGGCTGATCCGCGGTTAATTCGGGCCAATGGCCGGCCGGTTTGACTTTGTCCCGCCCCGGATTCTACTTCCCCGACCCAATGGAAAACGCCGCCGCCGCCTCCGTCTTCGCCAATGCCCCCGAGGCCTTGGGCGCGAATGGCCACGCGGGCCTGCCGGTGCCGCTGGAGCAGGAGATCCGCGCGATCTACCGCCGCAGCCCTCTCTACGGGGAGCGTTTCCCGCTGCACGGCGAGCCGCTGCAGTGGTCGTGCTACCGCGAGATCCCGGTGCTGACCAAGAAGGAGATCCTCGACCGCGGCCACACGGCGTTCTTCGCCGACTACGCGGTGATCGAGCGCGGGCTGCAGGAGAAGAAATACGAATACGAGCACACGTCCGGCTCCACGGCGCAGCCGATGACGGTCGTGATGGAGGACGGCTGGTGGAACGCGCAGCTGCGCCGCGCCTACCTCGCGCACCCGCAGCTGGCCCAATACGTGGACCGGCCCTACCGCAAGGCCGTCCTCGCGCCGATCGGCTGCTCGAGCAACCTCTGTCCCTACGAGGACCATCCCTTCCCGCACCGCTATTTCGACGGCACGGTCTACCTCAACCTCTCGAGCGACCCGTTTGTCTTCGCCGAGGCCGAGTGGGACCGCATCGTGCTCGAGCTGCAGGCGCTGAAGCCCGAGGTGATCGAGGGCGAGCCGGTGTATCTGTCGCTGCTCGCGCGCGCGGTGAAGAAACGGCATGTCAGCGTGCCGAGCATCCGCACCGTGATCCTCACCTACGGCAAGGCGAGCCTGCAGCACAGCCGGCGCATCGCGGAGGTTTTCCCGGCGGTGCAGGTCGACCTCTACGGCTCGACCGAGGCGGGCTACATCTTCGTCGGCGACGCGTTCGGGGACAACCTGCGGGCGATCGACGGCAACGCGTTTGTCGAGCTCGTGCCGTGGCGCGCGGAGCAGCCCGACGTCTTCCAGATCAACGTGACGACGCGCGACCGCGAGGCGATGCCGCTGCTGCGCTACTTCACCGGCGACATCGTGCGCCGCACGCCGCGCGGCTACCGGATCCTCGGCCGCGAGCGGGACCTTTATTGCGTGGCCGACGGCCGCGTGGTCTCGGCCTTCGAGGTCGATGCGGCGATGCCGGAAAATTTCTCCTGCTGGCACTGGAGCCTCGTGCAGGTCTCGGAGAACCGCTGGGACTTCCAGTATGTGGCCGACGAGATCGCGCCGAAGGGGATGGAGGAGGCGCTCGCGGCCGCACTTGGCGATGGCGTGCGCGTGAACCTGTTCCGCCGGAAATTCATCCAGCCGGCGGCGAGCGGGAAATTCTCGCTGCTCAAGCCGCTCGCGAAGTGAGCGCGCGCCGGCGCCGCCGCCAGCCGAAGAAGGCCCCGGTCAGGCCGAGCAACACCGCCCCGTAGGTCGACGGCTCGGGCACGCGCTTGTTGTAAAGCACGCCGTTGACCGCCGAAAGATCGATGCCGCCGGTCCCGGTGGCGTTGGTCGTGTCGGTCGGGTAGTAGGTCGCGTTGTTCCAGTTCACCAGGTTGGTCAGGCTGCCGCCGTCGGTCGTGTCGTAGCCCATGAGCGAGTAGCCGTAGATCGTGGTGCCGGGGGCGATGCCGAGGTCGGACATGGAGACGATCGTGCCGCCGAGGCCCTGCGTGCCCGTCTCCGTGTCGCTGGTCCAATAGGGGCTGCCGAGGTTGTCGCCGTTTGAGTAGCGGAAGAGGTTGTAGTTGAAATCCGCGGTGAGGTTGGCGGTGCCGTAGTCGGTCGGCTGGACGCTGACGAGGTTGCCGCCGTAGGCGGTGGGCACGTTGTTGACCGAGTCCCAGCCGGTGATCACGGCGATCTTGACGTTGTCGTGGACGCCGATGGCGCCGCGGTCGAAGATGGCGAACGAGGTCGAGGTGGTCGCGGTGATGCCCGAGGAGCTGAAGACGAAATCGAGGCGCTCGATGTTGCCGCTGGTGGCGTCGGTGCCATTGGCGAAGGTGTTGTCCGAGCCGCGGAGGATGTTGTTACCGAGCAGGAGGCTGGCGTAGTTGGTCGCATAGGAGGCGGCCATGTCGCTGCCGCTGCCCGCGGCATACCACATCGATGAGTTGTTGGCATTGCCTGCGGTGGTGTCGCGGCGGACGTAGGCGGCACCGGCCACCGTGTTGGCGTCGTAGATGTTGCCCGCGACGTCCTTGAACTGCGTGATGGCCGTCGTCGTCCGGTCAAAGACCTGGCCGTTCGTGGTCTGGTTGGAGAGGTCGGTGGTGCTGGTCGTGATGGAGGAAACAGCAATCTGGGCGCGGACCACGGCCGGCTGAAAAAGCGAGCCGAGCAAAACCGCAAACAGGGGAAGGAAGCCAAATCGCAGCCCGGGCTTGCACGCTCCGAGGCAGAGGTGCTGTATGGGAACACGATTGGGCCCGACATTCATCTAGGAGTAATTACCTATAAAATATCGGGTGTTTGCCAGAAAAAACGCCTCGTGCACCTCTTTTTACACGCGAATAACCCGGACGAAAACGTCGTCGAGAAACATGCGGCGACCCGTCGCAAAAAGGCCCTGCGGCGGATTCCATTAGTTATTGCTGGGTTGATAGTAGTGATTGTTTTTGGAGTTTTTTTGTCATGGCCGAGAATCTCCAATTGGCGGCAGGAACGCGACCTGAAGCGTGCGCAGACCTACGAGCAGTCAGGCGATGGCAGACGCGCTTTGCTCGCCTTGGAGCAGGTAGTGCAGATCTATCCGGATAACCTTGAGGCCAAGCGCTGCCTGGCCGGCTTTTATGAGCGGACGGGACAAAGGCAGGCTCTGGCACTGTGGAAGGAGATCGTGCGCCAAGGGCCCGCTGATCCGGCGAATCTTCTCGGTTATGCCGGTGCGGCGTTGCGCTACGGGGATTGGGACGCGGCGCGCCGCACGTTGGCTCAGTTGCGGCAGTCCGGGAAAATGAGCGCCGACTATTACCGGTTGGCTGCGGGGCTGGCCCTGGTGGACCGCGACAGCGCCGCGTTGGAGGAGAATCTGGCCGAGCTGGCCCGGTTGCAGCCCGACGATCTTCGGGTGCAGCTCAACCTGGCCGTCGCGCGGCTGGAGAATCCCGTCGCGCCGCGCGCCGAGGCCGGCCGCGCCGCCCTGATGGAACTCGCCCGCCGCGACAGCGTGCGCATCCGCGCCGTGGTGGAATTGATCAGGGACATCGCGCGTCGCTGGCCCGGCCCGGCCGTGGAGCGCACGGCGGCGTTCCAGCGTCTGGTGACTTCTCTCACTCCCGCCAAGGGCCCGCGGCTCGACCCGCCGGAGATCGGCGACCCGCTCGAACGGTTGCTCGCCTTCGCCATGTTGCAGCCGGCGCCGTTGCCCGACGACGTGGCGGCGCTGCTGAGCCTGATGATCCTCAACGGGCGCGCGGCCGCGGCGTTCGAGTGGCTGGAGACGCTGCCGCCCCAAGTCCGCCAGGCCCCGGTGATCCTCGCGATCAGGGCGGACGCGGCCTTGCGTGCCGGCGACTGGCCGCTTCTCGGAGCCCTGCTCCGGGACGGAGCCTGGGGCGCGCTGCCGCCCGGGGTGGTCGATCTCGCGCTCAAGACCCACGCGGCACGCAGTCGCGGCACGGCCGCGACCGACCGCGCCGATTGGAACCGCGTGATGGAGGCCGCGCGCTTTTCGCTGCCGGCACAGAAGGCCCTGCTCCGCCTGTGCGACGCGTGGAACTGGCCCGAGGAGCGCCGACAGGTGCTGGAGGCGGTGACGCGCGATTTTCCCCTCGAGAACTGGGCGTGGTCGCAGCTGGTCTCCTATGCGTTCAGCCGCGGCGATTCAGCCGAGGTGGGCCGCCTTTACCGGAAGTGGGGCGCGACCCAACCGCGGGACATGGGCCTGCAGATCCGGGTCGGGATCATGAGCCTCCTCCTGAACCTGCCCGCCGCCCCGGCCAGCGCGGTCACGCAGGAGTGGATGCGCGGCCAGCCCGCCAACGCCGGGGCCACGGTCGCCCATGGGCTCGCCCTCTGGCGCGAACGCAAGGGCGACGAAGCCCTGCGGTGCGTGGAGGCGCTGCCCCGCGCGGCTTTCGCAGAGCCCCGCTTCGCCCTGGTCTACGGGATACTTCTCGCCGAAGCCGGGCGGGCTGGGGAGAGCGAGACGATGCTCAACCGGGCCGCGGCCGACCGTCTGCTCCCGGACGAGCTGGTGCTGGTGGAGCAGGCACATGCGCGAAACCAGACGCGCCTGATGGCGCCGAAAATCCAGTGAAGCCGGGGGGAAAGACCGGCGGCTTCTCGGATGATTTAGGCTCCCTAATGAATCTGGTGGCTTCCGGCCCGTCCTTTACATTAATTGGGCCTGTCGGTTTACCTATGCCCCGTTTTGCAGGCTCCCGGCCTGCTCCGCACCCCCTTCCAAGCTTACCCGCGATGAATCTACTCGGCTCGCTCTTCTCGTCCTCCATCGGCAAGAAAATCCTGATGGCGCTCACGGGGCTCGTCCTGTTCGGCTTTGTGACCGGCCACCTGGTCGGCAACCTGCAGATCTTCCAGCCCGCGCAAAAGATCAACGCTTACGGCCACCTGCTCGAGTCGCTCGGCGCCGGCCTCTGGCTCATCCGGGCGTTCCTCCTCGCCTGCCTCGTCGTCCATGTGTGGATCGCCATTCAGCTGACCCTGGAGAACCGCGCTGCCCGCCCGCAGGGCTACGGCAAGGACTTCACCAACCGCGCCACGCTGGCCTCGCGCGTCATGGCCCGCACCGGCCTCGTCGTGCTGGCGTTCCTCATCTACCACCTGATGCACTTCACCCTTCGCGTGCAGCACCCGGAGTGGGGCGAGCACACCTTCCGGCTTGCGGACGGCACGATGGTGCGCGACGTCCACACGATGATCATCCAGGGCTTCAGCGGCGTCGGGGTCTCGTTCTTCTACATCCTCGCGGTCGGCCTGCTCAGCTACCACCTCAGCCACGGCATCGTCAGCATGGTGCAGACGCTCGGCCTGAAGAATGAAAAATGGACCGTCGGCCTCGAGCGCTTCGCCGTGGCCTACTGCTGGATCTACTTCCTCGCCAACGCCGCCATCCCGCTCTCCGTCCTCGGCTGGGTGCCGGTTCTCAGCGGCCTCGTCCAACGCTAACTCTTTTTCGCCATGGCCAAACTCGAATCCAAGGTTCCCTCCGGTCCGCTCGCCGACAAGTGGCAGAAGCACAAGACCGAGATCAAGCTCGTCAACCCGGCCAACAAGCGGAAATACGAGATCATCGTCGTCGGCGCCGGCCTCGCCGGCTCCTCGGCCGCCGCCACCCTGGCCGAGCTCGGCTACAAGGTGAAGAACTTCGTCTTCCACGACAGCCCGCGCCGCGCCCACTCGATCGCCGCCCAGGGCGGCATCAACGCCGCCAAGAACTACCAGAACGACGGCGACTCCGTCCACCGGCTCTTCTACGACACGCTCAAGGGCGGCGATTACCGCGCCCGCGAGTCCAACGTCCACCGCCTCGCCGAGGTGTCCGTCAACATCATCGACCAGTGCGCGGCCCAGGGCGTGCCCTTCGCCCGCGAATACGGCGGCCTCCTCGCCAACCGCTCCTTCGGCGGCGCGCAGGTCTCGCGCACGTTCTACGCGCGCGGCCAGACCGGCCAGCAGCTCCTCCTCGGCGCCTACTCCGCGCTTTCCCGCATGATCGGCGCCGGCGGCGTCGAGATGCACAACAACGCCGAGATGCTCGACCTCGTGGTCGTCGACGGCCACGCCAAGGGCATCATCGTCCGCGACCTGATCACGGGCGAAATCACCCGCCACAGCGCCGACGCCGTCGTGCTCGCCACGGGCGGCTACGGCAACGTGTTCAACCTCTCCACCTACGCGCGCGGCTCCAACGCCACCGCGATCTGGCGCGCCTACAAGCGCGGCGCCTGCATGGCGAACCCCTGCTACACGCAGATCCACCCGACCTGCATCCCCGTCAGCGGCGACTACCAGTCGAAGCTCACGCTGATGTCCGAGTCCCTCCGCAACGACGGCCGCATCTGGGCGCCGAAGAAGAAGGAGGACGCCAAGAAGGATCCGAATTCCATCCCCGAGGCCGACCGCGACTACTACCTCGAGCGCATCTACCCGAGCTTCGGCAACCTCGCCCCGCGCGACGTCTCCTCCCGCGCCGCCATGCGCATGTGCAACGAGGGCCGCGGCGTCGGCGAGACCGGCCTCGGTGTCTACCTCGACTTCGCCGACGCCATCAAGCGCCTCGGCGAGCCCGCCGTGCGCGAGCGCTACGGCAACCTCTTCGACATCTACCACGAGATCACCGCCGAGAACGCCTACCAGACGCCGATGCGCATCTTCCCGGCCGTGCACTACACGATGGGCGGCCTGTGGGTGGACTACAACCTGATGTCCAACATCCCCGGGCTCTTCGTGCTCGGCGAGGCGAACTTCTCGGACCACGGCGCCAACCGCCTGGGCGCCTCGGCGCTCATGCAGGGCTTGGCCGACGGCTACTTCGTCATTCCCTACACGATCGGCAACTACCTTGCCGACCAGAAGCCGGGCTCGCGCCCGTCCCCGGACCGCGCCGAGTTCAAGCAGGCCGCCGAGAGCGTCACGGCGATGACCGCGCACTTCCTCGCCAACAAGGGCAAGGAGCCCGTCAGCCACTTCCACAAGCGACTGGGCAAGATCATGTGGGACAAGTGCGGCATGGCCCGCAACAAGGCCGGCCTCGAGGAAGCGTTGAAGCTCATCCCCGCGCTGCGCGAGGAGTTCCACGCCAACGTCCGCGTCCCCGGCTCCGCCGACACGCTGAACCAGTCGCTCGAGCAGGCCGGCCGCGTGGCCGACTTCATGGAACTCGGCGAACTGCTCTGCCGTGATGCGCTCACCCGCGAGGAATCCTGCGGCGGCCACTTCCGCGAGGAATACCAATACCCGGACGGCGAGTGCAAACGCGACGACGAGAACTTCGCGCATGTCGCGGCCTGGGAATACCAGGGCGAAGGCAAGACGCCGCTCCGCAACACCGAGCCGCTCAACTACGAATTCACCAAGATGAGCGTCCGCTCCTACAAGTAAGCCCCCGAGGAATTTCCATATGGTCGCCAACAACAGCACCAAGAACCTTTCCATCACCCTTCGCGTCTGGCGCCAGGCCGGCCCGGCGCAGCCCGGCAAGTTCGTCGACTATCCGGCGACTAATCTGAACCCGAACATGTCGTTCCTCGAGATGCTCGATGTCGTGAACGACGAGATCACGCTGAAGGGCGAGGAGCCGATCGCGTTCGCGCACGATTGCCGCGAAGGCATCTGCGGCACCTGCTCCTGCACGATCAACGGCAAGCCGCACGGCCCGGGCAAGGGCATCGCCACCTGCCAGGTCTACATGCGCAGCTTCCACGATGGCGACGTGATCGTCGTCGAGCCGTTCCGCGCGAAGGCCTTCCCGATCCAGAAGGACCTCGTCACCGACCGCGCCGCCTTCGACAAGATCCAGCAGGCCGGCGGCTTCATCAGCGTGCGCACCGGCGCCGCCCCGGACGCCAATTCCATTCCCGTCCCGAAGGAGGACGCCGACCTCGCCATGGACGCGGCGACCTGCATCGGCTGCGGCGCCTGCGTCGCCGCGTGCAAGAACGCCAGCGCGATGCTCTTCGTCGCCGCCAAGGTTTCCCACCTCGGCCTGATGCCGCAGGGCCAGCCCGAGCGCGACAAGCGCGTGCTCGCGATGGTGCAGGCGATGGACGAGGCCGGTTTCGGCAACTGCACCAACCAATACGAGTGCAGCGCGGTGTGCCCGAAGCTCATCACGCACGATTTCATCGCCCGCCTGAACCGCGACTATGTCCGCGCACTCTTCAAGTCGAAGTTCAAGGCGGCGTCAGCCGGGGCGGCGGGCGGCGCGGGCTGAGCTCTTCCCTCCCTCCATTGATTTTTCAGGCGCGGCCGACCGGCCGCGCCTTTTTCTTTCCCGGCCTATTTGGAGCAGGTGGAGGGCCCAGCTCCAGCTGAACCGGCCTTGCGCAGGCACTTGCGCCATTCTGCAACTTTTCGCCCCGGGCGGGGTTCTTCTGGCAACAACCAACCCTGACTATGAAAACCACGCTTATCGCCCTTTTCACCGCCGCCCTCCTGGGCCTCGCTTCCCGCCTCAGTGGCCGTTCCTTTGACGCCGCCGATTTCACCGCGATCCTTTTCGCCACCGGTCTTGTGGCCTGGACGATCGAGCAATACAGCTGCGAAACCCGTGTCCTGATCGCCGTGCGCCCGCTGCCTTTCCCGGTCAGTCGGCCGCGGAGCCTCGATAAAATTTCAGCCGAGCGTCTGGCGGCCTGAACCCGGCTTCGCCTTCCCCTACCGGCGGCCCCGTCCGAACGGGCCACTTTTTTTATTTGGTGGTGACCGACACCGAACCGCTGGTGACGAAGTCACCCTTTTCCTCCGTGTCGCCGTAGATTATCACGAGCACGTTGGATTCAACCCGGTAACTCGCGGGGCCCTGGCGCGCCAGGCTCGCCAGCAGCTTCTCGGCCTCGGCCCCGGCGACGACCAGCCCACCGGTCGCGTTGACATTGGTCTGGGCCGGGACGGCCATCGCGTTCTTCTCGGCCACGGTGCCGACGAGCGTGCCGTTGAGGAAAATCTTGTGACTCGAGTGCCCGATCAGGTAGGGCGCGACATTGGGGTTCACCACGCGCCAGTTGACGGTCGTCGCGCCATCCGCGGTGCGCTCGATCCCCGTCAGCTCGACGCGCAGCCCGGTGACGATGATGGAGGCTCCGGTTTTGCAGCCCGACTGGAAGATCGCGACACAGGCCAGCAGACAAAGGGGTAGGAGGAGTCTCTTCATTGCAGCGCATATTGCGACCGGGCCGACGCGCGGCAAGTTTACTCGTCCTTCGCCTTGGGTTTCTTTTTCGCCTTGGTTTCGCCGGACCAGCCGAGCTCGAGCTGGGCGATGACGCCGACCACGGCGAGCGCGAGGATCGCGGGAAGCATCCAGCCGTTGTTCTCGAGCAGGGCAGGCACTTGGGCCGGTTGGCGCAGATAGAAGGCCCAGTCCATCCGTCCCGTGAAATAGGAGAGGGCCACGATGGTGCGGAAGGCCCCGGTCAGCGAGGTGGAGAGGATGATCACCACGCGCTGGAGTTTCACCGCGAGGAATCCGCCGATGATGCCCAGCACGCATCCGCCGAGCAGCGCGACCATCTGGTGAAAATGGCTGAGCAACAGGATGCTCAGGGCGAGGCCGAAGAGGAAGCCCGAGACAAACACGGCCGCGATATAGAGCAGATACGCGAGGCCCGCGCCGAGCAGGCCGCCGACAACCATGCCGCCGATCTCGCCGGCCGGTCCCAGGCCCAGGGCGGCGCCGGCGGCCTGCCCGAAGATGACGCCGGCGAGTCCGCCGGTCACGGCCAGCATGATCTTGAAGAGGCGGAAGCCGAAAAAGCAGTCGAGCAGGCCCCAAGCGATCACGCCGGCCGAGATCCACGGGTATAGTTCTGCACTGGGTTGCACGACCCGGCACTAAACGGCCCGGGCGCGAACACGCAACCCGCTTTGCGGCGAGGCCTCAAGGCCGGTGCGCCGGCAAGGCTCCGGGCCCGGGTCGAACGGCCAGTCCGCTCAGAACAGGGTCACGGCCCGGGCGCTTTCCAGCACGATCCAGGCGACCCCGAAGGCCGTCGCCCACAGGAAGAGGATCTTCGCTAGGCGCCGGCGCCGGAGGCTGCGCTCGTGGTGATCCACGTTGTGCGTGCGGAACCCCGAATCCTCCAGATAGCTGACGAACTGGGCGTGTTTCAGCCTCGTCGTGCGCAGGCGCCGGTCGGTCCGCATGCCGAAGGCGATCGGCAGTTGGTTCAGGAGATGGCGCCAGCGATAGGACATGAGCTTATCCCTCCGGAAAATAGCTCTTCCTTTCAAGGTGATTCTGGCTACCAAGGCAGCTTTCACGCACACTTTACCCAGATGCACCACTTCCGCTACGCCGGCCAGAAACTCCACTGCGAATCCGTCGACCTTGCCGCCATCGCCCAGCTGCACGGCACGCCGACCTACGTCTACAGCGCGCAGACGATCACCGACAACTACCGCCGGCTGACCGCCAGCCTCGCCGGGCTGGATGTGACCGTCTGCTACGCCATGAAGGCGAACTCCAACCTCGCGGTGCTGCGCCTGTTCTCGAACCTCGGCGCGGCCTTCGACCTGGTCAGCGGCGGCGAACTCAGCCGCGTCCTGGCGGCCGGTGGCAGCGCCTCCCGGAGCGTGTTCGCCGGCGTGGGCAAGACCGAGGCCGAGATCAAGCTCGCCCTCGAGGCCGGCGTCTTCGGCTTCCACGTCGAGAGCGAGCCGGAACTCGCCCGCATCAACCACGTCGCCGGCCAGCTCGGCCGCAAGGCGCCCATCGCCATCCGCATCAACCCGAACGTCGACGCCAAGACGCACGCCAAGATCACCACCGGCAAGAGCGAGAACAAGTTCGGCATCCCGCTGACCGTGGCCGCCGCCGCCTACGAGGCGGCCGCCAAGTATCCCCACCTCACGATCCAGGGCGTGCAGATGCACATCGGCTCGCAGCTCATCTCTGCCGCTCCGTTCATCGAGGCCGTCCAGAAGGTCATCCCCTTTGTCCAGGAGCTGAAGCAGCGCTACGGCATCACCTACTTCAGCGTCGGCGGCGGCATCGGCATCGTCTATGAGGACGCCCTCGCCAGCGGTGACGCCGCGTGGTGGAGCGCGAAGCCCGAGGGTTCGCGGCCGCTCACGCCCGAGGCCTACGGCGCCGCGCTCACGCCGCTGCTCCAGCCGCTCGGCCTCAAGATCCTCCTCGAGCCGGGCCGCTTCCTCGTCGGCAACGCCGGCGTGCTGCTGTCCCGCGTCGAATACCTCAAGCGCGGCTCGGGCAAGAACTTCCTCGTCCTCGACGCCGCGATGAACGACCTCGTGCGGCCCGCGATGTATGAGGCCTACCACGAGGTCGTCCCGCTGCTCCGCGACACCGCGCGCCCGGCGCTGAAGGCCGACATCGTCGGCCCGATCTGCGAGTCCGGCGACTGCTTCGCCAAGGACCGCACGCTGCAGACGCTGGGCGAGGGCGAGTTCGTCGCGTTCATGAGCGCCGGCGCCTACGGTTACACGATGGCGAGCCGCTACAACACCCGCGCCATGGCCGCCGAGGTGCTCGTTGCCGGCAGCCGGTTCGAGCTGGTCAATGCCCGGGAGACTTTTGATGCTATGGTCGCCGGCGAGAAGATCCCCGGTTTCCTGAAAACCTGACGGTCCCATGTCCGAGCCCCGCCCCCTCAATTTTGCCGTCGTCGGTGCGGGCGCGTGGGGCACGGCGATGGCCGCGCATCTCGCCCGCCGCGGCCAGCACACGACGCTCGTCACGCGCCGGCCCGAGCACGCCGAGGCGGTGCGCGCCGCCCGGATGAACGCGGACTACCTGCCGGGCATCGTGCTGCCGGACGCGCTCCGCGTGACCGGCGACCTGCGCGCGGCGCTCGTCGAGGCCGACGTGGCCCTCGTCGCCTGCCCGTCCCAGTCCCTCCGCACCTGGTGCGAGCAGATGCGCAACGTGCTGCACGACACCTCGCGGCTGCAGCTGTTTCTTAGCCTGGTGAAGGGCCTGGAGATCGGCACGCACCTGCGACCGAGCGAGATGATGGCGCAGATCCTGCCCGGGATGAACTGCGGCACGCTCACCGGCCCCACCAACGCCGCCGAGGTCGCGCGCGGCCTGCCGGCCGCGATGGTGCTGGCCGCGCAGCGGGCCGACGAGTCCGTGCCGAAGGTGCAGGCCGCCATGAGCGGCTCCACCCTGCGGATCTACCTCAGCGACGACCTGCCCGGCACGGAATATGGCGCCGGCCTGAAGAACGTATACGCGATCGCCGCCGGCCTCTGCGACGGGCTCAAGCTGGGCGACAACTCCAAGGCGGCCCTGCTGACGCGTTCGCTCACCGAGATGATCCGCGTCGGGACGTCGCTCGGGGCGAAGGCGGAGACCTTCTACGGCCTGAGCGGTTTCGGCGACCTCGTGGCCACCAGCCACGGCCGATGGAGCCGCAATCGCGAGTTCGGCGAGAAGATCGGCGCCGGCCAGTCCGTCGAGGAACTGCTCGCGGGCCGCAAGACCGTGGTGGAGGGTCACCGCACGACGGAGGCGCTTTACGGTCTCTGCCATGAGCGCGGTATCAGCGCCCCGATCCTCGCCGAGATCTACGCCATCCTCTACCGGCAGAAAAAGCCGGCCGACGCGCTGCACGCGCTGATGACCCGCGAGCTCAAGCGCGAGACTGTGACGCCGTGGCCGAAGAAGTAGCACCGGCGAGGGCGGAGATCGACGGCCTGACGCGCGCCTTCTTCGGCGCCTTCACGAACAAGGGCGGCCGGCCCGACGTGGACCTGCTCTACCGGATATTCCTGCCGTCGGCGGTCATCACCAAGCGAGCGGGGGCCGAGGTCGAGATCTGCGATCTCCGGCAGTTCGTCGAGCCGCGGCGCCGGCTGCTCACGGATGGGTCGCTCGTGGACTTCATCGAGGAGGAGACGGCCGCGCGCACGGACATCTTCGGCGGCATAGCGCAGCGCTTCTGCACCTATCGCAAGGCCGGCATTCTCGCCGGCCGGTCCTTTTCCGGCCGCGGGGTGAAGACGATCCAGTTCGTCCGCGTCGGGGCCGAGTGGAAGATCAGCGCGCTGGCCTGGGAGGACGAGCAGGACGGACTGCCGCTGCCGGAAATCTCGGCCTAGGAGGCGGCGCTCAGCGCCCCGAGTGGCGCTTCCATGAGCACGCAGTTGAACTGGGGATGCATGCCCCGGTCCACAAAACCCATCGAGCGATAGAGGGCGATGGCGGTGGGATTGTCCGTGAACACGAAGAGAGTGAAGCCCTTGATGGCCGGATGCAGGCGCACCGCTTCCCTCATCAGCGCCAGGCACAGGCTGCGACCGAGGCCGCGGCCCCGGTGTGTGGGCGATATGATGATGCGCGCGAGATGACCGAACGCATTCTCGCGGAGCCGCACTTGGCCGAAGCCGACCAGTCCGCCGACCGCGGACACGAAGGCATACGTGGTGGCGTCTGCTCCCGTGATGTCCGCCCAGAGGGTTTCCGGCGTGGCGGGACAGCGGGTGCTGGGTCCGGCCCAGCGGCGCAGGGCGTCGTCCTGCGGGGTCCACGAGAGCGCGACGGCGGCGTCGGCCGGCGTCGCGGGACGCAGCGTGGCCGAGATGGGGCCGTTTACCTCAGGCATTCAGAGAAGCGCGGCTGGGCCGCCGCGTGGCGTCGGTGCACGTCGGCGTAGACCTCGTCGATCATCGCATCGATGGCGGCGGGCGGCATGAATTTCCCCGTGAAGCCCGGGATCGCGTCGTCGATCGCGCGGGCGGCCACGAGGAAATCGCCGATCAGCTCGCGCGGGGCCTCGTCGCCCACGGAGATGCGGATCGTCGTCGGGGTGATGCCCGCCTCCTTCAGGGCTTCGGGGCTGAGTTCCGAGTGGGAGGTAAGCGCGGGGCAGAGCACGAGCGTGTTGCTCTGGCCGAGCGACACCATGTGGCCGAACATCGGCGCGAGCGAATCGAAGAAGCGCTCGAGCGTGATGCGCGAGATCTTCGCGGACTCGAGGTGGATCGTGAACAGCGGCGCCGGCAGCCCGAGGTAGGAGAGCCGGGCGGCCGTGGCGTGGTTCGGGTCCGCGGGGTTGGCCGGGCCGCTGACCGTGACGAGCGGGTTGGACGCGAGCCAGCGGGCGAAGACGAGCGTGTTGATGCACTTCTTGAGCATGCGCAGCTCGAGCGTCTTCATGCCGGTGAGGACCTCGAAGGCCTTGTCGGAATCGAGGAACGCACCCTTGATGTAGTAGACGTTCCAGAAAAGGGTGTCGTGCCAGCTCTTGCCGTTGGGCGACGTGTCGCCCTTGGGGAGGAACATGTCCTCGTTGCGGCCGATGACGACGCCGGCGGTCGTGGTGCCGTGGCCGGTGAGGTCCTTCGTGTAACTGTGGATGACGTAGTCGGGCCGCTCGGCCGGGTTGACCTGCTGGAGCGGGCGGACGAGGAAGGGCGTGCCGACGGTCGAGTCGCAGATGACGGTCAGGCCCGCGGCGTGCGCGGCGGCACAGATGCCGGGCACGTCGAGGAAGACGCCATGGGGATTGCACGGGCTCTCGAGGTAGACGTAGACCTTGCGGCCGGCCTTGAGGCGGTCCGCGTAGGCTTTCCTCACGCCGGCGAGCGCCTTCGTGAAGTCGCCGGCGGTGAAGCCGTCGAAGAAGACGACGCCGACGTCGAGGTTCGAGCGCTTGCCGAACCAGTCGTGCAGGAGCTGGTAGGCGCCGCCGTAGATGTTGCGCGAGGAGAGGACGACGTCCTGGTAGCCGACCAGGTGGGAGAGAGCGGCATCGATCGCGCCCATGCCGGAGTTGAAATTCCAAGCCATGTATTCGCCGGCCATCGGGCCGGCCTCGATGTCCACGATGTGGTTGGCCAGCGAGATCGAGGTCGGATTCATCAGGCGCGAGTAGATCTCGTGCAGAAATTCCCGACCCTGGAAGGCGTCGTCGATCCACTCGGAGCATGCGTAGAGGTAGGTCGCGGTGCGGGTGATGACGGGCGTGGCGGAGAAGATCGCCGTGACGTTGTCGAAGATCGGGTAGGGGCCCTTCGCCAGCATCGTGGTGTTCGAATAGCGGAGCGACTGGTGCGACTTGCGCGACGGGTTTTGCAGCGTGTCGAGGAGCTTCGCCAGCTGGAAGGAGAGGAACTTCTTCGCGTTGAACAGCGCGAGGCGGTCCTCGCGCGGCAGGCGGCCCAGTTCGCGGGTCGTCGCCTCCCACAGGTCCATCACGTCGCCGTGCGCGCCATAGAGTTTCTCGGCGAGTGCAAGCAGCGGCTGGCCGGCCGGGGACTTGGGGTCGATGTGGAAATGTTCTAGCTGCTCGACGGCCAGCTCGTGCAGCGTGGTGGCCTGGGTGGTCTTGCGGCGGGGGGAAAGGAGGCGGGCGGGCGGCGCCTCGGGCCTGCTGGATTTCTTGGTTGGGGTAGGGGTCTTTTGCATGACGCAAAAGTGCCGTGTCATAAATGCCGTGGCAAGCCCACCGCCGTGCTCCTTTGGGACTAATCCGGGTCGCGACGGCTAGCCGGCAATGGGCGTTGACCCGAGGCGCTTCGCCTAGCCAACTGGTGGCAAATGGATCTCCCCGAAGATGAACAGGTATTCCTCCGCGATCTGGTCAAAGCTTCCCGGCAGAAGATCCACTCCGTGAAATGGACGGATCGCGACGGCAGCAAACGCCAGACGGTTCTGTCCCAGCCGGAGGTCGTGCGGCTCAACACCATCGCCAGCCGGCTGCGGACCTCGAAGGAGGAAGTCCTGCGCCAGGCAGCGCACGTCCCGGTGCCGAAGCTTCCGCCCAAGCCGCCGGTGGTGCCGGCCAACCCTGAGCTGCCGGCTTGATGGTTTTAGGAGTAGGGGCGTGGGGGGGGGGGGGGGGCCGGGGGGGGGGGGGGGGCGCGGGGGGGGCGCCCGCCCCCCCGCCCCAAGGTTAATGAAAAAGGGAAAACCAACG
>Ga0265327_10001166_pt1 | contig 35653 bp, 23 predicted proteins | sample 41621metaG_FD_202089 | JGI IMG/M metagenome (GOLD analysis project Ga0265327, IMG submission 202089) | Rhizosphere microbial communities from Carex aquatilis grown in University of Washington, Seatle, WA, United States - 4-16-21 metaG | ecosystem: Host-associated > Plants > Roots > Rhizosphere...
TTGACCAGGCCCATCGCGTGAATCATTTCTGGATGCAGGTTCCAGCCGGAGACTGGAAAGTTCTCCACGGCCCGTTGCGTCTGAGCCCCGTAGTAAGCTCTGGCTGGTACCTGGACATCCCCCATTGAATCATGCTCGGTCCGAAATTCAGTCATCGAAATCTTCCAATCGATTGCCACAGAAATAACGCGATCAACGCTCAGGGGAGAAATGATATCGTCCCGACGACTCGCTGACCAAGTCCAGCCCCGATGGCAACCGGTCGCCACTCGCACGGCCGGGAACCACCTCAGTGTGGCGGTCGTGGCGGCGGTTGAGAATTCCCATGGACGCTTCCGTTCGCCGTTCTCGCGCCAGTACCCTCGTCCGCACTTCGAGTTACATCGGATTGCCACATTCGCTAGCCCGACGGGTTTCCCTTCCATTCCCAAGCCACGTCGGTCAGGCCAATCATTCGAGCGGAACCCTGTCAAAACCGTACAGTGTTGCTAAACTGCGGACTTTGACATGTTGACACATCCTGCTTGCGAGCCTGCCGATTTGATTCGGTTTCCGCGCTGATCGCGGTCCGACACCCATACATCATCGACCCCTCAGACGTAAGGACGCCCCGATGCCGCTCAATCCCTATGATCCCTGCCCCTGCGGCAGCGGGAAGAAGCTCAAGTTCTGCTGCCAGTCGATTTCGGACGAAATGGACCGGGCGATGCGTCTGATGGAAGGAAACCAGCCACGCGTCGCGCTTCAGCAATTGGAAGCTCTGGCCCGCAAGAATCCGAACAATCCCTGGATTGGCACCACGCGAGCGTTGATTCAGATCGAACTCGGGGAAGCCTCGGGGGCGCGCGACGTCTTGAAGTCGCTGCTCGAAACACACCCCGAGCATGAGTTCTCAATCGTCCTGATGGCAGCGGCGACATTTCAGGCCGACGGTCTGGATAGCGCGAAAAAGGCGATTCATCGCGCCTTCCAGCGGGGCGCGAAGAAGTTTCCCGCGATGGTCAGCGGACTGGCGGCCACCATGGCGACAATCCTGGCCCAGCGAAATCGATTGTTCGCCGCCCGCGAACACCTGGCGCTCGCATTGCGACTGGCGCCCGAAACCCACCGGCAGGAACTGTTCGTGCACCTGCTGGAATTCGACGGTGACGCGGCGATTCCCTATCCACTCCGCGGATCTCATGCGCTCCCCGCTGTGAACGGGCAGGGTGAAGAGCAACAGAAGGAAATCCGAAAAGCACAAAAGTATGCTGCCGTCGGCTGCTGGAATACGGCCGCAGACCTGTTTCAGGCGCTCGCTCGAGCGATCACCGACTCGGCCGAATTGTGGCATTCCGTCGGTCTGTGCCGGGCCTGGGATGGCGAAGACGCGCAGGCGGCCGAAGCGCTGCACCGCGCCGCGCAACTTTATGCAGACTTTCCCGCCGCTGTGGAATGTGAAACCCTGGCGCAGCTCTTCGATCGTAATCATACCACCGATGTCATCGACATCTGCACATACGAAGCCAAGGTCGAGTCGATTGGTCGCCTGCTGACGGTGCTGGATGAACAGAATCAGTTCCTGAGGTTCCCGGTTTCAGATCGTGATGAAAACGCACCTGTCGGGGCCTATCAAATCCTGGATCGACCCAAGTGGACCGGCACGGATTTCTCCCAGCTGACGCTGGAAACCATGCCGAAGTTCCAGGCTCATATTTCGATCTACGACGCCGACCCCGAAGCGAACGAACCCTCGTCGCTTTACCTGACCGGTGATCGCGGCGCCGACCTGGAACAGGCACGCTCACTGCTGGAAGCTGCGGCAAACGGCCTGATTGAATGGCGCACCGACAAGCCACAGCCGGAAGTGACCGGATCCGTTCCCTCAGAAGCGCAGCCACTCCGCTCGCGCTGGAGTGTTCCTGAGCGAACTCCCGTCCGGTTGAGCCGACAACTGAAGCAGCAGCAATGGCAACGGATCGAGACCGAGGGCTGGCCAAACGGACCGCAAAAGTGCCTGGGAGGTTTGTCTCCGATCCAGGCCGCGGCCGACCCGCGTCAAAAGGTGCCGCTGACCGCTGCCGTCTACGTACTGGATGCGCTCTGCCAGCAGCAGGCGCACGAGCTGAATCTGACAAGCACCCTGTCGCGACTCGGCCTGGAACCGCTTGGCGAATTGACCACCGACGAATCCACCCAGCTCAACCTGCTCTCGGTGATGCAGATGCATCGCCTTCCCGTCGAGCGACTGTCGGATCCGCAAGTGGTCACGATCGTGAATCGGGCACTCCTGTCCCGGCACGAAGGGTTCCTGTACAAGGTCTTGAAAGTGGCTCTCAACCGCCCCGGTTGCGAGTCAACAATTGACCTTCCGCGGTGCCTGCGGGCGATCGTGGAACTGTGTGCCGCCAGCGGTCGGTTTGATGAAGCGCTGAAATGGATCGAGTTCTCGCGCTCGCGACCGGCCCCTGACAAATCGGCGTTTGAGAACCAGTGGCACTGGGATTTGACCGAACTGGCCTTGCGACTTGAAGATCCCTCGGACCCTGGACTGAAACCGTTGCTCGACCGGTTCGTGAACTATTACTCGCCCAAGGTTCCGCAGATGCGCGGGTATATTGAAAACATGCTCGCCTCATTTGGTGTTCCTTCACCGTGGGAATCGGTCAGCATTGTCACCGCCAGTTCCGTTGCCGCCGCATCCAGCGGAGTGTGGACCCCGGACGCCCCCGCCCCCGCGGCCAATCCTTCAAAACTGTGGCTGCCCGGCGAATAATCGCCGGACGATCGATTGCACCTTACGGATTTCAGCGATGCCCCAACGCCGCTCCTTCGATGAAACGATGATGCGGCGGGCACTGGAACTGGCTCGACGCGGCCTGGGCTGCGTCGAGCCGAATCCCCCCGTCGGAGCTGTTGTCGTCGATGACCAGGATCGGGTTGTCGGCGAAGGGTGGCATCAGCAATTCGGGGGTCCTCATGCGGAAGTTCACGCACTCGCCGCGGCAGGCGAGGCGGCGCGGGGCGCGACGCTGTACGTCACGCTCGAACCCTGCTGCCACTACGGAAAAACGCCCCCCTGTACGCGAGCAGTCATCGATGCAGGTATTCGCCGGGTGATCATCGGCACGGCCGATCCGGCATCGCACGGGAACGGCCGTGGCGTCGACAGGTTGACCGAAGCCGGGTTGGAAGTCGAGATCGGAGTGGACAGCGATCATGCCCGCCAGTTGATTGCGCCCTTCACCCGGCTCATGACCTCCGGTCTGCCGTGGATTCATGCCAAATGGGCCATGACACTCGACGGCAAGATCGCCACTCGAACCGGCTCATCGAAATGGATCTCGAACCCGCAATCGCGCGCGGTGGTGCACGAACTGCGAGGCCGCATGGATGCCATCGTCACGGGACTCGGCACCGTCATCGCAGACGATCCGTTGCTGACCGCGCGCCCACCCGGCCCTCGCACTGCCACGCGAATCGTGCTGGATTCGCAATGCAGGATTCCGGTCGATTGTCAGCTTGTCCAGACCGCCCGGGACATTCCCCTGATCGTTGCCACCACAACGTCGGCACCCCGGGACAGGATTGATCAACTGCTGCATTCCGAAGTCGAGGTCCTGGTCCTGGAGACATCCGACTCTGGGCAACCATCACTTCAAGCCCTGGCGCGGGAACTGGGACGCAGACGCATGACGCACGTTCTGTTCGAAGCCGGACCACGCCTTCTCGGAAGCGTGTTCGACCAGCAACTGGTCAACGAAGTGCATGCGTTCGTTGCTCCGCTCCTGGTCGGCGGTGAATCCGCACCGACGCCAATCGCAGGGACAGGACTGGAACGAATGACCGATGCAATGCGACTGACCGGTTCCGAAATTCGCACCCTGGACAGCGACGTCTACATCCACGGGCGGCTCGATCCTGTCTGATCCAGATCAGGCGCCGGCGGCGGTCGAGCCGTTGCTGGTGGGACTGGGCAATTCAATCGGCTTCAGGCCCGGAATCATTTCACGCGCCAGCGCCACCATGTGTGGATGACACGTAAAGAACAGGATCTGCACCGATTGAGCGACCTCGGCCAGGGTTGCCAGAGTATTGCGGACGCGATCGTCGTCGAAATTGACCAGGACGTCATCCATCACGATAGGCAGGGGCTCGTTCTGACGACAGTAATGCAACACGTAGGCAAGCCGGATCGCGAGGTAAAGCTGTTCCCGAGTTCCAGAACTGAGTTGATCGGGCGTCCGCTCGACGCCGTCATAACGTCGAACCAGGATACCCTGCGTATTGCCTGTTGTCCGATCGAACTCAGTGTAGCGACCAGCCGTCATTTGTCCGATCAATCGTGACACGGTCGCGACCATCTCGGGCTGATTCTCGCGTTCAAACCGGCGAACGGCTTCGTTCAGCAGATGCCGGGCAAAGATCAGCGGAACGTAGCGGTCGACTTCCGCTGCCAGGTGCGACCTCTTGCGCGACAGCTGATCGGTCAGGATCGCCGCCTCGCCTGACCCATCCAGTCGCGCCAACTCGCTCTTGGCCACTCCGGCGGCGCGATCCGCTTCCCGATTCAGTTGCTCAGCAGCAGACAGCCGATCGGCCAGGTCACGTCGCTGACCATCCAGGATTTCCGGCTCCAACTGGCTCAGTGCCCGTTCAAACTCTTCGCGATCCTCCCCTGCTCGAATCAGTTCAATTTCGTGGGTTCGCCGTTCCAGCTCGTCATCCAGCCACCTGATTTTCTCTGCCCGCGCGACAACTTCCAGGAAGTCCATTTCGGTCTCAACCTGCGCTGCCGCAAACAACTCGGTCCGATCCGCAATCAGCTTGGCCTGTCGAGATTCGACCCGGTTCAACTGATCAAGCGCATCTTCGCGCTGCTTGTGCAGTTGATCAAACTGCTTCTGTGCTTCCGCGGCCCGCTCCAATTGGTCCGACAGTTCCTCGATCGCCAGTTCCGGGGCATCGCGAACCCAATCGGGAGCCAGCGCTTCGCACAATGACGCGACTAGAGCGGTAAATTCATCCAACCGCGACTGCATGGCGGCCAGTCGCCCTTCCTCTTGAGGCAGGTTGTCGAGCTTGACTCGCGTTTCCCGCAACCTGCCAAGGACAGTGCGACTCGACTCCGTGCCGAGATCCGCGGGCAGGCGCAGCTGGCTCAGGACCGACTTCCAAACCTTGCGCCAGGCGGATTGACGTTCCGACAGCGCCAACAAGTCGGCGTCACATTCCGCCAGTTGCGGCTCCAGTCGCTTGATATCTCGCTTCAATTCCCGATCACGGCTGTGCTGTTCTTTCGCGACGTCAACCGACAGTTTGGCTCGTTCCAGCAATTCCAGCGTGTCGGCTTCTGGGGCATCGCACGCGGCGCGAAGTCGAGCCTCGAACGACGCGATTCGACTGCTCAACTGTTCCAACTCGAATTGAATCTCATCTCGCCTGGAAATTGTTTCGCAGGCGGCTTCATGGTTTCCGACCCAGGATCGCATGGCGTCGGGAGCCAGCGGGACAAAACCACAGCCATCCCAGGCCGCGACCCACCGCAGTTGCAGTTCCAATTCCTGCTGCTGCAACTCGCGGACTCGCTCCTGCTTCTGAGCCAGTCGATTGCTCAACCGATCGCGCTGCCGACCCAATTCCTCTCGACGGACCACCGCGTTGGCATTGGCATAGATCCGATCCGCGATTGCATCGGCATCGCGAATCGATTGCTCAAACGAATCACTCATCGATTTCAAATCGGCGCCGGCCCTGGCCGGTTCCGCCGGTTCAATCACGTGGCGGCGCAGTGTTTCCCACGCGGCATCACGGAGCTGTCGCGCGGAATCTTGCTCGCTCAGACTTGGAATGGCGCCGCCCGAAATCAGTTCATTCAGCTTGTCCTGAACATCCCTGCATTCTCCCTCGTCCTGCTGCAGCGAATCGTGGAGAGCGCGCTGTTGTTCACGCAGGTCCGCAAAATCCGCTTCAAACTGCTTGATCGTTCCGACGTGCGGAACAGGAAGTTCATGTGCCGCGGCGCCAGCCGGCAGCGGTGGCGACAGCTTCTTGAGCTGCGATGTCAGTTGCCGGTCGATTTTTGTGACTTCGACAGATCGCTGCTCGAGCAATTTGCGGTCACCACGAAATGCCGATTCGTCTGCCAGGACCGCCATTACAGCGGCGACATCCTTCAACTCCCCCAAGCCTTCCAGGTCGGCACGAGATTGTCGCAACTGCGCCGACAACTGCTCCCGCTTGACGCGCAGTTCCGCGCTCGTCGTTTCCAGCGACCGATCCTGTTCGATCAAGCGGTCAATTTCGGCCTGCGTCACGACATCGACGGCAAACGCACGCAAGTCCTCATGGGTCCATCCCCGGCGCAGTTCATCCAGTTCGCGATCGATTTGCCGCCGCGCGGCGGCATGTTCGGCCGTCAACTTCGGCAGGTCGGCCTTGGCCTCCAGGAACGATTGTTTCAACCCCAGGCAGGCTCGGATTTCTGCTCGATACGAGATCGCTGCGGGGTTTAGCTTCAGACCCGCCAGGTCACGATCGAGACTGGCGATCGAACTGCCCAGTCGCCCGCGTTCTTCCTCGCCATTCTGGATCTTTTCCGAGAGCGACACGTGGCGGGCCCGGGCATCCATGGAAAGGGACCTGGGAACCGAGAGCGGCGCGCGCTCGCTGCGGTATTGCTGCAACTCCTGCCACTTCTGATGAGCCCGACAAAGTTTCTCCAGCCGCGCATGGTCGCGTCGCAATTGATCGACCGAGCGATGCAGTTCGGCCGCCAACGCGTCCGCTTTGCTGACGGCACCGCAACACTTTAAATAGTGGTCTGAACGCAGGCTCTTTTCCTTGATCTGCGATGTCAGGGACTTCAAATCGGCCAGCAGCAGGTTGATGATCGGCTTCTTGGCGGTCGGATTAAATAGCTCCGAAGCCTGACGTTCCAGATCCTGCAGGATCCGTTCGGGACTGGCAGCGATTCCCAGGCCCCCGCCAAACAGAGCCGACTGCAGGCTTTCGTGCTTCAGGCTCTCTTCACCCTGGCTCAACTGATCCAGCCCGAACGCAAAAATTGATTCAAACAGGCTGCGGTTGGCATGTCCGATCAGGCGTTGAAAGCCGATTTCATCCAGCCCCGAGTCCTGGCCGTCAATCTTGATGTTGACCTTGTTCTTCGTCCCCTTGCGTCGCCGCAGTTCCACCGTGCGACCGTCGCTCAGGACCATTGTCCCGACGCCGGCAATCCCGGTCCCATCCTTAAAGTCGTAAGGAGTCCGCGCGGGAAAGTCGAACAACCAGCCACGCAGGAATTGCAGCAGCGTCGTCTTCCCCGCTTCATTCGGCCCGTAAATCAACTGCAACCCGTCGGTCGTGAGTTCCAGGCCACTTTCGGAAAAGTGGCCAAATTGATTGATGTGGACCTGCCGCAGCTTCATGGCGCCTCCTCGGCAAGATGACTGAGCAGCAGTTCCTCGGCCTCGCGCAACCAGAATGCGAGACGTTCAGGATCATCCAGGCGGACACTTTCTGAGTTCCCTTCGCGCGGCGCCAGTTCGGCCCCGGTTCGGGCGGCAAGCGGCTGCAAGAGTTCCGCCAAGTCCAGCAGTCGCACCCGGTCGCTGCCAATCGCTGCGATCTCGCGCAATAGATCGCCGACCAAGTCCTGTTGCAGCCGCATGGCGTCCAGGTTCAACGGCGACTGCGTTCGAAACTGGATTTTCTCAATCCACAGGTCGTCGCCAATTTCACCGGCCAGCACCCGCAGGTTGGCCATGATCTCCTGCCGCGAGGCATCGAGAGCCAGTTGACGATGCACAAGGCAACGGCCTTCGAACTGCAGACGGACGGCGGCCAGTCGACCATCCGCCAGTTGTGTCACCCCTCGCAAGGCCTGACGCGCCCGTTCGCGCAAGGCGTCTGCGTCATCTTCCGGCTGCAACGTGACCGTTTCGCGGTACCAGCGCATTACGTCGGTTTCGCGGAACTCGACGTTTGAGACTTCCCGATCGTCGACCGAGACCACAAGGCAGCCCTTGGGACCCAGCTCGCGCACATGGCGGCCCTGGGTGATTCCCGAGTAAACCACGTGCGGTCGCTGATGCAGGATCTGGAAATCGTGTACGTGACCCAACGCCCAATAGTCGTACCCCTTGATACTCAGCTCTTCGACCGAAGAGGGCGCATAGGAGTCATGGTTCGGGTTTCCACCGGCGTTGGTGTGCAGCAAACCAATATTGAAGTAGCCGCTGACCGGCTCCGGATAGTCGGGGACCAGGTTCTCGGTCACTTCACGTTTGGGGTAACTCATCCCATGGATCGCCACGGGCAGGGACGGATGCTGGACCGTGTGAGGCTTCTTATGGTCGAACAGGATAACATTTTTGGGCCAGTGGACCTGTCGGGCCATTTCATCGCGCGAGTCGTGGTTTCCCAGGATCAGGTAGACGGGAATCCCGGCGCGATTCAAAAGCTGCATCTGCGCTGCGGCGGACAGGGCGGAGTGAAAATCGCGGCAGGCAGTGTCAAACAGATCTCCAGCGATCAACAGGAAATCGGCCTGTTCGTCGAGACAAAGCTGGACCACATTGTCCATGGCGCGTCGAGTCGCCAGCCGCAGCCGCTCAACGGGCGCCCCGGGGTAGTCTTCCAACCCGCGCATGGGACTATCAAGATGTATATCAGCAGCGTGAATGAACTTCATAAGTACGGCGAAGAATCCGTGAATCGGTGCACAAACCTTCCTGACATCCACCGCGCGAAGGGGGCGAGGGGATCACAACTGTGAATCAGGACATCCAGTATTCAGTCATACTACTGAGAGCCGCTCGATCAGGACAGTCCTGCGAACCACTCGAAACCGGCCCGCCAGGCCCATCGTCATTTCAGACGAGGAAGTCGCCGACATTGTCGTGCTGACGGAAAGATCGCGCGGCCTGACCAAAGACACTAAGATCGTGGCGACGCAAAGGGAAAATGGCGATGTCACTGAGCGTTCACGATCAGTCAGACTCTGCGCTGGCCCGCGAAATATCAAGGGCTACGAAATTCAAAAGTTCACGATCGCTCATCTCAGTCAACAGAGTTTCGCCCTCACCCGATTTCCCCAGGATCTGATTCGCAACTTCTTGTTTGTCCTGAATCATTCGATCGATCTGTTCTTCGAGTGTGCCGCGACAGACAAACTTGTGGACCAAGACGTTTCGCTTCTGGCCGATTCGAAACGCGCGATCGGTCGCCTGATTTTCGACTGCGGGGTTCCACCATCTGTCGAAATGGACCACATGCGAAGCCGCTGTCAGGTTCAATCCCGTGCCACCCGCCTTCACGGAAATGACCAGGAACGGAAAGCCGGCTTCCTCCTGAAACTGCCGGACCAGTTCCTTACGTCTGGCGACGGCAACCCCGCCGTGCAGCGTCAATCCTGGCTGACCGAAAATCGAGCTTAAGTACTTCGTGAGAGGATCGCAGAGTGACTGAAACTGCGTGAAGACCAGCACCTTTTCCTGGCGTTCAACGATTGGCCCGCAGATTTGTGCCAATCTCAAGAACTTCCCGCTGTCCGAATCGAGGAAGTCTGACTGATTGAGGTATTGATCCGGATGATTGCAGATCTGCTTCAACTTCATCAGCATCGCCAGGACCAGGCCACGGCGCTGGATCCCTTCGACTTCACTCAGTTGTAATTCCAGCTCCTTGAGTAGTTGCTCGTAGAGAACAGCCTGCCTTCTGGAAAGGCTGCATTCAATTCGCATCTCTGTTTTTTCGGGAAGATCGGGAACGATGCGCGGATCAGTCTTCAGGCGTCGCAGGATGTAAGGCTGGACCAGGCGGCGAAGTGGCCCATAGGCGTTTGCATCCTGGCTTTTCTCCATTCGTTTCACGAACTCCTTGAATTGCCTGGTCGACCCCAGAAGCCCAGGGCAGCAGAAATCGAACAGCGACCACAAATCGCCCAGGTGATTCTCGACTGGAGTCCCAGTCAGAACCAGTCGTCCTGATCCCTTCAGCCCCTTTACCGCCCTGGTCTGCGCGGATGAGACATTCTTGATCGCTTGAGCTTCATCGAGAATGATCAGGTTCCAGTTTATCCCCGCAATCCAGCGGGCATTTCTCGCAAGCGTGTAGGTCGTCACGACGAGGTCGAAGCCGGCGAGTTCCTTCTGTGGCTCGCTGGAAATCCGTGCCAGTGTGTCTGCATCACATTCGGATCGATGCAGAAAGCAAACCGCCAATTGTGGCGCAAACCTGGCAAGCTCCTGACTCCAGTTTCCAATCAACGAAGCCGGGACGATCAGCAAGCTGGGAACCTTGTCCAGGTTTTGCTTTCGAGATCTATTCGACCTCACCTTTCCCATCGATGAATCACTGGCATCCGCCCGCAATCTCAGCAGTAAATCGATGACCTGGATCGTCTTTCCAAGACCCATGTCGTCTGCGAGACAGGCCCCCAGCCCCAGTCGAACCATGAACCAAAGCCAGCGAACACCATCGGACTGATACGGTCGCAGCGTCGCCTGAAGCCCATCGCCAGGCTGACATCCGGCGACACCTTCCGGTTCGCGCAGGTGGGACAGGGTCGATTGCAGCCAGGCGCCCGCCGTGACGCCAACCCATTCCGCCCCGTCGGCAAGAGCGATATCCGTTCCATCCAGAGTCATGCCAGAAAGCAATCGCATGCCATGCAGAAAATCGATGCCGTTCGCATGTGACCGCTGCAGATCCGTCCAATGAGACAAAGCCTGTTGTAGCTGGGAGTGATTGATCTCAACCCACTTGCCTCGCAACAGAACCAGTCCGTCCGACGCAGCAAGGAGGTCACGGCGCTCTGCGTCGGTCAGCGGATCGCCCTCCAGTACGACATCAACGGAGAAATCAAGCATCCCGCCCAGGCCGATTGAACTGGCTTGTCGATCTCCCACGCGAACCTGCACCTGGGGTCTCGGCGGTTTGCGCGACTTCCACCAGTCGGGAACTCGAACAATCAGTCCACTTTGCTCCATGACAGGAATGTCTTTTAAGAACCGGTAGGCTTGTGAAATTGTCCAGGCTTGTGGCTGGAACAACTGTCGCGACTGCAGCAACTCTTTGATGATGGCGCTGCCGTCTGCGGCCGTTCGAACAGGTGTCAATAGTTCAACCAACCTGCTCTGGTCCCCCTCGCCTGCATATTGCTTCAACGCTTGAGCCAGCGGCAAGTGCTGCACCTTGGCGCCGGCACTCAGGCGATGGGCATACGTCGCCAGGAATGCGAAGGGGCGACTTGTATCTCGCTTGTTTTCAGCCAGGTGGAATGTGACCCGCCCAAGCAAGTGCCGATTCGGATTGATCGCGAGCAGCAGTCCGGGCAGCCCTGACTCGGTTTGAGCAGCACGGCGTGCGACAAGTTCATTCAATTCCTGCCACAATGATTTCAGGACATCTGGTGTCAAATACTCCAGCCCACGCATCGGAGGGGCATTCGAGATTTCGACGGCCAAAGCCAGGTCGTCTGCCGGTGGTGGCCCTGCAATTGCGTCGCGGGACCTGGCTCGCGCAGAGGATTCCATCAGTTTCAACTGATCAAGATCCAGTCGAGACACGGAATCAAAATAGGATCGAGTCCAGTCTCGCCAAAACAAGAAGTCAGGAGGAAGGGGATTGCCCGAGCGAGACTCGATCAGGCTCAGCAATCCATCCGCTGGGGAGATTGCAAATGCCCGGCGGAAGCCTTCGGCCCCTTCGTCTTCCCGTGTATCGACGGCGGGCGATTCTAAATCTGGCAACGGTGTTGCCGATTCGCACAGCAGTCGCCCCTGTGGTGAAATGGCAATTCGAAGATTCATGGTCTATGTCGCTTATCGGGGCCTCGCAGGTCTCGGCCGGTAACCGTTCACTGGCAGGCGAAGGAGACAGACCCACTTTCACCGGCCGATGCGAATTCGATGTCATGTTGCGCCACGGTAGCCAATTGTTTCTGCCGTGAAAATGCGTCGGCGCCTGCCCCAAACGAACACCAAACGGTTATGATCCTGCGGGGCTGAAAGAGAGTGACTTCAGGGGTTGAAAGGGAGTTCCGTCATGGGCTGGGGATATTTCGGCGATTTCAATCGGGAGTACGTTTCCGCCGCTGAAAAGCGTGCCAATGGAGTTCGACTTGCCGCTGAGATCGCCGGGAAGCAGGGCCGTGCAGTTTCTCCGGTCAGGATCCAGGGTCGCAAGATCGCCCACACGTTCTGGGGCCAGGCGTGGTGCGACAATCTGGCGGCGTATAGTGACTATTCCAATCGCCTTCCACGTGGAGCAACCTACGTTCGCAATGGTTCCGTCGCAGATCTCATTATCAAGCCCAGTCGAATCGAGGCGGTGGTTGCCGGATCCGATGCCTACCTTGTCACGATCGTGATTTCCTCGCTGAAGAATTCCATATGGTCCGTCATCAAGCGCGACTGCACCACGGAAATTGACTCGCTCCTGGATCTCCTGGCGGGGAAATTCTCTGATGGCGTCATGAAGCGATTGACGCGGAAAGGAGACGGACTTTTTCCCGCACCCCAAGAGATCAAGATGGACTGCAGTTGCCCCGACAGTTCCCGCTGCTGCAAACATCTGGCTGCCGTCATGTACGCCGTTGGCTCTCGCCTGGATCAGCATCCCGAATTGTTGTTTACGCTACGCGAAGTGGATCCTCAGGAACTGGTCTCGCAGGCTGTCACGGAAGGGCGTCTGGAGAATGAACTTGAAGCGGGGTCCGCAACGCTCGCTGGACAAGACCTGGAAGCGCTCTTTGGAATTGAACTTGAAAGCAGCATGAAGACATCTGCCGCTGAAGTGAATTCGAAACCCGCGCGGAACTCCCGATCCCAGTCAAAGCCGAAGTCTTCAAAGGCCTCGAATGCCAGGTCCGCGGCGTCTGTCCGGACTGCCACCCAGCCCACTAAGGCTGTTAAGAGCACGAAGAAAAAGCCCCGAACTCGAACAACTGACGTTGCCGCACTGACAATTCCTGTCAAAAACATCGCGACAACAGCTCGTGCAAAGAATGTGAAGGATGAGTCGATCGCTGAGGCAAAAGCGCCGGTGGCGGCGAATCGATCGAAAGCGAAATCGCCGGTGAAGAACTCGACAGCGAAGCCCAAAGCCAGATCGAAGAAGCCGGTCGTCAAGAAGCGTACAACTCGAACTTCGTGAATTCATCCCTTGATGCAGCACCGGGATTATCCGACTCCAAATTGACGCCAGTGAGTCGAACCGTCGTACTTCACAATCCACAGGAGCAGGGCGTTGGGATACCAGGGTGCAGTGGAGTACTACACGCATCGTACTTGAACTTACCGCTCAAATGGCTCGCCGCTTGCGGCGACCACCGATGAAGCTGTCGATCACCATGTTCCCCAGGTCGGTCGCATTGCAGTAGGCGGCGATGCCACCCGTCACCTGAGCCAGGCGTTGCACGAAGTTGACGAGTTCCAGATAGAAATAGTCCTCGATCAACGCGAAGCTGGAAACGTGAATCCCTTCTGTCGCACAGCGTTTGGCTTCCGCCAGGGTCACCTGCGCGGTCTGTTCACACGGGGGATAAATCAACAGGACATCCCGACCTTCCACATGCGCGGTCGGTTCGCCATCCGTGATGATGATGATCTGCCGGTTCTGCGCGGATTGCCGCTTCAAGACACGCCGGGCCATTTGCAACCCCGCGTGAATATTCGTGAAGTGTTGCGGCACGAAACCGGGGGGATTGTCCAGGTTGATCCGCAACCGAACGCGTGAATCATAGATACTCACCGGCTTGGGGGCCGAATACAACAATTCCCGCTCTGTCAGGGGTGACGCGAACGAGTAGAAGCCGATCGTCTGCAGAAAGTCTCCCTGGTATCGTCCGCGGACCAGAGACTGCATCGCCAGGGCGACCTTCTTCGCCGCCCCGTATTTACCAAATCGAGTCATACTGCCGGACATGTCCAGCAGCACCACTGTCCCACAGCGCGTCTGGTACTCGGTCTCATGAATGACCAGGTCTTCTTCCGCGATCTGGATCGGTGGTCCACTCCGCTGGCGCTGCATGGCATTCCGCAGTGTCTCATGCAGATTCAAGTTGCTGACAGGGTCCCCATACTCGTACGGCTTGGTTTCATCGAGAAGTGTCTGGCCAGCGCCCCGCTGCTCGGTTTCGTGCTTGCCGAAACTCTCCTTGCGACGGATATCGAACAATTGTTCGAGAGCCTTGTTTTCGACTCGTCGCATCCCCTTGGGGGTCACGCGATACTGGCCCCCCTCGTCCTTTTCAACATAGCCCTGCTTCATGAGCATGTCGAGAACTTCGGGATTCGTTTCCTCCCAATTCCGCAGTGAATCCAGCACCTCGGCGCCATACTCGGTCAGGTACTGGCTGAGTTCATCGAACAATTTGTCCGCCGATTGAGGCGAAAACTGTTGTGAGCCGTCCCATTGGGAAAATCGAAAACTGGTCATGATGAGCGTATCGTAGTCAATCGCGGTCAGAAGCCAACACGGTTTTTCCAAATGAGGGCAGTCCCCTCAACCTAATTCGAGCGACCGCTCCGAAACTGCGACGGCAGCTCCAGATAGTCGCTCAGGATCGACCTTGGCCCCGATTCGCGCCGCAGCGGGCCCGGAGACTCCACCGAGTCATGCAGACGGCGTCACTTCCCCTTGCCGAGGAATGTGCGGATCGACTCATAAATCCCCGCCTTGTCCTTGATCTCGGACAGGATCAGGTTCTCGTGCTTGCTGTTGATCCGGCGCAGTTCCTTCAAATAATCTCCCGAACCATATGGGCTTTCCACCTGACCATAACAGAACAGATTGCAGATCGTCAGGAAATCCTGCTGAATCAGCTTCAGGCACGAGGTGTTGTCCTCACCCCAATTATCACCATCCGAGAACTGGAAGATGTAGATGTTCCAGTCGGCAGGCGGAAAGTCGCGTTCGATGATCCCCTTGGCGGCGGCATAGGCCGAGGAAATGCGGGTGCCGCCGCTTTCCCGGACCCGGTAGAACGTATCTTCGTCCACTTCGTGCGCCACCGCATCGTGAACCACATAACGTCTCTGCAATCCGTCATACTGGCTCTTCAGCCAGGTGTCGATCCAGAAGGATTCCGTCCGGACAATCTCCTTCTGATCGTCGGTCATCGACCCCGAGACGTCCATGATATAGATGACAGCGGCATTGGCCTGCGGCAGCGGGGTTTCGGTCCATGAGCGAAACCGTTCGTCCTCCCGCGTCGGCACAACCATCGGCTTGCGAGGGTCGTATTCGTTGGACGCGATCAACCGCCGCAGGGCTCGCTTATACGTCCGCTTGAAATGACGCAACGAATCGGGACCCGTCTGACGGATGCTGTTGTACCGGGTCTTGATCGCCTTGATCGTGTCCTGGCCCTTCGGCTGGATCGCGGGAAGCTGAAGTTCTTCCCCCAACATTTGAGCCAGTTCGTCGATTGTCAGCTCCGCCTCGCGGATGTGTTGCCCAGGTTGATCGCCCGCTTCTCCGTGTCCGTCTTCGTCACCCTGCCCGCGGCCAATCGGCTGCCCCGGTTCCCCTTCCCCCTGGCCGACCCCGCCGGACCCCTTGGATCCATGCCGAAAGTGGGGAATCTCAATGCTTGGGACGGGAATGCTGACCGTTTCACGTCCTTTCCGGCCGAGAATTTCGCCGTGCGTAATATACTTCTTCAGCCCCTGCCGGACTTTGCCCCGGACAATTTCCTTGAATCGCTGATTGTCACGATCGATGGAGCGTGTCATTGAAACATCCTGTTTCCAAGGCTCAAAACGTTGGAATCAATCTCGCTTGGCATCTCCGCGGGCGAAGATGCTGGCGACATACTGCAGGACGTCCGTGGCCGATTCATCGTTGTAGCCAAAGTTGCGGATCAGCCGCGCCTTGACCACGTCGATCTTTTCCTGGGTGTCCTTGTCCACCACGTTGGAAACCAGGCTGGTGAGCTTGATGGTGTCCTTCTGATCTTCGAACAGTTTCATTTCCAGCGCCTTGTGCAGGCGCTCATTGGTCTTGTAGTCGAACTTCTTGCCATCCAGCGACAGGGCGCCGATGTAGTTCATGATTTCCCGTCGGAAGTCATCTTTGCGGGTCTCGGGGATGTCGATTCGCTCTTCGATCGAACGCATCAGTCGTTCGTCAGGCTGTTCGTCCTGGCCGGTAAACCGGTTGCGGACCTTTTCACGCTGCGTGTACGCCTTGACGTTGTCGATGTAGTTCCCGCACAGTCGCGTCAGCGCTTCTTCATCGGCGGCAATGGCCCGCTGCACTTCGTTCTTCACAATGTCGGTGTACTCGTCCTTCACGACCGAAATCAGCCGCCGATACGACTCGCGCGTTTCCTCGTTGGGTATCAGCGAGTGATGTTTCAGGCCGTTTTCGAGTTCGTTCAGGACCATGAACGGATTGATGCAGGTTGCGTCGGCGTTATTGACCAGGGCATTGGAAATCTTGTCCTGGACATAACGGGGCGAGATCCCCTGCAAGCCCTCGTGCTTGGCCTCCTTCCGCAGTTGCTCGATGTTTTCCATCGTGAAGCCGGGGAGCGTCTTCCCGTTGTACAGCTTCAGTTTCTGCAACAGTGTCAGGCCGTGATGCTTGGGTTCTTCCAGTCGGGTCAGGACCGCCCAGGTGGCGGCCACCTCAAGCGTATGCGGCGCGATGTGCTTACCGCGCACGCGTCGTTCGTTGTAGTCCTTTTCGTAGATGTGCAGTTCGTTCGACAGTTTCGTCACGTAGGGCACGTCGATCTTCACCGTACGGTCGCGCAGGGCCTCCATGAACTCGTTGGACTGGAGCTTGCGGTATTCGGGTTCGTTCGTATGTCCCACGATCACGGTGTCGATGTCGGTCTGGGCAAACTTCTTGGGCTTGATCTTGTGTTCCTGTGATGCGCCCAGCAGATCGTACAGGAACGCCACATCCAGCTTCAGGACTTCGATGAACTCGATCATCCCCCGATTGGAGACATTGAATTCGCCATCGAAGTTGAAGGCTCGCGGATCCGATTCGCTGCCGTACTCTGCGATTTTGCGATAGTTGATGTCCCCGGTCAGCTCCGTGCTGTCCTGATTCTTTTCATCCTTGGGTTGGAACGTGCCGATGCCGATGCGATCCTGTTCAGACAGAAAGAACCGTTTGATGACGATCGACTGCAAAACCTTGGTCCAGTCGCCGTCACATCGTTCCAGGCGTTCCTGGAAGTAGAAGCGGCTGAGCGGGCAAATGTCGCCGCTGATTTCAACGCAGAACTGCTTGTCAGGATCGCGTCCCTCGTTCAGTGTCGCGCTCACCTCGTCGCGGAACGCGTGCGGCACCAGCAACAGCGGTTCCCCATGCATCGGATCCCAGGTGATGCTGCCATCGACTTCTTTCCATCCAAACGTATAGACCGCCCCTTCCGGCTTGCGGGCATAGCGTTCCAGGCCGCGCTTCAGCAGCCGCGCAATGGTGCTTTTGGAACTGCCGACCGGACCGTGCAGCAACAGCACCCGCCGTTCGCTGCCGTACTTGAGAGCGGCGGAGCGGAAGACATTCACCAGCTGCATCAGTGGCTCGGTCAGCCCGTAGATCGCATCGTTGCCGTTGTTTTCGGGGTCGTCGAAAAACTTGTAGCGAATCTGTCCGTCACGGCGACCCTCGTCGATCGGATAGGTGCCATACGCCATGATCATGTCGTAAATGCGCTGGTGTGCCGTCCGGGTGACCTCAGGAGTTTGCCTGACGATGTCCAGGTACTCATCGAATGAGCCCTGCCAGTTTTCCTGCCGAAATGCCTCGGCGTTCTGACGCGCCGAGATTTGGTTCAGAAGTTCACGTCCTGTGCCCATAAGACCGTTCCTCGTTCGGGTTAAGACCCTCACAACTGGTGAGTCCATGATTCCATGGCAACACATGTCCCCGATGGGACAACTTCAACACGAATTACGTTCGCAGCGATCGAGAAGACATGACCTTGTCAAAAGAGTTTGTCTACCTGCGCACCGGGTCGACAAGAACGTGCTGTATCGTCCGGCGCCACGCCATCGACCATCCTGGTCGCGGCAACGAAAGTGGGAAAGATCAGTTCACGCCGCCCAACATGTGGCGGTGGTGGTATCGTCCAAAGCCCAAAACGCCGACATCGAGTCTCTTCATGAGCAATCTGTCACCATGCGGCAGGTCGTGTGCCGAACGGTTGTTCCCGTGCCCGGTTTCGCAATCACTTGCTTTCCGTAATGGCATATCAGGGATTGGAATTATCCCATCCCAGCTAACGGAGGCAAGATCAAGATTCTGTATCTGACCAGAGGATTGGGGGAATTCTTGATCAAGGATTTGGCACTGCCGCCCGTTTCGTACGCGTTCTCCGAATACTCATACGCATTCAAAAGTCGGGTCGTTTGCAGATTTTCACCCGGCCAATCGATTCGAACGGGTGTGGCGGCCGAACCGTTCACGGGCAAGCGAGGGGGACAGACCCATGAACGATTACGCGGCGACCTAACAAAGCGTTCAGTTCACTTCAGCATGCCGATCGTCTTGAACCAGGCTGCACAAGGCTTCGGCCAGTCGGTCACAGGTAGTCCATCCACGTGACGCAGTCCGTATCCGTGGCCCCCCGTCGCAAACACGTGGACTTCGGCGCCGACTCCCACCTTCTTCAATTCCGTCGCCAGCAACAGCGTATTGAGCACGCTGACGTTGTCATCCGCCGCATGGACGAAGAAGAAGGGGGGTGCGTCTTTCGTCACTTTGACTTCGTCCCGCAGTCGCGGCGGATTGCGTTCATCCAGCCCCCCGGGATAGACCAGCACGGCAAAATCGGGTCGGAAGGGTTGCTTGTCGACATCGTCGATCGGGTCGTACTGGCGTTCGGCCAGGGTCGCCACCAGTCCGGCAACTTGTCCACCGGCCGAGAAGCCCAGCAGCCCGATTCGGTGTGGGTCCAGTTTCCAGTCGGCGGCGTTGCTGCGAACAAGACTCATCGCCCGCTGGGCATCCTGCGCTCCCGAGAACCAGCGTTTGTCTGGATTGCGGAACGGGACTCGGTATTTCAACACCAGCCCCGTGATCCCGATTTCATTCAGCCATTCCGCGACCTCGGTCCCTTCCAGATCGTAGGCCAGGATGTGATGTCCGCCACCCGGACAGATGACCACCGATACGCCGGTATCCTTGTCAGGAGCAGGCCGATAGATGGCCAGTTGTGGCGTGGAAACGTTGGCCAGCTTGATGATCCGCCGCCCCGCGATCAGCCGATCCTCGGGCTTGGTGAGATCCACTTCGGGAGCAAGCTCCGCCGCTTCCGACGGCGGCTTCCCGGGCCAGATATTGATGACATGCGGTTCGGCGCCGCTCGCCAGGGCACTTGTCAGGCACATCCAGACTGCCAGGAAACGCGCGGTCCTCATCCGGTACTCCTTTCACCGACATGCAAACCTGCCGAAGCGCGGGAGCATTAATCCAGGGCTTTGTTCCTGCGATCGCGCCATTCGCTCTTGTGCCCCTTCACATGTTTGATCAGGAAGTTGTACAGGTTTTCCTCCACCTTCAACCCCTTCCCCATCAAGTCCGTGCCACGCAACTTCGAATCGTATTCGAGAAGATAAACCAGGTCTTTCTTCTCTTTCTTGGGGTCCAGGATTTCGTACATCTTCTTGGCAGCGGCCAGATCACCGCTGTTCTTACTGCCCACCCCCATCAGCACCGCGCGATTGAGACCCCGGAGCAGCGCCAGCGATTTGTTCGTCCCCAGTCCCGGAACACTGGCTTCGGGAGAAAGAAGCGCCAGTGCCTGAACATCCTGTCCGCGCGGTGTGCTTAACGCAGGGGTGGCGGCGTCATCGTGCGGCTTCTTTTCCCAATCAAGGTCCGCATACGCGATCGCCACGGGAGTTGTCACGTCGGCAGCAACGATCCCCAGCTTGTTCATGTTCAGTTGCTTAGTCTGGTGCTCTTCGTAAATGAACTTCTTGACCGCTTCCATGTCGCCACCCACCATCAGCACGAATTCCTTCGCCTTGGGACCGCTGTCGGGCTTCTTGCTGGAGCCCCCGCCCCCCCCACTTCCACCGGTACTTTCTCCGTGCCCGCGCAGGTCCACGGTGATGACGGCAAAGTCCACTTTCTGCAGCTGTTCCGCAAAGCTCTTCCAGATCAGCCGGTTGCCCGACTTGCCATGCAGCAGGATCACAACCGGAGCTTCCTCCCCGGCCTGGGATTTGAAATACGAGATCTTGATCTCCTGACCGTCTTTCGTCTGCAGCGTCGTATCCTGGACGACAGCTTTCCCCGTCGGCTGACCCCAGGCGACCGATCCGCAGGCGACGATCATTATCCACGCGGCGACACCACGCCAATGTGCCTGGCGGCAAATGCGGGATCGAGCAGAACAAGTGAGTTCGGGGGTCGAATTCAGCCGCATGGGATTCTCCGGATGATCATCAGCGAGTTCAGACAGCACGCAGATCGCAGGTTGACCCGATAGCTTGGCACAGGGATTGACGCCGTGTCGAGCCAGTGTCAGTGTAGAGGTGAAAAAAACTTCGGTCAATTCGCTGCCCGTTCCACGTCGGTAGATTGGGTGAACTTGTCCTGACGCAACAGCTGCCGAAAAGACGCCTGTTTTGAAACCACCCAGAGACTTGCGGGGAGTGCAGGCTGACTTTCGAGGCCTGGCAGTTTCCGCAGTCCTTCGCACAGAAAATGCCGTGTTCACCGAACCGTAAACCCTCCCCACGACCCCCCAGTCCTTGAAATCGCGATCCGCACCGATGTCGTTTCCCTGCATGACTCTACTGACCGACTTCGGTTACCAGGACACGTACGTCGGACAGATGCGGGGAGTCATTTCCGCAATCAATCCGGCGGCCATCGTCATCGATCTGACACATGCGATTGCGCCCCAGCAGATTCTTCAGGCCGCCATCGCTCTGGACGATGCCGTCGACACGTTTCCCCCCGGAACCATTCATGTGGCGATTGTCGATCCGGGTGTCGGCAGCCAGCGGCGAGCAATCGCCGCCGAGGTGGGACCCTACCGGTTCGTTTGCCCCGACAATGGCCTGCTGACCCCAATCCTTCAACGCTATCCGCTGCATCGCGCCGTTCAACTCACCGAACCACGCTGGTGGCGTTCGGAGGTCTCAAACACGTTTCATGGCCGAGATCTCTTTGCGCCAGTTGCGGCGGCGTGGAGCCTGGGCCGTGACCTGTCTGAATTCGGATCGCCCCTGGGGTCGTTGCAGGAACTCGCGCTTCCGGGATATGAAGTTCAGTCCGGTCCGGGGTCGAGTGCAGGGTTTGCCCGGGGCCAGGTCCTGACCGTCGATCATTTTGGCAACCTGATCACGAACCTGCCACAGACGGCGATTCCCCTCGAATCGGGACTGATCGAAGTGGAGATCGGGGGCGAACGCATCCTGGGACTGGTGGGTTGCTATGCCGACCGACTTCCCGGCGAATGCGTCGCGCTCGTCGGCAGTTCAGGACGGCTGGAGATTGCGATTGTCAACGGTGACGCGAGAAGGGAACTTCAACTGCGGCAGGGAGAACCCGTGACGGTTCGTTGGTCGGGCCTGTCCCGTCAAACCTCATCCGGCCCATCCTCCGCCAATCCGGTTGCACGATCCGCGCGAGGCCTGTTTATTGCCGGGACCGATACCAATGTCGGCAAGACGGAAATTGCGGCCCTGATCATTCGCAGCCTGCGCGCGAGTGGCCAGTGCGTAGGGGCCTATAAGCCGGTCTGTTCCGGCGCCGTCACCTCTTCGTCCGGACAGTTGGTGTGGGAAGATATTGAGAGACTTCGCGCCGCGTTGGGGGACGACATCCCCAACGAGAAGATCTGTCCCCAGCGGTTTCAGGCCGCGCTGGCCCCCCCGTTGGCGGCGCGGGCCGAAGGTCGCACAGTTGACTTTGGCAGACTGGTGTCGGAAATCGGCTGGTGGCGTGACCGGGTCGAGATCGTGGTTGTCGAAGGAGCAGGAGGGTTGCTCTCACCCGTGTCTGATGCGGAAACTGGCGCGGAATTGGCAATGGGGATCGGATTTCCACTCATTATCGTGGCGCGCTGCGGACTGGGGACGATCAACCACACGTTATTAACGATCGAAGCAGCACGGCGGCGGGGACTGCAGGTGGCGGGCGTCGTGCTGAACCAGAGTTCCCCGGGTGACGATTTGACGCTGGCCGAAGCGAATGCGCTGGAAATCGAACGGCGCGGCGATGTTTCGGTGCTGGGGATTCTGGATTGGGGAGCGGCCGATTTGCATCGGCACGGGCGTCCCGTCACAATCGCGTGGTCTCAATTTGCCGGAGATTAGATTCTTTCGTCATGAAATGAGCGCCATTTGCGCATGTTTACGTCAGCGACCAATCGGAGCGGTTGTTACAGTTTCCGAGCGATCGCTCGAATTGGGTTGAGGGGACTCCCCTCATTGGGTCACTCGTTCGATATTCGATAGACAGGTGGGTGTATGGCGACGGAAGTCAGTTGTGGGCAATGCCACGGTCGGCTGCTCGTGGAAACACTCGGAGTCGTCGTGGCGTGCCCCCACTGCGGGACACACCTTTCAATCCCTGCTCCCGCGCCGGCCCCCAGCCAACCGGAGCCCACACCACCGCCACCCGCACCGGTTCCTGAACCGGTGGCCCCCACCGCCGTGGCGCCTCCACCGACCTATTCCCCTCCACCGGCACAGCCATCACCGACGGAACCTGTCGTGACGTTCCAGGAGGCTCCGCAACCCGCCTCTGTTCCCGTCGCGGCGGAAGACTCACATGCCGCCAGCGTGTTTGGCGGTCCCGAAGAACAGGCGTTTAATCCCGCCCAAATCGGCTGGCACAGCGCGCCGAATCTGTTCCTTTCCCCGGAAAGTGCGGAACCGGCGACACCTGCCATTGACGTCGCCCCGCTGTTGACGACTTCTGAGCCGGTCGCATTTGAATTGCCGATCGAGTTTGCGGCGGTACCCCCAGCGCCAACCTCCGCGCCGGCGCCGGTTCCCGTCCCGAAGGACGCACCACAGGCTCCGCAGTTTTTTGTCGGGGCCGACGCGGTGGCGACCGTCCCCGCCCCGATCCTGCCGCCGCCTGAGCCAACTCCGGTGTTTGCTGCGGCGCCAACCTCCCCGGCGGCTCCAGCCCCCTTCACGTTTGGTCCGGCGCCGACGGCTCCAGCACCGGTATTTACGCCCGCCCCCGCGCCGGCTCCCGCCCCGGTTTCTGTTCCTGCACCGGCTCCTGTTCCCACGCCGGCGCCTCAATTCACATTCGGAGCCGCTCCCACAGCGCCGGCTCCTGTTTCGCCGGCTCCAATTTCTCCGGCACCGGCACCGCTCACGTTTGGCGCCGCACCAGCCACGGTACCCGCTCCCGCCGCTCCCGCCACTTCACCCGCGCCGCTCACATTCGGCGCCGCGTCTGCGGCTTCCCCGGCGCCCGCCGCGTTTCCCACATTCAACGCGGCACCTGCCAGCGCGGCTCCGGCTCCCACCATGCCTCCGACCACGACTGTGGCCCAGGAGGCCACTGCGTTCGCTGAGGCGGAAGCGGAATCAAGGCAAAAGTTCCTGATGATGCTGCTGATCATCATCGGCAGCTATGCCAGTGCAATCACAATCGTGCTCGTCTACACGCTGATCTCGTCGCGGACCAGTGCCCTGGAAAGTTTGCCGGACCTGAAACCTCCCGTGAACAAGAACGGGGATATCAGCTGGAAATACAATCCGCCGATGAACGACGTCCCCTGGGGACACGTGCTGGCTCTTGGCCAGTCGCGACGATTCGGAAGCATCAAGGTGACACCAACCAAGGTCACACGTGGCAAGGTGCAGTTCGAACATTATTCCGGCAAGGCGGGCCTGGCGCGAGATCCTTCCGACACGGTCCTGAAACTTTGGGTCAAATTCGAAAACGTCTCACGCGATCAGTCGGTCATCCCGCTCGATTCCCATGTGCTCTATACACGTCGGTCCGTCAACCTGGGGGAGTCGATCCAGGCGAACGGGTTTATCACGCTGGAAGCCAATCGCAAGACCGGCAAGTCGCTGTTCTACCTGTTTGATACCCCTGTCCTGAGCGAGTTTCGGATGGTGGGACAAGACTTGAACCATGAACTGGCGCCGGGTGAATCGTTCGAAACATTCATTCCGTCCGAAGAGGCCGCCAAAGGACTGTCAGGAGATCTTGTCTGGCGTTTCCAGTTTCGCAAAGGCCACAATCGACAATCGCAGCGCGGCGTCACGACGCTGATCGATGTCCGCTTCAACAGCAAGGACATCACCGACGATCGCGGTTGATCCGCCCCCGCAGCATGTCGAAGCGATGGGTTCCCCCGCGATCGATTCCAGAATCACGCGGCCGAAGAAAGTCTTCCCGCCCTTGGCATCCCAGACATGGCCCGTGGCAATTCCGACATGGCACAATCGCTCTGGCACCTTACGAGATCCAATCGAATCACGGTGATTCGCCCATGGTCGCTGGCAGTATTCGCCCTGCTGATCGCGACTGCTCACGGCGACGAGATTCGATTTGACACTGATCTGCGACCGATCCTGCAGGCGCGATGCGTGAAGTGTCACGGTCAGGATGAAGCCTCGGCGAACATCAACTTTGCGACGATGGGTGATGAACGGGCCGCGGGCCGACAGCGAAAACTGTGGCGCAAAGTTCTGGCTCAACTCGAGGCCGGCGCCATGCCCCCCGCGGATGCTCCAGAACTGTCACCCGAACAAAAGCAACTTCTGGTCCAATGGGCGCGCCGGACCATAGACACCGTGGACTGTGATGATCCTGCCAATCGTGATCCGGGGCCGGGTCTGATCCGGCGATTGAATCTGGCCGAATACCGCCGCACGATTCGTGATTTGATGGGTTTTGAATTTGATCCGGCCGCCGCCGTTGGGATGACTGACGATGTGACGGAAGGCCAGGGATTCGGCAACCTCGCGGCAGCCCTGGAGATGCCTCCGTCCCTGCTGGAGAAATACTTCGCCGCCGCGGATCAGGTCCTCGATCGGCTATACGGCACGGAATTGAGTTCCTCGGTCGATGGCCGCATCCAGGATGCGGCTCGAAACAGCCGCGAACAGTTGTTCCTGCTCAATCCGGGGGACTGGCGGAAACCGGATTACATTGTCGCACCTCCTGCCAACAGCGACCCGCGCGAGTCGGCGCGATCACTCATCGCCCCGTTTGCACAACGGGCATATCGAGGTCAGGCCACGCCTCAGGATCTCGACCGGCTGATGGCTTTGTTCGATCGGTCCATGGAACTGAAAAAATCGTACGGCGACAGCGTCCGGCTCATGCTGAAAGCGATCCTGGTCTCGCCCAAGTTCCTGTATCGGATCGAGCAGGATCAGGACACGGGAGCGTCTTCCGTCGGCACGGCCGGCGCCGCCGTTCCCGCGCGTCGGGTGACGGACCACGAACTGGCGGTTCGCCTGTCGTATTTCCTCTGGTCGAGCATGCCGGATGACGAGTTGCTGGATCTGGCCCGCCGAGGCCGACTGACCGCCCCCGGGCCCTCTGCCGAATCCATTAAGCTGAACGGGCAACCGATCTCTCCCCCGGGTACGGAATCTCGCCAGGGAAACAATCGTGACAAGGTGTTCGACGGCGACCTGCTGACGCAACTGGATGGACCTGACGCCGACAGCCATTGGATCGGCCTGGACCTGGGCTCGACCCAGGAACTGGATCGAATCCGGTACGCGGGGCGGGTGGGATATGAACAGCGGATGGTCGGGGGCCGGTTTCAGGCTGCCTCCAATCCCGACTTCACTGGGGATGTGGTCGACCTGTTCACCGTCACCGACCGGCCACCGCGTGGGTGGGTCGTCCACGATCTGGACCCGCCGATCCAGCGCCGATATGTCCGGTATCTTCCTCCACGGAATTCGTTTGGAAATATTGCCGAATTTGAAGTGCGGGGACGCGGTCCGGGAACGGTGCTTGAGCAACAGGTCCGTCGACTGCTCGCGGATCCCCGGGCGAGGTCCTTGACCGAGAACTTTGCGGTGAACTGGCTGCAGGTTCAGAAGCTCCCCACGGCACGGCCAAGCACCGAATTCTTTCCCGAGTTCAACGCGGGAATTCGCCAGGCGATGTTCGATGAAACCACGCAGTTCTTCGATTCCCTGCGGCGCGAAGATCGAAGCGTCCTGGACCTGCTCGATGCCGATTACACGTTCGTCAACGAAGAGCTTGCCAACTACTACGGGATCCCCGACGTGATTGGGAAAGAGATGCGGCGCGTGCCGCTGAAACCGGGTGACCATCGCGGCGGGGTCCTGGGAATGGGAAGCGTTCTGGCCGTGACATCGCACACGTCGCGAACCAGTCCCACCATGCGGGGCAAATGGATCCTGGAAGTGGTCTTCGGCACGCCGCCGCCACCTCCACCCGCCAATGTCAGCCAGATCAAGGACGAGCCGGGCAAGTCGAAGAAAGAGGTGCAGACGTTTCGTGAGAAACTGGCTCAGCATGCACACGAACCGGCCTGCGCCGCGTGTCATCGCAAGATGGATCCGCTGGGATTTGCTCTCGACAACTATGACGCCGTCGGCCGCTGGCGTGAAAAGGCTGGCGATCGACCCCTGGATGTGTCCGGAGAACTCCCCACAGGTGAAGTCTTGAACGGAGTGGGTGACCTGAAGCAGGTGATCCTCTCGCGGAAAGCGGACTTTGTCCGTAATCTGACGGAACAACTGCTCACGTATGCGCTGGGGCGCGAGCTGGAAGATTTTGACGATTGTCCCATTCGCCAGATTGCAGCTCAATTGAAGTCGGACGATTTCCGTTTTTCGACGCTGGTGATGGAAACAGTGAAAAGCTATCCCTTTCAGCATCGGCGGATCCTTGTCGAAACGCCATCCTCGCGCTCGCAATAAACATGTTCACGATGTCCAGCATCGAATGCACGGAAATCAGGATCTGCCGATGACCAATTCCAATCCGATTTCGCGACGACACCTGCTGCGCAGCATCGGCGCAACGTTATCCCTGCCGTTCCTGGAATCGCTGCTTCCTGCGCGGGTCGCTTCGGCGGCCGGCAGTGTCCGGCCCCCTTTGCGATTCGGGATCTTCACGGTGACGGGCGGAACGGTCCTGGAATCGTGGAAGCCCAAAGACGCCGGGCCGCTCGACAAGCTCCCTTCGATCCTGCGTCCGCTGGAAGCATCCCGGCGTGACATCACGGTGATCTCGGGATTGTCGCATGCCGGACGGTCCGACAATTTGAACGCTCATGAACATTGCTCGCTGATGCACCTCACCGGCGCCAGCTCGGTCAAAAAGGAAGGGGGGAAACTGTTTGCCGACGTGTCGGTGGACCAGGCGGCGGCACGCGTTCTGGGACGGGAAACCCTGCTCCCGTCCATGGAAATTGGACTCGCGGGGGGCGAAAAGAATTACTCGTTCCGCGCTCGCGATTCGGTCGTGCCGTACGAGGGGAACCCGCGACTGATCTTTGATCGCATGTTCCGTGGTCGACAACCGGTGGCTCCCAACTGGCAGCGCCGGGCGGCCGGAAGTTCCGTGGAATCGTCGAGTCATTTGAGCAGCGAATCGCTGGACCGCAGTGTTCTGGACCTGGTGCTGGGCCAGGCGAATGACTTGCGGCGCGGCCTGGGACGCGGTGATCAGCAGAAGCTGGATCAGTACCTGGAATCCGTCCGGTCCGTCGAAAAGCGGCTGGCATTTCTCGAATACCGGCAACGGGAAGACGTGCTCGATCTGGCTGCTCCCGGATCGTCGAGCGTCCGTGTGCCGGAATCCCTTCCCAAACCGGGAACCCCGATCTGGGAGATCACCCGGCCAATCGATCAGGATCCGTCACGTCATGCCGATTACATTCGCCTGATGTCCGACATGCTGGTCCTGGCATTCCAGACCGATACAACCCGTGTCGTGACCGTGGCGGCCGGAAGCGATGAAAGCATGTTTCCCGGGGTCGTCACCGTCGGCTACGAACGGCATTGCCATACACTTGAACACCAGGGAAACGCCTCCCGCCCGGAAGATGCCGATCCGATTGCGCGAGAAGCCTGCCGCCAGATCCATGCCTGGTATACGCAACTGTTCGCCGAAACAGTCAAAAAGCTCAGCGAGATCGATGAGGGAGGGACTTCGCTGCTGGAGAATTCCGTCCTGCTGTATACGTCCTACATGGCCGATGGCGGTCATGGTCGCGATGATTATCCGGTCGTCCTGGCGGGTCAGGCGGGAGGCCGTCTGAAAACAGGTCGGCACCTGGCGTTTCCTCAAAAGGCGCCGATGTCCAACCTTTATGTCGAACTGCTCAATGCATTCGGCATCCCCACCACATCGTTTGGCGACAGCCAGACGTCGCGGTTCGCCGGGAATCTGAACGGACGACTGCCAGGGTTGTTTTGATGGAATCCAACATCGTACAGCCGGATACCAAGACATCTCGATTCGTCGCGGTCGGTCATCGCGGACTGCGAATGGTCTCGCAGGATGGCAGGACATGGACCGACGCGCAGACAGGCAAAGAAGGCGAGGTCTACCGGGCGGTCAGCTTTGGAAACGGCCGGTTTGCGGCAGTGGGATCCTTCGGAGGCGCCAATATCACTGCGTCCACCACGGATGGCGCCACGTGGCAGACCGGGACACGCGATGCGCGGTACGTCAATTACTTGCGCGGGCTGGGATTTGGAAAGGGGCAATTCTTGGGCCTTGGTGGCGATCCCGGGGCGGTCGGTGATTCCAAACCCTTTGTCATGACATCCGAGGATGGGCAGACCTGGAGCGAACTGACACCCATCGCGGGAAAGAACATGCTCCGACGAGTCTGTTATGGAAACGATCGCTACGTCGCCGTGGGGGATCGCGGCCGTCGCGCGGCCTCAACCGATGGCAAGCAGTGGACCGATGCTCCCGATGTGAAGGCGATCGACACCTTGATCGATGTCGCTTATGGCAACGGCGTGTTTGTCGGAGTCGGCCTGCATGGATTGCGAATGCGAAGCGACGACGGGGTGAAATGGTCCGAGCGACTGCCGGGAGAAGAGGGGGAGCATATCAATTCGGTGCTCTGGACCGGAGATCGCTTCGTCGCTGTCGGACAAGGCGCCACGTATCTCTCTGCGGATGGCAAGGCATGGGAGCGTCACGCCAATTCAAACGCCCCGCTGATCGCCGTCTTTGGGCAGAAGCAATTCCTTGGCAGCAACTGGCGCGGTCGAATCCTGCAGTCGTCCGATGCGATCACATGGAAAGACGTCTTTCAATGTGAACACCACGTCGAAGCCGTCGCGTTTGGCGAGGCCGCAGTTTGAAGTGTCGGCGCCAGCCATTGCGCGTCAATCAAGCCAGCATTTCCGGAACTATACGGCCATCGTGGCAAAGCGGCACAGGTCGACCCAACCGATCCGGCAGAGTGGAATAGGGATTGATCCCGATCAGATGATAGATGGTCGCCAGGATGTCCTTGGCGGTCAGCGGCCGGTCCGCAATTGAGGCCCCGATGGCATCGGTCTTGCCGATCAGGTTCCCGCGCGTGACCCCCGCTCCCGCAAAGAAGTTGGTATAGGCACGCCCCCAATGCCCGCGGCCTTCCCCTTCGAACCGTGGCGTGCGCCCCATTTCATTCATGACCAGGATCAGGGTGTCGTCCAGTAGCCCGCGTGATTCCAAGTCCTGCACCAGAGCCGAAAACGCCAGATCCAGTCCGGGTAACAGTTCCCCCTTCAACCGGTTGTAGTGATCGACGTGAGTATCCCACCCCGCATTCAACTGGCCGAATTCGTCCCAGACGACGGTGACAAAACGGCATCCCGCCTCCACCAGCCGCCGCGCCTGAAGCGTCGACTGACCGAACAGCGTCATTCCATAGGCATCGCGAATCGAATCTGGCTCCTGGTCGAGGTCGAACGCGTTCCGAACCGAGGGGGAATCGAGCAGCGAGAATGCCAGTTCGCGTTTCTGGTCAAGCGTTCCTCGAGTCGACTGCCGGTCAGATTGGCGCCGCAGCGTTTCGATCTGTTCCAGCAGGGAGCGGCGGCGATTCAGACGGTCGAGGGAGACGTCCTGCGGCATATCCGCTTCGGCCGCGATCAGGAAGCGGCAGTTTCGTTCCACACCCAGGTAGGGATCGCGGATCTCGGTCGCGGGACCATGCGACCGTCGCAGCATGCTGCGAGTCGGTTCTCCGCGAAACTCGGTCCAGATCGGGTCAAAGCGACTTCCCAGGTACGAGGCGAACGGGGGGGTGTAACGGGCCGCCGGTCGGCGGGTACTGAGCAGGAACGGCAGAATCAGATTGTCCGGGACTGAATTCGCGGGACGGGGCCCCCGCCGCAATTGATCGTAGTAGTTGACGACGGAACCAAGAAACGGCTGATGCAGGGGATGCGTCAGGGTTTCCTCGAGCGGCACGCTCCCCTCGGGCGCGCCGGTCGTCGCATACTGCATTCCGTGAAAGTTCCAGGGATGATTCAAGGATCGAACAACAGTGACTCGATCCATCACACGAGCCATCCTGGGCAGGTGTTCGCACAGATACAGGCCAGGGAGCGTCGAGTCAATCGCCTGGAATTGACCACGGATCTCCACCGGCGCCTGGGGCTTCAGATCGAGCGTTTCGAGATGGCTGGGCCCGCCAAACAAATAGAGTAGAATCACGTTCCTGGCCCGGCCAAATCCCGGCATCCCTGTCTCCGCCGACGACTCGGTATTCATTTCCCTCGCCATGGCGGTGGTCATCGCCGGGTGGCCCAGCCCCAACAGGCCAAGCCCCCCGACCGAAAGCAGGTCACGGCGCGTCACCCCGTTGCACAACTGCTTCGGTCCGCCGAGCACTTGGAACATGACCTGCTCCGTAGAGATCCGGAATCCGCACCTGAGTTCGACATTGCCACGGCGGCAAGTCTAGCCAGTAGCATCAACCATCGCCAATCTCTTCAGGACGGCGCTTTGGAAATCACAGCGGGCGGCACTCCTCTCATCAGGGTTTGGTTGGGGCCAACGGTGGAGTGGGCATTGGTGCTGGTTGTGTGAAGGGCGCGGGATGAAAGACAGGCGACGATGGAGGGGTCGTCATCGGTGGCGCCAAGACAGGCATTTCAGGCAACAGCTTCACGCCACGAATGATCAGGACATTCGATTTGAAATTCTGCAGCCAGAACGGGTCGATCAATCGGCCATCCACCGAAAGGACAGCGGTGACTTCCCCCTGACCGAGCAATTCCTTCAGTCGATCGACGGGGACAAATCCATCAGACCCCACTCCAATCCGGAGTGCCGACCAGGGAACGATCGATGAGACGCTGCGGCGGCGGATCTGACGTGTTTTCAAAAACGTTTCGGGTGAGATCGAAGAATCGTTTGTCAGCACGGTGACGTCGGACTCGCTGACAACCTCTTCAAATTGTCGGATTTTGACGGCGTCAACTCCTTCGCGGCTGAGAAACACCAGTTCGGGGGCGGGGTTCATGGGAAGGGGTGGCGAGAAACCGGCTGTGGGCGCAAACGTGGCCACGGGCGCGCCGGAAACACTGGGCGCTGCCGGTGCATTAACCGACGTCGGGGCAGGGGGAGTTGGTGTCGCCGGCACCGCGGGTGGGTTCGCAGCGGGCGAATTTGGAACTTGCCGGGCGGGCGCCGGCAGGACCGGCGTCGCGGGTGAGAGTGCCAACAGAATTGTTCCGGGTTTCAGGACGGCTGTGTAGTAGTCAGGAATCATGTCTCGGTTGGCCGAGACAACGACCAAAGTCTCGGTCGGACAGCGTTTGACCACTTCCGCCACGGGAATGGGACGTCCATCGGTCTCGAACGCCTTGACTGTCGAGGTATCCACGGGACAACAGTGGGCCTCAACAATGTGCTTGCAGACGTTCCTGGTGACGGTCTTCGTCTCGGGAACATTCACGGACGAATTCTCGGTCTTGATGACATCGCCGACTTTGACCTGTTTGGTCACCACCTGCGGGACCATCACGGTCACTTGATACTGCTGTTGCTCGAAAACCGGCTTCGTCATCTGATTGGTCAGCATCCAAGTTCCATCCGGCATGATTTTGAGGACCTGTTGTGTCGGCTGACCCTCCTTCGCGGAAGCGGTCCCGATGACAGCAAGACCAAACATCAACACTTCTGATATCACACCGATGAAACGCATGGCGGGGCTCCGAGAACGGGGAACAGAATGGGTCGTCTGCGGGGAATTGCCGAATTCACGGCGACCCGCGACACGGAATTTCGCCCTTCCTGTGGAAATCATCAGAAAGCCGGACGACACAACTCTGCCAACGGCACCCTGCGCTGGGCGGACTGCGTTCCCTTTCGCCTCTGTCAGGCTCTCAAATTCGCGAGAGTGAGAATAGCGGGGTGTTTTGGCCGGTGGTCGCTTGAATCGCCGAAACCCATCTGGCATAGTTCCTCGCCGATCGTGGCTGGACGCCTGCGCTGTGCGCTGTTTTTGTACGCCTACACGAGTGACCGAATGAACGGCCCCCTTGCCGTATTGACGCTGGAAGGCTTTATCACCGATGTTCTGAGTTCCGGTCGTAACTCAGAACTTGTGGCTGTGATTGCCTTTATGCTGGCAGCATTGATCCATGCGGCGCTGCTGCTGCAGCTCTTCGCTGGCCTGCCAGTCTTCTACATCTGGCTGGAACGTAAAGTCGCCGGACGCATCCAGGACCGCCTGGGACCAACGCGTGTGGGAGGAAAATTCGGCTGGCTGCAGACCATTGCCGACGGGATCAAGCTGATCCAGAAAGAGGATCTGGTCCCCAAGGACGCCGATAGTGTCGTGTTCCGAATGGCGCCGTATCTTGCTGGTGTTGCTTCATTTGCGGCGTTTATGGTGCTTCCCGTCGCGAGCGGCTGGGTGGGTGTCGCCGCCGAGTGCGGGGCCTTTCTGATTCTCGCGCTGATGTCCCTGGAAGTCCTGGGGATCATCCTCGCCGGGTATTCGAGCGGCTCCAAGTGGGCCCTGTTCGGGGCGATGCGTGAAGCGGCCCAGATGGTCAGCTATGAAATTCCCATGGCAATTTGTGCCTTGATCCCGCTGCTCATCGCCGGATCGCTGAACCTGCAGGTTGTTGGCCAGATGCAAACGGGCGGAATCTGGAATTGGTTCATCTTCCACGACCCGTTCGCCTTCCTGGCGTTCTTCTGCTACTTCACGGTCGCGACCGCCAGCGTCAAGCGGGCTCCATTCGACCTGGCAGAAGCCGAGAGCGAACTGGTTGCCGGGTTCCACACGGAATACAGCGGGTTCCGCTGGTCGATCTTCTTTCTCGCCGAATATGCGAGCATGTTTGCCGTCAGTGGAATCGCCGTCCTGCTGTTCCTGGGTGGCTGGGAAACCGGAGCCGTGATCCCGGAAGCAATCGTTGGCGTCCTGCGAGGCTGGTGGCCCAACTTCCCAATCAATGGGTTTGAACTGGGAACCTACATCGGCAATCTGTTTGCGGCCCACGTGTTTGTCATCAAAGCTTCGCTGCTGGTGACGCTGCAGATCTGGGTGCGATGGACGCTGCCTCGACTGCGAATTGACCAGGTGATGACAACCTGCCTGAAGTACCTGGTGCCCATCAGTTGCTTCTTGTTCTTGGGCGCGGTCTTCTGGCCGCTGATTCTGGCATCCACTCCACTTGGCCGTCCAGTCCTCTTTGGTCCACCGGTGAAGTCTGTAGCGAGCGCATCGTCAACGTCTGGTCACTCTGAGTCAGGCAGCCCGACCGCTGTGGCAAAAAACAGTTCGGGGGTGATCCGATGACCGAACAATTGCTGTTCTGGGTATTTGCAATTCTGACCTGCGGCGGTGCTCTGGCCGTCGTCGTTACGCAAAATGTTGTGCGGATGGCTTTCTGGCTGGTCGTTTCGCTGGGTTCCGTCGCCGCGTTGTTTTTCCTGTTGCATGCCGACTTCCTGGGTGCTGCTCAACTGCTGATTTACGTGGGCGGAACCGTCGTCCTGCTGGTGTTCGGAGTGATGCTCACCGCCAGCGGACATACGATCCGTGTCCAGACATCTCCGGCAGAAACGCTGCTCGGTGGCGCCGTTGGGGTCTTGTTGCTTTCTGTGCTCCTGTTTGCCGTTGGATCGGTGAAGTGGGATGAAATCGCGAGCAGGATTCCGGATGCAGGCGATTCACCCGCCGTGGCGGATCGGCGCGTGACGGATCAACTGAAGCAGCGCCAGTTCGACGCCGACTCGCCGGAAGAGAAAGAAAAGATCGGCAACGAGATCGCTGCTGTTGAGGCGCGTCGTCAGGCGGGCCGGACTCTGCGACAACTCGGGCTGAGCTTCTACGGATTGCGTCCGGATCGGAATTTGAACCAGGCTGCGAACACGGCATTGGCCCCAGGCTATTTGTTGCCGTTCGAAATTATCTCGATCCACCTGTTGGTTGTGTTGATTGGTGCGGCGTATCTGGCACGAGCCAAACGCCGGGTGACTCCTGCGGTGGCGGCCGAGTCGGAATTGTGATCGCAAAAGCTTGGATCACAATGACGTCAGAGCGGTGTTCAACAGGTTTCACCACGGAAGCAAAGGTGATGTGATGGGCGATCCCGGCCTTAAGGCCTATCTCTTTGTTGGTGCAGTCCTGTTCGTCTGCGGCGTTGTCTGCATGGCAACGAAGCGGAACGGCATTGGCGTGCTGATGGGGGTGGAACTGGTGCTGAATGGCGCCAACATCAACTTCGTCGCCTTTTCACGCTATACCCCTCTCGGTCTGGATGGGCAGGCGACAGCCCTGTTCGTGGTGGTCCTTGCCGCCGCCGAAGCGGCTGTGGCGCTCGCAATTGCCCTGAACTACTACAACAATCACCTGACAATCGATGTGGACCGCGGCAACGAACTGCAGGGCTGATGGCGGTTATTGCTGTTCCACGGACTTTGATCTTTTTCTGACGTTCAACGAAGCATTATGGACCCTCAATCAACCGGCGAAGTGCTGAGAAACCTGTTGACGGTGGCTTGGTTGTTGCCGCTCGTCGGGTTCATCGCCGAAATCTACTGGCTCCGCTGGTCTCACCGCCTGAGCAAGTCGGCGGCGGTCTGTGCGGTCAGTTGCATCGGGATTGGTTTCCTCTGCAGTGCCACGGCACTGATTTATTGGAGCATTGCTTCCAAGGGAGAATTCCTTAAGGAAGTTCACGCCGAACACCATGATGCCGCTCATCACGACGAACCCGAAGCCGAGTTGGGCTCGGCCGATCTGGGGGCTGCAGAACCTGCTGCCACCGAAACGCCTGCCGCAGACACGCGCGGCGCTGATGCTCCAGCAGACGCGGCCACGGCCGTTGCCAGCGCGGACCACAAGGGGGCCGACGCCAAGGGGGATGGTCACGATCATGCTGATCACGACCACGCCGCTCACGGCAACGGTGAGCACGGCGATGATGCTCATGCAGACCACAAGTCAGGGCATGAATCGTCTTACAAGGCGTTTTCGGGAACGTTCTACAAGCTCGCTCAATTCGGTTCGCTCAAGCTGTCGCTCGACTGGTACATCGACAGCCTGACACTGGTCATGTTCACGATGGTGACGTTTATCGCAACGTGCATCCATCTGTTCGCCATGGGCTACATGAAGGAAGAATTGACCGAGGAATACGAGGACCATGAGGTCCATACCAGCCACGGTCACTTCACCCGCCCGGGTCGATTTCACCGCTTCTTCGCCTTCCTGTCGCTGTTCTGTTTCTCGATG